>Ga0335076_10006166_pt1 | contig 12094 bp, 6 predicted proteins | sample Lox_Sample_25_FD_206717 | JGI IMG/M metagenome (GOLD analysis project Ga0335076, IMG submission 206717) | Soil microbial communities from Loxahatchee National Wildlife Refuge, Florida, United States - Lox_Sample_2.5 | ecosystem: Environmental > Terrestrial > Soil > Wetlands | place: USA: Florida... | reverse complement strand
TTCAGGTCGTTTTATTTTCTCAAAAAAACCTTCATACTCACCTGCACGAATAACCGATAAATTGCTCCGGGTCTTATCGGGCTGGGCGGCTTCATATAAATAAACAGGTATTTGCAATTCCTGACCTACCCGCTGACCCAATTTTTTTGCCCATTCTGCTGTTTTTTCCATGGTAATATTGGCGACAGGAATCAATGGACAAACATCTGTTGCTCCCATCCGAGGATGTTCACCTTTATGCCTGCTCATATCAATCAGTTCCCCGGCTTTCTTAATTGCCCGAAAAGCAGCTTCCACAACAGCTTCCGGGTTCCCTACAAAAGTTATGACAGTTCGGTTGGTCGCTTTACCAGGATCTACGTTCAACAGTCGTACGCCCTCTACCAATTCGATTTCATCGGTAATTTGTTTTATCAAATCAGGATTCCGGCCCTCGCTGAAATTAGGAACACATTCTATTATCTCATGCATACACGAATAATACGAATTTTAGGGGATAAATCTATTGCGGTACAATTTAAGCAAAGAAAATTATTCGGTTGTAGCCGCCACTTTACCCGGTCTGATAAAATCCAGCGGCTTTCTTTTGAAATAACGCCATAAAATTCCGATGAATTCGGGATAATCTTTCAGGTGTACACCCCTTGATTTAACGGCTACGATAAACGCGAGAGAAAAACTGACCAAAAAATTCAAAAAACCTATTCCCGCCACTCCCAGTAAAATAACGAACAGGTAAGAAAGTTGAAGGTTCGTAATTCCTAACCCATACACGGCGATAGCAATATTGCCCGCTGAAATGGTAATATGACGGATGTCAAAAGGAATTCCGAATATTTTTCCCAGGGGGCCCGCCATCCCGAGCATAAACCCCAGGGAAATATTTCCTATTATCGGCCCCGCGTGTTTTTCGGTATACCGCGCAATCTGCTGCAACCGTTCAACAGAAAAAGATAGCCTGAGCAGCGGATGGGTTATTAATCTTTCAGCAATATGTGCGTATTGAATTTTATTTTGAACATATCCTGCGATAATGCCACTCAGAAAAAGAAACACGCCGGTATTGCATGCATATAACAGCGATAGACTGTGCCAGGGATGTTGGGATTCAAGAAGAGCAACCGCTGCATCACCCTCTGCAATTTTGCTTTTAGTAATCAAATAATATAACCAGGCGAGTATGAAAGTTCCGGGGAAAACGATGATAAGATTACCAATAAAGGAAGCAATCTGGCTTCGGGATACTTTAGCCACGGTAATCGCAAGGTTATATAAATTCGGCTGATGCGTATTTTGCCTGGTATCTAACGAGCTTGCCACAGCGCTTGCGGTAAATGCGGGCTGTTTTGTCGCCAGTGTGGAATGAGTTTCCTCAATCATCACAAAACCTGCGCTGTAATTGATGCTATAACAGAACCCATGCCAGAACAGCGGCATCTCGGCTATGGAAAGCAGGCTTTTAATAATGGCAACAAAACAAATAATTCCACCGCCCTTCATTGCGCTTACGAGCATTGCCCGATACTCGGCTGCAGAAGAAGTGATATATGCATTGCCTTTTGAGCCTTTATGTTCAACGATCTGATAAGCCAGGTAGCCAAGACATTGCGAAAGAAATTCCCGGATACTGTTTTTTCTGTTTTCATTTCTGACAAGCATTTTAAAAAAGGAAACAAATTTTGCATTGTCGAAATATTGATCTGCACCGAGAATTTCGAGCAGAATGGTCATCCTGTCTAATTTATTTTCAAGAAGAACCAACGTGTATGTTTGATGTAAACTGGTTCCATATTTAGAATGATTCTGCCTGATGTACTGAATGGTGGAATAACATTGCTGAATTACTTTTGCCAATTCTGATGAAATGGCATTGATCGCTTGTTCATCCTGCTCATCATTGATTATTTTTTCCAAATCATGAATGAGATAATTCTGCTGAATAAAGGGGCTCTTTTCCCGTTGGGATTCCTCCATATAATCAACTACTTCCTTTTCCAGACCCAACTGAGCTACCTGGAACGCAAGAATTTTCAGAGACTGCATGAGCTGATGGAAAATTCTCCAGTCTTCGATGTGAAATGACAGGCTTATGTTTTCAAAAAAAATGACCCAGATTTCATAAGGAATGTCCTCCACCCAACGATAATCGTTTTTTCGAAAGAAAACCCGGTTCACCACGTATAAGAAATCATTTTCACGCTGGAGGGGTGGCAATAGCTTATGCCGTGATCGTCCAAAAAATTCCTGCCAGAAACCTTTTGCCAGCGGGATCCCGCTTTCTGTCAGTGCCGATGACAGATCTGTATCGATAAGCTGCGAAAGAAGAGCATGTTGCAGGTTGGTAAGTAAAACAGGATGAGCATGCAATTCCCTGATGATGGTTTCCATGTTTTTTGTTGCATCTCCCCTTCCCTTTTCAGAAGATGGTCTTATGGATGAGAAGAAGGAAACAAGGAAATCCAGGCCGGCTTTTTTTTCGGTGATGGGCAATACTGAACTACGATGCGTGACTACATCGATGAAATCGCGTTTATTTTTTTTCTTGGATAGGATCATTGGCGATTGATTGCTTCAAGTTCTATGCCGGATATTCTTAGTTGACAGTGGACAGTGGACTGTTAACCGGAAGTGGATACTCGTTGTGGGTTGGCGATGGGTCTTTACTAGAAAATTTTATACTATCTGTCCACTGTCAACTTCTTCAAATGAACTCCCCACGAATCATTACCTTATCAATCAGATTTGTTCCAAATGAATAAGGCAGGCTAGCGAGGGAAGGAATTGGTTTTAAAAAAATAAGATTGGCTTTTTTGCCTTTTGTGATACTGCCCAATTCATTTCCTAACTCCATGGCATAAGCGCCGTTAAGGGTCGCAGCGTTAATAGCCTCTTCTGGAAGCATCTTCAGCTGAATACATCCCAGCGATACGACAAAATTCATATTTCCACTGGGAGACGATCCGGGATTGTAATCCGAAGCCAGCGCAATGGGACAGCCTGCATTGATCAGCTGCCTGACAGGCGGACAAGGCATCCCTAAAAAAAAAGCTGCGGATGGTAAGAGAGTACAAACCGGACCATCACCGGGCTCAAATAACCGATACCTGGAAGCAAGGCAGTTGATATCATCATCCGTCATGGTTTCAAGATGATCTAATGAAAGAGCATTAAGGCGAATACCGGTTTCAATTCCCCCAAAACTATTCAGCTGGTTCACATGCAGCCTAGGTTTCAACCCATAACGCATCCCGGCTTTGCAAATTGTTTCAGTTTCCGCCAGACTAAAAAACCCTTTCTCACAGAATACATCAATATAATCGGCTAATTTTTCCCTGGCAATGACGGGTAACATCTGATCAGTGATCAGATCTATGTATCCCTCATGGTTTTCCTTATATGCCGAAGGGAAAGCATGGGCCCCGAGAAAAGTGGCTTTAATGGAAAGTTTTGATTTCTGCTTTAGTTTTTTTATTACCCGAAGCATTTTCAACTCACCATCTATCGTTAAGCCATACCCGCTTTTTATTTCAATGGCGCCGGTTCCCAACCGACTGACCTCTTCCATCCTCTTCCAGGCCTGATTGAAGAGCTCATCTTCGGATGTCTCATTAAGTAATCGTGAAGAATTTAAAATGCCACCGCCTTTCGCATTGATCTCTGCGTAACTAAGTCCCATTATTTTATCGACAAATTCATTTTCCCGGCTGCCGGCAAAAACAAGATGGGTGTGGCTGTCGCACCAGCAGGGAAGAATAGATGCGTGATTGGCATCTATCCGCGATATGGATTTAAATTCAGTTTGATTTATTTCCTGCATTTTTCCATAGCCAGCAATTTCATCGTCCTCTAAAAGCAAATAAGCATCCTCCATGAGCGGCAGATCAGACAAATCATTTCCAAGTAGCAAATGGCTTTCTGTTCTGATGTTAATAAGGCGCTGTATGTTAACTATCAAGCTAGAAGCCATTGAATATTAATTTAAGGTGTTTCTGCAAAACTTATTTGTAAAAATATTGGATTTTAAAGAATTTCTTTCCCGGTTTTGTCTTATCAAGAAAGTCAATTCCGGTAACGGGAAGCTCTTTTCCAATTAATCGAATGTAGGCTCAATTTTTGTATGACAAATAAATCTTAGTCAAATATTCATTGTAGAAAATAATCGGTTCACCCCTGATCTTCATGACGTGCTATTGTTCATCTGTGGCAAAATTGAAAATTTGCTTTATTCTTTGCCTGTATAGCGCTGAATTAACAGGGCAGGGTTTATCGGCTAAGGGATTTATTTCTTCCTCTGATATTGAAAAATATCCCTCGTCTGATTTTCTTGTATCAAATCAATTCTTTTCTCCAAACATCTTGGAAGGTGGGAAAAAATTATTTAGAGAATCATCAAAACCGTCTGCACAAACTTTGTTTTTTAATTACACAATTCCTGTAGTTGTCCATATCATCAGTCAGAATCCATATGCCATTACTGATCAGCAAATCATTGATTCCATCAACGATCTCAATGATGCATTCGCACACGCGGGCAGGTATGCCGGGGGCACGGGAGCTAATACCGGAATTAATTTCTGTCTCGCTAAAATTGATCCTGATGGCGGCATCACCAATGGAATTACCAGAACAGAATCTGTTTTGAGTGATTTTGACCAGGACATAGAAAACGATGCGCTTAAGAATTTAGTCTCGTGGGATACCAAACAATATTGCAATATCTGGTATGTCCAGGGGATAAAATCTGAAATATTGACCAGCTTTTCCTGCGGTGTCTGGACGAGATTGCATGAAGGCGGATATGCAGGTTTGTCTTCGGGCGGTGATTATCGTGACGGCATAGTTACGACAGAGTTTGGCTATTTGCTAGCTCATGAAATGGGTCATTATCTTGGCCTCCTGCATACTTTTGTAATTGGGAGCTGCACTAACACAGATTGCTCCGTTGATGGCGATGGCATTTGTGATACGCCCCCGCAATCAGTACCGGGTGGATCCTGCACTAATCCTCAAAATTCCTGTTCAACAGATACAGTTTCCGGATTCAGTATGGATGTCCCGGATTTGAATTCCAATTTTATGAGCTATAGTGGATCTTGCACCAATGAATTCACGGAAGGTCAGGCTGGAAAGATGAGGAATAATCTAACTACTGTTCGGAGCAGTTTGCTTGCTCAATCTAAATGCGATCCTCCTTGCGGCGAAAATATTCTGGCCAGTTTTACCAGGAGCAACTGGTCCCCTGCAATTGGAGACAATATAATTTTTAACAGTACTTCCACAGGAGGAACCAACTATCAATGGAGTGTGGATGGAGTCGTTGTTGGAACGAATAGTCCGGGTTACAATCAAACATTTACACAAACAGGTAAGTTCAAGGTTACTTTAAAAGTATTTAATACAAATCCTGATTGTTATGCTGCTTATTCTGATGATATAATTGTGAACTGTGGCGTAATGGCGAGATTTTATCCTGATAAACGGGAGATTGCGTCGAGAGCTCCATTCTATGTTGACAGTATCTTATTTACCAACAGATCAGTTAATGCAACGGCATACCAATGGCTTATGAGTAAGGATACAGGAATGAATGAGCAGGTAGTCAGTACTGTTTTTAATCTGAACTATATTTTTCTTACTCCGGGAAATTATTCAGTTCGATTAATAGCTTTTAATGGAAGTTGCAGTGATACTACTGAAAAATTTATGTTTACAGTGCATGATGCCACCCCCGACGGATACCTGAATTTAGCAGATGTTGAATGTTTTGATCAAACTAAAATCAAAGTAACCTTTGATGTTAGCAATTTGGGTTATGGGCCAATTCCGCCCAACATACCAATAACATTTTATGATGCCGATCCGCGTAGCGGAAATGCAAATAAATTAGACACAACCTTTTTTACCAGGGATACTGTACAAGGAAAGTGTTATGGCCGGGCTTATGTTTACACACTCGATATCCGTAAAACGGGTCTCAATCAGCTCTATGCAGTTTTTAATGATAGCGGTACAACCAATCCGCTGGTTCTTCCCAACACAAAATTCGTCGAGTCGAATTACCTGAATAATGTTGCCGTTGCCAATAACTTTCAATTCAAAGTTACAGCTGCCCCACCTACGGCGACTCTCGAACCCGGTGATACTTTGCAATTAAGTGTAACTGCAGAACACGGTATTATCGCTTCCATTCTCTGGAGTACTTCCGAGGATTTGAGTTGCACCGATTGTGCGAATCCTATACTTATAGCGAATAAGGATATCACAAAAAAAGTGATGGCAACGAGTCAGCTTGGTTGCATCGATAGTTCTTCTGTTCTTATCAAAGTTCCACCTGCGGATGATTATGTTATCATGATTGACAGTATGCAATGTGCCAATAACGATAGCCTGCACGCGAATTTCACCATCTGCAATAATTTTAAACGAGGTAAAATTCCTACAGGATTGGAAGTTTCATTCTTTGATGCCGATCCCTTAAGTTCGGGGGCACACTTATTAAACCCGGTATTTGTAACAAACAACACGGATACAGGAAAATGCATTTCTTTCGCACACATATTCAAAGGAATTACTGCAGGGAAAATTTTTGCTGCGGTCAATAACGATGGGAGCCAGATCCCGATCCTATTCCCGGAAGATTCTCTCTTTCTTGAAAAAGATTATAGTAATAATATTTCGTCCTTCTTTTATCAACAGGATACGGTTTCCCTGCAACCAGGCGATACCTCTGTGATAAAAGATGCATCATTTCCAATTCATATCAATACCAATTTGAGTAATCCCGGTTCCATAAACTGGCTTCCCGGAGACGGATATTCGCTTAGTTGTACGAATTGCCTGTCTCCTGTTATTACAGTATCAGCATTTTCTCTCGTGCAAATGCAAATGGAAAATCAGTTTGGCTGTGTACTGAGTGGTGAGACGAAAATAAAAATCGTTTCGGGTGGCAAAGTAAGTATTCCAAATGCGTTCACCCCTAACCACGATGGGCATAATGATATTTTTTATATTCTTGGAAGCAGGGAAATCAGCGTAATCAAAGATTTTTCGATTTTCAATCGTTGGGGACAGAAAATATTCCAGGTACTGAATGCTGCTCCTAATGATCCAAGCTTTGGATGGGATGGAAGTTTTAATGGCCAAGAAGCCGAACCTGGTACCTATGTATATTTTGCAACCATAATATTCACTAACGGATCAGAACAGGTGTACAAGGGAACGGTGACCCTTATACGATGATAGGATACCGAAGCCACTCTGAAATAAAGGATTTGAACATGTTCCCAAGCCTTTCCTCTACATAAGGATCCTCATTACCCATTGCCTGACCTCATATTCATTTTTCCAATCGCTTTTTAATATCCAAATCAAATGCTGCGGCTGTGGCTTTCGCTATTTCATAACCTGCATCGGCATGCCTGATAACACCAAGACCAGGATCATTTCGTAATACACGGCTCATCCTCGCAGCAGCTTCATCGGTTCCATCAGCAACAATCACCATTCCGGCATGAATGCTATAGCCCATCCCCACTCCACCGCCATGATGAAGGCTAACCCAACTCGCCCCGCCGGCTGTGCTAAGCAGCGCATTTAATATGGGCCAATCAGCAACAGCATCACTTCCATCCATCATGGATTCTGTCTCGCGGTTAGGGCTGGCTACTGATCCGGTATCCAAATGATCACGACCGATAACAATCGGCGCTTTGATCTTACCTGATTTCACCAGTTCATTGAATGCCAGCCCGGCTTTTTCTCTTTCACCCTGTCCCAGCCAGCAGATACGTGCAGGAAGGCCCTGGAAAGCAATTCTTTCTTTGGCCAGTTTCAACCAGCGCTGCAGTGATATATTTTCGGGAAACATCTCTGCAATAACAGCATCCGTTACCGCAATATCAGCCGGATCTCCGCTTAAAGCAGCCCAGCGGAAAGGCCCTTTCCCTTCACAAAATAACGGTCTTATATATGCGGGAACGAAGCCTGGAAAATCGAATGCGTTTTTAAGTCCTTTTTCCTGAGCTCTCGCACGCAGATTATTACCATAATCAAATGTTACCGATCCCTTTTTTTGTAGTTCAAGCATCAGCTCAACATGACGATACATTGAATTATATGCATAGGCAATATATTGCTTAGGGTTCTGATCACGCAATATTTTTGCCTGTTGATAGGAGATCTCATGTGGCCAATATCCGATCAGGGGATCATGAGCTGAGGTTTGATCTGTCAGTGTATCCGGAACTATTTTTCTATCAACCAACCTTTGAAGCAGGTGAACGGCATTGCACAATACCCCGATTGATAAAGCAGTTCCGCTTTTTTTTGCGGCAAGCGCTTTATCAATCGCCTCGTCGATGTCCGTGGATTTGATATCGAGATATTTTGTTTCGATTCGTTTATCAATTCGCCATTCTTCTACTTCAGCAATAAGAGCTACACCTTCATTCATTGTAATAGCTAAAGGCTGGGCCCCTCCCATCCCACCCAATCCTGCGGTCACATTCAATCTCCCTTTGAGTGATCCGCCAAATTCTTTGTTAGCCAAAGCTGCATAAGTTTCATAAGTACCCTGCACAATTCCCTGTGACCCGATATATATCCATGAACCGGCGGTCATTTGACCATACATCATCAAACCTTTTTTTTCCAGTTCATCAAAATGTTCCCAGTCAGCCCATTTGGGAACCAATTGCGAATTGGAGATGAGCACGCGCGGCGCATTTTCATGCGTTTTTAAAATTCCAACCGGCTTTCCGCTCTGAATCAGCAGGGTTTCATCATTCTCCAAAACCTTTAAGGCAGCTATAATATCATTCAATGCCTGAAAATTTCTCGCTGCTTTTCCACGCCCGCCATATACAATCAACTCATCGGGACGTTCAGCTACTTCAGGATTCAGATTATTCAACATCATCCGTAATGCTGCTTCCTGTATCCATCCTTTGCAAATTCGCTGCGGTCCGGTCGGCGTCTTGTATTTAACAGGATCGTATGTATGAAATGTAGCTGTACTCATCACATTGTTTTTAAACCTAGACGTTAGAGACTAAATAATTCAAACCCCTCATTTAAATCCATATTCTTCGATTTTGCAAATTCATTGACTTTTTTTACAAAAGAAAAATCGCTGATAATTTTTTTTATCTGAAGGATATCTTCAGAAAAAACCCGGTCTTCATTGGCAAAACTGGTGAATTGCCGCACATAGCCATGTGCAAACTCCAATATTTCGCTGCTCTTAAGAGGTCTTCGGAATTCAATGGCCTGGCATGCGCTCATCAATTCAATGGCCAAAATATATTCCAGGTTATCCAACACCTGGTCAAGTTTCCTTCCGCTAATGCTGCCCATGCTGACATGATCTTCCTGTCCCAATGAAGTAGGAATACTGTCTGCGCTTGCAGGGAAACATAGCGTTTTATTTTCAGTAACGAGCGCCGCAGTCGTGTATTGTGGAATCATGAATCCACTGTTCAATCCGACGTTATTCATCAGCAACATGGGCAATCCCCATTTGCCTTCCAACAATAAATAACATCGCCTGTCTGAAATATTCCCGATTTCCGCCGCAGCAATACAGGCATAATCCAATGGCAAAGCCAATGGCTGACCATGAAAATTACCTCCGCTGATCGCATCTTCTTCATCCAAAATAATCGGATTATCTGTAACGGCATTTAGTTCGGTAAGAGTTAGCTCCTTCAAATGAAGCCAGGCGTTGCGGCTGGCTCCATGTACCTGTGGCATGCAGCGAAGTGAGTAAGGGTCCTGTACACGGCCACAATCCACATGACTCTGCATGATAGCTGAATCCCCGACAAGCAAACGAAGCCGCTGGGCGACAAGTAGATTTCCGGCAAAAGGCCTCAATTCATGGAGTCGTTTATCAAATGGAGCTTTTGTACCCGTCAAAGCTTCGAGGCTCATTGCACCGATAATATCAGCAGCCTCGAGGCAATTGTGCATTCGATTGAGAGATCTCACAGCATATGCAAGAATGAATTGAGTGCCATTGATGAGCGCCAGCCCTTCCTTGGGTCCGAGTTGCAATGGAGACAAATTAAATTTCTTCAGTACTTCGTTTGTCCTATACCGTGATCCGTTATGCCAAAGTTCGCCGAATCCGATCAGCGGAAGGAACAAATGGGCCAGTGGGGCCAGGTCGCCGGAAGCTCCTACGGAACCCTTTTCCGGAACAACAGGAATGAGATTATTATCCAGGTGCCAAAGCATCCGCTGGAGTGTTTCCAGCCGAATCCCGGAATATCCCCGGGCAAGTGCATGAATTTTGGTGATCAGCATGATCCGCGCAATATCGACCGGTACGGCTTCGCCTACTCCCACGCTATGACTTTGCAATATTTTGTGTTGAAGTACGCGTGTATCTTCTTCAGAAATTTTTGTGTTCGCCAGAATTCCAAATCCTGTATTGACTCCATATATTGTTTTGTTCGCTTCGATAATATTCCTGATATGGCGTTCCCCATTCTGGATGTTTTGGATAGCCCGGGGAGAAAGAATTCCTTTGCTGGTTCCTTTAGCCAAATCAATCGCATGGCCGATATGCATTTGATCTATTCCGTAATTAAAATGTATGGGCATATAAATCTATTCGTCTTCAAAAATAATGGTTTTGAAGAATGTGAAACAGGATTACCGGAAGCATGGTTAACCCGCATCAAAGGACCTTGTAAAAATGAGGTTTGTTCCTTATGATTGCAGGGCTTAGCCTGACTATTGAAAAAATGTTTTTGGTGTACCCTGAAAATTGCGAAAAAGAATATGCTGATCTTTTCCCTTTGAATAACGTACTCAAAATAATCCCGACGAAAAAGATCGGAATCTCAGCCAGATCAACGAACAAATGAAATAAAAACCAGCCTGTTCCAAATTGCTTCCGTATTCTTACGAGATTGGATAACATAATCTGCAGTCCTTTCTTATTATATAAATTATAATATCCTTTGCCCGATGATTCGAAAATTTTATTCGCTGTTTCTCCCTGCAGATGAATAATCTTGACAAAGCCCACGATACAGAGCCGGCCTGATTTTTTTAACCTGCTGCACCATTCTGCTTCTTCGGCATATAAAAAAAAGTCTTCGTCCATCAGGCCTGCTTTTTCAATGGAAGTTTGTTTTGCCATCAGGAAAGCCCCATTGATCCAGTCTACTTCAATGACCGAATCTGAATTTGCCAGATGGGGAATGGCCGTATTGAGGTTTCTTCCTAGCCAGCGAATACATCTTCCCAAATAAGGCAGTGGCAATAAATAGTTGAGGCCTCCTTTCACAAAGTAATTACCGGAAATCTGTGGGGTTCTGTCAGGGTTCAGTAATTGTACTCCACATGCTGCATAGGAAGATTGAACGAAGTATTCATAACATTTCTCAATCCCGTTATTTTCTATTAGCGTATCCGGGTTCAGCAATAAAATAACCGCGCCGGATGACTGGCGGATCCCTTCGTTATTGGCACGTGCGAATCCCGCGTTATAGCTCATAGATACCCACCGGACTTTAGGAAAACGGGATAAAATGATGTCTTTGCTGTCATCACGTGAATCGTTATCCACAATAATCATTTCAAAAGCAATATTCATTGTTTCCCGGTACACAGTCTCCAGGCAATCCAGTATTAACCGGGCGCTTTTATAATTTACGATGATGATGGAGAGCTGAATCACTTGCCTATTTTGGAATAGTTACAAATATAATGCAGCATCATGCAGAATTTTGAGAGCACACCCGTTTGCAGAATTGAACGCGGAATTCTCTTTTGCCATCCAATCATAGATGAAATGACCGGAGGTATTTTGTCCGAATAACCTGAGTCAACAATATCCTTTTCTTCCTTTATTTCCAGGTTGCGCATTAAGCGCCACCAGCCATCATATACGAGGATATTCCGAAGATTATTTTCACCTACTTTATTCAACAGATAAAAATTCTCCGGTATTTCCACCGGTCTTTGTCTGAAGCAGTCAAAACTAACCTGTTGCTGCCCGATTCCGATATTCAACAATATTTTACCGATATAAACAGGCTGACTTACGGAGAGATATCGGATATAAAAATCTATATCGACTACC
>Ga0335076_10006165_pt1 | contig 12094 bp, 8 predicted proteins | sample Lox_Sample_25_FD_206717 | JGI IMG/M metagenome (GOLD analysis project Ga0335076, IMG submission 206717) | Soil microbial communities from Loxahatchee National Wildlife Refuge, Florida, United States - Lox_Sample_2.5 | ecosystem: Environmental > Terrestrial > Soil > Wetlands | place: USA: Florida... | reverse complement strand
CCAGATTCCGAGATATTGCTCAGGACGTGCTCCAGCAATCCGACGCCGGCCCATCCCGGCGACAAGGAAGCTTAAAACTGCCCCGACCAGAAGCAGTTCGGTCCAAACCAGGTATGTCGATCCCGATCTCCTTACCAAGCCGATAGCCATACCGGAAAAAATGAACAAGTAGTAAAGATAGTCGCAGATTGTCTCCAACCAGCAGCCGAAGGCGGACTCTTGCAGTTTCAGACGGGCAACCTCCCCGTCGCATCCATCGAGAATGCTGGCCCAGACCGACAAGACCGCTGCGAACACCGTATTCCAATACCCTCCGCAGGCAAAAAGGAGACCTGAAACAAACCCCACCGCAAGAGTAAAAAGGCTGACCATGTTTGGCGTGATCGGCCATTTGATGAGCTGCCGGCTGATGGGGACCGAGATCCTGCGATTGAATTGTGCGAATATTCCATCAGTCGGTTTCATCAACCAACGATTCAGTTTTTCCTCCGCGGCAACACGGTCTGCCTCAGTGAGCACCTGCTGCCACTGGTCCGTAGGAACATCTCTATGCTCGTCGATGTTTTCTGTCAGCAGTGCGTGCAGGTCGGTGTCGCTGGCCACGGAACTCCCGGCGATCCTGGTCGCGGCGGCTAACGGCAATGACCAGATCCCAATGGGTCTATCGTCGGATACGAACGCCAGTGCTTCGGTGGTTCCATTCCACGCGACTGCCTCTCGCAGCAATGCCGGGTAGTATGCTGTATCGTCGTCAACGACCACTAGCGGACCCTGTTCAGCTTCGAGGGCGAGATGGCCCAGAATAGAACCGAGGTTACGCGTACTTGGAATGACATTCAGCCACTCCACGGATGCGGGCAGTCGTCCTGTAGCCTGAAGTTGAGACCGCAGTGCTAGCGCATTCTGCGGGCCGGCGCAGACAATGACTCGAGTCGCTCCGGCTTTCTGAAGACCGAGGATGGTGCGAAGAATCACCGGTAAGGTGCCAACCTTCATCAGGGGCGATCGAACGTCGTGGACTTCTTGCGGGCTAAAGGGGATAACAATGGATATGCGGGAGCGAGCCGTAAGCTGTGGGGCCGGGTACCTTACCGCCGAAGGCTGTTCTCCCGCCCTACCGGGAGGTATGGTGATATCCTGGCGCCGGTTCTTCTGCTTTGTGAGCGCGACCAAACATACGGCGCCGATGCCCGCCCAGAAGATCGCCCGAATACGCCTGGCCACAGCGACCACCATCCCAGTATCGGCTCCGAGGCCGAACATTCTGGCAATGAGGACGTTCCCGCCTTCGTAAGTTCCCACATTGCCGGGATTGAGCAGTCCAACCACGTTGACGAGCTTGGTCAGGGCTTCGAATATCAGCGCTCCTACTATACCGATGTCAAAGCGCATCAGCCGCAGGACCACGTAGATTTCCGACAGAGCCGCGATATGCGTAACAAGGTTGAGGCCGAAACTCATCCAGAATGCTTTTGGGACATCTCGCCGAAAACCAAATAGCTTGTCTTCGACGGCGACAATCAGATGCTCACGTTTTTCCACCCAGGCTCTGCAGTAACGCAGATTTTTCGCAAAACGTGCCGGACCAGACAAAACCGGCCATTGCTTCTGAATAGCCAGGACCAACGCGAGAAGGAGGGCTAACAATGCGATAGCAAAGACCGCCGCATACGATGCCCAGCGATGCGCGAGGTTCATGCTGATGGCGGCCGCGACGATTCCGGCCAGGGCAACCAGCGCCCCAGTCACCACAAACAGCCCGCGATCCATCGTTACTGAGGACACCCTGGAGGCAATCGGAAGCTCCGAACTCAGGGCCGACACTCGTAATCCTTCGCCGAAGGCTTGCCCGATAATGCCTAGCTGTCCTACGGCTTCTGACGCCAGCCGAAGCCTGAAGAACTGCACGAAAGAAACCTTGTTTCCCTCGCCGGGAAGTGCTAGCCGCCAGGCCCATGCCTTCGCCACGTGGCCGATTCCACCTAATGCGATGACCGCAGCAATTCCCCAACCAAGCTTTTCGACATCTTGCATCAGCTTCGGAAGCCCGATCTTGTCGACCAGGTACGCGAGCAGGACACACCCGAATATGGCGGTCAGCAAGCGAAGGGTTCGTCTCTTAGCTGAAGTGAGCTTAAGCACGGGAAACATCCTCTCGTGCGGGTGTGGTGCAGAAGAACTGGCCAAAAATACCTTCCGCATACGCCAAGGCCTCCGGCGTATCAACGTCTTGCCATGATGCATCGCCAATATCGAAGGCGTGGAATTTTCCAGCCTCACCCAGTTTTCTCATTCCGTCGGACAAAGAGCAGTTGCCGCCTTTCTTCGCGGATTCGAGGGCATCGAACAGCCCCTGGCCGCAAAGGAACATACCGGTATCGAATCCATCGTAGTCAACAAGGTTCTTGCCGATTGCGATGATCCGGCCGCCATCTCGCCTGACCTTGGTTGCGTCGTCCAGGTCAAAGACGCGATCGAGATTAGAATCAACGGCCAGGATAACTTCGTCCTGCTGTAGCGACTGCCGAACCAGGGCGCTGGCTGTTGCGGCGTCGAAGATGTGGTCGGACATGAGCAACAGAAAGGGTCCGGAGACTTCGGCGCGGGCCGCCAGAACGGAAACGCCGTTGTCCTTGTGGTAGTCCAGATTCTCGATGCACGAGACCGTAATACCGGCGAAGTCCTGCTTAGCAACCCACTGTCGAATGGCATCGCCACGATAGCCAACCACAACCACGAAGTTCGTGATACCTGCCTGTTGGGCTCGTCCTATGACGTGCGCCAACAACGGCCGGCCCTGTAGTTCGACAAGCGGTTTGGGTATAGCACTTGAACGCTGGACGAGACGGCTGCCATTACCAGCGGCCAGGATGATGCATTGGTTAACATTGGGCATCGAGGTATCTCCCTTTGCTCTGTCAGACTGTTATTTATTCAGAGGCTGTAACTTCTCTGCTCTTGCTGTCTCGGATCTGGCGAACGGCCTGGGCGCGTAGTCAAAGTAGTTGATGGTTACCTTCGTCGTTCCAAAAACACGCACATCCGTTACGCTCTCGGTGGAGTTGGGGAACCACTGCGAACTACTTTTTTGGTAGGTATGGACGAAATGAACGTTCTTAATCCAGAACGAGGGACTCTTGGCGGGCTTACCCTCTACTCGCACGAGGGCGTAGTCTTGCACGTCGATCCAGATACGTCCGGCAAACAGCTTCTCCTCGTTTCGCTTGGGCGTGACGTCAATGGCGTAGGTTGGGCGGCCGCCGATCGTCTCGGTGCCAATCATTCGAAAGTCATAGTTCTGAGGCGCCACCTGGGTCTTCAGGCGTTCTTGTGGCCTCGACGCCTCTTCCTCGGAAGCCAGCATCTTGCGAAATACATGCTTGCCGGCGGCCTTCCAGCCGTCTTCCTCGATGACCTCGAAGTGTTTCGTCCCATCCCCTCCAGCTTCTACGCGCGCGACCAGCTCCGCCTGCTTGTGCATGCGGTCGTTCTCAAGCACATATCGGCGCATTCCCCGATATCCATCCGCTAATGTGCGCCGTTGTGCGTCGTGCCGGAGCATCGTCACTACCACAGTGTTCGCGTCAGGGAGAGGATCGTTGTCGGCCGCCCTCAACGACATTCCCGTTGAGGCTACGAGTACAGCTGCGAAAATGATTTGAGTTTTCATAGCTAGAACTGAAAAACGAGCTTGCCTCGGAATAGGAGCGCGGGACTGTTATAAAATTGGCCGAAATTGGTGCTGGCTATGTCGTTTTGCACATCGCGGGGATTGAAACGACCGAAGAGATTGAAGATGCCGCCTCCGATTCGCGCTTTGATGCGCCGCTCGCCGAATGGCAGCGAAATCGGCCGTGTTATCTGGAGATCCAGGGACGAAAACTGCGGGAACCTCTCGACGTTTCGCGCACCAATGTATTCGCGATATTCGTTCTCCACGGAATACGGAAACCCGGTGTGGATGTCGAAAACAGGCACAATGGTCAGCTTCCACGGTCCCTCTATGTCCGCGTGGAGCAAAACACGATTGGGTGCGTCGAAAGGCAACCGTCCGCGGGCATCGGGTTGAATTACCGCCTGCGGGTAGTTGCCGAAGAACAATAGCGGATCGTTCAGGTCGCCGTAGGCCCGTGAGTGAACGTAGGAGGCGTCCAACATCATGCGAGGCAGCCGGTATCTGCCGGTTATCTGAAACTCCCGGTAGGAATCGGTTCCTGCATTGGAAAGGGTGATAAAGGCTGCGCCGTCGCCGGAGCTGGGAGAAACCACAAAGTCTCTCGTTGTGTTGCGCTGCTCATAAGCGACCCGGAGGGTGAAGTGCTCCGAGACTTGTCTTTCAAGCGCGAGATTCCACGCTGTGCTGCGCGGGTTCTGGAGTTCTCCGGCAATGCGATTTGTATAAGCGGTTGAGCCGAGGGCCTGACCATTTGGACCCAACAGAGCCACGGTCCGGTCGGGCATTTCGTCAAAGACCGGGTAAATAAGCGGTACGCGATCATAGAAAATACCTATGCCCCCCTTAAGCAGCGTCTTGCCGTCATTGGTCAGAGCCAGCAAGAAACCCAGGCGCGGAGCAGCATGAGTCGAACTAGTCACGCTATCGCTGTCAAATCGAAGCCCCAAGTCGAGCGTCAGGCGGTGCCATGGTGACCACTGATCCCCGACGAACCACGTAACCTCGTTCTGATTGGTGCCAAAGTAGGTCGGTGGAGTAAATGTCAATCGCTCTATCGGCAGGTTGTCGGCTCCCAAAAGCTCGACAGGGAGGAAGGTTTCTCGTCCGTTAAACGTCGAGTGGGAGTACTCCGCCCCAAGCTTTATCTGATGAGAACCAAGGAAGTGCTTGGGAGCCATCTGATAGATCTCTTGCCCGTCGAATCGGGTGGCTCGTCGGCTCTGGCGGTTGAAGAACCCGCCCTGTGTCGTGTCAACCAGGAGTTGGAAGGGATCGTTGTTTTGGGCTGTGACGTCCACGTCGTATCGCTTAAAACTGAGCTGCGATGTGAGAACGCTGTCGGGCCCAAGCAAATAATGATCCTGCCCGTAGAGCTGATATCCCCGCTGGTGCAGGTCTCCGGTGGAGGGTTGCGGGGTAAATGTATTCAGCCCTAGGTAGTCCAGCTTCTGCGGGTAGACTGCGAGTGAAATGGTCGCCGTCTGCTTCGGACTGATCGTCAGGTCGTATTGGCTGAACGAATTGAAGCCCTCCAGCTTCATGTCCCGTTGGAGTGGAGGCAGGCTGTTCACCGGCGTTTGGATGAATCGATACTCAAACGACTCCGTAACTGCAACCCGGTCCTTAATGAGCGGGCCGGTGAAGGTCATCCGAGGCGTGGCCGATTCTATGCCGACAAAGCTGCCATCGCGATAACGGGGTCGCGGTAGGACGTTTTGTATCGAAAAGTGGTAGCCCTCGAAGTCCCCGGTCTTTGTCTCGACGTTCGAAACCGCCCCTGTCAGCTTCCCATACTCAGGGTCGTAGGGGTCCGAAATGACTTTCACTGACGAAACGACGTCGATTGGCAAACTGATGGCCGGGCTGCCGGTGGCCGGGTCGGTGACGTTGGCGCTATTCACGAGCGCCCCGCTCTGCGTGTTCCGCGTGCCCTTCAAGTTCACCAGCCCGTCGGGGCCGCGAACGACCCCTGGAACGAGAGGAAGTAAGCCCTGAAATTGCTCGTTGGCGTTGGGAGCGTTGATTACTGTTTTTTCGTTGATGGTTTCGGCCGCCGCCGGAGACGCGGCCGTCGAATCATTCGCGGTTACAGTGACGGACGTCTTAACTTCGCCTGGCGTCAGCCGGATGGGGAGCCGAATTGTCTGGCTAGGTTCAAGTGTGATGCTCAAACCTGCCTTTAGAGTCTCGAAGCTTGCCTCAACTGCATAAATGCCGGGCGGAAGATTGTCGAAGGCGTACTTGCCCTCCCCATCCGTTCCTGTTATCGCCATCACTGGCCCGCTGACCAACACCTTGGCCTTCGGTATGTAGGACTCACTACCTGGATCTCCGACAAATACGATTCCTTTCAGGCTGCAGGTTGCGCCTCGAACATCCTGCCCGTATCCGCCTTGGGTCATCCAACAGAACAAAGTGAACGCAACAGCCATTTGCCCGAACGCGGTCAACACCGAGCCGAGACGGGCGATGGACACTCCATTGTTTCGAAGAGTGGTGCCGCGTCGTTTCGCAATCCGGGACAATTTGGTTCACCTTCCACCTCGACAGAAGGCACGCACGATGCCAAACAAAGTGACTGGCAATTGTGGCGAAGAAACTATGAGTTACGAGCGCATTAGGCAGGACGGCAGATGGAGCGCGAAGGCCTCGATGTCATTCATTCGACGTTGATGTCAACCACCTGTGTCAATTCCGACCCACCTAAGTCTGCTCGCGCGATTGCCGAGGAATTGGAAGAACACAAGGTTGCAGCCGTCACTGAATTTCGAAGGGCGCCTCTGGTGGTGGCTGGATCAATCCGACTAGTCGACGCTCTGCTTGACCTTGGCGGTGCCGAATACCAATCTGAACGTAATTTGCATCACTGGGAAACGAGGCTCCTCACTACATTTCAAGAGCTTCGTTACCTTCGACATGTCGCATCTCGCGAATCTAGTTCTGGTGTCAGTTCTTTGACACGAGATTCTTGTCAGCGTGACGATCTATCAACGCCGCAAAGAGAACGGGGGAAAGTTTGCGTCTGTAGAGCTCAGTTACGAGTCGCCGGCGCGTCCTCGCGTGCGTTAAGTTCCTTGGAAGATAAATTGCAACACCCAGAGGGAAGTCTGATTCAACAGGGAGCGCATCTTCGCGGAAACAGGAGTTCGACGGGCATTTCCCCAGCGCTGACAGTGGAGCGATCCGACGCCCGGGCTGAGCTGAGGTCGAGAACAACATGCCATCGTTCCCAACACGCCGCGCCTATGGAATTCTTCCAGTTATTGTGCTCCATTGGCTGCTGCAGGCGAGTGTCGCGTCTGCTCAGAGTGCGCCAGGGTCAGCTGATCATCCATGGCGTACCTCTGCGGAGCTGCAGATCGAGAACGATGCCAGAGGTCTTCCTGGCTCAACCTTCCACATAGATACTGCCAAGATTTATTCGTTGCCGGAGTTGATCGACTTGGCGGAAGCACACAATCCAGCCACTTACGCTTCGTGGGAACGCGCCCGTGCGCAGGCAGCGACCTTGGGCATAACACGTAGTGAGTTGTTTCCCGCGCTGGCGGCCGCTGCAGCTTCTCAGACCACTCGCCAGGAAATCTTGTTCGGCAATCGCTTCAACGGTCAAGTGATTCAGGACTTCCAACTGGCGCTCGAGCTGAACTACACCATTCTTGACTTCGGCGGCCGCTCCGGTCGAATCAATGCGGCAAGCGCGCAGCTTCTTGCGGCTAATTTCGCTTTTAACAACAGTCACCGGAATGTCATTTATCAGGTACAGCGCGCGTACTACAGCTTGTTGAATTCGATGGGCCAGGAGGACGCAGCGCGAGCAAGTCTGGCCAACGCGACCGCCGTGCAACAGGCAGCTGAAGATCGGCTGGCACATGGCCTGGCGACGCTGCCCGACGTGCTGGAAGCGCGGAGCGCGACGGCGCAGGCTGACTATGATCTGCAAGCGGTGCTGGGATCTGAGGAGATTGCACGGGGCGACCTCGCAACTGCGGTCGGGGCCAGCGCGACCACGGCGATCCAAGTCCAACCCCTGGATCAGGTGCCCACTCCCGAGTCGATCGACGATACGGTCGAGCAAGCGATAGACCGTGCACTCGGGCAACGTCCTGATCTCATGCAGCAAGTATCCGAAATAAGGTCCGCAACTGCCAAAGTCAAGGAAGCGAGGGCGGCATATTACCCTGTATTGAACCTCACGGCCAGCCCAGTCATCCCAGCGCTTTATGGGTTACAGTCGCCGTACCCCTGGACGCATACGGCGGACTTGACTGGCACCTTAGCCTTCAACCTCACTTGGGTCGTATTTGATGGAGGGGCACGAAAAAGCAGGTTGGCAGAAGCTCAGGCAAACGTCCTAGGGGCGGAAGCACAGGCCAATGTCGCGCGCAACCGAATTGCCGACGAAGTTTGGACAGCGTACTCGAATTTGAACACTGCGTTTCGGCAGCATCAGGCGGCCATCGCCCTCTTTCAGGCCGCTGCCCAATCGTACAACGCGGCATTGGAATCGTATAACTATGGGGTTCGAAACTTACTGGACGTAACTGCCGCTCAGCGAACCCTCGCACAAGCTCGCTCGGCCGATGTTTCGGCGCAAACGCGGGTGTTGACTTCACTCGCGGATCTGGCTTTCAGAACTGGCGATTCCCTTGGGGCCAATACGAGGCCCCGACCATGACTGAGATTCGCGGATTGGTGTTCAGTGTGTTCGTACCCGCTCTACTGCTGATGACGGGTTGCGGACGAGCTCCTTCATTCGACATTCTGGGCTCGTTCTTTCCGGCATGGCTCGTCTGTCTTGTGGCGGCTATTTTGCTTACAGTCGCTTCGCGAGCGCTGTTGATCCGTTACATTGAGATCACCTGGCCGGTTCTCATCTATCCAAGCCTCACCGCCATTTTTGCCTTCGCGTTGTGGCTCGCCCTGTTCCGCTGAACAAGGAGCAATGATTATGGAGACAAATAAGAGTACGGGAATGCGCCAGCTTCTCGGCCGCTGGATCAGCGTTGCGATCATGCTAGCCGCAGTCGTCCTTGGACTCGCCGTGCTTTACCACGCGAACTACTATCCACGGACCGAAGATGCGGAAATATTTGCCAATTTCATCGGAATAGCCCCACAAGTCGACGGCCCTATTATCCGGGTGAATGTGAAAGACAACCAGTTCGTGAAAAAGGGCGAACTACTGTACGAGATTGATGACCGGCCGTACCAGTACGCCCTTGAAAATGCTCAGTCGGAGCAAGCGGCTCTGGAGGGGCAAATTTCCGACGAACAGAGAAAAATAGCAGCTTTAGTGAGTGCAGTGTCTGTGGCGCAGGCGAACATCCACAGCAGGGAAGCTAACGTGACAAACGCGGAGCGGGGAGTCAGCCGAGCGCGCGCGGAATGGAATTACGCGAACAATAATCTGCATCGCCTCGAGCCGCTCTTAACCAAACAGTTTGTCACGGTGGACCAGGTGGATAAAGCCCGAAGTTCAGAAATTGCTCAAGCAGAGGCCCTGAGGCAGGCCGAATCTCGGCTTCAACTGGCCAAGGCGGAGCTGAACTCAGCTTCGGCACAGCACGAACAAGCCGGCCACGCAGTCACTACGCTCGAACCTTTGATCAACCAGCGCGGAGCAAAGGCGGCGGCGGTGGAGACCGCTCGCTACAAACTGGACAATTGCCGCGTTTACGCGCCATTCGATGCGCGGGTAACCAATCTCACCATCTCAGAGGGTGCCTACGCTCACGTCGGCCAGCAAATGTTCACGCTTATCGACGCCCGTACCTGGTGGGCAATCGGCAATTTCCGAGAGGGCCAGATCAAGCGCATCGCCCCGGGAATGCGAGCCGAGGTCTACGTGCTTTCGAATCCAAATCTACGTTTCTCCGGAGTGGTGGACAGCGTCGGATTTGGGGTGACCCCGGATCCCGATGTGATTGGCAATTTGCAATCCGGACTTCCAGATGTGCAGCGCACACTGAATTGGGTACACCTTGCATCACGATATCCAGTTCGTGTGAAGGTGGACAATCCCACGCCTGATCTGTTTCGCGTCGGCGCCTCAGCTGTAGTGACTATTCGGGGCAATTGAGAATGGCAACCATGGCCCAAAACCTGCCGCAGTCACCTGGTCCGCTGACCTGGGTGCGGGAGTTTCTCAAAGAAGAGCTCAAACCATATCCAGGCCGGACAGCGCTGGTAGGGCGCATGACCTTCGCCGCTACCCTCGTGATGATTGTCTGCATGACGTTTCGCATCCCGTTCGCATTCCAAGGCGCAATTTATGCGCTTCTGATTTCTCGTGATAGCCCGCGCGCAACGCTGCGATCAGCAGCAACCATGTTTCTTCTTACCGGTATAGGCACCGCATACCTTCTAATTTCGCTGCGGTTTGTTATCAGTTCCCCGCTGCTTCATTTTCTCTGGGTTATCGGGTCGTTCTTCCTGACTTTCTATGCGATCAGCACTCTGGCCAACTACAGTGCGGCGGTGTACTTCGCCATTGTGATGTCGGTAGGAATTCCCTTGTGGGACCGGCATGTGTCGGCCGAAACCAATGTGGAAGATACACTCCGGCTGTGCCTTTCAGTGTTGATTGGAGTCGTGATTACCGCGGCGGTAGAAATGGCGTTTCTGCGGCTGCGGCCTCGGGACGAGGTTATGTTACCTCTTACGGAACGACTGGCAGCAGTCGAGAGTTTGTTAACCTGCCACGCTGAGGGACGCACTGTTGATAACGGCATCGATCAAGAAGTAGTTCGGCTACAAATGCGTGGAACATCATTAGTACGACGCACCTTACGGCGCTTGAACTATTCGACTCAGTACTCCCTGGAGATCGGTGGTGTCGTAGTTCTTGTGGGCAGGCTCGTAGACCTTGCAGCAGACCTGACCCGTCTTAGCTTCGAATTGTCAGCCGCGGACCGGAGACGATTCCGGAACTTGGCCTCGACGATCGCAAGCATTCGTGATGACTTGATGAACAGGCGAATTCCGCGACCGGTTCAGTTCAATAACGATGGACAACCGGGGAATCTCGTTCCGCTGCTTGGCGAGATGGAACATACAACTATGCTCATCCCTCAGGCGTTTGCGGACTCTGCATCAATCCAAGGGTACTTGACGCCGGCAGATGAGACACGGCTACAAACACTCCTTGCCCCGGACGCGCTCGTCAACCCTGAACACCTTCGCTTCGCGCTAAAGGGCAGCCTGGCCGCAACCAGTTGTTACATTATCTATAACGCGATCGCGTGGCCGGGCATCAGTACGGCGGTGACCACGTGCCTGCTGACCGCGCTGACGACCGTTGGTTCATCTCGTCAAAAGCAGGTTCTTCGCATCGCGGGAGCCATCGTTGGCGGCTTTCTACTTGGGATGGGCGCGCAGGTCTTTATTCTGCCCTACATCGATTCCATCGCTGGATTTGTAGTTCTTTTCGTTGCCGTCACCGCTCTGTCCTCCTGGCTCATGACATCGAGTCCCCGCTTGTCGTACTTTGGAGTTCAAGTCGCTTTGGCTTTTTACTTGGTCAACTTAAGCGAATTCACAATGCAGACGTCGCTGGCGGTCGCTAGGGATCGGGTTGTCGGCATTTTGTTCGGTCTTTTCATCATGTGGCTGGTATTTGATCAATTATGGGGTGCGCCCGCTGCTATACAGATGAAGAAGACTTTCACTTCCAACCTCCGGTTGTTGGCGCAGTTCACGAGGGGACCGGTTTCCAAGGACCCGAAAGCCGCAACGGCACAAAGCTTTGCCCTTCGCGAAACAATCAACGCGAACCTCGATAAGGTAAGAACCCTCGCGGATGGCGTTCCATTCGAATTCGGGCCATCGCGCGAGCAGGATCTCGCATTGCGTAATCGCATTCGGCAATGGCAACCGAATTTGCGCATGCTCTTCATCACGCGAATTGTCTTGCTGAAGTACCGCCTTCGGCTTCCCGGCTTCGAGTTACCGGAAGCAATCCGACCAGCACAAGAGGAGTTTGATGACCGATTGGCCACCGCACTGGACGACATGGCCGATCGAATGGAGGGTGATGGGCCGACGTTACAGGGGGGGGTGACAAGTGAGTATGCCCAACTCGAGCAAGCCGCATGGAAGGCATCGCCGAGCCAACACCAGGTCGCGCCCCAAATACAGTCGTTTCTCCTTCTCTCGCGCAGAATCGGGGAGCTGACAGACTGCTTGCAAAAGGAAATTTGAGTGTGTTGCTTTTCGCGGTGGTGGATTGATGACGGTGTCCAAGTGACTTCGACGGCGTCCTGGTTGCCCGTAGCAGTCTTGATCTCCGAGCCTTTTGCGGCGATTATGATGTGCCGAGGATCTGAAATGACGAAGCAAGTGACTGAATGTGTATGAATAAGCTTGTCAATCAGGGTGTACCGATTAACGTAGAAGGGCAGACCTCGTTTTTGGCGACAC
>Ga0335076_10006164_pt1 | contig 12095 bp, 7 predicted proteins | sample Lox_Sample_25_FD_206717 | JGI IMG/M metagenome (GOLD analysis project Ga0335076, IMG submission 206717) | Soil microbial communities from Loxahatchee National Wildlife Refuge, Florida, United States - Lox_Sample_2.5 | ecosystem: Environmental > Terrestrial > Soil > Wetlands | place: USA: Florida... | reverse complement strand
GCGGTTCCTGCGCAAGCTGCGCGACGAGGCGAAGTACGATGGACTGGAGGCGCTGCGCGCGGCGATCGCGCGCGACGCCGCCGAGGCAAAGGACTATTTCGCAAGCCATGGCTGACTACAAGAAGACGCTGAACCTGCCCGACACGCCGTTCCCGATGCGCGGCGACCTCGCCAAGCGCGAGCCGCAGTGGGTGCGCGAGTGGAACGAGAAGGGCGTGTACAAGCGCCTGCGTGCGGCGGGCCAGGGCCGCCCGCGCTTCGTGCTGCACGACGGACCGCCCTACGCCAACGGCGACATCCACATCGGCCACGCCGTGAACAAGATCCTCAAGGACGTGATCGTCAAGTCCAAGGGCATGGCCGGGTTCGACGCGCCCTATGTGCCGGGCTGGGATTGCCACGGCATGCCGATCGAGGTGCAGATCGAGAAAAAGCACGGCAAGAACCTGCCGCCGGAGAAGACCCAGAGCCTGTGCCGTGCTTATGCGACCGAGCAGATCGCCAAGCAGAAGGCGGACTTCCAGCGCCTGGGCGTGCTGGGCGACTGGGACAACCCCTACCTCACGATGGCCTACCGCAACGAGGCCGACGAGATCCGCGGGCTGGGGCTGCTGCTGGCCAAGGGCTATATCTTCCGCGGCCTGAAGCCCGTCAACTGGTGCTTCGACTGCCAGTCGGCGCTTGCCGAGGCCGAAGTGGAGTACGAGGACCGCAAGGACCCGGCCGTGGACGTCGGTTTTCCCTTCCTGGAGAGGGAAAAACTGGCCGCTGCGTTCGGCCTGCGCTCCCTGCCCGACCGGCCGGGCTGGATCGTGATCTGGACCACCACGCCCTGGACGCTGCCCGCCAACCAGGCGCTCAACCTGCACCCGGACTACGACTACGCGCTCGTGGACACCGAGCGCGGCATGCTGATCGTCGCCGACGCGATGCTCGCCGCGGGAGAGATCCCCGAGGCGACCGAGGAGGAGTTCGACGGCATGGCGATGCCCAAGCTGCTCGCCCGGTACGGCATCAAGGTCTGGCGGCCGCTTGCCAAGGCGAAGGGGCAGGCGCTGGAAGGGATCCGCTTCCAGCATCCGTTCTACGACCGCAGCGCGCCCGTCTATCTCGGCGACTACGTCACGCTCGATACCGGCACGGGCATCGTGCACTCGTCGCCCGCCTACGGCGTCGAGGACTTCGACTCCTGCCGCCGCTACGGCCTGAAGGACGACGAGATCCTCACGCCGGTGCTGGGCGACGGCAAGTACGCCGAGTCGCTGCCGCTCTTCGGCGGGCTGTCGATCTGGGACGCCAACCCGAAGATCGTCAAGCTGCTGCAGGAGAGGGGCAATCTCTTCGCGGTGGACTGGAAGTTCACGCACAGCTACATGCACTGCTGGCGCCACAAGACGCCGGTGATCCTGCGCGCCACGGTGCAGTGGTTCGCGGGCATGGACCAGGTGCCGGGCTACAACGGCGTGAAACCCGCGGAGACCCTGCGCGAGACCGCGCTGAGAGGCATCGAGGCGACGGCCTTCTTCCCGGCCTGGGGCAAGGCCCGCCTGCACGGCATGATCGCCAACCGGCCCGACTGGACGCTGTCGCGCGCGCGCCAGTGGGGCGTGCCGATGCCTTTCTTCGTGCACAAGGAGACGAGCGCGCTGCACCCGCGCTCTCTCGAGATCATCGAGGAAGTGGCAAAGCGGGTGGAGAAGGGCGGCATCGAGGCCTGGCAAACGGTAAAGGCCGAGGAACTGTTGGGCGCCGATGCTGCCAATTACGTCAAGGTGAAGGACACCATCGACGTCTGGTTCGACTCCGGCTCCACGCACTTCACCGTGCTGAAGGGCTCGCACCTGGCCGAATCCGCCTTTCCGGCCGACCTGTACCTGGAGGGCTCGGACCAGCACCGCGGCTGGTTCCATTCGTCGCTTCTCGTGTCCTGCATGATGAACGGCGTGCCGCCCTACAAGGGGCTGCTCACGCACGGCTTCGTCATCGACATGGAAGGCCGGAAGATGTCGAAGTCCAAGGGCACCGGCATGGCGCCGCAGCAGATCTCCGACACGCTGGGCGCCGAGATCCTGCGCCTGTGGGTGGCGAGCAGCGACTACTCGGGCGAGCTCACGATCTCCAACGAGATCCTCAAGCGCGTGGTGGAGAGCTACCGCCGCATCCGCAACACGCTGCGCTTCCTGCTCGCCAATACGTCGGATTTCGACCCGGCGAAGGACGCGGTCCCGGTCGCGCAGATGACCGAGATCGACCGCTACGGCCTGGTGCTGCTGGAGCGCATGCAACGGGAGGTGGCGAAGGAGTACGAGGCCTACCAGTTCCACCTCGTGGTGCAGAGGCTGCAGTCCTTCTGCTCGGAGGAGCTCGGCGCCTTCTACCTCGACATCCTCAAGGATCGCCTCTACACCTGCGGCGCGCATTCCAGGGCGCGGCGCTCCGCGCAGACGGCGCTCTGGCACACCGCGCAGAGCCTCGTGCGCCTCATGGCGCCCGTCCTGAGCTTTACCGCCGAGGAGGCCTGGCCGTTCATCGGCGGCGTCAGGGAGTCGAGCGTGCTCGAGAAGGTCTGGCACGCGATCCCCGCACACGGGCTGCCGGCTTCGGTCGTGGATGCCTGGGGAACCGTGCGCCAGGTCCGGGAGCTGGTCGCCAAGCGCCTGGAGGAGAAGCGCGAGCGCAAGGAGATCGGCTCGTCGCTGGCCGCGGAGCTGGATATCGCGGCGCACGGCCCGGCCTTCGAGGCGCTGGCGCGGCTGGGCGACGAGCTGCGCTTCGTCCTCATGACCTCGCGCGCCACGGTGCGGGAACGGCAGGGCGGCGCCGTGGAGGTCGAGGTCAGGCCGAGCACCCACGTGAAGTGCGAGCGCTGCTGGCACTACCGCACGGATGTGAGCCCGGAAGGCCTGTGCGGCCGTTGCGAGTCCAATCTCAGCGGTCCGGGAGAAGCGCGCACCTATGCCTAGGACGGCGCGCTGGTTCGGCGTTGCCGCGCTGGTGGTCGTGCTCGACTATGCGGCGAAGGCCGCGGTGCTCGCCGCCTTCGCGCCCGGCGAGAGCCGGGTGCTCGCGCCGTTCATCAACCTGGTGCTCGTGTTCAACAAGGGCGCCGCGTTCAGCCTGCTCGCCTCGGCGCCGGGCTGGCAGACGCTGGTTTTCGCCGCGATCGCGATCGTCGCCTCCGTCGTCATCGCCTATTTGCTCCACAGGAATCGAGACAAGAGCCTGTTCTGCCTCGGCCTGGCGCTGATCCTGGGTGGCGCGCTCGGCAACCTGTACGACCGCCTGGTCTACGGGCACGTGGTCGATTTCCTCGATTTCCATGCGGCCGGCTGGCACTGGCCGGCGTTCAACGTTGCCGACTCCGCGATCACCGTGGGCGCCGCGATCCTGATCGCGGAAGGCTTCCTGCAGAAGAAGTCGGATGAAACGCCAGCCTGAGCGGGAGCTCGCGTTGCTGTTCAAGGCGCTCGCCTTCGCCGCGCACAAGCACCGCGACCAGAGGCGCAAGGACGCGGAGGCCTCGCCCTACATCAACCACCCGATCGCGCTCGCGGAGGTGCTGGCGGGCGAGGGCGACGTGACCGACGTCCAGGTGCTCGCCGCCGCGCTGCTGCACGACACCATCGAGGACACGGCGACCACGGCCGAGGAGCTGCGGGCGCAGTTCGGCGGCCGCATCACCGACATGGTGGTCGAGGTCACCGACGACCAGAAGCTGCCCAAGGCCGAGCGCAAGCGCCTGCAGATCGAGCGCGCGGCGGGCCTCTCGCGCGGCGCCAAGCTGGTCAAGCTCGCCGACAAGATCTGCAACCTGCGCGACGTGGCGGACCGCCCGCCGGCCAAGTGGGAGCTCGAGCGCCGGCAGGAATACTTCGAGTGGGCCAAGCGCGTGATCGACGGGCTGCGCGGCGTAAGCCCGCGGCTGGAGGCCGCTTTCGACGCCGCCTACCGGCGCAAGCCCTAGAATGCCGGCATGGACGTACTGCTAGCGAACCCCCGCGGCTTCTGCGCCGGCGTCGAGCGCGCGATCGAGATCGTCGAGCGGGCCCTCGAGCAGCGCGGCGCGCCGATCTACGTGCGCCACGAGATCGTGCACAACAAGTACGTGGTCGAGGACCTGCGCCGCAAGGGCGCGGTGTTCGTCGAGGAGCTGGACGAGATCCCGCGCGGCAGCACGGTGATCTTCTCGGCGCACGGGGTTTCCAAGGACATCCGGCGCGACGCGGCGGCGCGCGGCCTGAAGATCTTCGACGCCACCTGCCCGCTCGTGACCAAGGTGCACGTCGAGGTCTCGAAGATGCTGCGCGAGGGCTACGAGATCGTCATGATCGGGCACCGCGGGCATCCGGAGGCCGAGGGCACGATGGGGCAGGCCGGCAGCGGCATGTACCTCGTCGAGACGGCCGAGGACGTGGCGCAGTTGCAGGTGCGCGACCCGGGCAAGCTCGCCTACGTCACGCAGACCACGCTGTCGGTGGACGACGCGGCGCGCATCGTCGCGGCGCTTAGGGTGCGCTTTCCCGAAATCCGCGGGCCCAAGCGCGACGACATCTGCTATGCGACGCAGAACCGCCAGGACGCGGTCAAGTTCATGGCGCCGCGCTGCGACGTGGTGATCGTGGTGGGCTCGCCGAACAGCTCGAACTCCAACCGCCTGCGCGAGGTCGCCCAGAACATGGGCGTGGACGCCTACATGGTGGACAGCGCGGCGGACCTCCGGCCCGAGTGGATCGCGGGCAAGCCGCGCGTCGGCGTCACGGCCGGCGCCTCGGCGCCCGAGGTCCTCGTGAACGAGCTGATCGAGCGGCTGCAGGAACTGGGCGCGAAGAGCGTGCGCCCGCTCGAGGGCATCGCCGAGCACGTGGTGTTTACACTGCCGCGGGAGCTTGCGGCCCCCCGCTGAGGGATTTCAGTCGCCCGGCACCGGCTTGGATGGCATGGGCTGCGGTCCCGGGGCCACGCCCTTCTGCACCTGGTTGGCGACCGGCAGCTCGCCGGGCGGCAGCGGCTTCAGGCTGCGGCACATGCGCGGCAGCTGCTGGCCGCTCATGACGGCGTACTGGTCGCGGCACTTCTTCACGCAGTAGACGCCTTGCAGGTCCTCGTCCTTCATGCAGGACTCGCGGCGCAGGCGCTGGCGCTGGCTCGCCTGGTAGGTGTCGTAGTAGACCCGCCCCGGCTGGGGCTGGGCCTGCGGCACGGGGGCTGCCGCCTTCGCCGCCGGCTTCGCCGGCGCCTGGGCCTGCGCCGGGCCGGCGGCGAGGACCAGCCCGGCGGCCGCGGCGAGCAGGATCCTCATTGCTGCAGCAACTCGCGCCACGAGGTGCGCCGCGGCGCGCTGCCGACGCCGCCGGTGTACACGGCCGAGGTCGTCTTGCTTCCGGTCGCGCCGGTCACGATCTGCTTGAGGGCGCCGCTCGGCAGCCGGATCACCACGAAGCCCACGGCGATCTGGCCCGTCGTCTTCGCGCCCACCAGGCCGCCCGGCGAGGTCGAGATCGCGAGGCCGGAGGCGTAGTTGAACTGGTAGACGAAGCTGTCGCCGCCGACCGTGCAGGCGCTGTTGTTTGGCACGTTGGTAAGCACGATCAGCGTGCCGAGCTGCAGCTGCAGGTCCAGGTTCACGCGCTCGCCCGGCGAGGTGTTCGACGGGTTGAGGTCCACGTACCAGCCGTCCTTCGAGTTCCAGTTGACGGAGTTCGTGCTGATCGTGCGGTTTCCGCTGGTGTCGGTCAGCGTCTGCTGCACGAGGCCGGGGCTGGCGGTACGCACGTTGCCGTAATTGGTGCCCTTGTCCTTGATGGCGTAGACCGACTGCTGGTAGGCCCACTGCTCCACCGGCGTCAGCGTGGACGGGTCGGACAGGTCGGTCGAGCCCAGATAGCGCCCCGTGCCCACGAAGACCACGCGGAACCCGGACACGATGCCCAGCTCCATCTTCGCGGTGATGGATTGCGGATTGCCGGAGCCGTCCACGAGAGAGGCGAGCAGCTGCACGCCCGCGGTCTGCACCGTGGGGTAGACGGTCGGCGTCTGGCTCAGGTCGAAGCGCCAGACGTTGCCGCAGATGTTGCCGACGTAGGCATACAGGCCCGTGTTGTCGGTGCTGAAGTTGTTCGCGAACACCGCGATCTTGTTCAGGCCGCTCGGCGTGGTCGTGTTGCCGCAGCCCGGCGAGGAGCCCGACTGCGGATCGCTCGCCTGGATCTTCTGCAGGATTGTTCCGTTCAGCGCGTCGAGCACGTACAGGAAGCTCCCGCCGGTGCCCGGCGTCACGTTGTTCATGCCGGAGCTCACCAGCACGACCCATTTGCCGTCGCTCGCGCGCTTGGTGACTACGGGGTTGCCGTAGGTGTAGCCCAGGTCCGTGTCGGCGATCGCGCACAGCGTGAGATCCGAGCAAATCTCCCAGAGGCCCTTCGGATTGGCCGGGTCGGTGACATCGAGCGCGTAGTAGCCCCGCCCGCCCTTGTTCAGGCCGCCCACCAGGATCGTCTTCCACACATTGTGGACCGTGTCGTAGACGTCGCCGACGATGGGCGAGCCGTCCACGCTGAACTTGTGCTGCACGTCCCAGTTCTCGGTGGCGAGCGCGGCCATGTTCGGCATGATGATGCGCGGCACATAGGCCCACAGCTCCGCGCCGCCGCCGTTGGCCGCGGAGTCGCCGTTGAACGCGTGCAGCATGCCGTCGTTGGAGGCGATGTACAGCACCGGCGTGCGGCTGGCGTTGTTCGCCTTGAAGGTGGCGTAGGTCTGCGTCACCGTGTCGGCAAACGCCTGCTGCGGCGCCTGCACGAAGGCCGGCGTGGCGTTGACCGGGTCGCCCAGCACGTGGTCGCGCGCGCGGAAGGCCGTGCCTTCGTTGGTGCGGTCGCCGGCCAGGTAGTTCACCAGCGAGGTGCCGTCGTTCGCCGTGGTCTGCTGTGCCGAGGTGAGCAGCGAGCACTGGGAGAACGTCAGGCACTTGTTGGTGAAGTAGGGCGTGACCGCCGACACCCCGCCCTGCGCTGCGCTGGGCAGGTTGGCGTAGGCGAACGTGTTCAGCTTGCTTGTCTGCCCGCTGTCGAAGAAGTAGATCTTGCGGCTGGTGTAGGCGGTCGCATCCAGCTGCGCCTGCGCCGACCACTCGATCGCCGACTGCACGTTGCCGGTGGAAGTGTCGATGCGCTGGGCCACGATCTCGCCGTCCCACTTGGTGGTCCGGAAGGTCGAGCTGTAGATGAAGTTGCTGGTCTGCGTGATGTTCGGGCTGCTCGTGGCGGAGGCGGCCGCCGCGGCGGTCTGGATGTGCAGGGCCGAGAGCGCGCTCGCGATGCCGTCGGCGAGCGAGTTCGGGTCGCCCGCGCTGTAGAACACGCCGCGCCCGTTCACCGCCGCGTGCCAGAGGTCGTCCAGCGCCGAGATCGTGCCCGCCGTCGGCACGGGCCAGTTGCACTGGGCGCCCGAGGTGGTCCAGGAGCAGCCGCCGAGCGTGCCGGCCTTGATGTTGGCGAAATCGCCTGAGGTCTGGGTCTCGTAGTTCGGGTCGTAGTCCATCAACCCCTGCACGCCCATTCCCAGCGTGAAGGTCACCATGTGCTGCGCGGGCTGGATGTCCTTGGACGTGGTGGGCACGTTGTCGGTGGCGATGTTGCTGCCCCAGGTCGGCGAAGTGCGCAGGTCGTTCTTGTAGTAGTACATCGCCACGTCGGCGAGCGTGTTGGCCGTGCCCCCGTTGGAGGTGGTCGTGGTCACCGGGGTGGTGTTGTCGATCGAGGTCTGCGGGTTCGGGCTGAGCGTGACGGTCTGCGTGACCCCGCCGTTGTTCGTCGGCCCGCTGACGGCGGTGGTGCTTTGAACTGCCGCCGAAACGGCGCCGGGCGAGGAGCTCAGGCAGGAGCCCGAGGCGTACGTGAACGCGAAGGACGGGTTGGTGGACGGTGGGTTCACCATGCCGCTGTAGCTCACGCTGGTCACCCCGTCCGTCACCGTCGTGGTCTTGTTGTACGTGATGGTGCGGACGACGAGGTTGTACTTGCTGCTCGAGCTGCAATTGCAGGTCGTGTTCTTGGACCCGCTCGGCACGTTGCCATTGATGCCGGAGCTGAAATTGGTGCTTCCCGACCCGCCCTTGCAGGGGGCCGACTCGGTTTCCACGATCTTCTGCACGGTGGTGGTGATGTTGGCCACCGCGCAACTGCTGATGTTCTGGAACGTGGTGGTGCCCGTCGTGGAGCCAGTGCTCTGGTACACCCCATCCAGGGTCGTCGTGTCGATGGTGCCCGCCTGCGTGGACTGCACGATGCGCGCATAGGTGGAGCCCGACGTGCAGCCGCAGCCCGTCGTCGCCGACTCGCCGGGGAAGGACACGGTGCTGGTGCCGTAGCACAGCGACTGCGCGAGCGTGATCGTCGGCGTGTGGGTGACGACCGTGGTGCCGGAGCCGTCCAGGGTGCCGTTGCTGCGCGCGACGAAGAGCGGCGGCGAGGCGCTCGGCGTGTTGTCCGTATTGCCGACCGGATTCTGGGCGCTGGTGTAGTCCACCGCGTCCGAGGTGCCGTCGTTGTAGTAGCCGTCGGTCGTGAGCAGCGAGAAGTTCTGCTGGCAGGAATACTGGATCGGGTCGTCGGCCACGCCGCCGCTCGACATGCCGTAGTTGAGGCTCGAGCTCGAGACCGACGCGCCCGCGTAGTGCCGGCCGACGCGCGACAGCGCCTGGCGCAGCGGCGTCGTGCCGTTGGTGGACTTGGCGTAGAGCGCCGTATACCAGGCGCTCTTCTGCGTCGAGTCGAACTTGTCGATGGTCAGGTAGCGCGCGCTCTTGATGCTGGAGGTGGTCGAACTCTTCGTCGCGCGCGTCACCGGGCTGTTCGGGTTGATGGTGATGAAGCCCACGCGGTAGCGGTCGTCGATCGAGAGGAACGCGCGCCCGGAGGCGGTCTTCATCATCGCCAGGCGGGTGCGGTAGTAGCTGTACCAGTTGGCGAAGTTCTGCACTTCCTCCGCGTAGGTGCAGTAGCTCGCGTTGGCGCAGTCGGTGCGCGCTGCCGTGGCGCTCTTCGTGTACTGGGTGGTGGTCGGCACGATGTCCGTGCGCGTGAACCGGCCGTAGCGCGGGATGCGGTAGTTGACGTCGTCGAATTTCGCGCGGCACTTGGGGCTCGTCGTGCCGGCCGTGTCGGATACCGGCGAGGCCGCCGAGGCATTGGCGCCCGTGCCGCAGTAGCGCACGTAGGCCGGGAACGTGAAGATGCCGGTAGGCGTCGAGGACGCCGTGCACTGCACCAGCGTGTGGTCGGTGCAATACTCGTCCGGGGTGATCGTGAAGTAGAACGGATTGCCGGTGTTCGACACCGTCAGGTTGTTGAACGAGGTGGAATTGGTTCCTGTCGAGTTCGGGTAGGCGCCCAGCGGCGTGCCGGGGGTCGAGTTGTTCGACCAGTACAGGAAATAGTTGTTGGGCGCGGCCTGGATGTTGTCGATGCCGTTGCGCCGGCAGGCCGTCGTGTTGCTGAGCAGGGCCGAGGCGGAAGGCGCGTTGTTCGTGATGGACTGGCTGGGGACCGTCTGGCTGGGAGTGACCGTGTAGGTCCCGGTGCCTCCGGTCCCGGTTCCGAGTGCCGTTACCGTGGCCGTCCAGGACAGCGAGCCGCTGACCGACCGGCTGGTCAGGCTCAGGTTCCGGCTGATCGTATAGGTGCCGGTGCCGCCGGTTCCCGTTCCCAGCGCGGTGATGGTGGTGGGGTTGGTGATGCTGCTGCCCGTGATGGTCATTCCCACCTGGAGGGTTCCGCTCGAAACGGCGGACACCGTCATCGTATTGGTGCTGCTGAAGCTGGCCGTGAAGCTCGCCGTGCTCGTGCCCGACAGCGCCGAATTGACGAAAATCGGCGTCGCCGGCGTACTGGTCGCCGTCAGGGTGGTGCCCGAGATGCTGCCCGTGAAGGTCACGGTGCTAAGGTCGATGCAGTAGTAGGCCTCTGGGTAGGTGGAGGTGAGGTCCACCGTGGCTGAGTTGAGGTAGGCATCCTTGACGGCACCTGTCGCCGTCTGGTTGCCGAGGCTCGTGCCGGTGTAATCCACCGCTGGCGAGTAGGTGATGTCCGGGTTGTAGTAGATCTGGTTGAACCTGGTGGCGTAGTACGGCGGCTCGCCATAGGTCGACACGCTGCCTGACAGCGAGGCGCATTGCGTGGCCGCGATGTTCGCGGCGCCCCCGCTCGCCGTCTTGCAGTTGTTCACGGTCTTGCTCACGCCGCCGCTCGAGACCGCCGTGAGGTTCATGATGTTGTCGGGCATGTAGTCGTCCGCCATCGAGCCCGAGTCGTCCAGGATATACATGAGGTTCGGCAGCACCGTGTCGGACGGCGCGTTCGCCAGCGGCACGTCGGCCAGGTCGGTGAGCTCCGCGCGCGCGGGCCCGGGGAAGGCGATCGCGAGCGCGTAGGCCGCGAACAGCATCCGGATCATCTTGCGGTGGAATCGGTCTTCCATCGTCTTCTCCAGTCCCGGCGCCCCGCGATCAGGACGCCGTGGTAATGAGGACGGTCGTTTGCGTGATGCTCACCGAGTTGCGCGGGCCGTCCACCCGCGTGGTGATGCGGTAATACACCGAGGGGCTGCTCGCGAACTGGTAGCTGCCGACCTGCATGGTCGAGCCAGAGGTCGTGCCGCCGGTCGGCGTGTACGTGGCGCACTGGTTGGTGCCGTCGTTGTAGGCGACGTTCGAAGTCGTGCACATCCGGTGGATCAGGTAGCGGATGCGATTGCCGGCTGCGTCGGTCGAGCCCGGATAGACGTCCACGGCCGAGCCCCAGGTCGAGGTGTCGAACCAGTTGGAGTCGGCCGCGAGGCTCGAGTAGTAGCCCGCGCCGATGTTGTCCGAGTTGAGTACGGTGCCCGTCGAGGCGGCGAGGAAGCTGTACGCAGTGCTCATGCCGCGCTCTGCAGCCTGCAGCGAGGCCTGCCGGAACGCGATGTTGCCCGCGATGCCGAGCGAGGTGTCCACCGAGCGGATCATGGCGATGCCGGCGAGCGCCATCGCCACGAGCACGATCAGCGAGATGAACAGCACGACGCCCCGCTGGCGGCGCGGCAGAGACGGGAGGGAAGCGCGTCGGATCATTGTGGGAACCAGATGAGATTGCGGATCGGTACCTGGGTCTGGAACAGCCGGTAGCGGTAGCACTTCCAGGTGGTCGGGTCGGGCACGCTCGGGTCGATGGTGCCGCCATACCAGGTCGGCGCCGTCGTGGTGGTGTTGCACAGGAGCGTCGTCGGATCGGGCGCTTCGGGTTGCGCGCTGCGCGAGAGCACGGCCAGGCGCACCGCGATCACCCTGGACCAGGCGGCCGGCGCCGTGTTGGTCCACTCGGTGCTCTGGATGGTGCCGTCGCCGTTGGCGTCGTAGCCGTACTGGGCCTTGAGCTGCACGATGCCGTCCGCGATGGCGGAGGACGTGCTGTCGGACAGCAGGTTCTGGTACATGAGCTGGGCGCTGGAGATCGAGTACGTGGCCACGACCGGCGCGCCGCTGGCGGGCGGAGCGGGGCCGAGGTCCAACATCATGCCGCCCGTCTGCGTGGTCTGGTCCCAGGCCACGTAGCTCGTGATCAGGCCGCCGCTCTTGTTGTAGCGCGCGCCGTCCGTATGGTCGAGCGCGTCGCTCGCGCTCGAGCCGGGAGGCACGGCGGTGAGCTGGCGCAGGTTGCACGCGCCGAGCGGCGTGCTCGTGTTCTGGCCGAACACGACGAGATCGTTCTTGAAGAAGCCGTAGACCGGCGCCTTGCTGGTGCTGGCGCCCGCCGCGGCGGTCGCCGACAGCACCGCCGGATACACCAGCAGGGGCGAGGTGCCGTAGACGAAGGTCACCGTGTCGGGCGCGCCGCTCGCGCCCTGGGTGATCTGCACGCCGGCCAGCGTGAAGCTGAAGTTGCGCGTGCCGGTGGAATCGTAGGACGTGACGCTGCAGCCGAGCAGCGGCGAGGCGCTGAGGCCGTAGCCTGCCATGCGCGCGTCGCGCTCCAGCGCCGACAGCGCGAGCAGCCCGTTCTGCTGGGCGTCGCCGGCGCTCGTCGTGGTGCGCTTCTGGCCCTCGAAGACCGCGAAGACCT
>Ga0335076_10006162_pt1 | contig 12096 bp, 16 predicted proteins | sample Lox_Sample_25_FD_206717 | JGI IMG/M metagenome (GOLD analysis project Ga0335076, IMG submission 206717) | Soil microbial communities from Loxahatchee National Wildlife Refuge, Florida, United States - Lox_Sample_2.5 | ecosystem: Environmental > Terrestrial > Soil > Wetlands | place: USA... | reverse complement strand
ATTGCGCTCGATGCGACTGCGCTGCGTACCGAAGCCAAGCCGAGCCCGCCGAATCGCCACTTGGATGGCGCTGGTCGGTCTGTTCCTTCGCGTCCTGATCCCGCCCGGCTTCATGCTCGAGGCCCCCGACGCGGGGCTTGGGACCAAGATCGTCATCTGCACGGGCTCGGGCAGCCTGACGGCCCTGGATCTCGACGGCACGCACGACGATGGCTCAGCCCCCGCGAAGCATCGTGCCGGTGAAGTCTGCAGCTTCGCGAACGTAACGCCGCTTGCCGCCAGTCCGGTCTTCGCGGTCCAGCCGGCCGAGCTCACGCACGCCATCGTGGAGGCGCACGAGCCCGGCACGACCGTGCCTGCAAGCCGGCCGGACTTGACACTGCGCGGCCCGCGCGCGCCGCCGTTCGGCGCTGCCGCCCCTGTCATCTCGAAGGCGCGTACGACCGTCTGATTGAGTCGGGCCGGCGGACGCGCCGGTCCTCGCTCAACGGAGGTTGTCGTGTTCGACCCGATCGCGGCGCATGAAGCGTCGCCTGGACCCATGTCAGTGCCGCCCGCCGGACATGGCTTGTCGCTTCGCCAATGGGCGGTGATCAATATCGCGCTCGCCGGGCTGCTGATGATCCTCGGCGGGGGCACGCCGCTTCCGACGCTCGTCGGCGCCGTGACCGTCGTGCTGGCCGCAGCGACCGGAGCGCTCAATGCCTGGCGCCGGGTGATGACCATCGGCAGCGGGAGGCCGCATCGCGGGATCCTCGACCTGCTGCTGGCCTACGACATCCTGCTCACCTGGTTTCCGGGCTTCGTGGCGCTCTGCCTGGCCGCGCTGGCGGTCGTCGCCTTGACGTTGTGGCCGGACGACGCGTGGCTGCGACTGGGCGCAATCGCGATGTTCGCCTACCAGATCGGCGTGATCGCCGCCCTTGACGACCTATCGGGTCTCGAGCGCGCCACCGCGAACCGTCACACGTAGGGGGCGGTCATGGATTTTCCCCTGTTTCATGCCGATCTCATCGGCAATCGCGCCATCATCGCGGTGGTCGCGACGCTCCACGTGCTGATCAATCACGGACTGGCGGTCGGCATGGTGCCGCTGGTCGCCACCATCGAATGGCATGGCCAACGGACCGGCGACAAGCGCTGGGACGACCTCGCCTACAAGATCATGCTGGTGTCGTTCATCATCACGACCACGATCGGGGCCCTGACGGGGGTCGGGATTTGGCTCTGCGCATCGCTGATCAACCCCTATGCGATCGGCAGTCTGATCCGCGTCTTTTTCTGGGCCTGGTTCACCGAATGGCTGGTCTTCATCAGCGAGGTCAGCCTGATCGTCGTCTATTTTCTCACCTGGCGAAAATGGATGACGCCGGCGCTCAAGCGTCGCCATATCCGGTTCGGCTTCGCCGTCGGCGGCTTCTCCTGGGTCACGATGGCGATCATCGTCGCGATCCTCGCCTTCATGATGGATCCGGGCAGCTGGCTCACTGAACGCACTCTGTTCTCCGGCGTGACGAACCCGATCTACCTGCCGCAGCTCGCGTTCCGCACACCGCTTGCGTTGTCGATGGCGGGCATCGTCGCGGCTTTCCTGACCGCATGCTTCACCCGGCGCGATAGAGCCTTTCAGCAGGAGGCGTTGCGCGCGGTCAATCTATGGCCGCTGTTCTGGGTGCCGCTGACACTCGCGGGCGGGTGGTGGTACGCCTCGGTGATCCCTGAAGCGATGCAGGCCAATGTCGGCACCGCGCTGCTGACGATGGAGTTCGAGCAGTGGCAGACCCAACTGCTCGAAGGGGTCGTCGCCACGGCGCTGATCCTCTACCTGATCTCACAACTCGGCGTACTGCGACCCCGATGGGTTCCGCGAATCGCCTATTTCGCCGCCCTTCTGGCCGTCATCGGCCTGACCGGCCAGTTCGAGCGCGTACGCGAGTTCATCCGCAAGCCGTTCGTGATCGGTCAGTACATGTACGCCAACGGGATCCGCGTCGGCGACTATCCGCTGCTCAAGCGAGACGGGCTGCTTCGCCACAGCACCTACGTCTACCCGCTGACCGAAAACGAGCTCAGCGGGGTGTTGCCCGACCGCCTTGACCGCCTGGCCGATGGCAAGACCGTGTTCATGGTCGCGTGCAGCCGCTGTCATACGAGCAATGGGGTGAACAGCGTGGTCGCGCGATTCGAGGCCATGTTCGAGGGCACTTGGGAACCCAAGCTGCTGGCCGATTACATCACCAACATGCATGACGTGCGTCCCTATATGCCGCCGTTCCCCGGCAATGACGCGGAGCTGCTGGCGCTCTCGGACTACTTGATCCAGCTGCGGACGACTCGGCAGCCGGTCGAGGGGGCGCAGGAGGTCGGCGTCGCGATCAATCCACGCGCCGTGGACGCCGCACGTAGCGCCCAAGCGCTTCTCTCTGAAAGGGGGCAACGATGATTCCGATCCCCAAGGATGTTCCGCTCGCGCTGCCCGCGCCGGAGCCGCTTCTGGTGGTGCTGCTGGTCGCATTCTTCCTGCTGCACATCGTGTTCGTGAATCTGATGATCGGCGGCGCACTGTTGACCGTCGTCTACCAGATCCGAGGTCTCAAAGACGTGCGCTTCGACAGGCTGGCACACGTCATCGCCGACACCGTCACGGTCAACAAGAGCCTCGCCGTCGTGCTCGGCGTCGGGCCGCTCCTCGCGATCAACACGCTCTACACGGTCTATTTCTATACCGCGAACGCGCTCACCGGCGAGATGTGGCTCAGCATCGTGCCGCTCGTGATTGCGGCGTTCCTCCTGACCTATCTCCACAAGTTCCGCTGGCACGCGATGGCCTCGCACCGCCGATGGCACATCGCCATCGCGGCGCTCGCCGCCGCCTTGTTCCTGTTCATACCGCTGATCTTTCTCACCAACATCAATCTGATGCTGTTCCCGGCCCGGTGGACCGAGGTGCGCGGGTTCTGGTCGGCGCTGCTCTTGCCCAACGTTCTGCCGCGCTACGTGCATTTCATCCTGGCGAGCATCGCGCTCACCGGGCTTTTCATCGTCTGGCTGTTCCGGCGCGCCCCGGACGCCAAGATCCAGGCCATCGGGGTCGACCGCGAAACGCTCGTGCGGAGCGGCTATCGCTGGGCGCTGATTCCGACGCTGGCGCAGTTCGTGGTCGGCCCCACCGTCCTCCTGACGGTGCCGGGCGACGGCCGCACTGGCCAGGTGATCGCGGTCATCCTGGCTGGGGCCGTGATCGCCCTGCCGGCGATCTGGCTGATCGTACTGGAGCTGCGCAGTCACGGAACCGCGCTGGGACGACGGTTCTGGCCGATCGTCTCGCTGCTGACCATCACCGTGTTGTGCATGGGAAGCGGCCGGCACCTCTATCGCGAAGCAACGCTGGCGCCGCACCAGGCGGAAGTTCGAGCGCTGACCGACCGATACATGCAGGCGGTCGATCAGGCTGCGCACGAGGCTCGGCCATGACGGAGGGCACCTGCACCGCGGCCGCCCTGCTGTCGGGGCTCGTTTGGATGGTACTTTGCGGCCGGTCGCTGGCCGACGACTTGAAGCCGTTGTATGGCCGACCGAATCGCGATGCGGACGATCGAGAGGTCCCCGCGGCCGCACGCTTTGATCTGGCGCAATCCGGAGAGTCGTCGCGAGGCGCAATGTGACAATGCGCACTCGGACGGAGACGAGCGAATGTTTTGCATGAGCGGACGCTCGACCCATTCTCGCCGGGCACGGAGCCTCTGGATTGCGCTCTTGTCCTGCCTCTGTGCCCTCGTGCCGCTCGGCGCCGGAGCCGGAACCGACGTGATCGTCCTCAATTCCGAGGACGATTCGATCAGCCTTATCGATCCCCGAACCTACGCGGAGGTCGGGCGCACGCCGATTGGCCGGGAACCGCATCACCTGATGCCGACACCGGACCGGTGCGATCTCCTGATCGCCAATGCGATCGGCAACGAACTGGTCGTCGTCGACCCGCACACCGGCGCGATCCGTCGGAGGCTGCCGGGGATTCCCGATCCCTATCAGCTCGCCTTCAGCCCGGACGGCCGCTGGCTGGTCACCGCCGGTCTGCGGCTGAACCGGATCGACATCTACGAAACCGACGGGTTGCGGCCCGTGAAACGCCTCCCGGTCGACGCCATGCCCAGCCACATCGCCTTCGCGCCCGACAGCCAGCTCGCTTTCGTGACGCTCCAGAGCACGGAGAAAATCGCGGCGGTGGATCTGTCCACGCAAACCATCGCCTGGACCCTGCCGGTCGGCAAATTGCCGGCGGGTGCGCTGATCACGCCCGATGGCGGTCGGCTGCTCGTCGGCATCATGGGCGAGGACGACGTGGCGGTCGTCGATTGGCGGGAGCGCCGGGTCGTGAAGCGAATCAAGACCGGCCGCGGCGCCCACAACTTGTTCCTGTCCGACCGCCCGCACCGGGCCTTGGTCACCAACCGGCTCGCCGACACGATCTCGGTGATCGATCTGGGCAAGCTGGAGAAGGTCGAGGACTTCGCCGTGCCCGGCGGGCCCGATGACCTCGTCTATTCGCCCGATCGGTCCGAGATCTGGGTCACCGCCCGATGGCGTCGCCAAGTGGTCGTTCTCGACACCGTCACCCACGCGATCAAACGGACGATCCGTGTCGGGCGGTCGCCGCACGGCATCTTCTTTGCGGCGGATTGAGCGATGCGCCACCTGCTGACGCTTCTTCTTTGCGTGTTGTTGGCGTGGCCCGCGGCGGCCGCCTGCACCGGGACGCTGTACCTCACGATCGACACGGGAACCATGGTGCCCGCGGAACGCATCGCCACGGCGCTCCGGAAGCGCCACATCCAGGCCACGTTCTTCGTAGCCAACGAGCCCACCGCCAACGGCAAGACGGCCCTCGATCCGGTCTATGCCGACTTCTGGCGCGCCCTGGTCGCGGACGGCCACGCCTTCGGCAGCCACACCTGGCGCCACTGGTATCTGCGGGGCGACGTCGGTGGGACGAAGGTCCGCTACGTCAAATGGGGCGGCGGCGAGCAGGCGCTGCTCGATCGGGACGCCTTCTGCCACGAGCTGACGAACGTCGATGCGGCGTTCGCTGCCTTGACCGGCCAACACCTGGCACCCTTGTGGCGGGCACCGGGAGGACACACCACGCCGCTGGCGCTGACATGGGCGCCCGGCTGCGGCTTCGCCCGCCACGTCGGATGGAGCGCGGCCGGATTCCTCGGCGACGAGCTGCCGTCCGACAAATATCCGAACCGGATGCTGCTGACGCGCGCGCTCGCCCGGTTACGCGACGGGGACATCATGATGATGCATCTCGGCATCCACGATCGCGTCGACCCCTTCGTCGACGTGTTCGAGCCGTTGCTCGACGGGCTGATCGCCAAGGGCTTCTGCTTCCGTACCCTGGCGGCGGCAGGGTAGGCGCCGATGAGCTGGCTCATCGACAGGTTCGCCGACCTGCACGGTTGGCTGTTCGAGACCGTCGTGGCACCGCCGCTGTACTGGCTCGATCTGAGCGACTGGCTCGAAGACGCCTTCACGGCCACCGAGATCGCCTTGGTCGGACTGCTGCAGATCGCGCTCGCCTGGCTGCTGATTCGTCCACTCGAGCTATGGCGGCCGGTGGCCGCGCCGGTGGCCGGTGATCGTCGACGCGTGCGGGACGATGTCCTCTATACACTCCTCGAGCGCTTGGGACTGGTGTCGCTGGCACTGTTTCTGGTTTTCAGCCCGGCACAAGCCGCTGTGCTGGCGATGCTGCACGAGCGGGGAATCGTACCCGAGCCGATCGAGCAACTGGTGCCATGGCTGCAGAACCGGCCCACGGTCACTTTCCTGGTCTATCTCCTCGCATTCGATTTCGTCGGATATTTGGTCCATCGGGGGCAGCATGCGGTCGGCTGGTGGTGGCAACTCCACGCGCTGCACCACTCCCAGACTCGCATGACGCTCTGGTCCGATGACCGCAATCATGCGCTCGACATCGTCCTGCGCCGAGCCATCACGGCCGTGGTTGCTCTTGCGATCGGCGTGCCCCCGGAGCAGTTCATCACACTCGTCTTGGTCTCCCGGCTGATCGAGAGCCTGAGCCACGCCAATGCGCGCCTGCGCTTCGGGTGGTTGGGCGAGCGGGTCCTGGTCAGTCCGCGGTTTCACCGTCGCCATCATGCGATCGATGAATCCGGCGAGGCGCGCGGTGTCAACTTCGCGGTGCTGTTTCCTGTCTGGGACCTGTTGTTCGCGACCGCCGATCTCAGCCGAGATTATCCGGGAACCGGGATTGCCTCTGAAGCCGGCATGGCGCCTTATCGAACCGGGATGTTTGGCCAGCAGGCGGTTGGCATCCGCCGAATGCTCGCGCGCCTGACGATGCGAGCTGCCCAGCCGGCGAGCAATTGACATTGCGAGGACGCTCATGAAGACGAGACGCGCGGCGCTCAAAAGCATCATGGCCGGCGCTGTCGGTATCACGATGTCGGGTCGGTCCTACGCGCAGACGACACAGCTCTCCGTGCCGGGCGGGGCCGGTCGGCTGAATATTCTCCGTCATGTCGCAGACGGCCCACCCGTGCTGCTGGTCCATCCGTACAGCCCCGGAACCGCCGCTGCGTTCGACATCCCTGGTCTGTCATGGATGCGGCACCTGGCCGCCCGCGGACGGGACGCCTGGGCGTTCGACCTGATGGGGTTCGGCGCCTCGACACGACCCGCAGCCATGGAAGGGCCGCCATCCGCGGCGCCGCCCGTCGCGCGCGCGAGCGAAGGCCTCAAGGATCTCGACAGCGTTGCCTCCCATATCCTGGCGGTGCGTGGTGCCGCGTCGCTCGATCTGATCGGCTGGTCGTTCGGATCGGTTCTTGCTGCGATGTACGCGATCGAAAAGCCCGAGCGTATCCGGCATCTCGTGCTTCTCGGCTCGATGCACGGGTTCGATCTCCCGTTCATGGCGGAGATGTTCGAAGAGGCACCAGGCGTTCTCAAACATGACTTGCCGGCTTACCGTAGCGTAACACCGGCGGTTGCTCTGGCTCACTGGGAGCTCATGCGCCGCTCCCTTCCCGCCGATATCGTTTCCAGAGGCATCGTGGCTGCGGTGCAGGAAGCTCTCCAGGCATCCGACCCGAGCCGCGCACCGAACGTGCGACAGCCGATGGGCCCGCTGGTCGACCTCCACGCGATCTGGCGCGGCCACCCGATCTACGACGCGGCCGCCGTCACGACCGCCACGCTGGTGGTCCGGGGTGATCATGACTTGTTCGCCGATAAAGGGCTGGCGGCGAAATTGACCAACGCGCGACGCTGTGACGAGATTGTGATTCCAGAGTCGACACATTGGGTGCTGTTCGAACGACAACGCCCCAAGTTGATCGCAGCCGTCGATGAATTCCTCGCAGCATCCGCCTGATGACGGCGTCGGTTGCATGCATCTTGTCGAACCTCTCCCGCAGGAGCGCAATGTCATGAGACCTCCGATTGTCTTGCCGGCACTCGTCGCGCTGGGTCTGCTCGCGCCGTCGGCCGACGCCCATGTCACGTTGGAGAGTCGATCGGCTCCCGCGGGAAGCTACTACAAGGCCGTGTTCCGCGTTCCTCACGGCTGCGAAGGCGCGGCGACCACTGGGCTCCGGGTGCAGCTTCCGGAAGGTGCCGTTTCAGTAAAGCCGATGCCGAAACCGGGATGGACCCTGGCGATCGTTCGCGCGCCGTTGAGCACGCCCATCAAGGCTGATCATGGCACCATCACGGAGGTCGTTCGCGAAGTGAGCTGGGAAGGTGGTCGGCTTCCGGACGAGCAGTTCGACGAGTTTGCCCTGATGATGAAGCTGCCGGACGCTCCCGGACGCCTCTATTTTCCGGTCATCCAGGAGTGCGATGCCAAGGTCGTGCGCTGGATCGACATCCCTTCCGAATCCGCCTCTTCGGCGTCGCGGACGCCGGCACCAGGAATGACTCTGACGCCGAAATCCAGCCCCTGACCCGGGCGTCGCCGATGCTCGCTTGGCTCCTGCTCCTCGTCACGCTGTCATTCGCGTCGGTCGATGCGCATGCTCACGCGATCCTGCTCGCATCGGCGCCGCCGGACGGCGCAGTGATCGCCGCCGCCCCGCCCTCGCTGCAGCTCCGCTTTAACGAGGCGGTGACCGTGACGACGCTTCGCCTGGTCGATCACGAGGGCCAAAACCGGCTCGAGCCCTGGCAGCCGGTGAGCGGCCAGACGATCGACGTGGACACGCCGGCAAGACTGGATAACGGGCGATACCTGCTGTCCTATCGCGTCGTATCCGCCGACGGACACCCGATCGGCGGCACCATCGCATTTCAGATCGGGGCCGTGGTTGGCCCCCCCGCGGCAGCGGATCCGGCGCCCGACGAGGCGCGTGATCGCGTGTGGCGCGCCGCCGGTGCCGTCGACCGTGCGGTCTCGTATGCGATGCTGCTTCTCGCCTCGGGAAACGCGCTTTTCGTCCTGCTGATCCAGCCCGCGCTCGCAGCCGACCGCCGATGCCGCCGACAGCGGCTGCTGTGGGCGGCGATCGGCGCTGCCGCGATCGTCCTCGCGGTCCCCTTGGAAGGAGCCGCGTTGTCGGGATCCGACGCGGCCGGACTGATCGAGTACCAAACCTGGTTGGCCGGCTGGGCGACGACCGTGGGCTCTGCGACAGCGATCACGTTGATGGGTCTCGTACTGCTCGCGCTCGCTTCCGCGGCGGGAGAACGTTCAGTTCGCTTTTTGTTGGCAGGCGGGACGCTGGCCGTGATCGCCGGCTTCGGCGTTACCGGCCATGCGGCGACAGCCGCGCCACGTGCGCTGATGATCCCCACGGTATGCGCTCACGCCCTGGTCGCCGCGTTCTGGATCGGATCGCTTCCGCCGCTCTTGCAGACATTCGCTGGATCGGAGTCGCGCGTGGCGGCACAGGTCATTCGCCGGTTTTCCGCGTGGGCCGCCGTCGCCGTGACGCTCCTGCTGGTAGCCGGGACCATACTCGCCTTCGTACAGTTCGGTGGTGCCGAGGGGCTGGCGACGCCCTACGGCCTGATCTTCTTTGCCAAGCTCGCGGCGGTCTGCGCGATGCTGGCGCTGGCCGCGGTCAATAAATGGCACCTCGCGCCGTCGCTGATCGTCTTGGCGCGTGCCCAGCATGCGGCGAGCCGCCTTTTGCTGACCATCAAGGCCGAGCTCGTCATCGGCATCCTCGTGATCGCGGCAACAGCGTGGTTGGGCGCGACCTCGCCACCGAGGATCTTCAAGGCGGCAGCTTTGAGCCAGAACCAAACCGATGGTCCGGCACAAGGCTACACGACGGTCGTTTCGAGTGGACGCTATGCAGTCCATCTCGAGGTCACGCCCGCGCGCGCCGGCGACAATCGACTGCGATTATGGTTGGAGGAGCGCGCCTCGGCGCAGGCCGTCGTCCCGCGCGAGATCGAGCTCGACCTCTCCAACCCGGGCGCCGGCATCGAGCCGCTGGTGCGCGCGACGCGCCGCGAGGCCGACGGTACGTTTTCAATGGCGGGGCCGGAGCTCTCGCTTCCCGGCGCCTGGATCATTCGCGTCGGTGCTTTGGTGAGTGACTTCGAACGCGTCAACGTCACGATCGAGGTGCCGGTGAAATGATCGACCCTCAAACTGGCCGCGTGTCCCCGCGCATGATGACCTGGCCGTTGCGCGCGCCCGTGTGGGCGCCGTTCTGCCAGGTGATCGCGCCGTTGACGATTACGGCATCGTGACCGTCTGCTGGGCGTGTTGATCCTCGAACCGAACCGGGCTTAGGTAGCCGAGCGCGGAGTGAAGCCTGCGAGCGTTGTAGACGGCATCGATGAATCGGGGAAGGTCGGCGGTGACGTCCTCGAAGGTTTCATAGGCCATCAGGTACACGGCTTCGACCTTCAAGGTTTTCATGAAGCTCTCGGCCTTGCGTTGTCGTAGGGATTGCCGCGCCGACCCATCGAACCGCGAAGGCCATGCTCGGCAAGGAGCTGCCGGTAGAGGTCGGAAGCATACTGCGAGCCGCGGTCGGAATGATGCACGCAGTCCTCAGGCGGCTGGCGCGTCCTGATAGCCGCTTTCAGCGCCGCGACGGCGAGCCGGGCGTCGATCGAGCGACTGATCGCATAGTCCACCACACGGCGCGACCAGGCGTCGAGGATCGCCGCCAGATAGACGAAACCGGTCGCGATGGCGATGTAGGTGATGTCGGCAACCCACAGCTGGTTCGGGCCATCGACGACCATGCCGCGGGCGCGATCGGGGAAGATCGGGCCGTCGTGGTCGCTGTCGGCCGTTGCCACGTAGCGGCGCCTGCGCTTGGGCTGCAGATCGTGCTCGCGCATCAGGCGGCGAATCTTCTTGTGGTTGACGACGACGCCCTGATGACGAAGCGCGGCTCCGACGCGCCGATAGCCGTAGGCCTCGAACTCGTCGCAGATCGCCTGCATCCGGGCTACGAGCTCGGTCTCGTCGATCGGCAGGGCTGGCGCGTCGTAGAAGGTCGACCGGGACAGCCCCATCAGCCGACATCCTTCCGCGACGGAGATACCGGGGGGCCGGCAACGATGGACGTAGTCCCGTTTCTCGGTCGTGGTGCGCTTTTCAGCGCCCCCTTTAGAAACTCGATCTCCAAGGCCTGCCGGCCGACCATCCGCTCGAGCGCGGCGATTTTGGCTTCGTACTCCTGCAGCAGGTCGGCGGTCTGGATGTCGTCATCCAGCGCGCCGGCCTCGTACTTGCTGACCCAGATGCGGATCAGCTGACGCGAGATATCGTGGCGCTTCGACAGCCCATGCAGCGTCTCGCCGCCGATGAACTCCTGGGCAACCTGCCGCTTGAAGGCGACGCTGTGGGAACGATGCTTGGTCATGGCTTTCATCCTGTGAAAGCCCAGCATCGACGGTCAATCCAAACCGGTCAGCATGTCCACCCCGAGGGGCGCACTCCAATTCACAGATAGAGACGCGACGGCGCTCCCTGATCGATCCCCTCTCTTGCCGACCTGCGCTCCCGACGCGATGATGCCCGCTGCCGATTTGGCCGGAGGCAGGTGGAACGTGGGCGGTCTCGGTCGCCGGGGATTCCTGGGCGCCGTTGCGTGCGGGTATGCGGCGTGCCGGGTATCGCGAGCTCGGGCGGACGAAACCCAGCGCGTCAGTGGTCCAGGCTATTCGCTGGCGTTCGTGGGCGCCCAACGAGACACGATCAGCAATGGGAAGCTCGCCGCCGCCCTCGACATTCGCACGCTCGGCGGCCGGCCCGATCTGATCGGCGTCGGGCCCCTCGCGCAGCTACGGGGCGAAGTGACGATCATCGACGGCAGGCCGTCGCTGGCCCGAGTTGGCCCGGATGGCAGGCTGTGGGTCGAGCCCAGCTTCGAGGCCGGCGCTCCCTTCTTCGTCTGGGCCGAAGTACCGGCATGGCAGTGAACCACGCTTCCCTCCAACGTCCAGAGCTACCAGGACCTCGAGCATTGGCTGCCAAATGGGATGGCGGCGGCGGGACTGTCCCCGGACCGGCCGACGCCGTTTCGCCTCCGGGGTCGAGCCGAAAAGGTCGAATTTCACGTGCTGAACCGCATTGGCGACGGCGCGCACAACGCGGAGATCCATCGCCGCATCCAAGTGCCGTTCGAGATCGAACACACGGATGTCCTCCTTGTGGGATTCCACTCGGCCGGGCATCGCGGCATCTTTACGCCGCTGGATTCCACGATACATGTCCACCTGCAGACCGCCGACAATTCGAAGTCGGGCCACGTTCAGGGGCTGAGCCTCGGACACGGCATGGCCCTCGGCCTTCCGCGCCAGGGCTGATCGCTGCGCGCAGCTGCGCCAACCCGCCTCGACGAGCGCACGAACCAAGCTTCTAGATCGCGGCCACGTCCACGCGGCGCGCCGCCGGTTGATGCGCGGTCGCCGAGGCCGCCGAGGTAGCCGCGGGAAGGTTACTCTTCTCGCGATAGGTGGTTCGCCCTTGTTGGCGGTGTCGTCAATGGCCCGAACTAGCTAGCTGTGGGTCACCGATCCGCCGACGGCCATAGCGAGCATCGGGCGGTCAGGGGCCGGCGTAGGGCTCCACCGTGAATAGCCCTTTGGCCTGCATCG
>Ga0335076_10006161_pt1 | contig 12097 bp, 8 predicted proteins | sample Lox_Sample_25_FD_206717 | JGI IMG/M metagenome (GOLD analysis project Ga0335076, IMG submission 206717) | Soil microbial communities from Loxahatchee National Wildlife Refuge, Florida, United States - Lox_Sample_2.5 | ecosystem: Environmental > Terrestrial > Soil > Wetlands | place: USA: Florida... | reverse complement strand
TTCGGCTTCGATGATGCGCCGGCTGCGTTCGCCGCCCTGACACGTCCGCATCCGCCCGGCAAGCTCGCTCTGCTGAACGAGCCGTGACCGGCGACAGCCAGTCGGCATCGGCGGTGGGCGGAACACCTCCGCCCGAGTTCATGAGCGCGCTGGTAACCGAGCACTTCGTGCTCCAGTCGACGTCGAGTTCGACGATCAGCGAGAGCGGCAGCCGGGTGAGCATCTACCTGTCGGCATTGTCGAGTGGCCTGGTGGCCATCGGCTTTGCCAGCACGTCACACCGGGCGCTGGAGTCGCTGGCGTTCACCGTCCTCCCGGTCGTCTACATCCTTGGCTGCTTCACGATCGTCCGGCTGGTCGACACCAGCGTGGCCAATATCGTCTCGATGCGCAGGATGGAGGCGATCAGGCGCTACTACGCCACACTGGGCAGTCTGGCCGCGCCCTACTTCGAGGCTGACGAATCCGTCACGGGCCGGCACGGCGTGCGCTATGGACGCTGGTCGTATCTGTTCACCATGGCCAGCATGGTCATCGTGGTCAACTCGGTGGTGGGCGGGGCCACCGTCGCCCTGGTCTTCGCCCTGGCCATCATGGTGGCGTCGCCGGTGCCCGTCGTGCTGGGTATCGTCGCGGGACTGGCCCTGCTGGCCACGGGTCTGTACTACGAGCACCGCCGTCTCACTCCGGTCGTGCTCGGCTCGCCGCAGACCGCGGGACTGGTCCAGCGGTGACGGCCGGGCCGGCGGGTGGCGGGCCGGCCCGGCCGATCCCGGCGGGGCTCCGCGGAGGGAGTATGGCGCAGGGCACGGCGCCCCGCCGGGGCTTGGAGCCCCGCGTGGCCAGACGGCCGGGGACGCTGGCCACGCGGGGGCTGTGCGGTGCTCCGGCGGCTCTCGGGGCGGCTCTCGGGGCGGCTCTCGGGGCGGCTCTCGGGGCGGCTCTCGGGGCGGCTCTCGGGGCGGCTCTCGGGGCGGGACTCGGGCGGCCGGGGCTCGGGTTGTCGTTTTCGCTACATTTCGTAAATGCATCATGGCGCCTGGTGACTAATCCCGGTAAGAGGGCATGATGGGAGCAGCAGCGGAGCACTCTGGAGCACAGGCCGGGAGGGCACAGAGATGACCGCCGACCCCGACCGCCGCACGGTCGCTGCCCGGCTGGCCGCGGAACGGACCCGCCGCGGCTTAACCAAGCGGGAGCTGGGCCGCCGCCTCGCCTCCCAGGTCACCGAGCAATGCCCCAGCCTGGACACGCTGGTGTCGTACGTGAAGCGCTGGGAGGCCGGCAAGGTCAGCGTCAGCGACCGGTACCGGCACGCCTACTCCAAGGCGCTGGGCATGAGCCTGGCCGCCCTGTTCGGCCGGGCCGACCTGCCGCCGCCCACCGTGCCCCGGGGACCCGTGCCGTGCGGGACCCTGCTGGCGCTGCCCGCCGGCCTGGACGACCCACGGATGTGTGATGGGGGCGACATAGAACGTCGCCGGATGCTGCTGGCCACCCTGGGCCTGGGCGCGTGCGCGGCGTTGACCCCGCTGGTCGACCTGGCGCTGACCAGTGAGCCGCGCGACCTGGCCGACTGGCAGGTGGCGGTGGCCGATCACCTGCACGCCATCCGCACCCGGCCGCCGGCCCAGGCCCGCGACGATCTGCTGGTCGATCTGCTCCGGCTGCGGCAGCAGCTGACCGGGGCCGGGCAGGACCGCACCGAGCTGCGGCGGGTGCTGGCCTCGCTGGCCGCGCTGCACGGCGGGGTGCTGACCCGTCTCGGCGAGCACGGCGCCGCGCTGCGCTGGTGGCGCACCGCCTGCTACGCCGCCGACGACGCGGCCGACCTGGAGCTGCGGCTGCTGGTCCGGGCCGAGTCCGCCGGCTTCGCACTGTACGGGCAGCGCGACCCGGCCACCGTGCTGCGGCTGCTGGACGACGCCGAACGCATCGCCGGCCGGTCCCGCTCGGTGTGGCGGGCCGACCTGAACAGCAGCCGGGCCAAGGCGCTGTCCCTGCTCGGCCGGCATGACGAGGCCAAGGCCGCGGTGCGCGTGCTGCTGGACACGGTGCCGGACGCGGCCCCGGGCAGCCCGATCCCGACACTGTGGACGGCCGACCAGGCGCACTTCGCGCAGAGCTGGGTGCTGGCCGCGGCCGGCGATGAAGCGGGCACCAGCCGGGCCATCGACCGCGTGCTGTCCTACACCGGGGACTACCAGTACATCGCCAACGTCAACCTGCTCGGCGCGCTGTGCACGGTGGTCAGCGGCGGCACCGCCGCGGGCGCCCGGCGCGCCGCCGAGGTGCTCGACGGGCTGCCGCCCGGCTACCGCAGCCAGATGATCACCGAGACCGGCCGCCGGGTGCTGGCCGCGGTCCCCCGGGCCGGCCAGCCCAGCCCCGCGGTCCGCGATCTGGCCGCGGTCATCGCGGCCACCGCACCGGCCGCCGCTCAGCTGGCCGGGTGAGCTCCGGGCTCAGAACCGCACGGCCAGGCCAACCGAAAGCAGGATGCCGAACGCCAGTTGCAGCCGGCCGGTTGCGCCCAGCGCGCCGATCAGCGCGGGACCGGCTGCGCCGGACCGGACCGCGCGGACCGGGATCACCGCGAGCGGCAGGGTGAGCAGCGTGATCAGAGCCAGCGGCCGGGCCGCCACCATGGCCACCGCGATCGCGAACGGGACCAGCGCGCACCCGGTGTACAGCGCGCGGGTGCGTGCGTCGCCGAGCAGCACGGCCAGCGTGCGCTTGCCCGCCACCGTGTCCGACGGGATGTCCCGCAGGTTGTTGATCACCAGCAGCGCGCAGGCCAGCAGGCCGACCGGCAGCGCCGCCACCACGCCCAGCCAGGGCAGCGAGCGCATCTCTACATATGTAGTCCCGGCCACCGCGGCCAGCCCGAAGAACGCGAACACCGCGATCTCGCCGAAGCCGTGGTAGCCATACGGGTACTTGCCGCCGGTGTAGGTCCAGGCCGCGGCCACGGCGGCCGCGCCGAGCAGGATCAGCCACCAGGAGGTCACCGCGGCCAGCACGGCACCGGCCAGGCAGGCCACCGCGAAACAGGCCAGCGCGGCCGACTTGACCTGGCGTGGCGCGGCTATCCCGGCGGCTACCAGCCGGACCGGGCCGACCCGCCGTTCGTCGGTGCCGCGCACGCCGTCGCTGTAGTCGTTGGCGTAGTTCACCCCGACCTGCAGGGCCAGCGCGACGATCAGCGCCAGCGCTCCGCGCCACAGCGAGAAATGCCCGTAGCCGAAGGCCACTCCCGAGCCGACCACGACGGGCACGACGGCCGCGGGCAGGGTGCGCGGGCGCGCACCAGCCGCCCAATCGCGTACCGCGGCCACTACCGTTCGAGCTTGCTGATGTCCCGGACCGCGCCGGTCGAGGCCGAGGTGGCCAGCGCCGCGTAGACCCGCAGCGCCTCGCTGACCGGGCGGTCCCGGTCGGCGGCCCGGTAGCTGCCCAGCGCGGCCAGGATCTGGTCCCGCCGGGCGCGCAGGTCGGCGTCCGGGACCTTGAGCTCCAGCGACCGGGCCGGGATGTCGATCTCGATCGGGTCGCCGTCCTGGGCCAGCGCGATCACCCCGCCGGCCGCCGCCTCCGGGGCGACGTGGCAGATGGACAGCCCGGACGTGCCGCCGGAGAACCGGCCGTCGGTGATCAGCGCGCAGGCCCGGCCCAGGCCCTTGCCCTTGAGGAAGCTGGTCGGGTACAGCATCTCCTGCATGCCCGGCCCGCCGCTCGGTCCCTCGTACCTGATCACCACCACGTCGCCGGCCTCGACCTTGCCGCCCAGGATGCCCTCGACCGCGGCCTCCTGGCTCTCGAACACCTTGGCCGGGCCGGTGAACCGCCAGAGATCCTCGGGCACGCCGGCCGTCTTGACGATGGCGCCCTCCGGGGCCAGGTTGCCATACAGCACGGCCAGCCCGCCGTCCTGGGTGTAGGCGTGCGGCTGGTCCCGGATGCAGCCAGTCTCCCGGTCCAGGTCCAGGCTGGTCCACCGGGACGCCTGGGAGAACGGCCGGGTGGTGCGCACCCCGCCGGGCGCGGCGTGGAACAGCTCTTGCGCTTCGTCACTGACTGACGGCGAGCGCAGGTCCCAGGTGTCCAGGAACTCGCGCAGCGAGCCGCTGTGCACCGAGTGCACCTGCTGGTTGAGCAGGCCGGCCCGGTCCAGCTCGGCCAGGATGGCCGGGATGCCGCCGGCCCGGTGCACGTCCTCGACGTGGTACCGGTCGCTGCTCGGCGCGACCTTGCACAGGCAGGGCACCCGGCGGGACAGCTCGTCGATCTCCTTGAGCCCGAAGCCGACCCGCGCCTCGTGCGCCGCGGCCAGCAGGTGCAGGATCGTGTTCGTCGAGCCGCCCATGGCCACGTCCAGCGCCATTGCGTTCTCGAACGCGTCCCGGGTGGCGATGGACCGGGGCAGCACCGACTCGTCGCCGTCCGCGTAGTACCGGTTAGCAAGCTCGACGGCCAGCGCGCCCGCCTTCTCGAACAGCTCGCGGCGGGCGGTGTGCGTGGCCAGCGTGGTGCCGTTGCCGGGCAGCGCCAGCCCGATCGCCTCGGTCAGGCAGTTCATCGAGTTGGCGGTGAACATCCCGGAGCAGGACCCGCAGGTGGGGCACGCGTTCTCTTCCATCAGCGCGAGCTGCTCGTCGGACACGCTCGGGTCGGCCGCCGCGATCATCGGGTTGATCAGGTCGAGCTTCTCCGGGTCGCCGGACTCGGTCACCTCGCCCGGGCGAATCCGGCCGGCCTCCATCGGGCCGCCGGACACGAACACGGTGGGGATGTTCAGCCGGAGCGCCGCCATCAGCATGCCGGGCGTGATCTTGTCGCAGTTGGACACGCAGACCAGCGCGTCGGCGCAGTGCGCGTTGACCATGTACTCGACTGAGTCGGCGATCAGCTCTCGGCTGGGCAGCGAGTAGAGCATGCCGCCGTGCCCCATCGCGATGCCGTCGTCCACCGCGATCGTGTTGAACTCGCGCGGCACCGCGCCGGCCTGCTTGACTGCGCCCGCTACCACCTGGCCGACTTCGCGCAGGTGCACGTGCCCCGGGACGAACTCGGTGAAGCTGTTGGCCACGGCCACGATCGGCTTGCCGATGTCCTCCCGGGCTACCCCGGTGGCCCGCAGCAGGGCGCGCGCCCCTGCCATGTTCCTGCCGTGGGTGACCGTCCGGGACCGAAGCGGTGGCATGACCTGCTCCCCTCAAGGGTGTATAGGTGCTCAAGCGTACCGGCGGCACGGGTTGCCGCGGTGCCGAAGGTGATCACCCGCCCACCCCAGTCACCTTGGCCGCTCCCCGTCCCTGGCCACCACGCTCCGCCCGCTCTCCAGCCACGCCGGCCCGCTCGGGAACCCGGGGGCTGGCAGAGTTGCCCGGCGAGGCGGCCGGCCCGACGCGGAGCTTCACATGTCTCAGCAGTCTCGCCAGTCACAGCCCAGTTGTTGATGTTGGAATTGGGCACCCGTGCCGGTGGCTAATTCCAACATCAACAACTCGTGGGCGGTGCGCGGCCCGCCTACCTGTCGGGTCGCGAATGGTGAGCGGCTAGCGATGGGGGAGGGCGCGCTCGGCGGCGTCGGCGATGCGCTGCACGTCCAGCCGCTCCAGCCGCTGGGCCCGGCTGGCCCGGGCCTGGGCCCGCAGGTACCGGCGCAGCCGCCGGCCGCTGAACACGTCGACCCCGCTGATCCGGGCCACCGTCCACGGCACGGTCGGCCCGTAGATCACCATGGCGGGCCGGACCCCGACCGTGCGGCCCAAGTCCGCGCTGATCAGCCGGGCCGCCTCGCGCGCTTCCAGTTGTGCGTGCTTGAGCCGGCCGGTCTGGCTGTACGGGCCGTGGAACAGCTGGCCGCCCTGGGTGGCCCGCACCGGCAGCCGGCGGTCCCAGCGTTCTGAGTCGACCGCGAACACCCCGGCCGGGCCGATCACCAGGTGGTCGATGATGCAGTTGCTGCCGGGCACGGCGCGGCCGTGCAGGGTCCGGTAGCCCGCATGGGACAGCCGGCGCAGCCGCCGCCGGGTGCGCCGCTGCGCCGAGGTGACCCGGACCGCGGCCGGGATCACCGCGGTGGTCCGGGACCGGTGCACGGTGTCCAGGATGGCCAGCGCCACCGCCGCGGTCAGCCCGAACCGCCAGTCGAGCAGCACGCCGGTCACCGTGCCCGCGGCCGCGGCCAGCACCACCCGGCGGATCCAGATCGGCATCCGCGGGTCGGCCATCAGGCTGGCCAGCGCGGTCCCGGGCCGGGGCATCTGCTCGGCGGCAGGCCGATCCCCAGCTGAGCCCGCCGCGCCTGGTACGGCCAGGCCGGCCGCCTGCAGCGGGCCGGCCGCGTCTAGCACGTCGGCGCCGTCCGCCATGCCCGCGGCATCCACCGGCCCGGCGCCGTCCGCCATGCCCGCGGCATCCACCGGCCCGGCGCCGTCCGCCATGCCCGCGGCATCCACCGGCCCGGCGGCGTCCAGCGGCCCGGCGGCGTCCAGCGGCCCGGCCGCACCCAGCGGCCCGGCTGGGCCCAGCGGGCCGGACGGGGACGGCTCATCCACGGTACCGAGCGTAACCCGAAGCAATGCGTGGCGGCCTGGAAACAAGGCGTGACACGCAGGTAGCGGGCGGGGTGGCCGATTCTGGACCGCTGCGGCCATCCCGGCTACGGTGCGGATCGTGACCGAGATTCATGATCTCACCGTGGCCGAACTGGCCGCCGCAATCCGCCGCCGCGAGCTGTCGCCCGTGCAGATCACCGCGCACTACCTGGACCGGATGGACCGGCTGAACGCCACCGTCGGCGCGTTCTTCACCATCACCGCGGAACTGGCTACCGAGCAGGCGGCCGAGGCCGAGAAGGCAGTCGCCCAGGCGGATGACCCGGCCGCGCTGCCCCCGCTGACCGGCGTGCCCATCCCGATCAAGGACCTGAACATGGTGGCCGGGGTGCGGCAGACGCTCGGCTCGGCCGTGTACGCCGACAACGTCCCGGAGATGGACGACTACGTCTACACGGCCCTCCGGGCGGCCGGGTCGGTGCTCACCGGCAAGACCGCCACCCCGGAGTTCGGCCTGCCCTGCTACACCGAGACCGAGGTCGGGCCACCCGCCCGGACCCCGTGGGACCTGAACCGGTCGGCGGGCGGGTCGAGCGGCGGCGCGGCCGCGGCGGTCGCGGCCGGCCTGGCCCCGGCGGCCCAGGGCAGCGACGGCGGCGGCTCGATCCGGATCCCGTCCAGCGTCTGCGGCCTGTTCGGGATCAAGCCGACCCGCGGCCGGATCTCCGGCGCGCCGCTGGTGCCGGACCTGTTCGGGCTGGGCACCGACGGGCCGATCGCGCGGACCGTGGCCGACGCGGCACTGCTGCTCGACCTGATGACCGGGAACCAGCCGGGGGACATGTACACCCTGCCGCCGCTGCCTCCGGGGGAGACCTTCCTGGGCTACGCGTCCCGGCCGCCCGGCCAGCTGCGCATCGGCCGGACGATGCGGCACCCGATCGGGGACGGCACGGTGCACCCGGACTGCGCCGCCGCCTACCAGGACGCCAGCGAACTGCTGGCCAGCCTGGGGCATGAAGTGGTGGAGCTGGACTCGCCGTTCGGCCCGGACCTGGTGCCGCCGTTCGAGGCGCTGTGGTACGCGCACGCCACGCTGGCCCCGGTGGGCCCGGATCAGGAGCAGCTGCTCCGGCCGTTCACCCAGTACATGCGGGAGCGGGGCCGCGAGGTGAACGCGGAACAGCTCATCCAGGCCCAGGGCTACCTGCAGTTCATGGTGCGGGTCGCGCTGGGCGTGCTGAACGGCTTCGACGCCGTGCTGACCCCGACGCTGGCCGCGCCGCCGGTCCCGGTCGGCTACTTCGAGGAGGTCCCGCCGCCGGAGAACTTCGAGCGGCAGAAGCGGTTCGCCCCATTCGCGGCCACGTTCAACGTGTCCGGGCAGCCCGCGGTGAACGTGCCGCTGTACTGGAACTCGGCCGGGCTGCCGATCGGCGTCATGCTGGCCGGCCGGATGGGCGCGGAGGGCACGCTGATCTCGCTGTCCGCCCAGCTCGAGTCGGCCCGGCCGTGGAAGGACCGTCACCCACCACTGTGGTAGCCAGCCAGAATGGTGACATGACGCTGCCGCGGCGCGGGGCCAGGCTGGCCTGGCGGGTGATCCGGGTGCTGATCCCGCTGCTGGTCTCCGCGGTGCTGCTCGGCGTGCTGGCCTTCGGTTACGGGCCGGTCCCGCCGCTGGGCCCGGCCCTCGACCCCGGCCGTGGCGTATGGACCTCGGCGTCCGATGCGGCGCCGCCCAGGTCCGGCACGCTGGCCCTGCCCGGCCTGGACCACCCGGTCCAGGTGTCGTTCAGCAGCCACGGGGTGCCCTCGGTCCGCGCCGCCAGTGAGCACGACGTGTTCCTGGCGCTTGGCTACCTGCACGCCAGGTTCCGGCTGGCCGAGATGGATCTGGAACGCCGCCTCGGCGAGGGCCGGCTGGCCCAGCTGGCCGGGCCGTCCGCGCTGGGCTCGGACCGGTTCGAACTGCGGCTCGGCCTGCTCCGCACCGCGCAGCAGGAATGGGCCCAGATGCCCAAGTCCAGCCCGGCCGCGCTGGCCCTCATCGCGTACTCGCGCGGGGTGAACGACTATCTCGCGCAGACCCGGCGGGACCGCCAGTGGCCCGCGCTGTTCTCGCTGGCGGGCGTGTACCCGGCCAACTGGACGCCGGTGGACAGCCTGGTCATCCAGGGCGATCTCACCCAGGACCTGGACTTCACCAGCACACCGCTGGACTACGCGCTGCTGGACCGGACGCTGGGCACGGCCCGGACCATGGCCTGGTTCCCCATCCTGCCGCCGAACCAGCAGCACCCCTACGATCCCGGCCCGTACCGCAGGGCCGGCCTGGCCCCGATCGCCGGCCAGGCCGCGCAGACCGCCACCCGCACGCACGCCGCGGCCGCGCAGCGCATCCCCCAGACCGAGGCCACCGCAGCGGCCGCCCTGTTGCAGCAGGTGGACGCGCTGCCCGCGGGCCAGCTGCACACCAGCGGCCCGGACAGCAACGCATGGGCGGCCAACGGCCCGCTGGTGGCCGGGCACCGCGCCATGCTGGCCGGCGACCCGCACCTGCCGCAGACCCTCCCGTCGGTCTGGTACCAGGTGGCGCTGGCCGCCCCCGGTTACGCGGTCAGCGGGGTCAGCGTGCCTGGCCTGCCCGGCGTGCTGCTCGGGCACAATCAGCACATCGCCTGGTCGCTGACGGACACGCAGAACCAGGCCACGCTGTTCTACACCGAGCAGACCAGTAAGAGCCACCCGGGGCAGTACTTCTGGGACGGCGCCTGGCGCCGGATGCGCGTCGTGCGCTACACGATCCCGGTGCGCGGCGGCTCGGCGGTCAAGCTCACCGTGGACATCACCGTGCACGGGCCGGTCATGACCCGGGCCGGGCAGACCACCGCGGTGGACTGGATGGGCGCCATCCCGTCCCCCGACCTGGCCGTGCTGCTGCGCGTCAACCAGGCCAGCGACTGGGCCCAGTTCCGCGCCGCGCTGGCCGACTGGCACGCCCCCACGCAGAACTTCGTCTACGCCGACGACCGCGGCAACATCGGCGCGATCTCGGCCGGCTACTACCCGATCGTGCGGCACGGCGACCCCTGGCTGCCGATGCCCGGCACCGGCGCCGATGACGTGGCCGGGGTGATCCCGTACTCGGCCGTGCCCCAGGTCTACGACCCGCCCGGCCATCTGGTGGCCACCGCCAACCAGCGCCCGGTCGGCGCCTCCTACCCGTACTACATCGGCACCACCGCGGACTTCTTCGACCCCGGTTACCGGGCCGGCCAGATCTACGCCTCGCTGCAGCACCAGCGCGGCATGTCGGCGGCCAGCTTCGCCGCCGTGCAGGGCAGCGTCACCGACCCGCTGGCGCTGCGCATCGTGCCCAAGCTGCTGGCCGCGCTGCACAGCCCCAACCACGGCGCCAAACTGACCGTTCCGGAGCAGCAAGCCATGCATGTGCTGAACGCCTGGACCGGGTCAATGTCGGCCGGCTCAGCCGCGGCCGCCGTGTGGTGGACGTTCTGGACCGACTACCTGGACGCGGTGTTCCAGCCATGGTGGAACCGGGCCGCCGTGCCGGTGCACAAGGACCGTACCGGGCTGGAAGTCTCGCCGGTATACCAGTTCAGCCTGGACGAGGTGCTGGAGCACTGGACGCTGTCCGACCCGCACAACGCCACGTTCACCGCCCCGGGTGGGCACCGGCGCACCGCCCCGGAGGTGATGCGGGCCGCGTTCGGCACCGCGGTCGCCCACCTGGCCAGGACGCTCGGCGGCGCCCCGGCCAGCTGGTCCTGGGGCCGGCTGCACAGCCGGGAGTTCCCGTCGCTGACCCAGGCCGCCGCGCTGGGCTACGGGCCGCGCGGGTCGGGCGGTGACTCGTGGACGGTGGACGCCGCGTACGGCTATCCGGTGTCCCGGTCCGGGCCGAGCTGGCGGATGATCGTCCAGTGGACCGGCCGGGGCCGCTACGCGGCGGAAGGAATCTACCCGGGCGGGCAAAGTGAGAACCCGGCCGCACCGTGGTACGAAGATCAAGTGGCTGACTGGTGGAACCTGCGCTACCTGCCGATGCCGTCGGCCGCCGGAACCACCCCCGGGGTGATCCGGTGGAAGCTGGTGCCCAATGGCTGAGCTGCGCCGCCTCGGCAAGCGCGGGGCTTACCGGCTGGGCCAGCTGGGCAGCCCGCCCGCCACGCCGCGCAAACCGCCCAGCCCGCACTACCCGTCGTGGGTGCCCAGCCACCGCGGGCCGGTCTCGCTCTGGCTGCTCGGCTGCCTGATCACGGTGGCGGTGCTGGCCGCCACGGCCGGGATCGGCTGGTGGTTCATGCCGTTCGTGGCCGGCCTGGCCGGTGGCATCGCCAGCCACCTGGGCCGGTGGCGGCTGCGTACCGCGCTGCTGGCCACCGTCGTGGTGGCCGCGCTGGGCTGGGCGGTGCCGCTCGGCTGGCAGGCCTGGCACACCGGGGCGGTCCGGGCCACCGCGCGGGTGGTGGCCGCGCTGGCCGGGCTGCCCGCGCATTCCCCGGTCGGCATCGCGGTCACCCTGCTGGTCGCGGTGCTCCAGGCGCTGGCTGGCCTGTGGCTGGGCCGCGCCCTGTTCCCCCGCCTGCCGCGCCCCGCCTGAAGCCGGTTCTGCATCAGCGCGGTGCGTTTTGCCTCACCGGCGGGGCACAATGTACCGCGCTAACCTGGCACCGGTTCGGAGCGCTCTGGCGATGGCCCGATCATGGAGGGGTGACGAGCGAGGAAACCCGGCGCCGGGCCGCGGCCCACGGCGTCGCCACCAGCTACCGCGACTGGCACGGCCAGCAGGTCCAGGTAGCCGACGACACGCTCGAAGCGATCGTGCACGCGCTGGACTCGGCCGGCCCCAGCCCCCGGCCACGAACCCAGCGAAGCCGGCCCGGACCGGTCCTGGCCGACACGCCGGACGCCCGGTCCTGGGGATTCTCGGTCCAGCTGTACTCGGTTCGGTCCAGGCAATCCTGGGGGCACGGGGACCTGGGTGACCTGGCCGACCTGGCCACCTGGAGCGGCACCGACCTGGGCGCCGCCTTCCTGCTGATCAACCCGCTGCACGCGGTCGAGCCGCTGCCCCCGCTGAGCGCGTCCCCCTACCTGCCGATGACCCGCCGCTTCACCAGCCCGCTGTACCTGCGGGTCGAGGACATCCCGGAGTACGGCACGCTGACCGCGGGCGACCGGGTGCGCATCGACTCGCTGGCCGCCCCGCTGCGCACCCGCAACGCGTCCAGCGAACTGCTCGACCGGGACGACGTGTGGCGGGCCAAGCGGGCCGCGCTGGAGATCATTTACCGGCAGCCGCTGACCGCCGCCCGGCAGGCCCAGTTCGACGCGTACCAGGCCAGCGAGGGGCAGCCGCTGGCCGACTGGGCGCTCTGGTGCGCGCTGGCCGAGCTGCACGGCCCGGACTGGCGGGCCTGGCCGCAGCCGCTGCGCGACCCCCGGTCGGCCGGGGTAGCCGCGGAACGGGCCCGGCTGGCCGGCCGGGCCCGGTTTCACGCCTGGCT
>Ga0335076_10006159_pt1 | contig 12101 bp, 10 predicted proteins | sample Lox_Sample_25_FD_206717 | JGI IMG/M metagenome (GOLD analysis project Ga0335076, IMG submission 206717) | Soil microbial communities from Loxahatchee National Wildlife Refuge, Florida, United States - Lox_Sample_2.5 | ecosystem: Environmental > Terrestrial > Soil > Wetlands | place: USA... | reverse complement strand
ACCTTCTGCGGAAGCTGAACCTGGGCGTGAAGACCGAGATGGTGGAGCGCGTCACGGTCGAGCCCGAGTGGTTCAAGGGGCTGTAGCCGATCAATCGCTCTTCTTTGCTTTCGCCGAGCCGCGACACTGGTGGTCTGCCAGCGGCTCGTCGCACTCGCGCAAGATCTCTCCGGTCTCGGCGTCCTCGACGCGCTCGTGGTACCACGGCGGCGCCCGGTTGCGGTCGATGTACCAGCTCTTCTTCACGCGCCGCCCAGAGCCGTCGCGGCTGATGGCGTGGCCCTCGAATCCCTCGCCCAGGGGCTTCTTCATGCCGGGCGTCCTGTGCTTGAAGCCGATGGAGTCCGTGACGGTAGAGGACTCGACCATCCCAACGCTGATGATGCGCCGCGTGTCGCCGCAAGCGGGGCACGGCTTCCCGTCCTGCTCGGCCCCCGCTCCGCACTTGGCGCAGGTAGTGGACATCGGCTTCAGGCGCCTCGCGCCCCCGGCCAGTTCACCAGCGTGGCGAGTACGGCGCGTCCGAGATCGGTCGGCCAGAAGGCCGGGGGCGGTGGACCGGCCGGGTGGGCGACGCAACCGGTGTAGAGGAGCACCCATCGTCCGGGCGTCGGCATGGTGACGTCCTTCAGGTCCTTCGTGTCCCACGCCTCGACGAGCTTCCGCAGTTCCACCACATCGCTCGGCTCAAGCTGCGTGACGGCGCGGCTCACCCGCGACCGCGCCTCGGCCGACAGGTCAGGCTGGAACAGCCCCGCCAGGGCGTAGGCCAGCATCTCCATGCGCTCGCGCGTCGTTGCCACCGCCGCCTCCGGGAGCAGCCGCAGGAAAAGAGCCACGGCTTCTCGCTCGTCGAGGGCGCTCGCGAGACGCACCTCGAACTCCACGTTTTTGCGGGCCTGAAGTTCGAGCGCTTCCCGCACCTTCTTCGCGGCTTCCTCGATCAGCTCCTGCTTCGCCCGCGTCAGAGCATCAAGGCTCGTCGGGAGCCGCGCGATGACCTCGTCGAGCAGCTTCCCGAGGCCGTAGGAGACGACGAAGCCGGTGATCATCATCTCGTCCACGACCAACTGCTACCACGCGCCCCCGACAGGGGCTCGACTGTCTACACGCGCACCCAAGGCGCGAGCCGCTCGGCGTGGACGAAGTCGCGAAGCTCGTGGCCGCGCTGCTCGGTGGCTCTGCACGGCTCGCCTGGGCGGGGCCAGTAGCGGGGCAAGGGCCCCTCGCGGCGCTCCGTTCCCTCACCCTTCCCTCGGGAGGGGACGGAACTGGACGTTCCCGGGCGTGCCAAGCCCGCGAAGTTACGTATTTACTGGGGGTGCTACGCGATTACGAATCAGTTGCTCTACCAGCTGAGCTATGTCGGCAGGATCCCAGGAAACCGGGGCGTTCTAGCACTGGGCGCTGCCCATCGCAAGGGCGTCATCCCGGGGTCTGGGGCATGGCCGCGCGAAGGCGACGGGCGAGCACCCGGATGACCGCGCGCGCGACCTCGAGTTCCTCGGCGAGCAGGTCCTGGAAGTCCTCCCTGCGGATGCGCAGCAGGACGGTGTTGGTGGCGGCCTGCACGGTGGCGCTCCGGGGCGCAGGGTCGAGGAGGGCCATCTCCCCGAAGACCTCGCGCTCGCCGAGTTCCGCCACGACCGAGTTCGCCTTGAGGACGCGCACCCGGCCCTCGACGATCAGGTAGAGCGCGTCGGCGATCTCGCCCTCGTGGAAGATCTCCTCGCCGGCGCCGCGCTGCTCCTCCTCGGCGAGGAGCGCGATTCGGGCGAGGTCCTCTCCGGGGAGCGCCGCGAAGAGCTCGGCAGCCCCGAGGAAGAGGACCTTCTCGACGGTGGCGATCAGCGGGATCCCTCCTTGGCGAGACCCATGGCGCGCCGCGACAGCGCCCTCACTGCCGGATGAGGATCCAACGCCGTCTGTCGGCACGCAACATCCCGGGCGGCGGGAGGGAAGAGGCGGATGGCCGCCGCGAGCGCCGCCTCGCGAACGAAGGGGGTCTGGTGCTCGAGAAGGGAAGCCAGGGCGGACCCGGGAAGGGAGATCCCGTTCGCGGCCGCGTAGTGGAGGGAGGCCGCGGCGATCCAGTCGTCCTCGTCCGCGGCGAGCGCCGGCAGCCAGGCGTCGCGCGGTCGGCGTGGCAGCCGGAGGATGCCCGAGACCTCCCGCAGCCGCGCGGCGCGGGACCGGCCATCGAGCAGCGGGACGAGAAGGCGCCGGAGCCTCGGCTCGAGCACGTGGTCCAGGATCTCCAGGGCGCCCGCCCGGTGCGCCGGGACCTCGTCGTCGAGCGCCAGCAGGACCGGGGCGAGGTCGGCCTCGGGGTGGATGAGCCCCACCAGGCCGGCGGCGCGTCGTCCGGCGCGCTCGGCTCGCTCCGCGAGTGCCAGTGCGAGGGCGGTGGCGGACGCCTCGGGCCCTCGAGCGAGGCGGTTGCGAGGGGCGGGGTCGAGGCCGAGCGCCTCGGCGGCGGCGAGCGCCCGGTACCCTTTCTCCAGCTCCACCAGGCAGGCGCGGCGGAGGCGGCCGGTGTCGAGCGGCGTGTCCGTGTGGGTGCGAGCCACCGCTCCCAGGGCGCGGTCCGCCGCCTTGCGAAGCCGGGCGTCCGGCTCGTCGAGGTGCTCGGCCAGCGCCGCCGCCGCCGCCGGGGTGGCGAGCCTCCCGAGGGCCCTCGGGATGGCGCGGCGCACCGCGGCGGGAGACTGGGGATCGGCGAGGACCTCGCGCAGGGGTCCCTCGATCCCGGGCCCGTAGCTGCCGAGCGCGTCGGCGGCGACGTCGGCCGTGTGTTGGTCGGCGAGGGAGCGGACGAGGGCGGGGACGAACTCCGGTGCCCGCAGCTCCGCGGCGGCGCGGATGGCCGCCCGGCGGACGACGGCGGAGGGATCGTCGAGCATGTCGGAGAGGAGCGGCCGGAGGTCGGGAGAGGTGGCGAGCGCCATGGCGCGGGCGGCGTGCTCCCGCTCGGAGAGCTCGTCGCTCGCCGCCAGGGTCTCGAGCGCGGCCCGGCCGGCGCGGGCGGCGGTCTCCTCGCCACCGCGGACGAGCGCGGCGGCGGCGTCGGCGCGCACGCCCGAGTCGGGGTGCGAGAGGAGCGGCTCGACCGCTCGCAGCTCGTCGCCGCGCGCCAGCGCACAGAAGGAGCGCGCCGCGGCGATCCGGACGGCGGCGTCCGGGTCGTCGATCTTCTCCAGGATGGCCATGGCATAGCGCCGCTCCCCCGTGCGTCCCAGGTAGTCGCAGGCCATGGCGCGCAGCTGCGGGGTCTCGCTGGAGAGCAGGGACGCGGCCTCCGTGCCCACCGAGGCGCGCCGAGCCCCGGCGAGGTCGAGGGCGGCCTGCGCCGCGGCCGGGTCTCCGGAGAGGAGCGCATCCTTGATCGCCTCCTGCTCGGCCTGCGGGAGCGGGCCCGGGGCGAGCGGGGGAGAGCGGAGGCCCTGGCGCAGGGAGAGCAGGTACTCGGGCTCGAGCCGGGCGAGGGCGGCGAGCCATAGGGCTGCGAGGCCGGCGGCGGCGAGTGCCACGAGCGCGGGCGAGGCCGGGCTCCAGAGGGCGAGCGCCACGCCCGCGAGGGCCACGGTGGCGGGGCGGACCGCCCCGTCGATGAAGGCCTTCGCCTCCTGGCGCCGGCCCGGGGCGAGGGGCAGGAAGAGGAGCTGGGAGGCGGACTCGGTCACGCTGAAGCGCAGGACGTGGTCGGAGCCCTTGGCGAGCGAGGCCGAGGCGAGCCCGGGAACGAGCGCTGCGAGGAGCGAGGTGCCCCCCAGGGCGAGCGGAAGGACCGACAGGGACGCCGCCACCCCCAGACGGTCGAGGACGTGCCCGGTGACGGCGAGCTGGACGGCGAGCCCGGCGGCCCCGGCGAGGGCGTGGAAGGTGCCGAAGAAGCTGGCCATCGCCGCCTGGTCCCCGCCGAAGCGCGCCGACGCTCCGGCCTTGAACTGGAAGTCGACGAAGGTCACGGCGGCGAAGGCGAGGACGGTGAGGAAGGCCACCGAGCGCATGTAGGGCGAGGCGAGCAAGCCGGCCCCGTGGATGGCTCGGTGCCGCGGAGTGCGCGCCCGGACGAGGGTGGGCCGCACCCGCAGGCTCGCGGCCGCGGGGAAGGCCCCGGCGGCGACGAAGAGGGCGCTGCCGAAGAGGAGGAGGTTCTCGGCGCCGGTGTGGGGCGCGAGCCGGGAGATGGCGAACCCCATCACCACGTCGGCGAGCGTGCCGCCGGCGGCGATCCACACGAAGGTCCGCCGGGCGGTGCGGGCGTCGTGGAGATCGTTGACCACGCTCCAGAACTGGATGACGGTGAGCGAGCCGGCCACGTCGACCCATACCCACAGGGCCGCGTAGGTCCAGGATCCGCCGAGCTCGAGGAGGAGCCGGAAGGCGGCGATGGTGGCGCCGAGGAGCACGCCCAAGGTCGGCCCGAGCTCCTCCGGGCGCATCCGCGCCGAGATTCGGGCAAAGGCGGCGCCGACGAGGGCCACCGATGCCGCGGAGGCCACGTAGAGCCACGGGACCCCGTGCATGGAGAAGCGGGAGAGGAAGAGGGCGTCCCGGGCGGATCGCGACACGACGAAGGCACCCACCGACGAGAAGCAGCCGAGGAGCAGGAGCAGGGTGGGATTGCGTTCGCCGGGGCGGAGGCGGAGGCGCCCTTCGAGCCACTGGTCGAGCCTCGCGCGGGTCATGCCCGGTGGAATCCTAGCACGGCGCCGCAAACCGCCGAGCGGATGGCCATTCCTGGTCAGAAGGGTTCCCCGAGCGTGACATAGAACTCGGTCTCGGCGTACGGGTCGGCCGGGTGACCGGGGGCGAACGGCGCCCCGAGCCCCTGGCCGACGCCGATCCGCACCACCGCCGGGAGGTAGTACCCGAGCACGAGCTCGACGCGGAGTTCCCCTCCGGCGCCGAAGCGCAGGCCCTGCCACCAGTCGACCCCGGGATAGGGGACCCAGGCGATCCCGGAGTCCACGAAGAGGGCGCCGGAGATGCGCTGCAGGTAGACGGGCCAGGTGCTGATGCCCCACTGCGGCGCGAAGATGGGGAAGCGCAGCTCGAGTGTGCCCGAGGCGAGGTGGCTGCCGGAGAAGATTCCGTAGGGATAGCCGCGGAGCTGGTTCGGCAGCGCCCCGGTCTGGGCGAATCCCAGGGCTGCGAGGAGGAAGCTGGCGACGTTCACGGACGGGATCCCGCCGAGCGTGAAGGGCAGCTGGCCCCCGAAGTACCCCTGGGAGGTCCCGGCGGCGAGGTGGAGGGCGAAGACCACCTGCTTCGTGAAGGGGACCCTGAGGTACCCGTTGAAGTCCCCTTCGGCGAGCGCGTAGTCGTAGTCGCTGCCGAGCGCGGGCGAGGTGATGGCCCCGAAGGCGGAGGCCTGCACGCCCATGAGGTTCGAGATGCTGTTCACGAAGCTGCGCGCGTCGCTGTAGGACAGGCTCGCCGCGATCATGCTGCGGAAGCCGTTCGGGAGCGGGAGCGGCCCGGGCAGGGGGTGAAGGGCGCGGTAGAACGTCCCGCTCCAGCCGATCTGGAGGTCGAGCTCCCGGTAGAGCTCGCGGACCGGGACGAGCACCGAGGCGCTGAGCGGCGTCCACACCTCCTCCAGCACGCCGGGGAGGTTCGGGGCGTTGGCGATGTAGCGGTTGGAGTCGAGAACGAGCGGGGTCCGGAGCCACTGCCCCACGTAGCCGAGGTCGTACTCGGGCGACTCCACCCCGAAGCTCCACTCGAAGCTGAGGGCCCAGGAGTGGAGGCCGACGACGTCGCTGCCCGAGGTGAGGAGCCCGAGCGTGAAGCCGGAGGTGTCCCAGCCGAAGGTGGGGAGCCAGTAGTGGGGCAAGAGGGTGGGGAGCGGGTCGTAGGGGTGAGAGGGGTAAGACGGGTCCCGCGGGTACTCGACGCCCGCGGGGCGGGTCGGCGCCGGGGCCGCTTCGAGGAAGCTCGCCTCGTCGAGCGGGGCCCAGGCGAGGTCGTAGCCCCGGCGAGAGTAGGAGACGTAGACGACCCGCTTCCCGTCCGGCGACACGTCGGGCTCGAGTGCTCCCATGGGACTATTCGTCACCTGCCTCACGCGCCCCGGTGCCACCGCCACCGTCTGGGGCGCTGGCCCCTCGCCGGCACCGGGGAGCGCAGGAGGTGGGGCCTCCGCCTCTGGGACGGGAGGCACGAGGGAGATGAGGGTCGACGGCGAGGGGCCGGAGAGGGGTAGGGGGACCTCGACCGGGGCGGAGAAGGAGGTCGGGCCGTCGGGGTCGAAGGCGTAGAGGTTGTAGATGCCGCTTCGGTCCGAGGAGAAGAGGAGGCGGCCGTCGGGGGTCCAGGCCGGGGAGACGTCGATGGCGTCGTCGTTCGTCACGCGCACGACCCGCCCGTCCTCCCAGACCGCGATGTCCCGCCGCGCGCCCACCTGGATCTCGAAGGCGACCCGCCTCCCGTCCGGCGAGATGCTCGGGTGACCGACCTGGGCGCCGGGCTCGTGGAAGAGGGTCTCCTTGCGCCCGGACGGGAGCCACAGGCGCTTCAGCGCCAGCTCTCCCGGGCCGACCCGCGCCACGTAGGCGACCCAGTCGCCGCCCGGCCGCACGTCCGGCTCCGTGGCCCTCTCTCCCCGGGTGAGCCTCTCGCGCCTGCCGGTCTCGAGGTCGATGGCGTAGAGGTCGCTGTAGAACCAGTAGAACTCGTAGTAGTCGGCGACCGCCACGATGGCCTCGCGCGGGGAGCGGAGCGCGAAGGTCCCGTCCGCGTTCACCTCCACCGCGAGCCCCAGGTCCTTCCCGTCCGGGCTGACGCGCCGGAGCCCCTGAGGGCTGTCGAGCCCCTCGTCCCAGTAGGCGACGAAAGCTCCGTCCGGAGACCAGTGCGGGTGGAACACCTCCGCTCCGCGGCGAGTGAGCCAGGCGGGCTTGGTGACCGGGCGCCTCCGCACCAGGGCGAGCTCGGCCTCGTAGCGGGTAGCGAGCTCCCGCGAGAAGTCGCCCCAGAGGTCGACGAAGTCGCGCCCGCCGAAGTGGTGCTCCGCCACGATGCCGATGGCGAACGGCCAGACCCAGGCCCCCTGCTCGTCGACGAAGGCGGTGAGCGCCCCCGGCCCGTAGCGCTCGGCGAGCATGGAGAGGAAGCGGCCCCCGAGCAGGTACCACATGTCGCCGAGGGGCCAGTCGAGGGGCTGGTTCGACACCTCGGGCAGGGGGAAGAGCCCGCCCTCCAGGACCATGGCGCGGGCGTACATGTCGAAGAGGGCGCTCGCGTTCCGGCCGTGCCCGGGGCCCGACTCGTGGAGGACCGCCATGCCCTCGGTGAGCCAGCGCGGCACCATGGCGTTCGGCAGCCAGATGCGGCCGAAGACGAGGTCGATGAGGGCCGGGATCTTCGAGGCCCGCCCGAGGTGGAGGATGTGGGTGTACTCGTGAGCGGAGAGGGTGAAGACCCAGTCGGCGTAGTCGTTCAGCTCCGAGAGGGAGTCCGGGGGCGTGGCGACGAGGCGGATGGTGTTGTAGGGGAAGGGGGTGGCCGAGCCGTTGGTGCTGTCGCTGTTGTCGGCGAGGACCACCTGTGTCCGGCCCGGATCCCAGGGCAGGTACGGGAGCAGGAGCTCGCGCGACCGCTCCAGGGCTCCCGCCGTCCTCTGGGCGAGCGCCTCCTCGCCCGGGTAGTAGTGGACCTGGAAGTGGGGCGTCTCGAGCGTGAACCAGCGCAGGGCGGGATCGTAGGGCTGGGCCCGCCCGAGCAGAGGCGCGGCGACGGCGAGGAGGGCGAGGAGGGTGCGCGGTTGGGTCAATTCGAGCTCGGGGGGCGATGGGCGCGCGTGCTCGATGGTAGACGATCTGCAGTAGACTGATCCAAGCGGAGCGCCGCGAATGGGGATCGCGCACCACCACCACGGGTCGCACGCCGGCCACGACGATCGCGCTCACGGGCAGGCGCACGGCGCGCGCCGCCTGGGGCTCGCGCTCGGGGTGGCGCTCGCCATCCTGGTCGCCGAGGCGCTGGGCGGCTGGCTGTCGGGATCGCTCGCCCTGATCTCCGACGCCGGGCACATGCTCACGGACGTGGCGGCGCTCGCCCTGGCGATGCTCGCCGTCACCTTCTCGGCCCGCCCGGCGGACGAGAAGCGGACCTACGGCTTCCAGCGGCTGGAGGTGCTGGCGGCGCAGGTGAACGCGGCGGCGCTGGTGCTGCTCACCGGGTGGATCGCCTGGGAGGCGGTGGACCGCCTCCGAAACCCGCACCCGCCGGTCGCGCTTCCCTTGATGGGAGCGACGGCCGTCGTCGGCATCCTCGGGAACCTGGTGGTGCTCGGCTGGCTAAGGCACGACCGTAGCCTGAACGCGCGCTCCGCCTTCCTGCACGTCCTCGGGGATTTCGTCTCCTCCGCGGTGGTGCTGGCGGCGGCGGTGGCGATGTGGATCGAGCCCTCCTGGACCTGGGTCGACCCGGTCCTGTCCCTCGGCATCGGGCTCCTCATCCTCTGGGGAGCCCTACGGCTCAGCCTGGAGATCGCCGACATCCTGATGGAGTCGGTCCCGCGCCACCTCGACCTCTCGAAGGTGTGCCGGGCGATGGAGACCACCGAGGGGGTGGTGGCGGTCCACGACGTCCACATCTGGACCATCTCGAGCGGCCTCTACGCCCTCTCGGCGCACCTGGTGGTGCCGCTCGAGGAGATGGGTCGCAACGACGAGATCCTCACCGAGGTGAAGGGATACCTGAGGGAGCACTTCGCCATCGACCACACCACTCTGCAGATCGAGTCGGCGGACTACGCCCATCTGTACGACCACGTGCACGAGACCGAGCCGAACCGGCGCGCCGCCCCGTGATCCCCGTCGACTGGCCCGCGCTCGCCTTCCGGCCCCCCAGCGCCGTGAACCGCCTGCGGCGCGGCTCCTGCGCCTGCCCGCTCGCGCTCCGGGACGCGGTGGGGGGTCTCCTCGGGGAGGCGCTCACGATCCCGCTCGTCGCCGCGCCCTCGGTGGCGGTGGCGAGCGCCGCCCTGGTCGCCGCCAAGGAGGCGCGGAGCATCCTCGGCCTCTCGCTGCCGGAGGGCGAGGGGCCGGAGGGATGGTTCGAGGCGGTGACCGGGGTCGCCGACGAGCTCGCCCCCGGGCTGCCCCTCCTCCTCGGGGCCACGGTGGCGCTCCGCCCCGACCCCGTCGGGGAAGGACGCGCCGCCCGCCACCTCCAGCGCCTGGTGGAGGCCGGGTTCACGCACCTCGCCCTCGACCTCGACCTGCTCCCGCCCGAGCGCCGCGCCGAGGAGCTCGCGCGGGTGGCGGAGCCGGCGCTGGAGCGGGGGCTCGGGGTGGAGTGCCTCTTGCCGGCGGGCGGCGAGCTCCTGCCGGATCCCTCCGAGGTGGCGGGACTGCTGGGAGAGCTCGGCTCCCTCGGGGCCGCGCCCGACCTCGCCGGGGTGCGCTACGGACGCGGCGGCGCGGCCGGAGCCGACGCCCTGCTCTCCCGGCTGGCCGAGCTCGAGGAGGCGGCTGCCGGTGTGGCGCTCTCGCTCCGGGGCGCAGCGCCCAGGGTCCTGCGCTTCGTCGGGGCGAGCCTGCTCCGCGCGGCGGACGACGCTGGGGCGGCTGCGGCGGCCGCCGCAGCGAGCGCCGACCCGGTGCGAGCGGAGGCGCGCGCCTACGCCGAGGCGGCGGCGCTCCTCGACGCCGTTCCGGCCGAGGGTTCGGCCGTCGCGCTGTCGCAGGCCCTGGGCCGGGCGCGGGAGGAGTGAGGTGCGGGTGGTGGCGGGAACGGCGCGCGGGCGTCGCCTCCTCGCTCCCCGGGGAGGCGACACCCGCCCCACGAGCGACAAGGTCCGGGGCGCCGTCTTCAACCTGCTCGGGCAGTTCTTCGCCGGAGGGGCGGTCCTCGACCTCTACGCCGGGAGCGGGGCCTTGGCCCTCGAGGCGCTCTCGCGCGGCTGCGAGCGCGCGGTGTGCGTGGAGTCGGGCCGCCTCGCGGCGGAGGTCCTGCGCAAGAACGCCCTCACCTGCGGCTTCGCCGACCGGGTAGAGGTGCGCCGCGAGACGGTGGAGGCGGCGCTCCGGGTCCTCGAGCCCGAGGCGTTCGCGCTCGCCTTCCTCGACCCCCCGTACGCGCTCGACGTGGGGGAGTCCCTCGCCTCGCTCCCTCGCCTCCTCACCGCCGGGGCGCGCGCGGTGGCCGAGCACGACCGGCGCCGGCCGCCGGCGGACCGCTTCGGGCGGCTCGCCCTCGTCGATCGGCGCGCCTACGGGGACACGGGGATCTCGATCTACGCGAAGGAGTAGGGGATACTCCGCGCGATGTCGCGCCTCGCCATCTACCCCGGCTCCTTCGATCCGCTCACGAACGGCCACCTCTCGCTCATCCAGCGCGGCCTCAAGATCTTCGACGGGCTGGTGGTGGCGGTGGCCAACAATCCGGCGAAGAAGCCGCTCTTCACCTTGGAGGAGCGCAAGCGCCTCATCGCCGAGGCGGTGGGCGACGATCCGCGCGTGGAGGTGGACCACTTCGAGACGCTGCTCGTCGACTACGCCAAGCGGCGGCGGATCCACACCGTCATGCGCGGCCTGCGGGCGGTCTCCGACTTCGAGTACGAGTTCCAGCTCGCCAACATGAACAGCAAGCTCGACCCGGAGTTCGAGTCGGTGTTCGTGATGACCGGCCAGGACTACTTCTACGTGACCGGCAGCCTGGTTCGGGAGGTGGCGAGCTACGGCGGGGACGTGAGCGGCCTCGTCCCCGCGAACGTCGCCGCCGGCTTGGCGCGCAAGTTTCCGAGGAAGTAGCGGGGAAGGGCACGGCCGGTTCCCAAGAGCGGGCCGGCTTGCTATTCTCCCGCCCCCCTCCGGCACGAGCCGGAGCAGCCTGACATCCGTCAAGGAGACCCGAGCATGCGGCTCGCCAAGAGGCTCGATGCGGTGAAGCCCTCCCCGACCCTGGCCATCACGGCCAAGGCCAAGGAGCTCAAGGCGAAGGGCGTGGACGTCGTCGGCTTCGGCGCCGGCGAGCCGGACTTCGACACCCCGAAGGCCATCAAGCAGGCGGCGACGAAGGCCATCGACGAGGGGTTCACCAAGTACACCCCCACGAACGGCATCCCCGAGCTGCGCGAGGCCATCTCCAAGCGCATCGCCCAGGACCACGGCATCTCCTACAAGGCGACGGAGATCCTCGTCAGCTGCGGCGGCAAGCACGCCCTCTACAACCTCTTCCAGGGCCTGCTCAACCCCGGGGACGAGGTGGTGATCTTTGCGCCCTACTGGGTGAGCTACGCCGACATGGTGCGCCTGGCCGACGGCGTCCCGGTCATCGTCGAGACGCGCCACCAGGACGGGTTCCAGCCCAGCCACGACGCCATCCGCATGGTCATCACCCCGCGCACTCGCGCGGTGATTGTGAACAGCCCCTCGAACCCGACCGGCGCCGTCTTCGGCCGGGCCACGCTGCAGAACATCATCACCGAGGTGAAGGGCAAGGACATCGTGGTGGTGACGGACGACATCTACGACCGGCTCGTCTACAAGGGCCAGTTCGAGAACGTGCTCACCGTCGACCCGGGGCTGCATCCCCAGGTGGTGCTGGTGAACGGCGTCTCCAAGACCTACGCGATGACGGGCTGGCGCATCGGCTGGACCGCCGGGCCGCAGCCGCTCATCAGCGCGATGCAGAAGCTCCAGGACAACTCCACCTCCAACCCGACCTCCATCTCCCAGAAGGCGGCCCTGGCGGCGCTGACGCTCCCCATCGACGACGAGGTGGAGCGCATGCGGAAGATCTTCGACGACCGGCGCCGCCACATCGTCGAGCGGCTGAACGCCATCGAGGGGGTGACCTGCTTCGACCCGGGCGGCGCCTTCTACGCCTTCCCCTACCTCGGGAATGTCCTGGGGCGGAAGATCCCAGGGGCCTCCGAGCCGGTGGGCACCGACGACCGGTTCGTCGCCTACCTGCTCGACGAGCACAAGGTGGCGGCCGTCCCCGGCTCCGCGTTCGGGGCCCCGGGCTACATGCGGCTCTCGTTCGCCATCTCGCTCGAGCAGATCGACAAGGGCGTCGACCGGATCGCCGCCGCGGTGAAGAGCCTCCGCTAGCAGGCGGCATCCCGCCCGATCGGTCGAGTG
>Ga0335076_10006158_pt1 | contig 12101 bp, 10 predicted proteins | sample Lox_Sample_25_FD_206717 | JGI IMG/M metagenome (GOLD analysis project Ga0335076, IMG submission 206717) | Soil microbial communities from Loxahatchee National Wildlife Refuge, Florida, United States - Lox_Sample_2.5 | ecosystem: Environmental > Terrestrial > Soil > Wetlands | place: USA... | reverse complement strand
ATCGGCACTGAAGGGGGTGCCTCGTTCCCGTGCGGCCACTGCACCGTGGGCTTTCTCTATGCGTGCGGCTGGTGGATCTGGAAGCGCCGGCGCCCGCGCTGGGCAGTGATTTCTCTCGGCTGCGGCATCGCGCTCGGACTGCTGCTCGGTGTAGGGCGCATGGCGGCCGGCGCGCATTTTCTCTCCGATATCATCTGGTCGGCGCCGCTGGCGTTCGGCGTCGTCCATCTCCTCTACTACCACGTGCTGCCTGCGCCAGAGGCAGAGCGCGTGGCGTCCGTCGCCACAACTGCAGAGCTCACGGAAGGCCGCCACGTCACGGTGGGTGTCGCAATACCCGCGCTGCGCAAACACGCGAGCGGGCAGCGCCTGGCCGCCGGCGCGGCGCTTCTCGGCGGGGCGGCGGTGCTGATCGCACTCTTTGTGACGCCGCACGGCACGGCGCTCACCCGCAGCGTGACGCTCGCCTCGCTCCGCTCGGTACCGCCTCCGCGCGGCTGATCCACCGCAGTCCCAACTCGCCATTCATTCTGAAGATCATGCCGCACGCCATCTACGTCGGGCTCGGCAAGAGCTTTTAGCGCCCAAGCCCCGACTCCCGCGCTCACGGCAGCGAGACCCCAGGCCGAGCCGGCCGGCCCCGAAACACCCGCAACTGACCGCGGCGACCTTATGGTTGATAATGGGCCGCGGCCCCGCCGGAACGCTGCCGCGGTCCGTGCCGGTGCGCCATGGGCTGCCGGAGGCGATCGAGGTCACTTGAAGCTCACGTCCGATTCTCTCGGTACGCACCTGGCGGAGCGGCTGCTGCCGGCGTATCTGATCTCCGGGGATGAGCCGCTGCTTTGCGGCGAGGCGGCCGATGCCGTGCGTGCACGCGCCCGCGCCACGGGCTTCAGCGAGCGCGAGGTGCACTTCATCGAGCGCGCCAGCGATTGGGATGCGGTGCGCGGCTCGGCCGCGAGCCTGTCGCTGTTCGGCGCGCGACGCATGCTCGAGATCCGTCTCGGCACCGGCCGGCCGGGGTCGGCAGGCAATGCCGCGCTCGTGGCGCTGCTCGGCTCGCGCGACCCCGACACGCTGTTCCTCATTCTGACGCCGCGCCTGGACCGCGAGGCGCAGGGTGCCGAATGGGTGCGGGCCGCCGAGACCCGTGGCGCGTGGGTCCAGGTGTGGCCGGTGGACGCGCAGCGGCTGGTCCCCTGGCTACGAAACCGCTGCCGTGCTCTCGGGCTCGAGGCGGAGACCGAGGCGCTGGCGCTCCTTGCATCACGTATCGAGGGGAACCTGCTCGCCGCCCAGCAGGAGCTGGCGAAGCTCACGCTGCTCGCACCGTCGCGCAACGTGACGACGGAGGTTGTGCTCGCGAGCGTTGCGGACAGCGCACGCTTCGACGTGTATCAGCTCGGCGAGGCGGTGCTCGCCGGCGATGCGGCGCGCGCCCTGCGCATGCTCGCGGGGCTGCGTGCGGAAGGCGCGGAGGCGACGCTCGTGCTGTGGGCGCTCGTGCGGGGACTGCGTGACGTTTGGAACGCGCGCGCGGGTGCTGCCCCAGCCCCGGCCTGGCAGCGCCGCAGCGCCGCGCTCGCTCAGGCGGTGCGTCGCGCGTCCCGCCTGTCGTTTGCGGCGCTGGTGGCACGTGCCGAGCGCGCCGACCGCATGATCAAGGGTCGACTCGGCGGTGACGCCTGGGATGAGATGGCGCTGCTCGCGTGCGAGTTGTGCGCCGTGCCCGCCCTCGCTCAGCCACCGGCACCGCAGGCGCGGGCCTCGTAGTCGCGACGTGAAACCGATCGGCGTCTTCGGCGGAACCTTCGACCCGATCCACTGCGGGCATCTGCGCACGGCGTTCGAGCTGTGGCAGGAGCTGCAGCTCGCGGAAGTGCGTTTCCTGCCGACCGGCAGCCCGCCGCACCGTGACCGGCTGTATGCGAGCGCCGAGTTGCGGCTGAAGATGGTGCAGGCAGCCGTGGCCGATCAGCCCGGTTTCGTGGTGGACGACCGCGAAGTTCGTCGCAGCGGTCTCTCGTACTCGGTGGACACGCTCACGGAGCTGCGGCGCGAGTACCCGCAGACGCCACTGTGCCTGCTGCTGGGGATGGATGCATTCCTCGGGCTGCCCAACTGGCACCGCTGGCGGGAATTGCTGACGCTGGCACACATCGTGGTCGCCTACCGGCCCGGCTGGCGCGCTCCGACCACCGGTCCCCTGGGCGAGGTCATGGTCGATCACGGCACCGGCACGACCCGTACGCTGCACGAGGAGCTCGGCGGGCGGGTGTACGTGCGTGCGGTGACACAGCTCGAGATCTCGTCCACCGAGCTGCGTGCGCTCATCATCGCCGGGCGCGATCCGCGCTACCTCGTTCCCGACCCGGTGAGGCAGATCATTCTCGAGACGAGGTGCTATGCTGCACGGCACGATCCGCGGGCCCCGTGAGAGCCGCTACAGGAGAACCCACTTAAGCACATGACCACCCGCACACGCCTGCGCCCAGCGGAGGAGCGCGCCTCGCCCTTGCAACTCGCCGTGACGACCGCGCTCGATGACATGAAAGCCGTGAATGTCAGGGTGCTGGATGTGCGGAGCCTCACCGATATCGTCGACACCATGGTGATCGCTTCCGGCAATTCCGACCGGCACGTGCGCTCGATCGCCGAGCGTGTGGTGGAGAAGGCGAAGGCGGCCGGTTTCCGCCCGCTCGGCACCGAGGGCGAGCGCGACGGGGAATGGGTGCTCGTCGACCTGCAGGACGTGTTGGTGCATGTGATGTTGCCGCGGGTGCGCGAGTTCTACGGGCTCGAGCGCTTGTGGGACAGTGGCGAGGAGGCATTGCCTGCGGTCGCTACGCCTGCGGCAGTACGGCGGCGGCGCACCTCGCGGTAAGCTGCGGCGATGCGGGTGCGCGTGATCGCCGTGGGCACGCGCATGCCTGCCTGGGTACGCAGCGCCTGCGATGAGTATCTGACGCGGCTCAAGCCGCGCTTCCCAGTGGCGCTCACCGAGATCGAGCCCGGCACACGTCGCGGCGGCGCCGCGCAGCGGGCGATCCTCACCGAAGGCCGGCGGCTGCTCGGCGCCGTCGCGCCCGCCGATCACGTCATCGCCCTCGACGAGCGCGGCAGGCAGCTCAGCACGCGCGAGCTGGCCGCCTGGCTCGGCACGCGTATCGGTGAGGCGCAGGATCTGGCGTTTCTGCTCGGCGGCGCCGACGGTCTCGCGCGCGAGGTGCTCGCGCGCAGCGACTTCACCCTGGCGCTGTCGCGTCTCACACTGCCGCACGCGCTGGCGCGGGTGCTGCTGAGCGAGCAGCTCTACCGCGCACATACCATACTCACGCATCATCCGTATCATCGCGACTGATGCCACCGCAGGTCCGCCATGGCACCCCTCCTGTGTCTCGCCTCCATGTCGCCGCGCCGGCGCGAGCTACTCTGGCAAATCGGCGTGCCGCACGTGGTGAGTGCCGCACACATCGACGAGGCGGTGCGGTCCGCGGAGGGCGCCGCCGACTACGTGGTCCGTATGGCGCGTGCCAAGGCGCTCGCCGTGCACGGGCGCGGCGGGCAGCTGCCGGTGCTCGCCGCCGATACCACCGTGGTGGTCGACGGACTGATCTGCGGCAAGCCGAGCGACGAGGCGGAGGCGGTCGCCATGCTGCGGCGGCTCTCGGGGCGCAGCCATCAGGTGTTGACGGCGGTGGCGCTCGCGACCGATGACGGCGTCGCCTTCCGCTTGAGCGCCAGCGAGGTGCGCTTTCGCCGCCTGAGTCGCGAGGAATGCGCCGCGTACTGGCGCACCGGTGAGCCGCGTGACAAGGCCGGCGGCTACGCAGTGCAGGGGCGTGGCGCGGTGTTCATCGAGCACCTGAGCGGCAGCTACTCGGGAGTGATGGGCCTGCCGCTGTTCGAGACGGCGCAGCTGCTCGATGCGGCCGGCGTCGGCTGCTGGCAGGGCGAGGCGGCGGACGGAGTCGCCCGGTGAGCGTCGAGATCCTGGTCAACGTGGCTCCGCGCGAGACGCGCGCCGCGATTCTCGAGAACGGCGTCGTGCAGGAGCTGCACATCGAGCGCACCAGCCGCCGCGGCCTGGTGAGCAACCTGTACAAGGGGCGCGTGTCGCGGGTGCTGCCGGGCATGCAGGCGGCGTTCGTCGAGATCGGCCTCGAGCGCACCGCGTTCCTGCACGCCGCCGACATCGTGCACAGCAGCTCCGACGACACGCTGGCCAACGGCGCAGCGAGCCTGCCGCCGGTGGAGGATATCCGCCGCCTGGTGAACTGCGGCGACGACATCCTCGTGCAGGTCATCAAGGATCCGATCGGTACCAAGGGGGCGCGCCTCACCACCTTCATCGCGCTGCCTTCGCGTTACCTGGTGTACATGCCGCGCGGCGAGGCGATCGGCGTCTCGGCGCGCATCGAGGACGAGGTCGAGCGCACGCGGCTGAAGTCGCTCCTCGGGGAGCTGCTGACCGACGCCGCGGCCGGCGGCTACATCGTGCGCACTGCCGCACAGGGCGCGTCCGCAGAGAGCCTGCGCGAGGACATGACCTATCTGGCGCGGCTCTGGGAGCACGTGCGCGCGCGCGCCGCGGAGGTGCCGCCGGGCACCGTGGTGCACGAGGACCTGCCGCTCAGCTTGCGCGTGCTGCGCGATGAGCTCTCGCGCGGCGTGAGCCGCGTGCTGGTCGACTCGGCGCGCGAGCACGCACGCATGCGCGAGTTCGCCGCGGCGTTCATGCCCGAGGCCGTGCCGGTCGTCGAGTTGTATACCGGCCCGCGCCCGATATTCGATCTGAACGGTGTCGAGGAGGAGATCGCAAAGGCGCTCGATCGCAAGGTACCGCTGAAGTCGGGCGGGCATCTGGTGATCGACCAGACCGAGGCGATGACGACCATCGACGTGAACACCGGTGCTTACGTGGGGCACCGTACCCTCGAGGAGACCATCTTTCGCACCAATCTGGAGGCGACCGTAAGCATCGCCCGACAGCTGCGGCTGCGAAATCTCGGCGGCATCATCATCATCGATTTCATCGACATGCGCGACGAGCCTCACCGCCGCGCCGTGCTCGCCGCGCTCGAGCGCGCACTGGCGCCCGATCGGGCCCAGACGCATATCGTCAGCCTCTCGCCGCTCGGGCTCGTCGAGATGACCCGCAAGCGTACCCGCGAGAGCCTGGAACACCTGCTGTGTGAACCGTGTCCAAGCTGCGAGGGGCGCGGCTTCGTGCGCACGCCGGAAACGGTGTGCAACGAGATCTTTCGGGAGATTGTGCGACAGAGCCGACAGTTTGCCAGCCGTGAGCTGCTGATACTGGCTCATCAGGACGTCGTGGATCGCCTCCTGGACGAGGAGTCCGCGACGCTCGGCGAGCTCGAGGCCCAGGTCGGGCGGCCGATCCGCCTGCAGGTCGAGGCCCTCTACGGCGTAGATCAGTACGACGTCGTACTCGTTTAGGTGATCAGCGTGGGTGTAACGCCAGCAGAGCCTGCTGCCGGGCCTGCCACGGGTCCGGCCGCCGACCGGGACGGCGCCGGCGCACGAGCGCACGCGGCGCGGGCGCGGGCGGCGCTCATTACGCTTGGCAGTGCGCTGATGCTCGGCGCCCTGATATGGCTCGCATACGAGCTGGCCGCGGCGCGCGTACCGCAGCACCGCGCCGCGCTCGAGAACCTCATCCGCCACGAGACCGGTCTCGCGGTGCGCTTCAGCGAACTGTCGCTGCGCTGGGGCTGGTACGGTCCGGAGGCCGTGTTCCACGCCGTCGAGCTCGGTGAGCCGGGGGGCGCCGTGCTGCTGCGCGCGCCGCGGCTCATCGTGGCCCTCGACGCCTGGAGCATCGTGCGCAGCGGCCGCTTCGAGGCACGGCGCATTACGCTCGATAGCCCCGACATCGACCTCGCGGTCGCTCCCTCCGCTCCGGCACGGTTCGCGCGGGCGTCGGGAGACATGCCGCCAGAGGTTCTGAGCGCCGCCGCGCACGTTCTCGCGCGCTGGCGCGGCGGGCAGATCGACATCGACGGCGGTTCGTTGCGCGCGCTCACCGGGAGCCGCACGCGTCCGCTGACGCTCAGCATCCGCCATGCGCGATTGCAGCGGCTCGGCGCCGAATGGAGCGCCGACGCGCTGGTGGCGTTGCCGGAGCCCCTGGGAGCCGGCGCGCGCCTCACCCTGCAGATGCACGGTGATCCGGCGCTGCCGGAACTTGCTCGCGGCACGCTGCGCTTCGAGGGGCAGCGTCTCGCCTTTGCCGGCTGGCGCGACCTCGCGGCAGGACTCGAGGTCGCGCGTTACCTGCCACAGGCCGGCAGCGGCAACCTCGAGCTGCTGGCGCAGTTCAGCGCCGGGCGCGTGGCGAGTGTCAACGGTCGGCTCAGCGCCGAAGGCCTCGAATGGCCAGCCGCTGCTCCCGGGGCGGGCGCGCTCGCCCTCGAGCGCGTGAGTGGCAGCTGGCAGCTCGCACGCCGCGGCCGCCAGTGGCACTTCACCGCGGACTCGCTCGAGCTCACCGCCCCCCCGTCGGAGGTAGCCGCTGCCGCGCAGAGCGCAGCGGCGACGGCGCCTGGAGGTGCGTCCACCGCAGCGTCCGCGCCGGCCCGCATCACGCTCGAAGCCGAGGCCGAGCGAGGGAGGGCTTACGGCCGAGTGCAGTACGCGCCGGTGGCAGTGCTCGCGGCCATCGCGCGCTGGTGCGCCCCCGAGCCGGCCCTCGCGGAGGTGGCCTTCGGCGGGCGGGCGCGTGAGCTGAGCTTCGACTGGAGCGCCCAGCGGCCCGCGGGTGCGCGCCTCGTCACCTTCGCGGATCTCGAGGACCTGACGGTGGCCAGCGCCTCGGGGGAGGTCCGCCTCAGCGGGCTGAGCGCGCACGTCTCGGGCGTCGATGGCAGCCTCGCCGCGGATCTGCAGGGACACGGCGCGCAGCTCGCGGTTGCGCGTGCCCAGCCGTTCGTGCTCGACCAACTCGAGGTCGGTGCGCGCCTCAGCGTTACCGCGGCCGGCACCGCCTGGCGCCTCAGCGCCGACGACCTCGAGGTGCGCCGCGGGGCGATGAGCGTCGCGGCGCGCGGCGCGCTCGATGGCGCCATCGCCGGCAGCCCGCAGCACGTGGATATGCGCGCATCGCTCAAGGACGGCAATGTCGCCGTGCTCACCGCTCTCCTCGGGCCGCGCGCACTGCAGACGCTCGGGGCGGCCGCGCAGCTGACCTCGGGTCGGATCGAGAGCGGCGAGCTCAGCTGGCGGGGGCCGCTCGGCGGCGCCTTCCCCTGGAGCGGCGCCGGCGGTCAATTCACCGGCGCACTCACGCTGCGCGACGCGAGCCTCGCAGCGCACGATGACTGGCCCGGCGCCGACGACATCGAGGCGCACGTCGGCTGGCGCGGGCCGCGCCTTCACGCCATCGTCGCCGGTGCCCGCAACGGGACTTTCCGCTTGAGTGATGCGAGCCTCGATTGGGACGCTCGCCCCGCGCACGCGTTGCGCTTTGCCGGACGCCTCACCGGGAGTGCGCAACAGGCACTCGAGTGGCTGCGCAGCCATCCGCGCCTCGTGGCCTGGGCTCCCGCGCTCGGCGATATCGACCTGCGCGGCGACACCTTCATCGACGTCGAGGCCAGTATCCCTCACGCGAGCGCCGGGCGCGTTGCCCGTGCGCCGCCGCGGGTGCGCGTGGCCGCGCTGCTCGATGGCGGGACGCTGCGGCCGGTGGCGGGCTTGCCGCCGATCGAGGCCCTGCATGGCACGCTCGGCTTTGCGGCGGGGCACCTGCAGCGCTCGACACTGATCGGGGAGTGGCTCGGCGGCCCAGTCAGCCTCGGTGTCGCGGAACGCCGCGAACACGAGATCACGACGCTCACGATCTCCGCTCGCGGCCTCACGGATGCGCGGCGTGCCGTGGAGGCTGCGGGAGGCAATGCCGACAACGCGCAGCTCGCGGGCAATGCCGAATGGAGTGCGCTGCTCACGCTGAGCGGCGGCGCGGATGCGCACAGCAGCGGCTGGGAGCTGCACGCGGACTCGAGCCTGCTCGGTGTCGCGAGCCGCCTGCCCGAGCCGTTCGCCAAGGCCGCCGCGGCGGCCTTGCCGGTGCACGTCGAGATGCAGGCGGGGAGCGATGGTGGGCAATTGCACGTGAGTCTCGGCGATCGGCTGCGCGCGGTCGCAGCGCTCACGCGCAGCGGCGACACCTGGCGTATCGAGCGCGGCGCCGTGCGGCTTGCCGCCACCGCGCCGGCACTGCCCGCGGAGCCGGCCGTGCTGCTCGACGGACGCCTGAGCCGTCTCGATCTTCCCGCCTGTCTCGCGCTGTGGCGCGAAGCCGGCCGTGATGCCGCGCTGCCGCTGCTGCGCGCGCGCGTGACGGCCGGGCAGCTGCTCGTCGGTGCCCGTGCTTACCCGGAGGCGAGCGTGGTCGCAGACGCCGCACATGGTGCCGGCGGTTTCGAGCTCGAGTCGGAAGGATTCTCCGCCAGGGTGCGCTGGCCGGGACCGGGCGATGCTCGTCCCGCCAGGGTGCACCTGGCCACTTTCAACATCTCGCAGCCCGCCGACGCGATGCTCGCTGCCGCGCTCGGCCGGGCACTCGCGCCCGCCGCAGAGGTTGTCGTTGACGATCTTCACTGGCGGGGCCACCCGATGGGCAGCCTCGCGCTGTTGGTTGCCGCGCAGGCGGATGTGCTCGAGTTGACCGACGTACGTCTCTCGGGCGCGGCGACCCGAGCGTACGCCAGCGCACGCTGCCAGGACACGGCGTGTCACCTGACGCTGAGCCTCGACAGCGCCGATGCGGCGGCCACCCTCACCGCTTTCGGCCTGCGCCCGGATATCGAGGCGCATCGGGCACGCCTCGAGGGCGAGATCGGTTGGTCGTCGCAGGCGCCCGTGCCTCTTGCAACGCTGTACGGACACCTCCATATGCAGCTGGAGGACGGCGCGACCCGCATCGGCGGGTCGGGGCAGCCGTTCGCGCTGCTCTCGGTCCCGGCGCTGGTGGCGAGCAGTGCCGATGCGGCCGAGGCAGTGGATGGGGCGCAGCCGGAGCTGAGTTTCACACGCCTCAACGCCGACTACGAGCTGCGCGATGGCGTGGCCAGCACCTCGGATCTGCATTTCGACGGGGACGCCGAGATTCTGATGCGCGGGCGGATCGGCCTCGTGGCCGCCGATTACGACGAGCAGGCCTGGGTGCTGCGGGGTGAGGACCGGCTTCCCGCCGCGGTGCGCCGACTGGGCCCGACGCCGCGGGTGGCTGCGGCCTGGCTGTCGCTGCGCGAGCTGTTCGGCGAACCGGCCGCGGGCCATGCGCGTGCCACGCTGCGTTTGCGGGGTACCTGGAACGACCCCCTAGTGACCCCTGCGGAGTGAGGTGCGCATGAAGGTTGCTGCGCTACAGATGACCTCCGGGCCGGACGTGGCGGCGAATCTCGAGCAGGCGCGCGTGCTGCTGGAGGAGGCGGTCGAACGCGGCGCGTGCCTCGCCGCACTGCCGGAAAACTTCGCCTTCATGGGACTGAAGGATGTCGACAAGCGCGCCGTCGCCGAGGCGGACGGCAGCGGTCCCGCACAGGACTTCCTCGCCGCCACCGCGCAGCGGCTGCGATTGTGGATCGTGGGCGGTACCGTGCCGCTCGCCGCCGGCCCGGACGGGCGCGTGGCGGCTGCCTGCCTGGTGTATGACGGTGACGGGCGACGGGTGGCACGCTACGACAAGATCCATCTTTTCGATGTCGACATTCCCGGGCGCGCGGAGAGTTATCGCGAGTCCGCGCACGTGGCGCCCGGCTCGCGGGCGACGGTGCTCGATACCCCGCTCGGCAGGCTCGGCCTGTCGGTGTGCTACGACGTGCGCTTCCCGGAGCTGTACCGGCACTTGAGCGCGTGCGGCGCGCAGCTCCTCGCAATACCCTCAGCCTTTACCAGTCCCACCGGCCGCGCGCACTGGGAGACGCTGTTGCGGGCGCGCGCGATCGAGAATCTCTGTTATGTTGTGGCGCCGGCGCAGTCCGGCTTCCATCCCGGCGGACGTGAGACCTACGGTGACAGCATGATCGTCGATTTCTGGGGACGGGTTCTGCAGCGCGTACCGCGCGGCCGCGGCTGCGCAGTGGCGGAGGTGGACGTGGGCCGCCTCAGCGCCGTGCGCCAGAGCTTCCCGGCGCTCGCACACCGCACCTTCGTGCCGCCGCCGGCCGGGGGACTCACATGAGCCACGACCGCGCTGCCGACCCGCTGAGCCTCGCCCGCGACCTCATTCTGCGGCCGAGCGGGCTCGACGATCGCCGCATCGATCGGGTGTTCGGTGAAGTGCTGACACATTCGGTGGATTTCGCCGATCTGTACTTTCAGCTGGCGCACCAGGAGTCCTGGTCGCTCGAGGACGGCATCGTCAAGGATGGCAGCGCGAGTATCGAGCAGGGCGTGGGCGTGCGCGCGCTCGCCGGCGAGAAGACCGGCTTCGCCTACTCCGACGAGATCGTACTGCCGGCGCTCACCGAAGCTTCGCGCGCCGCACGAGCCATTGCGGCCTCCGGCGGCGATCGGCGGGTAAGCGCCTGGCGCGCCCGCAGCGGACACCAGCTGTATTTGCCGCAGGATCCGGCCGCGGCACTGGCGACGCCCGAGAAGGTGGCGTGGCTCGAGCGCGTCGATCGCGAGGCACGACGCGTGGATCCGCGCGTCGTGCACGTCACCGCCAGCCTGGTGGCAGTGCACGAGGTGGTGCTCATCGCTACCAGCGACGGGGAGCTGGCCGCGGACGTGCGTCCGCTGGTGCGCTTCAACGTCTCGGTGCTGGTCGAGCAGGGCGGTCGGCGCGAGCAGGGCTATGCAGGCGCCGGCGGGCGCTTCTCGCTCGCCGAGCTGGTCGCGGGCGAGCGGCCGCTCGCGCTCGCACGCGAGGCGACGCGCCAGGCCCTGATCAATCTCGAGGCGGTACCGGCGCCCGCCGGCACCATGACCGTGGTGCTCGGCCCGGGCTGGCCGGGAATCCTGCTGCACGAGGCGATCGGACACGGGCTCGAGGGTGATTTCAACCGCAAGGGAACCTCCGCCTTCGCCAACCGCATCGGTGAGCAGGTGGCAGCGCCCGAGTGTACGGTGGTCGACGACGGTACGCTCTCGCGCCGGCGCGGCTCGCTCAATATCGACGACGAGGGTACGCCCACGCAGTGCACCACACTGATCGAGAACGGCGTGCTGCGCGGCTACATGCAGGATCGCCTGAATGCGCGCCTCATGGGCGCGCCGCCGACCGGGAACGGTAGGCGTGAGTCGTTCGCGCACCTGACGCTGCCGCGCATGACCAACACCTACATGCGCCCGGGGCCGCACGCGCCCGAGGAGATCATCCGCTCCGTGGCACGCGGTATCTATGCGGTCAACTTCGGCGGCGGTCAGGTCGACATCACTTCCGGAAAGTTCGTGTTCTCCGCGAGCGAGGCCTACGCCATCGAGAACGGCCGCATCGGCGCCCCGCTCAAGGGAGCGACGCTCATCGGCAACGGCCCGGATGTGCTCACGCGGGTCTCCATGGTGGGGAACGATCTGAAGCTCGACGACGGCGTCGGAACCTGCGGCAAGGAAGGGCAGAGCGTTCCGGTCGGCGTGGGTCAGCCCACGCTGAGGATCGACGCACTCACGGTCGGCGGCACAGCCTGAGGTCACGTTATGGCGAGTGACGACGACGCTGCCCGTCGTCGACCCGCGACATAATGACGGACGCTCGTTATCCTGTGATTCTGCACACGCACGGAAGGCCTGCGAGCCCTTACCGTTCAACGGGCAAGCTTGAGAATCTGTGGAAGGAACACCGATGGTCTCCAAAGACGCCACTGTCGACGTCCCCAAACTCAATCTGCCTGCCGACCTGGTGGCCGAAGTGAGCCGTCGCAACAAACCTCGTCAGGCAGACTTCCACATAGAGGGTCTGAAGCCGTCCCTGTTAGAACGACTCGCGCGGATGTTGGGTCTCGCTTAACAGCGCTTGACACGACGCGCGTGATCTGACGGGGGGCCGGCGGTGGCGTGCGCGGGCGAGGCCCCGCCCGCGCCGCGATGCACTGCACGATTCCAACAGGGTGGCCTGGCGCGTTACGATG
>Ga0335076_10006156_pt1 | contig 12102 bp, 9 predicted proteins | sample Lox_Sample_25_FD_206717 | JGI IMG/M metagenome (GOLD analysis project Ga0335076, IMG submission 206717) | Soil microbial communities from Loxahatchee National Wildlife Refuge, Florida, United States - Lox_Sample_2.5 | ecosystem: Environmental > Terrestrial > Soil > Wetlands | place: USA: Florida... | reverse complement strand
AGCGTCCGCGCAATAATTACTTCCCATGATCCGGGCGTGTCGTGTCGCCGGGCGGTGGCGCGGGGATGGTGTAGTTCCAGTTGCCGTGGAACTCGTGGCGCTGGAGGTGCCGGGCTTCGAAGGCCTTCATGTCCTTGTCCGGGATCCTGATTCCCTTGGGGTATAGGCCGGTGTCCAGGATGGCGGTGACCTTCAGGCCGGTCCTGGTCGTGACCGCGCTGATGGTCTCGATGATGACCTCGTGGGAGACCAGCGGGCGTCCCCGCCAGTTCATGGTGATCGCGGAGAACAGCCGGTGTTCGATTTTGTTCCATTTGCTGGTTCCCGGTGGCAGGTGCAGCACGGTGATGTCCAGGCCGGCTTCAGCGGCAAAGGCGGCCAGCTCGGTCTTCCACAGCCGCAGCCGGGAGCCGTTGGACCCGCCGGAATCAGCGGTGATCAGCAGCCGACGGGCGCCGGCGTAGGCGACCCGGCCGGGCCCGTTCCACCAGGACCGGATCGAGGCGACGGCGAACGCGCCGGTGTCGTGGTCGGTGCCGACGTTGACCCAGCCGGTGTTCGCGGTCAGATCGTAGATCCCGTAGGGCACCGCCTTGCCCAGTTCCTCGTCGGTGAAGTCGTGCACGCTGACCCGCTCGGGCTGCCCGGCCGGCGCCCATTCCGCGCCGCCGTTCTTGAAGTTCCCGACGTTCTCCTTCTTCTTGGCGTCCACGCTGATCACCGGGCTGCCGTCAGCCTGGAACGCGGTGACCTGGGCGTTGATGTACCGGAACTGGGCGTCACGGTCGGGGTGCTGCTTCCCCTCGACCGTCTTGGCGTTGCCCTGCAGGCTGTACCCGGCCCCGGCTAGCAGCTTGGCCACCGTCCGCGCCGTGACCTGATGGCCCTGCCTGGTGAGCTCGGCGGCCAGGTTTGCGGTTGACTTGGTAGTCCAGCGCAGCGGTGACATCGGGTCGCCCCTGGTCTCGGGATCCACCAGCGCTTCCAGCGCGAGGATCAGCCCGGCGTCCAGGCCGGCCAGGCAGGGCCGCCCGCCGCCCGGGCCGCGCACCCTCCCGCCGGGCTCGGCGCCCGACTCGATCTCGGCCCTGCCCCGGCGCACCGTCTTCACGTCCGCGCCGGTAGCCCGGGCGATCACGGACACGCCGCCGCCGCCGAGCGCCTGAGCCTCCACGCCCAGCCACAACCGCCGCTGCCGCTCATCCAGATAAGGACGGATCTTGACGTACCGGGCGGCTATCTCCGCGTCAGTCAGCATCCATCCCACATACCACAAACAGCCACGGGATTATTCGGACAACACCAGTTAGTTTCTGCGCGAGCGCTGACTCCGCCATGCGCGGCGTGCGGGGCCCCGGCCACAAGGATCGAGCTGGTGGCTCCGGGCCAGCGGCCCGCCCGGTGGGAGCACTGGCCCCGCACCGCGCGGGACAGCTTCCTACGGCACCGCGCGCCAGGCCAGTGGTACCTGATCCTGGACGGCGTGGCCACCAGCAACGGCTACGGGAATCCCGTCCAGGCGGGGGAGGCCGGGCGAATCGTGTGGGCGTTCCGGCCACCGCTGCGCTATGACCAGGTGGCCACGGCCGGCTTCTGCCAGGACTGCGACACCTGGGTTCCGCAGATGAGTGTCCGCCTAGTGACCGAAAAATGGGCAGTGATCTGCGGGAACGCCAAAAAGCCCAGTGACGGGCGTGTCACTAGGCGCTGGTGTTCGGGCAGGTCAGGAGGCTGAGGGTGCCGGGTCCAGGGCGAGGATCTTCTTCGGCGGTTCGATATTGAGTGCGGTGTAGAGGTCCCGCAGCGGCTTGGTCAGGTCGGTGGTCTGCCGGAAGGTGCCAGCGGGGCCGGTCCAGGTGACGGCGTGCTGGCGCTGGAGCTCGGTGCGGATGCGGTTCCAGGGCTGGCTGGCGGTGTTCTCGGCGACGCGGATGAGGAGGAGGGCGAGCCAGCAGAGGATGACGTGGGCGCGGATGCGGTCTTCCCTGCGGTGGTAGACGGGGCGCAGGTCGATGACCTGCTTCATGTCCCTCCAGCCGCGTTCTACTTCCAGGAGCTGCTTGTAGCCCAGGGCGATGTCCTCGGTTGTCATGTGGGGGTCGGAGCAGCGCAGCAGGTACTTGCCGTCGAGGTTCTCCTCGGCGGCGGTCTTTGCCTTGTCGAGGCGGAGGAGGCCGCCGGGGGTGACGCGCAGGAATCGCTTCAGCCCGGGCCTGGCGGCCAGGGAGCCCTCGATCCTGCCGCGCTCGGCGTCGGTGAGGGCGTCGGTGCCGGCGATGGCTTCCTCCAGCTGGGCGGTTAGCCTCGCACGGACGGCTGCGTCGCGTTCTGCCTGGTCGGGGTTGTAGCAGATGATGAACCGGTCGGTGTCGTCGCCGAGGCGGACTTCCTTGACCTGCAGGTTGTCCCGCACTGTCTTGTAGCGTCCCTGGCGGGACAGGGCGGCCTTCGCCTCGGCGGAGCCGGAGCGGAGCTTCTCCCCGATGATGTACCCGCCGCCGCCCTGCATCAGGGCGCGGCGGTTGCGCTCGGAGGTGAAGCCGCGGTCGGCAACCCAGATGACCTTCGACAGGGTCCATTCGCGCAGGTCCGCCTTGACCTGGCGGATCAGCCCGGAGTCGGCGGTGTTCCCCGGCCAGGACCAGACCCGGACCGGGATCCCGTCGCGGGTGACGGCCATGCCGACGATGACCTGCGGGAGGTCGTCGCGGGAGTCCTTGGACTTGCCGTGGGTGCGGAACCCGGCCTCGCCGGCCTTCCGCTCGTCGTCCGGGGCCACCCGGATGCCCTCGGCGTCGCGGGGAACGTCCTGGTCTGCCTCTTCGGTCTCGAAATAGGTGCTGGTCGTGTCGAAGAAAAGCAAGTCGATTTCAAGGTTCAAGAGGTCGGTGACCTGGAAGTAGGCCTGCTCGGCCAGGCTCCGCTCGATGGCCAGGAGGTGGTCCATGGCCCGGTAGCAGGCGTCGTCGGTGACCTCGTCCAGCCCGTCGACGTGCACGTCGCAGCAGACCCAGTCCGCGGCCGCGAGCTTGGAGGACGCGGCCAGGGCCCGGTTCGCGGCCAGGGCGAACAGGACCCGCTCGGTCTCCGGGCTGAGCCTGCGTCCGGCCAGGGTCCGGCGGACGGCCGCGTCCAGGCCGAGCCTGCGCCACAGCTGGTCCAGGACGTGGATCCCGCCGGCCGGACGCGACGCGGTGACCGACAGCTCGCCCGGCTCCGCCGCGGCCAGTGCCTCCGCGGGGTCCAGCAGCCGGGACAGGGCCGCGACCAGGCGGCGGACGGCGTCCTTGTCGAGCTCGTCCTCCCGGCCGAAGTTGTACAGCACCTTCGTGCGCGACCGCTGCGCGTCCTGGTCCCACTCGTTGTGGGCCAGCTGCAGGTAGCGGACCGTCCCGGAACGGGTGGTCCGCACGGACGTCTTCACGTAGGGCACGCGCCAGAAGCTACCGGTACCCGCACCCTAGGGCAAATCCGATGATTTCCCCTAGTCATCTTTCCTGAATCTCAAGTTCAACAGCGTATAGCTGCTTGAACCGTGTCACTAGGCCATTTGACGATTTCGCGCTATCCTCAAGCCCATGACCTGCATGTTCCCGTCCGCCGTACCCCTGAACAACCGATTAGCTGCGGAACGCAGGCGACACGCCGTACTGCTACCGGCACTGGCACGTGTCCGAGACCGGCTACGGGCACTGCCCTGCCGGGCTCGGCAAGAGCTTGGACCCGCACTGGTAACCGAACCAGACGCGGCTGCTGCGGCCTCTTACCTACCCAGGAGCGATGCGCGAGGCCCAGCTAGGTCGTGTTGACGCTGCCGAAGAGCCGGTCCATCACCTCGGCGCCTTCCTGCAAGACAGGCCGCAGCTCCTGCCGGTACACGGTCTCGGTGACATGGCTGCTGGCATGACCGGCAAGCCGTGCGATCTTCTCGATCGCCATGCCATCGTCGGATAGCAGCGATACGAACGTGTGGCGCAGATCCCGAGGTGCCCAGTCCCGGCCGAGCCCGGCCCTTTCACATACGTCCTGGAACATCTTCCGGATAGGCCTCGCATTCAGCGGTGTACCGGTGGCTGTGGTAAAAACCAGGCCAGTGTCCTGCCACCGGGATCCGGCCGCCTCCCGTTCAGCCGCCTGGTCGGCCTGCCACTCCCTGAGCGCCCCGACAGCCATCTGCGCCAGCTTCAGCGCGCGGCGGGACTTCGGCGTCTTGGTGTCTCCCCCGGCCCGATCCGCGCGTAGCACCGCGATCGAGGGAGGATTGCCGTCCAGATGGACGTCCTGCTCCCAGCCGATTGCCCGGACTTCCTCGGGGCGCACTCCTGCCATCAGGCTCACCACGATGTAGGCGTGCATCAGCGAGGCCGGGCGGCGCGGATCCTTCAGCCCTCCGTGCAATTCCAGCACCGGCCGCGACCGTGCTGCGACGATCAGCGCCGCCGCCTGGGCCTGCGTGAACGCCCGCCTGCGTCGGCCTGCCCGCCCCTTCGGCGTGTCGATGAGCCCGGCCACGTTCCGTCCGACCTTGCCGTTGGCCTCGGCGTACCTGATCGCCCGGCGCAGCGAATTATGCGCGATCTGCAGGGACCGGCTGGACAGATTCCCCGTGAGCGACCGCAGACCTGCCTCAATTTCGCCTGCGGTGAGGTCCCGCAGCGGCCGCTTGCCGATCTTCGCCAGAAGCGGGGCCAGAGCGTCCCGGTATACCTCCCGCGTGCGCTCCGACCGGCCCGGCAGGCCGTACTCGAGCCAGTCATGGGCAGCACTCTCGACCGTGTAAGACCGGGACGTGCTCAGCCCAACGTCGAGCTCCTCGCTCTTCTTCTTCAGCGCCTCGATGACGTCCTGCTTGGTGCGGCCGGAGACCTTGTACCGCCTGCGCCTGCCGTCGGGGCCGAAGCCCTTGCTGAGCACGCCGCGCCAGCGGCCGCGGCAATGCCGGTGGTACCTGCTGTCGATGCAGGGTGCACCCTCGTGATCGAAGATGATGCTGCCCCGGCCCTGAGGACCCTTTCCCATACCCTCAGCGTACCCCGGTGGTTCCCGCTATGGTTCCCGGATAATCTCCCATTTAGGTCAACATATAGCCTGACCTGGTGGGCGCAACTGGGTTCGAACCAGTGACTCCTCGCTTGTAAGGCGAGTGCTCTACCACTGAGCTATGCGCCCGACGTAGGTGCGTCCGGGGAAACGGACGCGGCGAACGCAGACAGCATACGGGTTCTCACCTGCTCTCGTCGCGTCGAGGGGCTCGGGCTGGGTAGTGAGCTGGGCGAGCCTCCCGGCGGGCGGGCTACACCACGCTGCCGGTCGCACGCTCCTTCAAGGAGCTCTCGCGTCTACCCGGTGGTGGCCAGGGCGCCGCTCCAACGCCAGGCCGGCTAGCCGACGAACGGACGCTCGCGGCGCAGTTCCTGGCGGGCGATCGAGCGCCGGTGGACGGCGTCGGGACCATCGACGATGCGCAGCACCCGCGCCCAGGCGTAGAAGTGGGCCAGCGGTGTGTCATCGCTGACGCCGGCGCCGCCGAACACCTCGATGGCCCGGTCGATCACCCGGGTGGCCACGGCCGGAGCGGCCACCTTGATGCCGGCGATCTCGGACTGGGCCGCTTTGGCGCCGGCCCGGTCGATCAGCCAGGCGGCCTTGTAGACGTAGAGCCGCACCTGGTCGATGTCGATCCGCGACTGCGCGATCAGCTCGCGGACCACGCCCTGATCCGCGAGCGTGGTCCCGAACGCGGTCCGGCTCTTGGCCCGCTCCACCATCAGCGCCAGGGCCCGCTCGGCCATCCCGATGGCCCGCATGGCGTGGTGGATCCGCCCCGGCCCGAGCCGGGCCTGGGCGATGGCGAAGCCCTCGCCCTCCCCCGCCAGCAGGCTGGACGCCGGGACCCGGGCTTGGTCGAAGACGAGTTCGGAATGCCCGTGCTGATCCTGGTAGCCGAAGACGGGCAGGTGCCGGACGATGCGCACGCCCGGCGTGTCCCGCGGCACGAGGATCATCGACTGGCGCCGGTAGGGTTCGGCCTCCGGGGCTGACTGGCCCATCACGATGTAAATCTCGCAGCGCTCGTCGGCCACCCCGGTGATCCACCACTTGCGGCCGTTGATCACGTACTCGTCGCCGTCCCGGACGATCGAGGTCTGGATGTTGGTCGCGTCGGAGGAGGCCACGTCGGGTTCGGTCATCGCGAAGGCAGACCTTATCCGCCCCTCGAGCAGCGGCTCAAGCCACCGCTTCTTCTGCTCCTCGGTGCCGAACATGTGCAGGATTTCCATGTTGCCGGTATCCGGCGCCTGGCAGTTGATCGCCTCCGGCGCGATCACCGGCGACCAGCCGGAGATCTCCGCGACCGGCGCGTACTCCAGGTTGGTCAGGCCGGAGACCGCGGGCAGGAACAGGTTCCACAGGCCGCGGGAGCGGGCCGACTCCTTCAGTCGCTCCATCACCGGCGGGGAGGCGTGCTCGCCGTGCTCACGCAGGTAGGCCGCCCACTCCGGTTCGGCGGGGAAGACCTCCTCGCGGATGAAGTCCCACATCCTGCCGCTGGCGTCCTCGGCCGCGGGGCTCAGCGAGAAGTCCATGTCAGATCCCTCCGGTGAGCAGGGCGAGCCCGGCCTCGGCGATCCGGTCGACCTCGCCGTCGATGTCGCCGAACTCCTGGCCGGCCATCGACCCGGCCCGGACCCGGGCCGCGATGCCCTGCGCGACCACGGCGGACTTGAAGTGGGCCAGCGCGACCCAGCCCGGCAGGCCAGCCAAGTCGGCGCCGGTGCGGCTGGCGTACCGTTCGGCCAGGTAGGAACGCGGCGGGAAGCCAGGCTGCCTGGTCGGCGCGGGGGTCAGCGCAGGCTTGGGGTCGCTGGGCTCACGCCAGTAGAACATGAACAGGCCGAGGTCGGCCAGCGGCTCACCCAGCGTGGAGAGCTCCCAGTCGAGCACAGCTTGCACGGTCGGCGGCATCTGCTTGCCGAGCAGGCAGTTGTCGATCCGGAAGTCCCCGTGCACGATCGCTCCCCCGGGCCCGGTCGGCGGGTCGGCGCGCAGCAGGCGGGCGAGTTCGTCCACGGCGGGGACGTCGCGGCTCTTGGACCGCTCCCACTGCTCGCTCCACCGGCGGACCTGCCGCTCCCCCAGGCCGGAGGGGCGGCCGAAACCGGTCAGGCCGACCTGGTCCGGATCCACGGCGTGCAGATCGGCCAGCGTGTCGACCAAGACGTCGGCGATGGCATGCCGGCCGCTCGGTGACGGCGCCCATCCCTCGGGCAGGGTGTCACGGATGACGTACCCGTCGACCCTCTCCATCACGTAGAACGGCACGCCGATCAGGTCGCCGCCATCCTCGAGCAGGATGGCCGCGACCGGCACGGCGGTGGGCGCCAGCGCGTGCTGGACCCGGGCCTCCCGGCCCATATCGTGCGCCCGCGGCAGCAGCGGCCCGTCCGGCGGCCTGCGCAGCACGGCCTCGCCCGCGCCGCTGCGCAGCTCGAAGGTGAGATTCGACTTGCCCCCTGAGACGAGAGTGGCCTCCAGCCGCTCCCAGCCCGGGTCGTGCAGGGCCCGTGCGAGCGCGGGACCGACGAGGTCGAGCCGGGTCAGGTTCTCATACATCGGGTCCTTTCGCGTCGCGCCCTGCGGCTGGCGCCCTCCCGACGACATTAGCGGTATGTTATTTCGCGGGAGGGATGTGCACAGCGCCGCGCGCGGGCCATGTTCAGGCGGCGCGCCCTGGTGCGGATTCCCCCCCTCGGGGATCTCTTCGGCGCCGACGGCCCTGGCTGCCGTCGTGGCACGCCAGGGCAGGAACAGCAGCGCGAGCACGACGCTGGCCACCGCCAGCCCCGCGCTGACCCACAACATCGCGTCGACCCCGTGCACGAAGGCGGAGCGAACCTGGTCAAGCAGTGCGGGCGAGCCGAGCTTGTGCGCCACCGCGATGCCGGCGAACACGCTGCCGCGCACCGCGCTCACGGTCGCGGCCGGCAGCCCGGCCAGGTGCAGTTGCGATTGGTAGCCGGAGGCGAGCACGCTGCCCAGGATCGCGGCGGACAGCGGAGCCCCCGCCTTCTGGACCGCTTGCATGACACCGGAGGCGACGCCGGCGCTCTCCTTGGGCATGTCCACCAGGGCCGCCGACGCCGCGGTGGCCAGGTTCAGCCCGAAACCGAACCCGGTGATCGCGGTCCACGTGGCGATGAACGCCGTGCTGCTGGCGGCGCTCATCGCGGTACCGAGCAGCAGGCCGACGGCGAGGATGGCAAACCCCAGCGCGGCCGTCAGCTTGGCGGTCAGCCACTTGATGACCAGGCTGGCCAGGCCGGCGCCGAGCGCCAGGCCCGCCATCAACGGCAGCAGCCGCAAACCACTGCCCATGGCGTTCACCCCGAGGATGGCCTGGAAGAACTGCGGCGCCGCGAACAGCAGGCCGAACATCGCGAAGACGCCGAACGCCGCCAGGACGGTTCCCCAGGTGAACCTGGCCGACCCGAACAGGCTCAGATCAACCAGCGGCTGTCCGCCGGGACGACGGGACAGGTGCAGTTCCCAGCCGGCGAAGGCCACGAGGACGACCGCTCCCGCCACCATCGCGCCGATCGCTGTGGCCGAGGTCCAGCCGTACTGCCCGGCCGCGATGAAGCCGTAGATAAGCACCCCGAGCCCGGCGCAGGAGGCCATGATGCCGAACGGGTCCAGGCCGGGAGCCTTCCTGGCCCGGGACTCGGGCACCAGCGCGGTTACCGCGATCAGCCCGATCACGACAACCGGCAGGTTCACCAGGAACACCCAGCCCCACCAGTAGTGCGACAGCAGCCAGCCGCCGAGGATGGGCCCGACCGGCAGGCCCGCGAAGTTGGCCCCGCCCCAGACGCTGATCGCCCTGGGCAGTTCCTCCTCGGTGAACATCACCGCCAGCACCGATATCACCAGCGGAACCATGAAGCCCGCACTCAGTCCGAGCACGGTCCGCGCGGCGATGAACATGCCTGCGTTCGGTGAATATGCGCAAGCCAGCGAGCCGAGGCCGAACATGGCCAGGGCACCGGCCATCATCTTCTTCCGGCCGAACCGGTCCCCCAGCAACCCGCCCGGCAGCAGTGCCACGGCCAGCGCCAGCGTGTACGAAGAGACAAACCACTGCAGGTCGGCCGCTGACGCGTGAAAAGCCGCCGCCAGCGTGGGCAGTGCCACGCTCAGCACCGTCGCGTCCAGGCCCACCGCCAGCACAGCCAGGGAAAGCCCGGCCAGCGCCCACCACTTGCGGGTTCCCGCCGCAGCCCTCGCCTCGATCACAGTCACGACACTAACCACCTTTCGGGATTATCTCCTAATTGGTAGCTGCTTTCATTTTATAGCCTCAAGCAACTGTAAGTGAGTGCCGAAAGTCCCGCCGGGTAAGTGACGAACCGTCCTTACCGTTCGGCCTGCCATGCGCCCTGACGGGCGCGAAACGACGCACCCGGCCCGTTCGGGAAACAGGACCTGGGCCGCCCCGGCGGCGCGGGGGTCAGCTCGCTTCAGCCATGGCCTCGGTGAACTGACTGTCGTACAGCGCGTAGTAGAAGCCGTGACGGCGCAGCAGGTCATCGTGAGTGCCCTGTTCGACGATGCGCCCGCCGTCCATGACCACGATGGCGTCGGCGTTGCGGATGGTGGACAGCCGCAGGTTGGTCGCCACGGTCCCGCTGAACAGGAACGCCCGCTGCGGGACGAGCCCGATCGAGCAGGACCTTGGCCCTCACTCCGCGGTGGAGCCGTGCCGCTATCCAGGCGATTCGGGAGCTACCGGAAAATGATCTTGAAGGTGCCGCTGCTTGTCGGCGAGATATTACGAAGTGAGGGTTACTGGCCAGTTTGCCCCGCCATCGCCAGGGTGGCTGGTTACTGTGACGGCTGATCCACCCGGGGCGGTTATTGCGCGGACCGTGCAACGGGCGCGTACGGCCGCCATTCAGGCCGGAAGGCACGGGAGGCAACGATGCATGCCCGCAGGTTCTGGGCAGCCCGGTTCATCGGGGCGGCAATCACGCTCCTGGCCGCGGGGTGCGCCTCCGCGGCTGGCAGCGGGACGCTCACGTCGACCGGGGCCACGCTCGAGGAGCCGGACATCACAGTCGCCGCCATACCGGCGGTCGACCTGGCCGGCCTGTACATCGCCCTGGACGAGGGGCTGTTCGCCCGGCAGGGGCTGCGCGTCACCATCGTGAAGATACCGAGCAGCCAGGCGGTGATCACGGCTCAGCTCAACGCCCGGGTCGACATCGGCGCGGGCAGCTACGTCCCCTATATCGCAGCGCAGGCGGCCGGCGCCAGGTTCCGCATCCTGGCCGAGGCCTCCACCCTGGCCCCGAACACGCGCGTCGTAGCCGTCACGGGCAACTCGCCCATCACCAGCGTGGCCGAACTGGCAGGCCGGAAGATCGGGGTCAACGGGACCAACAGCATCGGCACGCTGCTGATCAGCATGCTGCTCTCGGCACACGGGATCTCCCCGGCGAAGGTGCGGTTCGTCACCGCCCCGGGAGGCTTCCCCCAGATGCCGGGCGAACTGCAGGGGGGTGCGTGGCAGGCGGCGTTCCTCGCCGAGCCCTACGTCACCGAGGCGGGTGAGCAGTACGGCGAGCAGGTCCTGGCGGACCTGGACCAGGGGTCGGCCGTGAACCTGCCCGTCGACGGGTATGTCGCCACCCAGGCCTGGGTGCGGCAGCACCCGAAGACCGCGGCCGCGTTCTCCCGGGCGATCCAGCAGGGACAGGCGATCGCCAACAGGGACGCCGCCGCGGTCCAGACCGCCATCTCGCACTACGACGACCTGCCGCCCCAGGTCACCGCGGCCATCGCGCAGACCGGGTACCCGGTCGGCCCGGTCGTCCCGGCGAGCATCCAGCGCGTGGCTACGGCCATGCTCAAGTTCGGCCTGCTCGGCCCGGGAGCCGCCGGTCGCGTCAGGCAGCGCACCCTGGTCGGATCGATGGCCGGCGGCGCCTGACGCCACGTCCGGCGCGCTCCCGCCGGTGGTTGAATGAAGCAGCGCGGATCGTCAGGCTGGATCGCCGCGGTCACCGGTGCGCAGCAGACAGCCGAGGACGGCCGGGTCGGCGCCCTCGACGTCGAGGATCTTGGTGCGGCTCGACGCCCCGGCGACCAGCGTCACGGCACGGCGACGGACGCCGAATGCGGCGGCCACGGCGGCCAGCGCCGCCTCGGTCGCCTGGCCACCCACGGGACGCACGCTGACCCGGACGACCAGCGCGCCGTCGCGCTCCCCGCCGACACCGGGGCGCGGCGAGCCCGGGCGCACCCAAACGGTAATCCGCACGAAACCAGTGTGCCGTGCCATCGGCCCGTCAAGGCGCTTTGCTGGCGTGCGGGCGGGGCCGGCGTGCGGGCGGGGCCGGCGTGACGGGTGGGACTTACGTGACATTCGGGACGAACGGACCCGGTCCGCGGTGACCCGGATCGGCGGAGCGCCTTACGGGTACCGAGCAGATATGACCGAGGCATGCGCCGGGTCCCGCCGCGGCACGGCCGGACAGGACCGCGGCACGACCAGACGGGGCAGTTCACCGGCGGACCGGAGAGGGCGCGCCCAGGAGGTGGATACGACGTGAAACCATTCGTGGTCAACCGGCACGGCCGTCTGGTGTTCCCCGCCAATTTCTTCGGTGACCTGGACTTTTCGGTGCTGGAGTCGCTCGGCCAGTTCACCGCGGTGATCGGGCGGAACTTCGAGGCGAAGGCGCCGACCGGGACCGACATCCTGGCCCGCGCCGAATCCGGTGGTTACCCGGGCCGCTTCGAGCTGCTCAGGGACCTGGGCCAGAACCTGTACTGGGTCAACCGGTACGCGATCACCATGTTCGACAAGCGGCCCGCGCGCTGGCGCGATCTGGCCAAGCGCCGGGACGATGTCTTCCTGCCAGTGCTGACGCCGTGGGAGGACAGCGAGCGGAAGGTGGCCGCGGTGGAGCAGGCCTTCCGGGCGCTGCCGGCCACCTGGGATGACGAGGCCGAGAACCGGGTGTTCGACCTGCTGTTCGGGGTGTTCAGCACCAAGCTGCACCATGCCACCGAACTGCCGCCGATCAAGCCGACGGTCGC
>Ga0335076_10006155_pt1 | contig 12103 bp, 10 predicted proteins | sample Lox_Sample_25_FD_206717 | JGI IMG/M metagenome (GOLD analysis project Ga0335076, IMG submission 206717) | Soil microbial communities from Loxahatchee National Wildlife Refuge, Florida, United States - Lox_Sample_2.5 | ecosystem: Environmental > Terrestrial > Soil > Wetlands | place: USA... | reverse complement strand
GAAAAGCCTAGGACTGTCGGCGTAACGACTTGATACGTAAGGACTTCTGTTCTCCGCTTGGAAAATTCCTCTCCACCAGAAACTCGCAAGGAATGGAGATCGATTTCCTAAAGTTCCTTCGACACTGAGGCCCTGAACTGGCGCATTCGGCGGCTCTAAGGGGCTTCACGTGTTCCACGTGGAACGACCGATGGATAGCAGGTAGCAGCACTTGGAAAAATCCATTCTGCGCCCTTCCTGGAGAATTCTTAATATCTACTTAGTTCCACGTGGAAAGGTTCGTGCAGTTACAGCATGTAAAGAGAGGAGTCCTGCTCCATAGTCTTGAGTTCCACGTGGAACATTGCGGACACAAACTAGACGGCGCCATTCAAATCGTTTCACGGGGACGAACAACCTCCAACGCAAAGAGTCAGATAGATTATTCCGTGTTAAACAAGTCGCTTGAACAAAGGACCTTACACCGCGAAAATCAATGATCACGTTCCACGTGAAACATTGGTCTTTGCTTCGTCGCGGACAATCGTTCCACGTGGAACGATTCCACGAAATCCACAGTCTTCCCTTTGTTCCACGTGAAACAAGTTGCATACCCGGTGGGAATCTGCTAACTTTCCGCGAATCAGGGGGCTTGTTGGCTCGCGTAATTGCGGTAGCTAATCAAAAAGGTGGAGTTGGTAAGACCACGACCGCCGTCAACTTGGCCGCTTGCCTCGCCGCCTCCGAACAACCTACTCTCCTCGTCGATTGCGACTCTCAGGCCAATGCCACGGCTGCCATCGGTTTTGCCAAGGATCCCTCTCGTAGAACCCTCTATCACTGTCTTATTTTGAACGAGCCCTTCGACAAAATCGTCCAAAAGTCGCAAGTGGATGGCTTAGATGTCGTCCCCGCCGACAAAAACCTGGCCGGCGCCGCCGTTGAGCTCGTTCTGGCTGAAAATCGCGAGTACAAGCTGCAAGCCATCATCAAAGAAATCCATGAGCGCTACAAATTTATTGTCCTGGACTGCCCTCCGGCACTGGATCTGCTGACTCTGAACGCGCTTGTTTCGGCTAACGCTGTCCTCGTCCCCATCCAATGCGAGTATCTAGCCTTGGAAGGCGTATCCGAGCTCCTGGATACACTGATGCGCATTCGTCGGACCCTAAATCCTGGCTTGGAGATTGAAGGCATCCTCTTGACCATGTACGATGAGCGCACTACGCTCTCAAGGCAGGTTGCTACGGATTTACGCAGTTTTTTCGGTGCACAGGTCTTTCAAAGTGTCATTCCACGTAATGTGCGCCTTGCTGAAGCCCCAAGCTTCGGCAAACCAATCATTTTCTACGACATTCACAGTAAAGGGGCGGAAGGCTATACCCAGCTCGCCCAGGAGGTCATTGCCAATGCCGCGAAACGCACTGGGACGGGGGCTCGGAGCGCTCATTCGGGAGCCTGAGCCTCAGGCACCCGCTCCGCCAGCTCCGGCCGCGCAACCACACCCAACAAGTGCCAGCGGTGCGGCTGCAGCACCAGCACCGGCGCGCGAGGCAACTCCCGCCGGGCCGCACCAACTTGATATTGATTTGATTGAGCCTAGCCCTTACCAGCCACGTACGCGATTCCGCGAAGAGGCTCTGGACGAGTTGGCTCGTTCGATCCAGGCCAGTGGCATCATCCAGCCTTTGGTGGTTCGGCCCATCGGCAGCCGCTTTCAATTGATTGCCGGCGAGCGGCGCTGGCGCGCGGCCCAGCGGGCCGGCCTGACCAAAGTTTCGGTCATCGTTCGGCAGGTGCCGGACGAGTTGGCTCTGGAAATGACCCTGGTGGAAAACATCCAGCGTGAAGATTTAAACGCAATCGAGGCTGCGCGGGCTTTCGAGCGGTTGATGGACGAATTTCAGCTCACTCAGGAAGCGGTTGCTGAACGGACTGGAAAAGATAGGGCTACCGTAGCGAACGCTATTCGACTCCTTAAGCTCGAACCGACGATTCAAGATTGGATCGAAGAAGGTAAACTCTCAGCCGGTCATGGAAGGGCGCTGCTGGCGGTCGCGGATTCCCCGCTGAGAATGCGCTACGCGCAGCGCGCCTCTCGCGGCGGCCTAACGGTTCGTCAGATCGAGCGGTTGGCATCCCGGCGCTCACGCAATGCTAACCCTGCGGTGGAAGCCTACATGGATGCCAACATCCGTGCCGCCATCGACGAACTGCAGAGACATCTTGGAACCAAAGTTCTGCTTCGCCAGAAAACTAAGATGCGTCCCGGGCAGCTCGTGCTCGAGTATTATGACGACAGCCAACTCATGGGAATTTACGACCGTTTGATGAAGTAGCCCCGCAAATTCTCCGAGACTGCTCCTGTCCCTTCGTTCCACCATATCCTTTGGACAACTTAGTCAGCGCTGCGCGTTGACTTGTCGGCAACGCACGTTAGAGTAGTAGAGTCTCTCGTGAGAAAAATTCATGGCTTGGAAGTGGCCCGGTTCCACAAAAAATGGCGTCAGCGAAGAGTGGACCGGATTTATAGATCAGGGTGTGACGCTCGAAGGTACGTTGCAGCTCACGGGAACCTTCCGCATTGATGGAAATGTGAAGGGCAACATCATTTCCGAGCAGACCGTTGTACTCGGCGAAGGCGCCAAGGTCGAAGGTCAGATTGAGGGAAATCGCGTCGTAATCTCGGGACGTTTCGATGGTGTGATCTTTGCAAAAGGGCGTGTCGAGATTCAGGCAAAAGGTGTCGTCACCGGGGAAGTCCACTCGCCTTGCATGGTGATTGATCCAGGCGGAATCTTCGATGGACGGTGTCATATGCTGGCCTCGTCCGATACGGCCGCGAGTGTAACGATCCCGATCCGCGCTGTTGGCCAAGCCTGAAGTAATCTCTAACCAATATTGCCTGATTGCCTGGCGTTGTTTTCCGCATTCTGACTTCACCGTGCAGCACTTGCGCGATCTCCTCCCCAAACTGAACCCGGCTTCTCATTTCCGACCGTGACTACCCCTCCTTGTTGACACCGGGTTTCTCTCCGACTATCGTCAATACAAATCTTCTTGAGGAGCCGGAATGAAGGTCTTGGTCATCGGCGGGGGAGGGCGCGAGCACGCTTTGGTGTGGAAGCTCAAGCAGAGCCCCCTGGTTGAGAAAATCTGGTGTGCGCCTGGAAACGGCGGAATCGAGGAAGACGCGGAATGCATTCCTCTTGACGTCGGCAATGTTGAAGCGCTTGTCTCTTTAGCGGATAAGCTTCGTCCAGACTTAACAGTTGTTGGTCCTGAACTTCCACTCGTTAACGGCGTATCCGACGCGTTTGCGCAACGCGGTTGGCCCATTATTGGGCCCTCAAAGTTGGCGGCCCAGCTGGAAGGCAGCAAGATTTTCTCGAAGCAGTTCCTGCTTCGTCACCAGATTCCTACCGCCTGCATGTACGGAGTTTTTGATTCTGCTGAGGATGCCTTGGCTGCTCTCCAGGGAGTCTCCTGGCCTTTGGTCATAAAAGCAGACGGACTATGCGCTGGAAAAGGAGTTGTTCTGGCTTCGAGTGCCGGCGAGGCTGCCGACTTTATTTCTCGGGCCATGGAAAGAAATGAGCTCGGCCCGGGAGGCCACAAGATTTTATTCGAGGAAACTCTCGAGGGCGACGAGCTGTCCTTTATCATTTTGACGGACGGTGAGCACTATGCTCCGTTGGTTCCCACCCGAGACCATAAACGGGTTTTTGACGGCAACCAGGGTCCGAACACAGGCGGCATGGGAGCTTACTCGTCAGACGACCTCCTGCCCGCCAGCCTGAGAGATTCCGTGATCTCAACGATTGCTGAACCGACACTTCGCGGGCTTGCCGGCGACGGTATTCCGTACCAAGGCTTTTTGTACATTGGGCTGATGTTGACTAAAAATGGTCCAAAAGTCCTCGAGTTCAACTGCAGACTCGGCGACCCTGAGGCCCAGGCCATCGTGTCACGAATGGACTTCGACCTCGCCGAAGTTTTGGCGGACGTTGCCGCAGGGAAGTTGGATCCTTCAAAACTGCGATGGACTCCCGGTGCCAGCTCATGTGTCGTGCTCACTTCCGGAGGCTATCCAGGTAAGATTGAAACAGGCATGCCAATCGAAGGCCTAACCGCTATCCGCGGAAATACCAGTGTGCAGGTCTTTCACGCGGGAACGAAACGACTCGACCGTAATCTCGTTACCAATGGAGGACGTGTGCTTGGAGTTACTTCTTCCGCAGCGTCCCTGCAGCAAGCATTGTCGGCCGCTTACCAAGCAACTGCAAAAATACACTTCGCGGGCATGCACTACCGTAAAGACATCGGCGCTATTTCCGGTTGGCTGAAGGCTGCGGGAAACTAAAAATGGCGCGGGTAGAGAGACTCTTCCGGGCGCCCAAGAGGGGCTTGCGCATGGAAGAATTGCACGAAGCCTTGGCGATAGAAGACTGGGGTTTGCAAGGCTGCGCTCACGCGCGCGGGGGAGGTCCGAGACAAATCCTTCTTGTCGATCTCGAGACCTTGGAGTCTCTGGAACTCTCCCCTGGCATCATCCGCGAAAACATCACAACGCGTGGCTTGAACGTCAACGGACTTAAGCCCGGCGAGTGCTTGCGCGTCGGCGAAGCTCTGCTCGAAGTTGCGATGCCCTGCACGCCATGCGGACAAATCGAAGCCCTTCGCCCTGGCCTCCGAAAGGAGATTCGTGGACGACGCGGAACGCTTTGCCGTGTGTTGAAAGGCGGGAAAATCTCCCAAGGCGACGCCATCGAGAAGATTGCCTGAGATTACGGCTTGATCTTCTTGCGTAGAGTCGGTGCCTCTGGCGGCCGGTTCTTGTCTTCCTCCACCTTTTCCACAGGCTCATCTGGCGGAACAATCCAAGTAAAGCCCCGCTCGGTTATGGTTCCCAGAATGAACGTGGATTTCTCCGCGATGAGCGGCAGAGCAGCGCGCAGAAAGTCGGTGGCATCCTGCGCCGCCGATTTGTGGGCCTGGCCTCGGTCAATGTTCTCTGCTACTTTCGCGAATCTCGGCTCGCCGTGTGCCAGTTTGTCCAGGTCGGGATCGTTTCCCTGAATGAGTTGGAGCAATGTGGGGCCCTGCATACCGCTCGGGTAGCGGATTTCGACCAGGGTCTTGGGGTCCTTCTTTTCTGGAGGATAGAGCTGCGTAAATCGCGGACGAAGTAACCGCGTTTGCCAGAAGTCGCCTCGCGTTGCAATTTCCTCTTGCTGGATGCGGTATTCGACGGTCCAGACTTCTGGGCCATAATCGTCCGGTGCATACCCGATGATGACCACCTCAAAGAGGGCCTCGTCGGGCTTGAAATCAATCTTGTGGTGTAACTGGGATACAAGTGGCCTTAGGCGTTCCAGAAAGGCCACGCCCATCGTTTCCAGGTCAGGGGCAACCTCGTCTCCGTAGTCTTCATACTTGGGATTCTTGACGGACAGATGCGGGAAGTCTCGGTCGAGCCGGATCGGTTTGGGATCAGCCGTAAGCCGCCATTCCGATGCGCCCAAAAGAATGCCGATGTGGGTTGAGTCAATGCTCAAGGCACGCGGGGGAATCGAGTTCGCCTCAATGGGCTGATCGATGGCCGCAAAAATAATGGTGTCCCGCGCGACGTGGACGATCACGCGGCCTCCCGCGAGATTGGCCACAATTTCGCCGCCCCGTTCCCGCTCCTGCGCCGGCGTGTTTTGCCCATGCGAGATTCCAGTGAAAAGCGCAAGACACAAAAGCAAGGCCCTATTCCGTGAGAAGCGGATTTTGGCTAAGGATCCCATTCATTCGGCTGCTTTCTTGGCCCTCAGTTTTTCTCTTCGGAAACCGCAGCGGCAGCTTTCCTGGCTTGTTCGAGCAGTCCATCGAGCGCGGCGCGATCGTAATACTTTCCCTGGCGAACCACTCCCAGGACCTTTCGCGTATTGGCGATGTTTTCCACGGGATTGGCTCCCAGCAAGACCATATCCGCGGCATAGCCTGACTCGATGGATCCCAATTCCTTATCCCGGCCCAGAAACTGTGCGGCACCACGCGTCGCCGCTTCTAGCGCTTCCATGGGTGTAAACCCCGCGCGTACCAACTCGCTGAGCTCGTGATGAAAACTATCACCCGGAAAGACAAAGGGATCAAGCGAGTCAGACCCCACCAAGAGTGCCACGCCAGCGCGATGGAGCTCACCCGTCAGTTTCCAATCGTTGGATGCCTGCCGGCCAAGCCAGGCCGCCCGCTGTTTCATCTGAGGGTCATCGAAGGAGTCACGCCATTGCTTGGCCATCGAGGGCGGCACAAAGGAAAGCAGCGGGTCATCGAGTTTCCATCGTTCTGGATGAGACGTTATATCGAGAGAAGCAAGCGTCGGCGTAACCCACGTACCGTTTTTCTTCAGCGCTGCGATCAGCGTCGCCGCCTTTTCCGGGCTGTACGTGGCGTCAGCTTCGTGGGCGATCTCCTCCCAGGCAGCAGAGTTGCCGTTCTTTTCTGCTCCTACCAGCCGGGGCCGCAATTCGGCTTCCTTCGAGGAAAAAGACAACGCGAACGCGCTATAAAGAAAATGTTCGATGCTGCGCATGCCCGAGTTACTTGCCTCCGTTGCGCCGATCTCAAAAGGCAAGTGCCCTGCAAAGGGAATGCTTTGCTTTTTGCATTCCTCGGCGAGGGCAAAAAAAGCATCGCGCGAGGGCATCGAAATGATTTTGATGAAGTTGGCACCTCGCTTTTTTAGTTCATCCACGGCGGCGCGCGCTTCATCGGCGTTCGCGACCGGAAACTGCTCCGGAGTCTTTTTGCCGCCCGACGCGAGGAAAGGCCCGGCAGCGACTATATGCGGGCCGGCCAGCGCGCCAGACTCGATATCGCGCTGCCAGGAAAGCAGCACGTCGAGGTCGCCTCCCATATCGCGCACGCCGGTAATGCCGTTAGCCAGAAGCAGCGGCAGGAGCACCTCCTTGCTCCAGGATGGATCGGCATTCAGTCCCGCGATATGGACGTGCATGTCCCAGAATCCGGGAACGAGAAACTTTCCGGAACCGTCGATGGTCCGCGCCGTCTTGGGAACTTTAATCTTCGCCGAAGCTCCAACGGCTTCAATTTGACCTCGCTCGATGAGCACTGTTTGATCCTGCTGCAGCGCGCGGCCAGTTCCATCAATGACGGTGACATGCGTAATGGCAAGCGCGGAAGAAGGATCCACGGATAAGAGGAACGGCAGAACAAGAAGAGTCAACAGCAATGAAAGAATCGTCTTGCAGTAGATCAAAAGCGACGCTCACATTTCCGGGCAACTAGGCATTTCTAAAAAGCTATCACAAACAAGGTGTATGGAAGCGTGGTTCTTCTGTGGTTCCCCTCGGAACCGCAAGGAGAAACGTTACGCGCTCGTCAGGCAGCTTCAGAGCAGGTAAAATGGAAGGTCAGAAGAACAGGGAGAAAGGACCATGGGATTGCGTAAGGCGAAAAATATCCAGCATAAGGGCAAGCGTTTGACGGAGATTGTTGAGGCTCACGCTCTATTTTTCAGCGGCAAGGAAGGCGGAGCGCGTGCGGACTTGGCCGGTGCTGACCTTTCGCGCGCCGATCTCCAAGGAATTAATTTGAGCGGCGCGATTCTTACCGGCGCCAACTTCGAAGGTTCGGACATGCGCAAAGCGAAGCTCCCCGGAGCGGATTTGTCCGCTGCGAATCTCCGCAAAACGGATTTACGCAACACGGATATGACGGAGGCAATCCTTCCCGGCGCCGATTTGACGGAAGCGCAAGCCAGTGGAGTCGAATTTTTTCGTTGCGACCTTTCAAACGCGATTTTTTATCGCGCCCGTCTTCGAAACGCCAATTTTCGGCTTGCCAATGTGAATGGTGCAAAATTCACCGGCGCCGACATGGGCGTGACCATTCTTCGGGAAACGGATTTGACCGGAGCGGACCTTTCCGGAGTGGATCTTTCCACGACCCTTATGCCGCGTGGGTATTCCGCGCAACAGGCCAAGCAGAAAAGCGCGTAATCGCTGCGATATCTCTCCTCCCTTGGTGATGGCAAAGGGCTTCGCCGCATGGTAGCCTCGGGGCGAAAGCAAAAAGCGTACCGTGTGACGCGTGGCCACTCCCGCAACACAACTCGACGCCGCTGAAGTACGCCAACGCGTGCTCGCAGTCATCCGCAGCTTGCTTGAAGAATTGGGCAGCCACGGGGCCCTCCCTATTCTCAGTGGCAATTCGCAGCTCGATCGCGATCTGGGCCTGGGCAGCCTGGAACGTGTAGAGCTGCTGGCACGGCTAGAGCGAGAGTTCGGTGTGCGTTTGCCGGATAGCGTCGTTGCGGAAGCAAACACGCCCGAAGATCTCTCGAAAGCCTTGCTTGCCTCGCCCGAAGCAGAAACGCTGGAGGACGAAGCGGCTTCCGCTTTGCGAGCAGCCATCGCAACGCAGAAACTCCGAGGCGAAGCAAAGGATGCCGGTGTTTTTTCTGCGGAGACTTTGCTCGACGTTCTGCGCTATCGCGCCGCGCACGACGCCGAGCGCGCTCACCTGCTCATCACCGAGGAAATGGAAGGCCGCGAACGCAGCGTAACGCTTACTTTTGGAGAATTGCACGCTGCGGCGCAACGCTGTGCTGCGGAACTCGCCCGCCGAGGCGTGCCTGCGGGGGGACGCGTGGCTTTGATGCTGCCGACTTCGCGCGCGTTTTTCGTGTCCTACGCGGGAATCCTTTTGGCTGGCGCGATTCCTGTTCCGATTTATCCGCCGTTCCGAGCGGATCGCATTGAAGAATACGCTTCGCGCCAGTCCGCGATTCTCAAAAACGCGGAAGTCTGCATGCTGCTGACGTTTCGCCAGGCGGAGGCTATTGCGCGCCTGCTGAAGCCGCGTGTGCACTCGCTTGCGGAAGTTGCAGACGCTGAAAAGCTGATTGCCGCCGCGGACACAGCGCCCCCGCCTTCGCCTGGCGCCCTGCCTCTGCACTTGACTGGAAGCCGCGCGCGAAAATCAAGCGACATCGCGCTGCTGCAATACACATCCGGGTCGACCGGCGATCCGAAAGGTGTGGTGCTCACGCACGCGAACCTCCTCGCCAACATGCGCGCGATTGGCGATGCTGTGAATCTGGGGCCTGGCGATGTCGGCGTCAGTTGGCTTCCGCTGTATCACGACATGGGCTTGATTGGCGCGTGGCTCACACTGCTTTACTTCGGGATTCCCCTTGCGGTCATGTCGCCGCTGGCATTTCTCACGCGGCCGGAGCGCTGGCTGAAAGCGTTTCAGAAATATGGCGGCACGATCTCCGCGGCGCCCAATTTTGCTTACGAATTGTGCGTGCGAAAAATCGCCGATAAGGACATCGAAGGCCTGGATTTAAGCTTGTGGCGCGCGGCTTTGAACGGGGCGGAGCCCGTCAATCCGGAAACGCTCGAGCGTTTTGCGGAGCGTTTTGCGCGCTACGGATTCAAACGCGAAGCGCAGCTCCCTGTTTACGGGCTCGCGGAAGCGTCCCTGGCCGTTACCGTGCCTCCGTTGAATCGCGGGCCGCTGATCGATCGTATTGGACGCAACGTGTTCGCTGCGGAAGGACGCGCTGTGCCGGCCGGGGCGGAAGATTGGAATGCAATTACGTTTGTTTCTTCGGGCAAGCCTATCCCGCGCCATGAAGTGCGGATAGTCGATGACTGCGGCGAAGAAGTACCCGATCGAGTTGAGGGCTTCTTGTGGTTTCGCGGGCCTTCGGCAACCACCGGCTACTACCAAAATGCGGCCGCAACACAAAAGCTCCTCCCACTGGGGCCGGCCACAGCTGACGACGAGTTTGCGTGGTTGAATTCCGGCGATCGCGCGTACCGCGCTGACGGAGAGATTTATGTTACCGGCCGCGTGAAGGACATCATCATCAAAGGCGGAAGAAATCTTTATCCACACGAAGTGGAAGAATTAGCGGCGCGAGCGGAAGGAATCCGCAAAGGTTGCGTTGTCGCCTTCGGGCTGAAGGATGAAGCAACGGGAACCGAAAAGTTGGTGGTGGCGGCGGAATCGCGCGAGCGCGAAGCTTCGAAGCGTGCGGCCATTGCGGCAGCGGTGACGGAGCAAGTGTCGCGTGGGCTCGGACTCCCGCCCGACAAAGTGGAACTCATCCCGCCGGGAAGCATTCCGAAAACGTCGAGCGGCAAGCTGCGCCGTGAAGAAACCAAGCAACTCTTTCTCACAGGAAAGCTAGGCGCTACAAAGGCTCCTGCGTGGGCGCAAATCGCGCGGCTCGCAACGGCAAGTGCAATGCGCACGGCAGGAGCGGAGATTTGGTCCGTCGTCCGGCGCGGCCTCGAAATCATCTACGGCCTCTATTTTTACTTTGTATTCGCTATTTGGATTGTTCCGACGTGGACCATCGTCAACTTCCTCAACGATCCGCGCAAAGCAGGCCGCTTCACATCCTCTGCGTTGAAGCTGCTCTTCACGCTCATCGGTTGCCGCGTTCGCGTGATTGGCAAGGAGTACATGAATACGCCGGGCGCGAAGGTTTACGCGGCGAATCATGCAAGCTATATGGACGTGCTCGCCACAATGACGGGGCTAGGCGTGCCCTACCGGTTCGTTGCCAAAAAGGAAGTCGCGCACATGCCGCTCATCGGCACTTTCTTGCGCAAAATGGAGCACGTTTGGTTCGATCGCAGCGATCCGAAATCGAGATTGCGCCAATCGGAGCAGATGGAAGAATTGCTGCGCGCGGGAGAATCCGTTTTTGTTTTTCCCGAAGGCACATTCACCAGCGAAGACGGCATTCGGCCTTTTCAGCTTGGCGCGTTTCGGGCCGCTATAGACGCGCGCGTCCCGATTGTTCCGGTCTCGCTCGAAGGGACACGAAAATTGCTGCGCGACGGCACTTACCTGCCTCGTCCAAGCAGCGTAACGATTACCATCTCGCCGCCCATTTATCCTCGTCTCGATAACAGCGACTCAAATGCGGCGTGGCACGAACTAATCCGCTTGCGCGACACCAGCCGCGAAATTATCACGCGCTACTCTGGCGAGCCCATGCTGTAGCACTCCTATCCCGTTCCTTTGTGTCCGCGCTCGTTACATTTCCTCCCTGAAATATTTCTCTTTTGTTGCAACTCGCTTCTCCTCCCAGGCATCTCTATGAAGAAAATAAGAGAAAACGCGGATTGTTGCCTCCCTGCCTTGGCACACCGCAAGACGCGAGCCCGTGCGTGGTCCACGCCGGAACGCGAGAAAAACTAATCTGAATGGAGGGTTTATGAAATTGCGGATACTGGTGTCTCTACTTGCGTTTCTCTCGCTGTGCGGTGTAGCCGCGCATGCGCAGGAATCGCCGAGATTCGATGCTTTCGCCGGCTTTTCCTATGTGCGTGAAAACCCCGGCCCCAACAGCGGAGACAGTTTCAGCCTGAACGGCGGCAGCGCTTCGCTCACCTACCACCTCAGGAATTGGGTCAGCGCAACTGCTGATTTCGGTGGCTATCACAATGGAAATATTCTAGGAAAAGGAGTGGATGGAACTGAATCGACTTATCTTTTTGGCCCGCGCTTTTCTTACCGCAGCTTCCACCATTTTCTGCCGTTTGCGGAAACTCTGTTCGGCGTAGCGCATGCCGGAGCAAGCATTGCCGGTGGCACTCTTGGTTCACAGAACGCCTTAGCCATGGCCATCGGCGGCGGCGTGGACTATCGCATCAACAATCGCCTGGCGTTTCGTCCGCTTCAGGTGGACTATCTGCTGACGCGCTTCGCCGAAGGAGCCGCGAACAATCAAAATCAGAACAACTTGCGCGCATCCACGGGAATCGTAATTCACTTCTGATTCTTACAGCTCATCTCAAATCAACAAACCGAAATCACTCGTTGGCTCGCGCTCGCGTAGTCGCTCGAAAAGTTCGGTGCCCGGTGCAGGCAGGGGGCCGCGCAGATTTCAAGGCAGGCGCGGCCCTTCGCACCTGCGCGCAGCAGCGAACAAGCGATAAAGCGCAGCCGTCGAATTTGCGATAAGCAATCTTGCTTCTTCCCATTGAGGTAAGAGAAAGGAGCAAAAAAGAGGGCCCCTTCTGACGGAGGGGGCCCTTTTGTTTGCGAGAGAAGCGGAACGGCAATCCCGGATCAGTGCTGCAAGGTGTAC
>Ga0335076_10006154_pt1 | contig 12103 bp, 7 predicted proteins | sample Lox_Sample_25_FD_206717 | JGI IMG/M metagenome (GOLD analysis project Ga0335076, IMG submission 206717) | Soil microbial communities from Loxahatchee National Wildlife Refuge, Florida, United States - Lox_Sample_2.5 | ecosystem: Environmental > Terrestrial > Soil > Wetlands | place: USA: Florida... | reverse complement strand
AGCACGGTACGGCCCGACATGAGATTTTGCAATGCCGATTGCACCAGGGCCTCCGATTCGCTGTCGAGGGCGGAGGTGGCTTCGTCGAGGATCAGGATGGGCGCGTTCTTCAGCAGGGCGCGGGCGATGGCAATGCGCTGGCGCTCGCCGCCGGAGAGGCGCACGCCCTTTTCGCCGACGACGGTGTCGTAGCCCTCGGGCAGCTCGCGGATAAAACCATCGGCCAGGGCTGCCTTGGCGGCTTCTTGCACTTGTGGCAGCGGCACATGGGGCTGGCCGTAGGCGATGTTGTTGCGCACGGTGTCGTTGAAGAGGATGGTGTCCTGGGTGACGATGCCGATCTGTGAGCGCAGCGAGGCCAAGGTGAGGTCGCGGACGTCGTGGCCGTCGATGAGCAGGCGGCCGCTGGTGACGTCGAAGAAGCGCGGGATCAGGTGGATGAGAGTGGTTTTGCCCGAACCGCTGGAGCCGACAATGGCCACGACTTCGCCGGCGCTTACTTCCAGGTTGATGCCCTCCAAGACCGGCCTGCCGCCATTGCCGTTTTCGTAGGAGAACTTGATGTTGTCGAAGCGGATGTTGCGGCTGAAGGCAGGCAGCTTGAGAGCCGCGGGGCGCTCCTGAACGTCGTGCTCTTCGTCCATGAAGGCAAAGATGGCCGTGGAGGCGCCGAGCGCCTGCTGGAAGTTGTTGTTGAAAACCGCCATCTTGCGGATGGGATCGTAGAGCGTAAAGACACCGACCACGAAGGCGACGAAGGAACCAGCGCTGAATTGGTTGTGCACGATCAGGTCGCGGCCCTTCAGCAGCAGCAGGGCGATGGCCACGGCACCGAAGAAATCCATCAGCGGCGAACTCAGGGCGGCGGCGCGCACCGCGCGCAGGTTGGCACGGAAGAGGCGGCTGGCCGCACCGCGGAAGCGCAGCGTCTCCCAGATCTCCATACCGAAGGCCTTGACGATGCGGTTGCCGGTGATGGTCTCGTGCAACAGGTTGTGAATGTCGGCGAGCTTGTCCTGGCCACGGCGGGTGGTGGTGCGCACACGGCGTCCGATCCGGCGAATCGAGACGATGATGAACGGGAGGAACAGCAGCAGAATCCAGGCCAGCTTGCCGCCCACAAACACCACGTAAACCGTGGTGAAAATCAGGATGAACACCTGCTGCAGGAACTCCGCCAGCACCGTGGAGAGCGCATACTGCACGCGCTCGATGTCGTTGATCAACGTCGAAAGCAGCGTGCCGGTGGAATGCCGCGCGAAGAATGCTACCGAGCGCCGCAGGATGCCGTTGTACAGGTCATCACGGAGGTCGGTGATCATGCCGAAACCGGCGTAGTTCACCAGATAGGTGCCAGCGTACTCGACAAGTCCCTTAAGCAGGGTGGAGCCGACCAGGGCAAAAGCCACGATCGTCCAGGCATTGTGAAAATGCTGCGGAACCAACTGCTGCAGGTAAATGGTGTGCGAAGTTCCGGGGAGGGTGAAAAGCACGATGTCGTGCGACTGCGATTCAGGACGCAGCACGCGGTCGAAGATGGGGCGGACCAGGGCGATGCGAAAAGCGGTGAGCAGGCCGACCACGCTCATCAGCAACACCGAGGCGAAGAGTTGCGGAGAGTACGGCCGGACGTACTTCAGGAGCCGGAGCAACTGGCGCATGAGTTAGAGTCCGCCTCGGCAGGGCAGTTTGGCGGAGGCCCTGCCGTAACCGCGGTGCGGAGCCAGGGAGCCGCACATGGTGAGGAATCGTGGTCGCAAGACTCTATTTTACTGGAGTTTGGGATTGGTCGTTAGTAGTGAGTCGGTAGCGCCGGGCATCAGCCATCAGCCATAGACCGCCAGGTAAGGACCAGAAGCCGGTCGCGGGTGCTTTTTGCACTTCTAGCCTTGTTTTTGAATTCCGCGCGAAATAGGATAACCACCTCCTCCGGTCATCAGGCCCGCCCAAAGGCTATTGTCCTTATAGCTTTTCTACCCCAGGGTTTCTCCCCCAAGGGAGGTACCATGAAGCCCAGCGATCTCCTCACACGGAGCGGCCGACGGCTGCTCTTCGCTGCCATCGCTATCCTTGCGGTCGCCCCGTCCGGTTGGGGACAGAAGCCGCATCCGCTGCCTATTCCGAATGCGTGTGCTCCGCAACCTGATGGACCTCCTCCTTGCAAAGACAGCGATGGAGATGGGCTATGCGACTCCTGGGAACATGCGCACCGGATTCCTGGCGGCCCGTTGCTGCCTGACTCCGATCCAAAACGACCCGACGTGTACGTGTGGTATGACTGGATGGGTTACGGGCTCGATGGCGAGAGCTGTGCCGTTGACAGCGACTGTACTGCCTTGGGGCTTGGGCACCGCGGCGAGACCTGCGGCGTCGTGGGGAGCCAATACGAGGGCTCCTGCACATACGCGTGTACAACGAATTCGGATTGCACGTCGCGCTGGCCGACGGAGGCCCACCGTGGCGAGCGCTGCATCAGCAATGCCTGCCAGCACACCCATGACCCATTGTTGCTCGATGACCGGTCGCTTGACCTGGTCGTTCACCGCTTTGCGGAACACGGAATCAATCTGCATCTGCTTCGCGGAAGGGCCCGGCCGCACTCGCACGTAGTTTCGTTCCGCACCGACGAGCAGATGGACCTCAGCTGCGAAGGCGGCAGTTTACCGGCCGGAAACGTCGGCGTGGGCAAGTATGCCGTGAGTCTCTACGATCTGAAGCCAGCCGAAGCCTCGCCGCTTGCCTATCACTACGCCCTGTTTGCTCACTATGTTGGGTGCGACAGCAGTGCCCATTGCCCCGCGAGTGATCCTGAAATCAGCACGTGCACAAATCGAACTCTGGCTTGGGGTCAGTCCGGCTTGGCGGAGCTGAGCGGCAGCGATTTCGTTGTCTCCCTCGGCGGACTCATCAACAACTCTGCCGTGGTTCCAAGGTTCGTCCTCGCCTCGAGCTTCATGCACGAACTCGGACACAACTTCGGTTTGCGCCATGACGGACACCTCGATCGCGCCTGCAAGGCGAACAGCGACTGTTCTGGAGGCGATACATGCTTCGACCTTGGCGATGGACAAGGCGCGGTATGCCACGAAACCGTCGGAGGGGTGCTGGGGAGAGAGGAGCCGAACTACAAGCCGAACTATCTCAGCATCATGAACTACGCGTACGAAAAGAATGGCATAGAGATCGGCACGGCGCTGGGTTCTCGGCAAACAAAAGCTTGCCACCACGACTCGGAGTGCGGCTTCGATGGTGCTGTCTGCCGTAAGCCGCCGGTCGGCGGACATTGCTCACTCAGTTGGAGGATCTGCTCAGCGGATGTTGACTGCCCGACCAGCGGCGAATCCTGCGTGCCACCGGCCAGCCCTGGCAGGACGTGTTCTATGAGTGCGTACTCGTGCAACTCGGACTTAGACTGTAACGCGGGTGAATCCTGCGTTGAACCCTCCGCGTCGGGAGTCTGTGTGCGCCTCGACTACTCCCGGCAGACCCTGCCCGTGGGCGGTGCCACGCCCGGATTTCTTGATGAAGCCAACCTGAACGACGCACCGGGACTTGGATCGGGAACGACCGACATTTTTCGTTACACCGATGGAGCCTGCCACTACTTTCCTCTGCCTGCCGCCACGACTGGGCCTGTCAATTGGGCTGGTGCGGGCCTGGCTGTGAGCCCCTCGGGAGACTTCTTCCACATCGGTCCGGAGTCCTTCACCGATATGGGAGTTTATGCTGATGTGGACGGTTACGGGATCTGCAACGGGCAAAGCGATATCCTGCACGGTCACACTGATTGGCCTGACTTCTCCGGAATCCCCTTCAACTATAAGTTCCAGTGCACGCCCTCGGGGATCCTGGGGATGCCGCGAACGCATGTGAACGGAACGAGTGGTAGCTCCAACCAGGAGAAGTAGACGCAAGCGCCGAGGTGTGCCAACCGTTGTGAAGTCGGCATTCCTCAAACACTCGCTACCTGAGGTGTCCTACCCCGACCGCTACCGCGGGCTGTCGCGGTGGATGACCTTCACCTGATATCCGCCTTTGCGCAGCCGCTTGCCGACTTCTTCTGAAATCAGGACGGAGCGGTGCTGGCCGCCAGTGCAGCCGAAGCCGATGGTCAAGTAGCTCTTGCCCTCGGAGATGTAGTGCGGAAGCAGGTAAAGCAGCAGGTCGGAGATGCGGGAGATGAACTCCTGGGTCTGAGGAAACGAGCGGATGTACTTGGCGACCCTCGGGTGGCGGCCGGTCAAGGGCCGGAACTCAGGCACGAAGTGCGGATTGGGCAAGAAGCGCACGTCGAAGAGAAGGTCGGCTTCTTCGGGCACGCCCTGGCGATAGCCGAAGCTCACGCAGGAGACGAGGATCGTCTTGTCGGTGCTTTTGCGGTGGAAGCGCTCGGTGATGTGGGCGCGCAGCTCGTGGACGTTGAACTTGGAGGTGTCGAGGATCACGTCGGCGACGGCGGCGATGGGCCTGAGGCGGCGGCGCTCGTCGGCCAGCGACGTCTTGACCGGCGCGGCATTGCCCAGCGGGTGCGGACGGCGGGTTTCGCTGAAGCGGCGCAGCAGGGCCTCGTCGGAGGCTTCCAGGTAGATCACCGTGGTGTCGATCTGCTTCTTGACCGACTTGATCATCGGCGGCAGCTTTTCCAGATGCGAGCCTTCGCGGATGTCCACCACCATCGCAGTGCGTTCGATCTCGTGCGACTGCCCGACCATTTCAGCAAAGCGGGGGATGAGATCGACGGGCAGATTGTCCACGCAGTAGTAGCCGAGATCCTCGAAGGCCTTGAGCACCGACGCCTTGCCGGAGCCGCTCATGCCGGTGATGATCACCAGTTCGTGCTTGCGTACACTGGGGCGGGGGCGCGGCTTGCCGCGCTCGGCGCGTTTATAGCGAGTCTTGGTTGCCAACCTCGGCCGTCCTCTGGGCCGCATCGTAGCGCAGAACGCGAGGAATGAAAACCGGGCGTTCGTCCCTGGCGGCCAGTCTTTTGATACCAAAACGGCAGAGAAAGTTTCTGCCTTCCGCGCTTTGCTTTACACTCAGCTCTTCCTTAATGAGATTCTCGGACGGGAGCCTTTTTTATGCGCTTATTGCGGATGTTATTGCCGGCAGTTCTCGGTTGCATGGCCGTCGTCGCCCAGGAGGCCCCAAAGAAGGGGATCGAGGTTGGCGACATGAACCGAAGCGTTAATCCCTGCACCGATTTCTACGAATACGCCAACGGAAGCTGGCGCGCGGCGAACCCGATTCCTCCCTCGATGCCCCGCTGGAGCCGCCGCTGGGCGGCGGGCGAGCAGTCAAAGGACCAACTGCGCGTCATCCTCGATGACCTGTCGCAGCGCGCGAACCTCGCGCCCGGCAGCGTTCAGCAACTCGTCGGCGACCACTACGCCTCCTGCATGGACGAGGCTGCCATCGAGAAGCTGGGCCTGACCCCGATCAAGCCGCTGTTGCGCCAGATCGACGACATCAAGGACCGCAAAACCCTTGAAGAGATGATCACGCAGCTTCACGAGATCGGAATCTCCGTGCCCTACGGCTTGACGGGATTGCCGGACAATCACAATCCGTCACAGACGATCGCTGCGATCTACGCCAGCGGGCTCGGAATGCCTGACCGCGACTACTATCTGAAGCAGGAAGACCGCTTCAAGGACGCGCGGGTGAAGTACGTGGCCCACGTAACCAAGATGTTCGAACTGGCGGGGGCCACAGAAGCACAAGCCAAAACGAACGCCGATACAGTAATGACGTTCGAGACGGCACTGGCGAAGGCGTCACTGGACAACGTCGCGTTGCGCGACCCGCGAGCGACCGACCACACCATGAGTTTCGCCGATTTGCAGACGCTGACGCCGCACTATAACTGGGCCGCCTACTTCGACGCGTTCCGCCTCTCGCGCGCCAACCTCAACGTGATGCAGCCGAAGTTCCTGCAGGAGGTGGACCGCCAGATTGCCCAGACGCCACTGCCAGACTGGCAGGTCTACCTGCGCTGGCAATTGCTGCACAACTTCGCCGACGCGCTGCCCAAGGCCTTTGTGGAGGAAAACTACAACTTCTACAACGCGTATCTGCAAGGGGCGAAGGAGATCAAGCCGCGCTGGAAGCGCTGCGTGGAGAACACCGACCAATTGCTGGGCGAGGCTCTGGGGCAGGAGTACGTGAAGCGCTACTTCCCGCCGGCTTACAAGGCGCGGGTGCAGGAAATGGTGAAGAACCTGCTCGCCGCCATGCAGGGCACCATCAACAATGTGGAATGGATGGGCCCGGACACCAAGAAGAAGGCCCTGGAGAAGCTGGCGACCTTCAATCCCAAGATCGGCTATCCCGACAAATGGAAGGACTACAGCAGCGTCAGGATCGTGCGCGGCTCGTTTTTCCAGAATGAACTGGCGGCCTCGAAGTTCGTGGTGGACGACCATTACTCGACCATCGGCAAGCCCACCGACCGGGGGCGGTGGGGCCTGACGCCGCCGACCTCGGACGCATACTACAACCCGCTGCTGAACGAGATCGTCTTCCCGGCCGGCATTCTGCAACCGCCGGCGTTTGAATTCGACGCGGTGGATGCGGTGAACTACGGCGCGATCGGAGTGGTGATCGGGCATGAGATCAGCCACGGCTTCGACGATCAGGGCGCACAGTTCGATGCCCAGGGGCGGCTGAACAACTGGTGGACCCCGGAGGACCTGAAGCGCTTCCAGGCGCGGACGGCGTGCGTAGTGGACCAGTTCGAGAACTACTACATCGATCCGGGGATTCACCACAACGGCAAGCTGGTGCTGGGCGAGTCCATTGGCGACCTGGCCGGGGCGAAGATCGCGTACCTCGCTTATCACAAGTCACTCGAAGGCAAACCGCCGGCGCCGACGATTGACGGCTTCACACCCGACCAGCAGTTCTTCATCGCCTGGGGACAGTTCCGCGGTGATGCCATCCGGCCGGAGACGCAGCGCCTGATGGTGCAGGGAGACCCGCATCCCATTGCCAAATACAGGGTGATCGGGCCGCTGTCGAACCTGGGGGCCTTCCAGAAGGCGTTTTCCTGCAACGCGGGCGATGCGATGGTGCGTCCGCCGGACAAGAAGTGCGAGGTGTGGTGAAGTGAGCTCTCAGCTTTCAGCTATCGGCTGTCAGCTTTGTTCTCTCGCTCACGCACCCCACCCAAAACCGGAGTAGGGTGGGGCACCCACGGTTTCTGATGGAGCGCGCACGACCACGTGCGCGCCAGGCTTGCTCGATTTCGCACACCCTCGTCCCTCTAGCGCGGTGCGAACTTTCAGAACGCGCGGCCATCCAAGAGCGTCTCTGGAATCAGCAGCTTGACGGTGGGCCTGCTGGTCGCGCTGGTGGTGACACGGCTACTGAAGAGCTGGCTGTTTGGCGTGCAGGCCTTTGACGGAACCACGTTTGTCGTCGCGAATGTTTTGCTTCTGGCTGCCGCGGTGCTGGCGAGCTGGGTGCCATCGCGGCGCGCGGCGCGCGTGGATCCGATGGTGGCGCTGAGGTGGGAGTAAGAAGAATCCGGTGATTTGGCGTTCGGGTCTGAGAGACCGATTTTGCGCTGTCGATACTTACGAGCCGACAGCGGCGCTTTCGATTCGGACAATTCCATTCTATGTATGTCTACTGATCGCCACGCTATTCGTTTGTTTCCAGTCCCTCTGAGTGGTCGGCTTTGTGATGTCATGGCTTCACTGGGATAAGAAAAAGGTTTGCGATTTTCTGGCGAGACAAAACATAGGGCGCGCACGGGGTCGTGCGCGCCCCATTATTTACCTGCCGCCGGGGCGGTGGCGCTCCAGCCTGGGGCGGCGCCCAGCCAACAGCTACGGCGCTTCGATCAGCTCCAGCTTGCCATCTTTTGTACGGTGCAAAACCTTCACCTTCCCTTGCGGATCGCGGAAGACGAAGACGTCGCGGTCGCGGAAATGGGCTTCCTTGATGGCTTCTTCCACGGTGAGCGGGCGCAAGGCGACCGCGTCCGGTGCGTTTACCAGGTGCGCCTCAGCCTGCTTTGGCTTCATCGGGTAGCTGTGCACCACCACCGGAACAGCGGTGGAGACGTTGGCGCCCACCGCCATGCGCATCTCTTCGTCTTTCTCCTTAGGAGCGGCGCCGGCCCACTTCTTTTTGGGCTGGCGCTTGATGGTCCGCCAACGGGCTTTGAATTTGACGGCCTGGCGCTCGAGGCGGTCCAGGGCTTCTCCGATGGCGGCGGTCATGTCACCGGCCTCGGCGGCACAAACAATCGGAGTATTGCGGGAGGTGATGGTGATCTCCGCCTTGTAGCGGTGTTTCTCGACAGAAAGAATGACGTGGGTTTCGAAGTTACTGCCGAGGATCTTGGTCAGCTTGGTAAGTCCGTGTTCGATCTGCTTGCGGACGGCGGGAGTGATTTCGTACTGCCGGCCGGTGTATTCCACGTTCATCAGTCGCCCCCTAAAGTGGTACGACGAACTCTGGAGCTTGGTCTCAGCGGTGCTACCACGGTGCTGCGACTACGGGGTCCCGGGCGAGCCCGGTGTTGGCTCGCTGGGGTGGGGCTAATTTTTAACTCTGCGCTGGTGGGTGCTGGGAATATTCATATCTTCCCGATACTTGGCTACCGTGCGGCGAGTGACCTGGATGCCCTGCGACTGGAGGATGCGGGTGATCTGCTCGTCGGTCAACGGCCTGGAGGAGTCTTCTTCTTCGATCAACTTCTTGACGCGGCGCTTCAGAATGAGCAGCGAGGTGTTGCCGCCTTCCGGCCCGTTCACGCTCTCGCTGAAGAAATAACGGAGTTCAAAAACGCCCTGCGAAGTGTGGGCGTACTTGTTGGCCACGGCGCGGCTCACGGTGGAAGGATGGACGCCGATCTCCTCGGCGACCTCCTTGATCATCATGGGCTTGAGCTGGTCGATGCCCTGGTCCAGGAAGTCTTTCTGGCGGCCCACAATGGCGTAGCAGACTTTGAGGATGGTCTGCTTGCGCTGCTCGATGTTCTTGATGAGCTGGATGGCCGACTTATACCGCTCCTTGACGTAGTTGCGAACGTCTTTTTCGGCGGCATCGCGGCTCAGCAAGCGCTTGTACGTGGTGTTCAGGCGAAGCTGCGGAACATCATCGTCGTTGAGCAGAACCAGATACTCGTCGCCCTGCTTGACGAAGGCCACATCGGGTTCGATCAGCCGGGGTTCGACGGTGTTGTAGCGCAGGCCGGGGCGCGGATCGAGGGTGCGGATGTAGTCCACTGCGCTGTTGATGGCCTCGATCGGCCGTCCCAAAGCCTTGGCGATCTCTTTCAGTTGCTTGTTCTGGACGCCGCGGAGGTGGTCGGCAACTACGGCCACGGCGTCCGTAAGCACCTGCTCGGTGGAGGGATCGTCGCTGCCTTGCTCCTCAAGCTGCTGCTGGTGAAAGCGAAGCTGCAACAGCAAGCACTCGCGGACATCGCGGGCGGCCACGCCCGGAGGATCCATCTGGTGCACCAGATTCAGGGCCTCTTGCAGATCTTCAACGGTGAAAGCGGCAGGAACGTCAGCGGCAGGATGGGTTACCGCCTCGGGCCCTGTATCGATCAACGGCTCTGTCTCGACCGCCGCCGCTACGGGCGGAGCTACCGTCTCGATGGCCACCGAGGAGTCAGAGAGGTCGGAGACCACGGCCAGAGGGGGTTCCACTGCGATGAGGTCGGGTACGGCCGATTCGAGTCCGTGGTCGAGGAGATCAGCCATTGCCGATTCGCGAGAAGGAATCTCGACAACCACGCCATGTTCCTCGACGCCAGCAGAAGCCGGAGGCTCAACCACTGCGTGACCGTTCGTTTTACCGTTGGACGGCCTGGCGACGGCCAGCAGCTCCTCCTCGCTGGCCAGAAGGTATCCATCTTCGCCGAGGTTGCCGATGATCAACTCGGCGGCCGCGCGAACCCCACCGGTGACGTGGTGCAGAGCCCCCAACTGCCACATGAGGTGGTCGGTAAGCGTTGTCGGCTTAGTAATGAAATTTTCGAATGAGGGCTTCTCGACGCTTTCACCCTCGGGACTGCGATAGCCGGGATCGAGGTACTCCTGGAAGAACGAGCCGAAGTCGATTTCGTCGAAGGGGTCTTTCTTTTCGCCGGCGATCACCGGGGCGTCTTCGGCGGTTACCCGGTCGCGCTCCTCTTCTTTGCTGGCGACTTCGTCGAGCAGGGGGACGGTGCCGTCAAGTTCTTCGAGGACGGGGTTTTCCACCATCTCGGCGTTAATCATGTCCTTCAGCTCAAGCTTATTGAGCGCGAGCACACTGACCATCTGGACGAGGCCAGGGGTCAGAATCTGCTTCTGCGTCACCTTCAGGTTTAGCTTGTGCTGGAGCAATACCATGGGATCCCTAGTACAGCTGAAACGGCCTCCACAACGCCTACAGTAACCCGGAAACGGGGTTACTCCCTGAACAAATTTCGTCCGGCAGAGTTACCTTGGTCAGTGTGGGTAACGCTTGCCAAAACTGCACAACCTGTGACAGCACCTTGCCTTCGCGGCGCACCGCGAAGCCGTTCCGGTCAAACCAGAGAGAAGCTTTCTCCCAGATAGACGCGCTTTACTTCCGGGTCGTTGCCGAGCTGCTCGGGCGTCCCGGTACGGAAAATTCGGCCTTCGTTGATGATGTAGGCGCGATCGGTGACTGACAACGTCTCGCGCACGTTGTGATCGGTGATCAGTATGCCGATGCCGCTGGACCGCAGATCGGAGATGATCTTCTGCAGGTCGAGAACGGCAATTGGATCAATGCCCGAGAAGGGCTCATCCAGCAGGATGAAGCTCGGCGAGATGCAGAGCGCCCTGGCGATCTCGACCCGGCGACGCTCGCCGCCGGAGAGAGCGTAGCCCCGATTCTTGCGAATATGCCCAAGGCCGAGCTGGTCAATGAGGCGCTCCAAGCGCTCACGGCGTTCATGCCAGGAGATCGACTGCGCTTCCAGAACGGCGAGGATGTTCTCCTCGACGGTGAGCTTGCGGAAAACCGAGGGCTCCTGGGGCAGGTAGCTGATGCCAAAGTTTCGGGCCCGCAGGTACATGGGGACGTTGGTGATGTCCTGGCGGTCCACCATGATCCGGCCGCTGTCGGGCGGGGTAAGGCCGACGATCATGTAGAAGCTGGTGGTTTTGCCGGCGCCGTTGGGGCCTAAAAGGCCCACAACCTCGCCCTGTTTCACATAGAGACTGACGGAATTTACAACCCGGCGGCCGCGGTAGGATTTGCCGATCTCGTCGGTCGCCAGTGTCTGCATCTACTTGATAACTCTCGTCTCTGTGACAGTTGGTGAGCTCTTGCCCTCGACCAGAACCCTATCATCGCGACTGAAGAAAGTCAACGAATCGCCGGTGATTTTGCCGTGTTCGGCATCAAAAATGCTAGGAGGTCCGCCGGTCAGAACGAACTTCCCGTCCTGGGCGGTGTAGACCAGTCTTTGCCCGGTGGCCCGCCGGTTGGGCTCCTCGACCGTGACGTTCTTTACGGCCACTATATGGTCCAATTGGCTGGGTCCGGAGGCGGGGTTCGCAGCCGGGGCAGAGGTGTGCGCGGCGACTAAATAGGCGTCCACCTGCTCCGCCGTGACCGTGATCCCACCCCCGCGAAGAACGACGCCACCCTCGAAGCGCGCCTGGCGTTGAGAGTCCTGATAGGTGAGCTTGGCAGCAGAGACGTTGGTCGGGGTCTGCTTGCCGTCTTTGTCCTGCGAAACGAAAACGGTGGTGACCGGGGCGGCTGAGGTGCTCTGTGCGACCACCGTGCGGGTGTCGCGATTGAAATCGATGGTCGGCGCCTGGACGATGTTTCCGCCCTGCCAGAGACGCGCTTCCCCAGAGTAGAGGGCGCTGCTGCTGGCGCGGCGAGCGGTCATGCTGGCTGCAGTCACGTGAATGGGATCCGAGGTGGCAAGCAGAGCGCCACCAGGCTGCGGTTTGAGATCGCTGTAGGTGCTCTTGACCGCGCCTTCGGCAAAAGCATCGCCCGAGCGACGATTGAAACGGACCGTCTGGGCGGATGTGGTAAGGCCTCCCTGCTGCACTCGCGGCGAACCGTAAAGGACAAGCATGTCGTCGGAAGGAGTGAAGCGGGCACGCTC
>Ga0335076_10006153_pt1 | contig 12103 bp, 11 predicted proteins | sample Lox_Sample_25_FD_206717 | JGI IMG/M metagenome (GOLD analysis project Ga0335076, IMG submission 206717) | Soil microbial communities from Loxahatchee National Wildlife Refuge, Florida, United States - Lox_Sample_2.5 | ecosystem: Environmental > Terrestrial > Soil > Wetlands | place: USA... | reverse complement strand
ATAGCCCAAGATGAAGTCGATGTTGAGGCTTCGCTCGTGCGCCTCGTCGATGATCAGCGTGTCGTACTTCGCGAGCCGGCGGTCGCCGCGGATCTCGTTCAAAAGAATCCCGTCGGTCATCACCTTGATCAGCGCGTTCGGCCCGGTCTGGTCCGTGAACCGCACCTCGAGCCCGACCGCCTCGCCGAGCTTCACCTCGAGCTCCTCGGCGAGCCGCGCGGCCACGGCCTGCGCCGCGATCCGGCGCGGCTGCGTGTGGCCGATCATGCCCGCGATGCCGCGGCCCGCCTCGAGGCAGATCTTCGGCAGCTGCGTCGTCTTGCCGCTGCCCGTGTCGCCGCAGACGACGATCACGCGATGCTTCGCGAGCGCAGCCAGGATCTCCTCGCGCGTGGCGCTGATCGGGAGCTCGTCGGGATAACGGAGCGTGTAGCGCGACGCGCGCCGGCGCGCGAGCCGCTCGTCGGCCGAAGCGCTCACAGCGCGCCCGCGCGCGCGAGCTCGACTCGAATCTCCGCGCCGCCGAGCTCCGAATGGCCCACCGAGAGCGTGCCGCGGTAGAGCTCGACCACTTCGCGAACGACCGCGAGACCGATGCCCTGCCCCGGCACCGACTCGTCCGCGCGCTTGCCGCGCTGGCCGAGCTCCTGCGCGAGCTCGGCGCCGATGCCGCGGCCGTCGTCGCCGATGCGGATCGAGAGCCGCTCCGCGTTCGAGTCGCCCGCGACGCGCACTCTAGACGTGCAGTACTTGTACGCGTTGTCCATCAGGTTGCCGAGGATCTCGGTGAGGTCGCCCGGGTCGCCGCGAAACAGCGTGCCCGGCGCGAGTTCGAGCGTGCACGCGACCTGCTTGTCGCGGTACACCTTGTCGAGCGTGAGCTTGAGATCGTCCACGATCGGCGCGACCGCAACGGGCTCGGTGCCGAAGCCCGTCGAGCCGCTCGCGCGCGCGCGCCGCAGCTGATACGACACGCGCTGATCCATCCGCTCGAGCTCGCGCTGCAGCGCATCGATCTGCGGGTCGGGATGAGGCTTCCACTTCGCATGCAGCTCCGTGAGCAGCGTTTGCATCGCGGCCAGCGGCGTCTTGAGGCTGTGCGCAAGGTCGTCGAGCGTGTGCCGGTAACGCTCGAGCCGGCGCCGCTCCGTCTCGATCAGCGCGTTGAGATTGTCCGCGAGCCCGACGAGCTCGGTCGGGAACTGACCGGTCAAGCTCACGCGCTCGCCGGCCTCGACCTCGCGCACTTGGCGCTCGAGCCGGCGCAGCGGCAGCAAGACGAACGTGAGCAGGCCGCCGACGACGACCAGCATCGTGAGCGTGATGCCGCCGAACCACGCGACCAGATCGCGTCGAAACGCCGATTGCCGCTGGTTGTACGGCTCGAGCGAGACCGCGATCGCAAACGTGTACGGCGCCGTGTGCTTGTCCGGGAATTCCCAGACGATGCCGATCAGCAATGCGTCGAGCGGCGGGAAACCCGGCACGTCGAGCTTTGCGTAGTGTCTCGTGCCGGGCTCGGGCAGCTCGTCGGCCGGGAAGTCGCGGCCGAGCAGCGACAGCGACTGCCAGATCGCGCGCCCGTCCGTGTCGAACACCGCGCCGAACATCCCGGAGTTCGGGACCTGGAACTCGGGATCGAGGTTGCCGGCCGGCATCGTGAGCCGGCGGTCAGGCCCGACCTCGGCGGCCGCGACGAGCCCGTCGACGTGCGCGTCGAGCACCTCGAGCAGCGCACGATCGATGCTCTGCCGGAACGCGACGTCGAGCCCAACGATCGTGACGGCGAACAGCACGACGAGCGCGACGCTGACCCATAGGACGACGCGCGCGCGTAGGGAGCGAACGAGGGCCATGGATCAGCAGACTGACACGAATCAGGCTTGATCGGGAGTGCCGCGCGCGATCGCGAGCCGGTAGCCCCGCCCGCGCAGCGTCTCGATCGGCTTGAACTCCGAGTCGGGGTCGAGCTTCTTGCGTAGGCGGCCGATGAACACCTCGATCACGTTGCTGTCGCGCTCGAAGTCCTCTTCGTAGAGCGCCTCTGTGATCTGCGTCTTCGACAGCACCTCGCCCGCGTGCAACATCAGGTACTCGAGCAGCTTGTACTCGAAGCTCGTGAGCTCGAGCTTCTCGCCTTTGACCTTCACTTCTTGAGTGCGCGTGTCGAGCACGATCGGTCCACAGACGAGCTCCGACTGCGCCCAGCCGCCGGCCCGGCGCAGCAGCGCGTCGACGCGCGCGAGGAGCTCCTCGACGTGGAACGGCTTGACGACGTAGTCGTCGGCCCCGAGCTTGAGCGCCTCGACCTTGTCCTGCCAGCGGTCGCGAGCCGTGAGCACGAGGATCGGGTAGGCCTTGCCGTCGGCTCGCACCTGCTTGATGAGCTCGACACCGGAGATCGACGGCAGGCCGAGATCGACGATCGCAAGGTCGATCGGATACTCCTGCGCGTAGTACAGGCCCTCGCGGCCGTCCTCGGCACGATCCACCGCGTAACCGGCCTTCTCCAGCTGGGCCGCGAGCGATTGATTCAGAGTTTGGTCGTCTTCGACGAGCAACACGCGCATAGCTCAAGTCCTGACAACGGCCGTCGAAGCGCTAGTGCATGGCGCCGGTGCGCGCATCGACGGTCACCGTATGCACGCGCCCGTCATTACCGATGATCCGGATCTCGTGCACCGCACCGTTGCCCTGTTGGATGGTCTGGGCGCGCACCACGCGACCCGGATAACGGCTCTGCGCGAGCATGATCGCTTCTGCGAGCGTGAGCTGGCGCCGTTGCGGAAGCTGGGCCAGGAACGGCGCATTGTTCGGCGCCAGGCTCTGGCCGCCGCCCGGCGGATGACCCGGAGACGGAGGCGCCTGCGCGGCGACCGCGCCCGCTAAGCCGAACGACGCTGCGGCGAGCACAGTGAGCGCGCGGCGCGTCTTGCGAATGGGCGTTGCGTCCGTCACGTCGGCGTCCTCTCCCTGCCGGGCCGCGTCGCACACTTTGGGATGAGGTCGTAAGGCCGTCAAGGAAGATATTCGCAGAAAATCGGCGGGCTTCACGCCCGCCGAAACGTCTTCCGCATGTCTTGTGAGGGCCGCCTTCAACTAACCGCCCCAATGACCGACCGGGCGCGCGCTGACCGCGACTTGGATGCGATCGCCGGGATGGTAGTCGGTGTGCGTCGTGTAGCGACGGCCGTCGAGCACGTAAGTCACGCGATAGCCGTCGATGTGCTTCTCGGTGATCGGATGGCTCACCGCCTCGCACCGCCGCACGACGTCGGCACGCGTCTCGACGACTGCGCCGTTGCGGACCGCATTCTCGTGCGCGATCGCCGCGCCCGCGGCCGCGCCCACGACCGTCAGCGCACCGCTATCGCCGTGGCCGAGGATATGGCCGATCGTCGCGCCGATGATGCCGCCGGCCGCGGTCTGACCCGCGACCCCGACGGAGCCCACCGGCCGCGCTACCGTCTCGTTCCAGCAGCGCTGCACCGGACGGTCGACCGTCACGTAGTGAACGACGGGGTCGACATCGACGACTCGAGCGTACACGTAGTCCGGCCCGTGGCCGTAGCCGTGGCCGTCGGCGAGCGCGTCGCCCGTCGCGAACGTCGCCGCAACCGCACCGAGAACCGAAATCGCCTTCGCTGTGTGAACCGTCATGGCCGTAACCTCCTAGATCCTCCGACCTCCTTCGAGATCGTGAAGAGCAGGTTACGGGCGGGGCGCTGAATCAAACCTGAATAGCCGAGCCCAAGCGCGGCGCGGGTTCACGGCTCGTGCTTTCGGTTACCAGGTTCCAAAACTTGGCAACCCCGCCCATGGCAACGCGCTGCAAGGCGCTTGCTCGGAAGCGGCCTCTCGCTCGGCGAGCTCAGCTCGTCGCGGCTTTGGCCTCTCGCCAGAACCGGTCGAGCTCCGGCGCATCGTGCTCCGACCAGTCGCCACCTTCCGCTCGAATGCGCCGCTCGACGTGCGCGAACCGCCTTTCGAAACGCGCGTTCGCGCCGCGGACACACGCCTCCGCGTCGAGCCCGAGATGCCGGCACAGGTTCGCGACGGTGAACAGCAGGTCGCCGAGCTCGGCCGCGATCGCGGCCCGTTCGGTTCCGGCCAGCGCCGCGTCGAGCTCGGCGACTTCCTCGCCGAGCTTCGCGCGCACGCCCGCGACGTCGGGCCAGTCGAAGCCGACCGTCGCGGCGCGTTTGCCGAGCTTCGCGGCGCGGCTCAAGCCCGGCAGGCCGACCGGCACGTCGCCGAGAACCCCGGGCGGCGGCTCGCGCGGCCCGGCACTCGCGTCGTTCGCGTGCTGCCGCTCGCGCTCGTCGCGCTTGATTTCTTCCCAGAGCCGGCTCTGCTCCGCGACGCCAAGCTCGCGCCGCTCGCCGAACACGTGCGGGTGCCGGCGCTCGAGCTTCTCCGCAATGCCGGCGACCACGTCGCCGAAGTCGAACGCGCCTGCCTCCTCCGCCATCCGCGCATGGAACACGACCTGGAACAGCAGGTCGCCGAGCTCGCCGCGCAGATCGTCGAGCGCGCCGCGCTCGATCGCGTCAGCGACCTCGTAGGCCTCCTCGATCGTGTGCGGGGCGATGGTCGCGAACGTCTGCTCGAGGTCCCACGGGCAGCCTCCAGAGGGCGCCCGGAGCCGGGCCATAATCTCAAGTAGTTTCTTGATATCTTTCTTATCTGACTGTTTATTCATAGGTTAGACCACAGAAATGAGGTCCCTGAAGCTCACGAGGATCGCGGCCGTCGCGCCCCAGATCCGGTAGCCGCCGTGTTGCAGCTCGTAGGTGCGAAAGCGCGTGCCGAGCCGCTCCCGATAGGTCTCGACGATGCTCGCGGGCTCGCAGATGAAGTCGAGCGGCACCTCGAACACGCTCGCGACCTCGGTAGGATCCGGCGCGGCGACGAACTCGCCGCTCGCGACGTAACCCACCACCGGGGTGATCAGGAATCCCGTGCCGGTAAGCAGGTCGTCGAGCGCGCCGAGCACCTCGACCTCGGCCGGGTCGAGCCCGATCTCCTCGTGCGCCTCGCGCAACGCCGCGTCGACGGCCGTCTCGCGCTCGTCGATGCGCCCGCCCGGAAAGCTGATCTGTCCCGCGTGATCCTTGAGATGCGCCGCGCGCTCCGTGAACAGCACCGTGAGGCCGCCGGGCCTCTCGAGCAGCGTGAGCAGTACGGAAGCGGCGCGAGTCGGCTGGTCGAGCGCCGCGCGCAGCGCCGGCGACAAGGCACCGCTTTGGACGTTCGCGAGGATCCGCTCGCGCGGGTCGACGGCGGGCCGGGCCGCCGCTACGAGCCGGCGAATGGCCGCGAGGGACGGTGCTCGAAGCGGCGCGGGCACCGCGTCTCAACCGCCTCCGCCGGCCCCGCCGCCTTTGATGCCGCCCTGCGTGAGCTCGAGCGGATCGAGGAGCTTCTTGAGCTTCGCCGCACCGAGATCCGTTTCTTGCTCGGCCACCTCGCGGATCGCCCTTCCTTCTTTGTAGGCCTGCTTCGCGATCGCGGCGCCCTTCTCGTAGCCGATGACGGGATTCAGCGCGGTCACGAGGATCGGATTACGCTCGAGAGCCTCGTCGAGCCGCGATTGGTTCACCTTGAAGCCCGCGATCGCGGAATCCGCGAGCACGCGCGACGCGCTCGCGAGCAGCTCGATGCTCTGAATCAGGTTAAGCGCGACGACCGGCAGCATCACGTTCAACTGGAAGTTGCCGGACTGGCCCGCGATCGTGATCGTCGCGTCGTTGCCGATCACCTGCGCCGCGACCATGGCGACGGCCTCCGGAATCACGGGATTCACCTTGCCGGGCATGATGCTGCTGCCCGGCTGCAGCGCCGGCAGCGAGATCTCGCCGAGTCCGGCGAGCGGTCCGCTGTTCATCCAGCGCAAGTCGTTCGCGATCTTGAGCAAGCTTACCGCGGTGGTTTTCAAGATCCCCGACACCTCGACCGCCGTGTCCTGCGAGCTCATCGCCTCGAAGAAGTTGTCGAGCGAGTGGAAGCCGACCTTCGTGCGCTTCGCGAGCGCGGCCGTGAACTTCTCGGCGAACTTCGGGTGCGCGTTGATGCCGGTGCCGACGGCGGTGCCGCCTTGCGCGAGACCCGTGAGCCGCGGCAGCGCGCCCTTGAACCGGAAGATGTTGCTCAAGATCTGCGCCGCCCAGCCGCCGAGCTCCTGATCGAGCCGCACGGGCATCGCGTCCATCAGGTGCGTGCGGCCGGTCTTCACGATTCCGGCGACCGATTTCGCCTTCTTCTCGATCGTTTTGTGGAGGTGCTCGAGCGCGGGCAGGAGGCCGTTCACGATGCCGAGCGCGGCGCTCACGTGGATCGCGGACGGGATGACGTCGTTGCTGCTCTGGCACATGTTCACGTGATCGTTCGCGTGCACGGCCTCGCCGAGATTTTTCGACGCGAGCTTCGCGATCACCTCGTTCGCGTTCATGTTCGAGCTCGTGCCCGAGCCCGTCTGGAACACATCGATCGGAAACTGCTCGAGGTGCTGGCCCGCCGCGATCTCGAGCGCGGCGTGCTGAATCGCCTTCGCGATCGGCGCCGGCAGCAGCCTCAGGCTCTTGTTCGCCTCGGCAGCGGCCCACTTGATCAGACCGAGCGCGCGCACGAACGCGGGCGGCATCGGCATCCCGCTGATCGGAAAGTTGTCGACCGCTCGTTGCGTCTGCGCGCCCCAAAGCGCGGCCGCCGGTACCTTGAGCTCGCCCATGCTGTCGCGCTCGACGCGAAAATCGGTCGTCATGCCACCCTCGAACGAACAATTGGAAGTCGGCGATCACCGACGAAGCGTGTATGATGCGCACTCCCAAATCTGTTGTATAGGCCGAACGGGTACGTGGATTCCGCCACGCTCACTGCGCTCTCGCCGCTCGACGGACGTTACGCTCGCAAAGCGGCACCGCTCCGCCAATACCTCTCCGAATACGCGCTGATCCGCTATCGCACGCTGATCGAAGTGCGTTGGCTGCAGCATCTCGCCGACGAGCCGAGCGTCACCGATCTGCCGCCACTCGACTCGCCGCTCAAGGACGTGCTGAACGATGTCGTCGACAAGTTCAGCCTCGACGACGCGCAGCACGTGAAGGCCTTCGAGGCGATCACGAACCACGACGTGAAGGCTGTCGAATACTTCCTGCGCGACAAGCTCGACGGCACGCAAGGCGCGTCGGCCAACTTGATCGCGTTCCTGCACTTCGCGAGCACGTCGGAGGACATCAACAACCTGTCCTACGCGCTGATGCTGCGCGACGCGCGCCAGCGCGTGCTGGTGCCGCTCATGAAGCAGCTCGCGATCGACTTGCGCACGCAGGCGCACGAGCTCGCGGACGTCGCGATGCTCGCGCGCACGCACGGCCAGCCCGCAACGCCTACGACCGTCGGCAAGGAGCTCGCGAACTTCGTCGCGCGCCTCGAGCGGCAAACCGAACAGTTCGCGAGCGTCGAGATCTGCGGGAAGTTCAACGGCGCGGTCGGCAACTTCAACGCGCACGCGATCGCGTATCCCGAAGCCGATTGGGTCGCGATCACGGATCGCTTTCTCGATACGCTCGGCCTCGCGCCGACGCGCTACACGACGCAGATCGAGCCGCACGATTGGATCGCGGAATACTGCCAGGCGCTCGCGCGCTTCAACACCGTCGTGATCGACCTCTGCCGCGACGTGTGGGGCTACATCAGCCTCGGCTACTTCCGCTCGCGGCCGACGCCGGGCGAGGTCGGCTCCTCGACGATGCCTCACAAGGTGAACCCGATCGATTTCGAGAACGCCGAAGGCAATCTCGGGCTCGCGAACGAGCTGCTCGCGTTCTTCGCCGCGAAGCTGCCGGTGTCGCGCTGGCAGCGCGACCTCACCGACTCCACGGTGCTGCGCAATCTCGCCGTCGCGCTCGGTCACACACTCATCGCGCTCGACGCGTGCCTGCGCGGGCTCGGCAAGCTCGAGGCCGACCCCGCGCTGATCGCGGCCGACCTCGAGGCGCGCTGGGAAGTGCTCGCCGAGGCCGTGCAAACGGTGATGCGCCGCTATGGCCTCGCGGATGCGTACGAGCAGCTCAAGGAGCTCACCCGCGGCCGCCCGATCGATCGCGCTACGCTGCGCGAGTTCATCGCCGAGCTCGACATCCCGAGCGCGGCGCGCGACCGCCTGCTCGCACTGACCCCCTCCACGTATACAGGCCTCGCCGCCGACCTCGCACGCAACGTCTGAGCCCCTGAGCGGCGCGCCAATGTTGCTACCGTGTGACACGTCCCCGCGGTCGTGCGCGCCGCTATAAGAGCGCCGCTGGACCGAGTCTCGTTCCCAAATCTCTCCGTAAGCTCCCGTCCGTGGTGAGAAAAAGCGTGACCTAGGGCACAGCGGCGCGAAACTCGTTAAGTAAACTTCTGGGTCATTCGAATAAAACCGCCATGCCCGAACCGAGCGATCAAGTCAAAACCCGCGGCGTACGGCAAGTGCTCTCCTCGATCGAAGAGGTCCGCGCCGCCATCGTCGAGGTCGTGCGCCTCGCGAATCGGGGACTCACGATCCTCACTCACGATCTCGAACCACAGATCTACGACCACGACGATTTTCTCGAGCCGCTGAAGCGGTTCATCTTGGCGCGCACCTTCGCTCGCGTGCGCGTGCTGATCCTCGATCCGAACCGCGTGATCAAGACGGGCAGCCGCTTCGTCACGATGGGGCGGCGGCTGAACAGCTACATCGAATTCCGCAACGTGAAGCCCGAGTACCGCACGCATTCGGACGCGTTCTGCATCGCCGACGAGCACGCGCTCGTCTATCGCGCGCGCTACGACAGCTGGGACGGCATGGCGGACACGTACGAGCCGGCCGTCGCGCGAATCTACTTGAGCTCGTTCGAGACCATTTGGAACGCGTGCGAGATCGAGCCCGAGCTGCGGCAGATGCAGATCTAGCGAGCCCGCTGCGAAAGCTCAGCCGCGTTTCGAACCGCCGGCCTTCTCGCACATCTATAATGATTGACGCCGGAGCTCAACCGGCGACAAGTCGAGCTGCCACATGACTTCCGACATTCACGTCACCGCGGCATCGATCATCGAGAGCGGCGGCCGCTTCCTCCTCGTCGAGGAACGTGTCGACGGCCACGTCGTCCTGAACCAGCCGGCCGGGCATCTCGATCCCGGCGAGTCGCTCGCGGCGGCCGCGGCGCGCGAGACACTCGAGGAGACCGGCTACACGTTCGCGCCGACGCACCTCGTCGGCATCTATCACTGGCAGAACGAAGGCGGCGCGACGTTCGTGCGCTTTGCGTTCTGCGGCACGCACAGGGCGCCGAAGGGTCCCGTGCACCTCGACGACGGCATCATCGGCCCCGTTTGGCTCTCGCGTACGCAGATGCTGGCGCGCGAGGGCGATCTACGTAGCCCGATGGTGCTGCGCGGCGTCGACGACTACCTCGCGGGCAGGCGGCACTCGCTCGACCTCGTCCCGTACCTTCCGTGGGAGCGCCTCGGGCAGCGCGCGACGCCGTAGGCCTCGCTCGCCTTTGCGCGAGATAGATCGCGCGGGTCGCCGCGGACTCGGCATGAGAGCGCGGAATGTGACGATCCCGGGGCCATCCGAGGTATCCCAACCCCGATCGGTTGCGGCCCGCTCTAGTAGAATCGCGGCCCATGCCCGGCACAACGAATCGCCCCTCTACGATCGTCGCGCTATCCGGCGGCGTCGACTCCGCGGTCGCGGCGCTGCTGCTGCGCGACGCGGGGCACGACGTGCAATGCCTGCACATGACGAACTGGGAGGACGACGGCTACTGCGACGCCGCTCGCGACTTCCACGACGCGCGGCGCGTCTGCCGGCTGCTCGGCGTGCCGCTGCACCGCGTGAACTTCGCACGCGAGTATCGCGAGCACGTATTCGCGGACTTCCTCGCCGAGCACCGCAAAGGTCGCACGCCGAATCCCGACGTGCTCTGCAACCGCGAGATCAAGTTCGGCGTGATGCGCCGCTACGCGCGCCGGCTCGGCGCGAGCCGGATCGCGACGGGTCACTACGCTAGGCTCGCGCAGCCCGTGCCCAATGAAGCGGGCAACGCGCGCGACGCCGCATCCACACCGAGCACCGCGATGCCCGCGCTTCTCAAGGCGCGCGACGCGAGCAAGGACCAGAGCTACTTCCTTGCGGCCGTCGATGCGGCGGAATTCGACGACGTGCTGTTCCCGCTAGGCGATCTGCTCAAGTCCGAGGTCCGCGCGATCGCACGCCGAGCCGGCCTGCCCGTCGCCGAGAAGAAGGACAGCACCGGCATCTGCTTCATCGGCGAACGGCCGTTCGCGGAGTTCCTCGCGCAGCATCTGCCGCCCTCGCCCGGCAAGATCGTCGACGACCAGGGTCGCGAGCTTGGCGCGCACGACGGGCTCGCGTACTACACGCTCGGCCAGCGTCACGGCCTGCACATCGGCGGAGTCGCGGACGGCGCCGAGGCGCCGTGGTACGTCGCGCGCAAGGACGCGAGGCGCAACGAGCTCGTCGTCGTCCAGGGCAGCGACCATCCGCTCCTGTTCGACGACTGGCTCGCCGCGAGCGGCGCGCACTGGATCGGAGCTCCGCCGCTTCAGATCGTTGCCGGCGAGCCGTTCCGCTGCCACGCGAAGATTCGCTACAGGCAGCCGGATCAGCTCTGCACGGTCCTGCGCAGCGGCGAGCGCGAGCTCGATGTGAGCTTCGATCAGCCGCAGCGCACGCCGACCCCGGGTCAGTACGTCGTCTTCTACGACGGTGACCGCTGCCTCGGCGCCGCCGTGATCGAGCGAGCCGGCAATACCGGCGCCGCGACTGCGTCGCGCCTTCGCGCCGCCGGCTGACTCCGGCCGATTCGGCCCCGGCCTTCGACCGTCGATGTCAACCCGACGGGTTGATTCGGCAATCAACCCGGCAAGCGATTCGTGCCACGACAATGCGCCATCCATGCCTATAATTCTTGCCCTGTCACCAACGGACATCACTCGAGGCTACCGATGACCGACTCATTCGGCGCGCGCAAACCCCTCAAGGTCGGCGCGAAGACGTATCAGATCTATCGCTTGGACGCGGTCGAGGGCCCCGTCGACACGCTGCCGTACACGCTCAAGATCCTGCTCGAGAACCTGCTCAGGTTCGAGGACGGCGCGAACATCACGGCCGAGGACATCAATGCGCTCGCGAGCTGGGATCCGAAGGCGGAGCCCGACCGCGAGATCGCGTTCACGCCGGCACGCGTGATCCTGCAAGACTTCACGGGCGTGCCCGCGGTCGTCGACCTCGCCGCGATGCGCGACGCGGTGGTGAAGCTCGGCGGCAAGGCCGAGATGATCAACCCGCTGTCCCCCGCCGAGCTCGTGATCGATCACTCGGTGCAGGTCGACAACTTCGGCACGGCTCAGTCGCTCGCACAGAACAACGCGATCGAGTTCGAGCGCAACCAGGAGCGCTACTCGTTCCTGCGCTGGGGCCAGAGCGCGTTCGAGAACTTCCGCGTCGTGCCGCCGAACACCGGCATCGTGCACCAGGTGAACCTCGAGTATCTGAGCCGCGTGGTGTTCGAGCGCCAGGACGGGAACGAGACGGTCGCGTATCCCGACACGCTCGTCGGCACGGACTCGCACACGACGATGATCAACGGTCTCGGCATCTTGGGCTGGGGCGTCGGCGGCATCGAGGCCGAGGCCGCGATGCTCGGCCAGCCCGTCACGATGCTGATCCCGCAAGTGGTCGGCTTCGAGCTCGCGGGCAAGCTCGCCGAGGGCGCGACCGCGACCGACCTCGTGCTCACGGTCACCGAGATGCTGCGAAAGAAAGGCGTCGTCGGTAAGTTCGTCGAGTTCTTCGGCGACGGCCTCGACCATCTGCCGCTCGCCGACCGCGCGACGATCGGCAACATGTCGCCCGAGTTCGGCAGCACCTGTGCGGTGTTCCCGATCGACGCCGAGACGCTGCGCTACCTCGAGCTCTCGGGCCGGTCGAAGGAGACGATCGCGCTGGTCGAGGCGTATGCGAAGGCGCAGGGCCTCTGGCGCGGCGCGAAGCGCGCGCGCTACACCGACACGCTGTTCCTCGACTTGAAGTCGGTGGAGCCGAGCCTCG
>Ga0335076_10006152_pt1 | contig 12104 bp, 7 predicted proteins | sample Lox_Sample_25_FD_206717 | JGI IMG/M metagenome (GOLD analysis project Ga0335076, IMG submission 206717) | Soil microbial communities from Loxahatchee National Wildlife Refuge, Florida, United States - Lox_Sample_2.5 | ecosystem: Environmental > Terrestrial > Soil > Wetlands | place: USA: Florida... | reverse complement strand
AGGGCGCGCGCCGGGTTCTCGTGGACTTCCATGAACAGGCCCGAGACGCCGGCCGCGACGCCGGCGGGTCCGAGCGTGTCGATGAAGTGCGAGTCGCCGCCCGAGCGGTCGCCGAGGCCTCCGGGCCGCTGCACGCTGTGGGTCACGTCGAACACGACCGGGAAGCCGAACGAACGCAGGACCGGGAACGAGCGCATGTCGACGACGAGGTTGTTGTAGCCGAAGGTGAACCCGCGCTCGGTCACCAGCACGCGCCGGTTGCCGGTCGAGGCCGCCTTCTCGACGACCGACTTCATGTCCCACGGCGACATGAACTGGCCCTTCTTGATGTTGACGATCCGCCCGCTGGCGGCCGCGGCGCGCACGAGGTCGGTCTGGCGGCAGAGGAACGCGGGGATCTGCAGCACGTCGGCGACGGCGGCGGCCCGCTCGACCTGCTCGACCTCGTGCACGTCGGTCAGGATCGGCACCTGGTGCCGCTCGCGGACGCCCGCCAGGATCTCGAGCCCGCGTTCGAGGCCCGGCCCCCGGTACGAGCCGAGGCTCGAGCGGTTGGCCTTGTCGTAGCTGGCCTTGAAGATCCACGGGATCCCGAGCGGGCGCGTGATGGCGCGCAGGCGCGCGGCCACCTTGTGAGGGTGGGTGGGGCTCTCGATCACGCACGGGCCCGCGATCAGGAACAGCCGGCCCCGGCGCGTCAGGGCGCGCCAGAGCCCCTCGGTGGAAAGCAGCGAGCTGCCGTTCACGAGTGCTCGGCGGCCGCTTCGGCCCGCACGAGCGACGCGCCGCGGGCGTCACGGTTCTCGCGGCTGGCGCGGACGAAGTCCTGGAAGAGCGGGTGCGGCACGAGCGGGCGCGACTTGAACTCCGGATGGTACTGGACCGCCACGAACCAGGGGTGGCCGGGCAGCTCGGCGATCTCTACGAACTTGCCGTCGGGAGTGAGGCCCGAGACAGTCATGCCGTGGCGCTCGATCGTCTCGAGGTACTCCTGGTTGAACTCGTAGCGGTGCCGGTGGCGCTCGCTCACCTCGGAGGCGCCGTAGATCGCGGCGGCGCGCGATCCGGGCTTGAGCTTGCAGAGGTACGAGCCGAGCCGCATCGTGCCGCCCATGTCGTCGACGCCGAGCAGCTCCTGGAGCTTGTAAATGATCCGATGCTTCGTCTCCGGGTCCACCTCGGTCGAGTTCGCCCCCGCGAGCCCGCACGCGTTGCGCGCGAACTCGACCATCGCCCATTGGAAGCCGTAGCAGATCCCGAAGTAGGGGATGCCGGTCTTGCGCGCGTACTCGGCCGCCGCCACCATCCCGCCGGTTCCCCGGCTGCCGAAGCCGCCCGGCACCAGGATGCCGTCGACGCCGCCGAGCCTCTCGGCTGCGTTGTGCGAGTCGAGCTCGTCCGACTCGATCCAGCGCCGCACCACCTTCACGTCGTTGCCGAAGCCGCCGTGCGAGAGCGCCTCGTTCAGGCTCTTGTAGGAGTCCTCGAAGGTCACGTACTTGCCGACGATCCCGATCGTGACCTCGCCCTTCGGGTTCTTGATGCGGCGGACGAGGTCCTCCCAGGGCTTCATGTCGCAGCCCGCGCTCGTGAGGCCGAGCTGCTTCAGGATGATGGCGTCGAGGCCCTCGGACGAGAGCACGAGCGGCACTTCGTAGATGGTCTCGACGTCCTTGGCCGTGATCACGGCCTCCTCGGGCACGTCGCAGAAGAGCGCGAGCTTGGCCTTGAGGTCGGGCGAGAGGAAGCGGTCGGTGCGGCACAGCAGGACGCTCGGCGAGATGCCGATCGCGCGCAGCTCGCGCACGCTGTGCTGCATCGGCTTGGTCTTGAGCTCGTGCGCGGTCGCGATGTAGGGCACGAGCGCCAGGTGCACGAAGATCGCGTTCTCGCGCCCGACGTCCTGGCGGAACTGGCGCACGGCCTCGAGGAACGGCAGGCTCTCGATGTCGCCGACGGTGCCGCCGATCTCGACGATCACGACGTCGGCCTCGGCCTTGCCGGTGCCGGCCGCGGCGACCTGCCGGATCGAGGCCTTGATCTCGTCGGTGATGTGCGGGATCACCTGCACGGTGCGGCCGAGGTAGTCGCCGCGCCGCTCGCGCGCGATGACGTTGCCGTAGACCTTCCCCGTGGTGATGTTCGAGGCCTTCGAGGTCTGGCAGCGCGTGAAGCGCTCGTAGTGCCCGAGGTCGAGGTCGGTCTCGGCGCCGTCCTCCGTGACGTAGACCTCGCCGTGCTGGTAGGGGCTCATCGTGCCGGGGTCGACGTTGATGTACGGGTCGCACTTCATCATCGCGACCCGGAAGCCGTGCCCCTCGAGCAGCGCCCCGATCGACGCGGAGGCGAGGCCCTTGCCGAGCGAGGAGACCACCCCGCCCGTCACGAAGATGTACTTGGTCAAACGCGTGTTCCCTTCTCGGAGGCGACGAGCGCGCGCACGCGCTCGAGGTCCTCCGGTGTATCGACCGCCACGCCGGCGTCGCCGTCCCGCGGCACGACGCGGATCTTCATGCCGTGGGCGAGCGCCCGCAGCTGCTCGAGGCCTTCGGCCTCCTCGAGCGGCGAGGGTGGAAGCGCGGCGAAGCGCAGGAGCGCCTCCCGCCGGTAGCCGTAGAGCCCGACGTGCTTCCGGGCGAGGCCGCGCGCCACGGCCGCCTCCGCGGCGGCTCGCGGGTCCGACAAAGCACCCTGGCGCACGTGCGGGATCGGGCTCCTCGAGAAATACAGCGCGTCGCCGCGCGCGTCCGTCACGACCTTCACGACCGAGGCCTGCAGCATCTCCTCCGCCCCGCGCAGCGGCAGCGACAGCGTCGCCATCTCGAGCGCGGGATCGGCCACGAGCGCTTCTGCGACCGCGTCGATGCCGGTCGGGTCGAGCAGCGGCTCGTCGCCCTGCACGTTGATGACGATCTCCGCGTCGATGCCGCGCGCAGCCTCGGCCAGCCGGTCGGTGCCGGTCGCGTGGCGCGGGGACGTGAGCACGGCCTCGCCTCCGAAGCCGCGGACCACAGCCGCGATGCGCTCGTCCTCGGTCGCGACGATCACCCGGTCCACCCGCTTTGCGGCACGCGCACGCTCGTGCACCCTCTCGATCATCGTCTTGCCGTGGATTTCCGAGAGAGGCTTCCCCGGTAGGCGTGTGGCTGCGTAACGCGCGGGGATGATCGCGACGATGGCCAAATCTTGCCGGGGCCCTCGTGTAAGCCGGGATCATAACACCGCCTGGGGGGTCTGGGGGGTGCGGCGGAAGAGCACCCCCCAGGCTCGTCGGCTCACATCCGCCGTTTCTGCTCGCCCTTTGCGCGCACTCCTCCCGCTCGCTAGCATGTCCCCGCTCGAATGGCCAAGGCCCGCGCACGCGAACCGCTGCTCGTGGCGCTCGCTACGCTGGGCCTCGCGGTGCTGCTCTACCCGGGAGCCCTCCTGCGCGGCGAGGCGTTCTTCGAGCGCGACCTGCACCTCGACTGGTACCCGCACCTCGCGGCCCTCGGCCGCGCGCTTGCGCAGGGCGCGTGGCCGCTCTGGGAGCCCGGGCTCGGCTTCGGCCAGCCGCTGCTCGCGGATCCCGGCCTGCAGGTGCTCTACCCGGTGACGTGGCTGGAACTCGCGCTGCCGTGGAACGTCGCGTACACGGCCCTGGTGCTCGTGCACCTGGCGCTCGCGGGCAGCGGCACGTTTCGGCTCGCCCGCCGGCTGGGAGCCGGCCGTGCGGGGGCGTGGACGGGCGCTCTTCTATTCGTGCTCTCGGGGCCGGTGCAATCCGCCGTGAACCTCTGGCACCACTTCTCGGGCGTCGCCTGGATGCCGTGGGTGCTTCTGGCGGTGGACACTCTGGTGAGGCGGCCCGGTGCGTTCGCTTGTCTCGGCCTGGCGGCGCCGCTCGCGCTGCAGGTGCTGGCGGGATCCGCGGATGTTTGCGCGATGACGCTCGCCCTCGCGCTGCTGCTCGGCGTGTTCCGGCTTCTCGAGCGACGGCGGGCGAGCCGGCTCCGCGCACTCGGTTGGACCGCGGCGGCCCTCGCGCTCTCGGCGGCGCTGACGTGCCCTCTCTGGTGGTCCGCGGCCGAGGTCGTGTCCCGCTCGGCGCGCAGCGCGCTTCCCGAGGACGTGCGCACGGCCTGGTCGATCCCGGCGGCGGGCCTGGCCCGCCTCGTCGCCCCGCTCGATCCGGCGCGCGTGCCGTTCGAGCCCACGCTCTGGACCAGCCTCTACGATCGCCCGCTCCATCCGCTGCTCTTCTCCTTGTACCAGGGGCTGCCCGCGCTCGGGCTGGCGGCGGCCTCGCTCCTCGCCCGCGCTCGCCGCGGCCGTGCGCTCGGGCTCGCTGCGCTCGCGCTCCTCGCCGTCGCCTTCTCGATGGGACCCCACTCCGTGGTCTACGGCCCGCTGTGCTGGGCCGTGCCCATGCTCCGCACCTTCCGCTATCCCTCGAAGGCGCTCTGGGCCGTCTCGCTGGTGACCGCGCTCGGCGCGGGGCTCGGCGTGCGGGCGCTCGCCGGGCTCGCGCCGCTCCGCCGGCTCGCTCTCGCGTCGGCGGTGCTCGCCGCTTCCCTCGCCGTGGCGCTCGTCACGGCGCGGCTCCACACCGGAGCCTATTGGGCGCCGATCCTGGGCGCCGCGTTCGCGTTCGTGCTCGCGCTCCTGGGCCGCGGCGTCCAACCCAGGCTCGGCCGCTACGCGCTCGCGGCCCTGGCGCTCGCCGACCTGACGGCCGCGCACCAGTCGCTCAACGCCACGCTGCCCGCTCGGCTCCTGTTCGAGCCACCGGCGCTCGTCGGACCGCTTCGCAGCATCGGGGACGGCCAACGCGTGCACATCTGGGACTACCAGATCCTCCCGGGCACCGCCGAGCGGCTGCTTGGACGCAGCGACGCCTACCGCGCCGCCGCGCCTCCGCCGGGCGTCGACCAGCGCGTGCTGGGCTTCGTCGCGCAGCGGCAGTTCCTGGTGCCGCCGACCGCGACGTTCTTCGGCATCGAGACGAGCTACGACCTCGACAACCGCGGCCTCTTCTCGCACGAGCTCAACAACCTCTGCAGCTTTCTCCGCTACGTGGAGGGCACGTCGGTCCACACGCGGCTCCTGCAGATGGGCGCGGTCGAGAAGATGGTGGTGCTCCACGAGCGGGGGCTCGAGCACTTGCGGGTCGAGGCCGCGTTCCCGAGCTTGATGGGCGAGACGATGCGGGTGCTCGACGTGGACGGCGCGCTGCCCCGCGCCCGCCTCGTCGGCCGTACGCGGGTCGCCGACGGCATCGACGGCCTGCGGGCGCTGTCGGACGGGGGATTCGACCCGCGCGACGAGGCGATCGTCGCGGCCGGGGCCCCGCTTCTCGGAGCGGCGGGTTCACCAGGCAGCGTGCGCTGGCTCGAGCGGCGGGCCGACCGCCAGCGGCTGGAGACGACGAGCACCAGCCCCGCGCTGCTGGTGCTGGCCGACGCCTACGACCCGGGCTGGCGCGCGACGGTCGACGGTGCTCCCGCCCGTGTCGTCCGCGCGAACTTCGCCTTTCGCGGCGTCCCGGTGCCCGAAGGCGGTCACGTCGTCGAGCTCGTCTACCGGCCGCGGTCGGTCGTCTGGGGAGCAGCGGTGGCCCTCGCCGCCGTGGTCGTGGCGGCGGGACTGCTGGTCGCGGGCCGACGCGCCTCGGCGCGGCCCCGAGCCTAGCTCTCGAGCCGACCCAGCCAGGCGAGCGCGCCGAGTGCGGCGAGCGCGAGCCCGCTCGCGACGAGTGCCGCGGCCAGATGCGGCGGCCGGTACCGGAGCTCCACGTGGTGCCGGCCGGCTCGGAGCGGGATCTCGCGGTGCCGGCCGCGCGGCATGTCGACGACGTCGCCGTCCACGCGGGCTTGCCAGCCGGGCGCCCAGGCCTCGCGAATCGTGAGCGTCGTCGGAGCCTGGGTCTCGGAAGTGAGCGCGACGCGATCCGCGCTCTCTGCCACGGCGGAGACGAGTCCCGCTCCGGAGAGCGCGAGGCGCGGCAGCGGGTCGCGCAGCCGGTAGGCGTAGACCTCGGTGGGCCGCAAGCGCGCGGGCTGGAGCTCCCACTCGGGCTCGAGCTCGGCGTGCTCGAGCGGGTCGAGCGACAGGACCGTCGTCACGCCCGCGGCCCGCAGGCGCGGAACCAGCGAGTCGAGCTCACCGCATGCGTTCGCCGCGTCGGGCAGCAGGCGCTCGACGGGCACCAGCATCGTGAGGTCGGGGCTGAGCGCGGTCGCGACGCCCAGCGGGACGTTGCAAGCGGGGCTCAACGTCTCGCGCAGCACGGCGAAGCTCCAGAGCTCGTGGTCCCCGCCGCGTGCCGCACGGCCCGCGAGGTAGGCCGGGCTCGCATCGAGCGGGCAGGTGAAGACGCGGCCCTCGCGCAGCTCGGGGAGCCGCGCGGCGAGCTCCGGAGACGGCTCGAAGCTGTCGCTCGGAGCCATCGGGTTGAGGCCTGCGCCCGTCCGCAGCAGATCGGCAGCCGCCAAGGCCAACGCCAGCCAGGCCGCTCGCGGAGCACTGAGCCGGCCTCGCGCCGCGAGCAGCGCCACGCCGCCGACGGCGAGCGCCACGAGGCCGCCGCTTGCGGCATCGCCGAGCACGCGACCCAGGAGCGCCGCCCGCAGCTCCGGCGACGTGCCGGGCGGGAAGAACAGCGCAGCGAACGTCGCCAGCCGCGTCGGAAGAAGGGACGGCAGCAGCGGTGCGGCCGCGAGCAGCCCCCCTGCGCCGAGCGCGAGCGTCGCGAGCGTGCGGGCGCGTCGGCCCTCGGCGATCGCCTGCAGGCCGAGCCCCGCGAGCAGCGCGACCACGAGATGGACCGTGAAGAACGCCTTCACCGGGAAGCGGAACAGCCGCAGCGATCCCAGGTGCGAAACCAGCGGCTCGAGGCCGCCCCAGCGTCCGAGCGCAACCGCGAGCGCGAGGCCCGCCAGGAGCACGAGACGCCGGGCCGGCGGGCGGCCGTCGGCGACGCCCGTGGCGGCGAGACCAAGCGTGGCGGCCCCGAGGTACAGGCTCAGCACATAGGGGAAGCCGCGCGGGAAGAAGTTCTGGCCCCACCAGTCGTTGGCGAGGTTCGCGAGATCGCCGAACAGCCCGCCCACGACCGTCTGAACGAGCGCGAACGGGTGGATCGAGTGCGCGAGCACCACGTCCGGCGTGAAGCCCTGCCCGCGCGCGCTGCCCGCGACCTGCCCGGCGAGCAGCACCAGCACCGGTGAAGCCGACAGCGCGCCGAGCGCGAGCGCCACGAGGCCGCGCACCGCCGCGCCCGAGCGTCTCGGAGCGAACCCCAGCCAGACACCGCCGACGATCGCCTGCGCGACGATCTCGACCCCCGTCGTCGAGAGCGCGACGGCCACCGCGAGCGCGGCTCCCGCGACCGCCCTCGGGCCGCCGCCGCCCAGGACGCGCACGAGGCCCAGCACGACGAGCGGCGCCCAGGCGGCAGCCTGCACGTAGACGTAGAGGTTGAGCGTCGACAAGTAGAAGCCGCCGAGGGCGTAGACGAGCGCTCCGCCGCAAGCGGCCTCGAGCCGCAGTCCCAGCTCGCGCGCGAGAAGCAGGAAGAAGAGCGCGCCCAGAGGCACGTGCAGCGCGAGCAGCAGCGACAAGAGCGGCTCGTGCGGCCACGCGACCGCGAGCAGGTCCAGGGGATAGCCGAGCGGCGGCAGCGTGAGCGGAACGCCCTCGTGCACGTAGGGGTTCCAGAAGCGCAGCTCTCCGCGGCGCAGGCCCTCGAGCGCGTAGCGGCGCAGCGGGAAGAAGTAGAGCGACAGGTCGCGGAAATACAGGCTCGCGCCGGCCAGCGCGCCGCGCGCGAAAGGCAGGAAGCTGACGAGCGCCACCGCGGCCGCGGTCGCCGCTGCTCGCCGCCGCTCGTTCAGCACGCGCGCGGGCTCAGCGGAGTGTGCGCACGACGCGGGCGGGAACGCCGGCGACGAGCGCGCCCGCCGGGACGTCCTCGGTCACCACGCTGCCCGCGGCCACGAACGAGCGCGCCCCGATCCGGATCCCGGGCAAGAGCGTCGCGGCGGCGCCGACGAACGAGCCCTGCTCGACTACGACCGGTGCGGCCACGGCGGGGAAGTGGGCCTGCAGCGGATGGTCCGCGTAGCCGACGTTCGTGTGCGTCAGCACCAGCACGCGCTCGGCGAAGGTGACCTGGCGCTCGAGCCGGATGCCTTCGGCGAGGTCGAGCAGGCACTCGTCGCCGACGAAGCACTCGTCGCCGAGCTCGAGGCCCGCGAGCCCGCGCCGATAGAGATTGAAGAAGCGCACGTCGTGCAGGATCGTGCCACGGCCGATGTGCGCGCCGAGCAGGCGCAGCCACGGCGCGCGCAGCTGGGGGACGAGCAGGAGCCGATACGGAACCATCGCGGCCGTGAACCAGCCGAAGCGCAGGGCCTTCGACCAGCCGATCTCGGCGAGCGCCTTCAACGGCCCTCGCGTTGCAGCTCGCCGCGGAAGCGAACGAGCTGGCCGAAGTAGCGGAGCGAGTCGCGCAGCCCTCGCACCGTCGAGGTCTTGTCGCCGCGCCGGATGTAGGCGCCTGGGATCTCGACCACGCTCAGCCCGTGCCGCGCCGCGCGCACCATGAACTCGGTGTCCCAGAACCAGCCCGCGTCCTCGATCTCGTCGAGCAGCGGCAGCACCTTGTCGCGGCGGAAGAACTTGTAGCCGGTCTCGGTGTCCTTGTAGCCGACGTCGAGCATGTGGCGCACCAGGAACGAGTAGCCGCGGCTCATCACGTAACGGTCGAGCGAGAGCAGCTGGAACGCGTAGATGCGCCGCAGCGTCGCGATGTCGGCCCCCTTCTCGATCGCGCGCACGAGCGACGGGATGTAGCGGCTGTGCACCTCGAGGTCCACGTCGATGTAGCCGGTGATCGCGCCGCGCGCCGCACGGAAGCCGTCGGTCACGGTCGCGCCGCGTCCGCGGTTCTTCTCGTGCAGGATCGTGCGGAGCTGGAGCTGCGGATGCTCGGCGACGATCCGCGCCAGGATCTCGCGCGTCCGGTCCCGGCTCACGTCGTCGACGAAGATGACCTCGAACGGGAAGCGCGCCTGCTCCAGCGTGTCGCGGATCTCGGCGAAGCTCGCCTCCAGGTGCTCGGCCTCGTTGTAGCAGGCGAGCACCAGGCTCAGGTGCGGGGCCTCGGCCAATCAGGCCCCCGGCCCGCGCACGGCGTCGATCACGCGGTCGACGTCGGCGTCGGCGAGCCGCGCGTGCAGCGGCAGGCGCAGCAGCGTCGCGGCGATGCGCTCGGTGACGGGCAGCTCGTAGTCCACGCCGAGCCTGCGGCCCTGCGGCGCGGAATGGAGCGGGATGTAATGGAACGTGGCCATCACCCCCTGCGCGCGCAGCGCCGCCAGCGCGCGGTCGCGCCGCGCGGGCTCGGGATAGAGGAGATAGAAGATGTGGTGGTTCGGCTCGCGCTCGGGGAGCAGCGCCGGCAGCCGCACGCCCTCGCGGGCGGCCCAACCCTCGAGCCCCGCCCGGTAGCGGGCGCCCACCTCGGCGCGGCGCGCCTGGATCGCCGCCAGCTTGTCGAGCTGCGCGTCCAGGATCGCGGCGAGCACGTCCGACAGCACGTAGCTCGAGCCCTCCGCGACCCAGGTGTACTTGTCCACCTCGCCGCGGAAGAACGCGGCGCGGTTCGTGCCCTTCTCGCGGGCGATCTCCGCACGCTTGCCGAGCTCCGGGTCGGAGACGAGCAGCGCGCCGCCCTCGCCGCAGCTCAGGTTCTTGGTCTCGTGGAAGCTCAGGCAGCCGGCGTCGCCGAGCGTTCCGAGCGCGCGGCCGCGCCAGCGCGCCGCGATGCCCTGGGCGGCGTCCTCCACCACTCGCAGATCGCGGCGCTTCGCGATCTCGAGCAGGGCCTCCATGTCCGGGGCGACCCCGGCGTAGTGGACCGGCAGCAGCGCGGCGCTGCGGGGGGTGAGCCGCCGCTCGACGTCCTCTGGGTCGAGCCCGAGCGTGCGCTCGTCGATCTCGGCGAAGACCGGCCGCGCGCCCATCCGCAGCACGGCGTTCGCCGTCGAGGCGAAGGTGAAGGACGGCACGATCACCTCTTGGCCGGGACCGACGCCGAGCGCCAGCAGCGCGAGCTCCATGGCGTGGCTGCACGAGGTGGTGAGCAGGGCGCGCCCGGCCCCGGTCATCTCGGCGAGGCGCGCCTCGACGCGCCGGCCGATCGGTCCGTCGCCCGCGGTGTGGCTCGCGAGAGCGGTGCGCACGGCTTCGAGCTCGCGCTCGTCGTAGGAGGGAGCGTGAAAGCGGATGGTCGAGCTCGCGGCCGACAGCGCCATCGCGGACGATGCTAGCAGACGCCCGAGCACCTGCGCGCGCGCGTTCGCAGGCCAGAGGGCGGGTCGGCAGCCTGGCCGCCAGCGGGCCCCAGGCAGGCGGCTTGGTAGAATCCCGGGCGATGAACGCGGCACTCTGCCTCGTCTTCGTGGTGTCCGGCTGCGCGGCGCTCATCTTCGAGACGCTCTGGTTCCGCCAGGCGGGCCTCGCGCTCGGCAACACCGTGTGGGCCTCCGCGCTCGTCACGGCTTCGTTCATGGCCGGCCTCGCGAGCGGCAACGCGATCGCGGTGCGCTGGGGCCGTCGCTTCGCGAGCCCGCTGCGGGCCTACGCGGGTCTCGAGGCTCTCGTGGGGGTGATGGGCGTCGGGCTCGTGCTGGTGTTCTCGCGGGTCGGACAGGCGCTGGCTCCGCTGATGGGCTCGCTCGGCGCCGGGCCGCTCAACGCGCTGCGGGTCGGCGTGTCGTTCCTCCTGTTGCTGCTCCCCTCGTGCGCGATGGGCGCCACGCTGCCGCTCGTCGTGGGCGCCCTGTCGCGGCACGATCCCAATTTCGGCCGGGCCCTGGGCCGCCTCTACGGCTGGAACACGTTCGGCGCCGTCCTGGGGACGCTCGCCAGCGACCTCGTGCTGATCGAGGCGATCGGCATCCGCGGGGCTTCTCTCGTCGCGGCCTTCCTGAACCTCGTGGCGGCCGGCGCGGCCTTGCGCCTCTCGGGCCGCATCGGGCGGCGCGACCCCGACGAAGCGCCGCCCCCGAGCGCGGCGTTCGAGGCCGGCGCCTGGCGCGTGCTCGCCGCCGCCTTCCTGGCGGGCGGGATCCTGCTGGCGCTGGAGGTCGTCTGGTTCCGCTTCCTGCTGGCGTTCACGCCGGTAAGCGCATGGGCGTTCGCGGTCCTGCTGGCGGTGGTGCTGCTCGGGATCGCCGCCGGGGGCGTGGCGGCTTCCGTCGTGCTGGGCCGCCTTCCCGACGCTCACCAATGGGCAGTCGTGCCGGCCCTGCTCGCCGGAGTCGGCGTGGTGACGAGCTACGCGGCCTTCCTCGCGGTGGCGCCCGACCCCGGCGAAGCGGCGCTCACGACGCTCGCGGGCTACTTCCGCATCGCGCTGCCACTGATGCTCCCGGTCTCGTTCCTCTCTGGCACGCTGTTCCCGCTGCTCGGCCGTGCGCTCCACGCGCGCCTCGGCGATGCCACGCGCTCGACCGGCCTCGTCACGCTCGCCAACACCACGGGCGCGATGCTGGGTGCGCTCGCGGCGGGCTTCCTGCTGCTGCCGGCGCTGGGCGTCGAGCGCTCGCTCTTCGCCCTCGCCTGCGCCTACGGCGCGGTCGGCATCCTCGCGCTCGCGCCGGAGACGCACGGGCGGCGCCTCGTCGCGGCCGCGGCCGCGGCCGTGTTTCTCGCCGCCATCGCGCTGTTTCCGTTCGGGCTGATGCTGGGCCGCTACGTGCCGCTCGTCGCGTCGCGCTGGCAAGACGAGTCGTTCCGTGCGATCGCCTACCGCGAGGGGCTCTCGGAAACTGCGATGCTGCTGCGCCAGGACGCCTTCGGCGCGCCGCTCTCGTACCGGCTGGCCACGAACGGCATGGCGATGTCCGCGACCAATTACGTCGCGCGCCGCTACATGGGTCTCTACGCCTGGCTGCCCGTCGCCGCGCATCCGGGGCCCAAGCGCGCGCTGCTCATCAGCTACGGTCTCGGCACTACCGCGCGCGCGCTGGTGGAGACGCGCGAGCTCGACGCCGTCGACGTGGTGGACGTGTCCGCGGACGTCCTGCGGCTCTCGGCGCTCGCGCAGGAGAGCCCCG
>Ga0335076_10006149_pt1 | contig 12107 bp, 11 predicted proteins | sample Lox_Sample_25_FD_206717 | JGI IMG/M metagenome (GOLD analysis project Ga0335076, IMG submission 206717) | Soil microbial communities from Loxahatchee National Wildlife Refuge, Florida, United States - Lox_Sample_2.5 | ecosystem: Environmental > Terrestrial > Soil > Wetlands | place: USA... | reverse complement strand
AACTTGTTGCCATCCTGCCTTCCCCGTTGTATGGTGAGTGTATGGCGCGCATGATTTCGACCACCATTCGCTTGCACGAAGAAGACGTCCGCGCCCTGAAGCGTGCCCGCGCCGCCGGCCACTCCGCCTCGGAACTGATTCGTAAAGGCCTCCGTGTCGTGGCCTCGCGCTACTACACCCGCCGCCGGCCGCCCTCTACGTTGCTCTTCGAGTCCACCGACACCAAACTTGGCGATGAATCCGAGCTGTTTAGGAATCTTGAAGATTGAGCGGCCCCGTCATCGCTGATACCGGCGGGCTCTTGAAAGCGCTCGCCCGCACCCCGCATGGCCAACCGAGCTTTCCCGAATACCAAACCGTTCTCGTCACCGCCAGCATCGTAATCGTGCCGGCGCTCGTGCTCGCCGAGGTGGACTACTTCCTTCGCGAGAATCGCACTGCCATGCGCAAACTCATCGCCGAGATCTTTGATCCCATGACCCGCTACGAGTACGAGCTGCCCTTGCCGTCCGATCTCGTTCGCGCCCTCGAATTCGAAGCTAAATTCAAGCAGCTTGACCTCGGCTTGGTCGATGGCACCGTCGCAGCCCTCGCCGAGCGCCGCAAAGTCTATCGCGTGCTGACCACCGACCGCCGCGATTTCAGCACGCTCCGCATCGGCCCCCACTTCTCGCGCCCTCTCGACCTCGTACCCTAATCGTCCCGCCGTACTATAGGCCCCGTGTCGCGCTACTCACCTTCACTGCGCCTTGCCCTCAATCAGCCGCCGCACGCCCTCCCGGCACGCCGTGACCAGCTCCGCCAACAGTTCCCCATCCAGCCCTTCGTTCCCCACCATAAACGCCGCTCCATTAATCAGCGCCACCAGCGCCAGCGCTAAATCCAGATGCTCTTCCGGCGCACCTCCCAAATCCTCCGCCAGCTTCTTTTTCAGAAACTCAAACGACGGCAGGTTCTCTTTCCGCCCGAAGCGGATCGCCCAATCCGATACCAGCAGCCGGAATTCGTTCCCATTGGCTAGCATGAATTGCAACCCCAGCTCGCACACCTCCGTCGCGCTCTTCGCCCCTTTCACCGCCTGGAACATCCGCTGCCGCGCCCGCTCGCGCAGAAAAGTCAGCAAATCTCCTTTGTCTTTGAACCGTTCGTACAACGTCGGCGTCGTGGTCTTGGCGGCCTTCGCCACCGCGCGCATCGTCAACGCGTGCTCGCCCCCTTTGCTCCAGATCTGGTAGGCGGCGTCCACGATCCGCCCCTCCAACCGCTCGTCCGCTTTTCTCGGCATGCCTGTCCTTTTCCTGCTTTTCCTCAATATTTAATCGTTTAAATATATCTTGACAACGTTAAAGATACAACGTATAAATATCCCCGGCTCATGAACGCTTTTCAGTGTTCTACGTCACAGCTCTACGCAAGGAGAAGTCCGCACCAGATGTCTCGTTTTGAATACACCGTTTACACCAAAGCCAGCCCTGCGCTGGCCTGGTTCGTTTTTTCCGACATGCACCGCTGGAATAGTTTTGCCAACGTCTACGGCGATTTGCGTTGGCGCGACGGCGTCCCCTGGCAACCCGGAAGCCGCTTGCAGATTGAACTCCTCCGGCCCGTTAACGCCATCATCGACCACGTAATTACCACATGCGTTCCCGCAAAAAAAGTGGGCTGGATTGATCACGCTATTGGCGTGGCTATCGCCCAGTGGGTTACGTTTGAAGACCGCGGCCTCGAAGGCACGCGCATTCACACCTGGGGGGAAGTCGTGCACTCCGGCATCAGCATCGGCGGCCACACCGTCGAAGAGCTGCTGTCTTCGTTCACGCGCACCTGGTACGAAGCCTTCCGCCTGGCCTGCAATCAGTTGGTCATCCCCGGCGGCGCGGTCCCGGGCGATGCGCCTTTCCTGACCACCTGACGCGTCCTGGCACGCCGCTTAGTTGGTCGTCAGCATCAGGAAACGCCGCCAGCCAATCCGCTGCCCCTAGCTTGGTCACGATCAGGTCGGGGGCGCTTCCTGGGCGCCGTGGCTCTTACGCGACGCCGCCGGACGCGTGCGGCAACGTCCACTCGCCGACGCTCACGAACAGCTCCAGCCCGATGGCGAAAGCGCCGTCCGCGAGCGGTTGGCAATACACCACGCGCGCGCGCGACCGCAGGCTCCCAAGGAGCGACCTTACCGTAACCCGCTCGTTCGGCTGCCACGGCTGGCTGGTCAGCACACGCGCTCCACGCGGGCTCACATTTTCCGTGATTCCCTGCTGCGCCGCCGTATGCACATCCGTCGCCGACAAATCCACTGCAAGTCGCGCGGACGCACGGTTTTCCGCGCGGCGCATTTCGCTATGCATAGGGCACCGCTTCGCTTTCTGGGCTGGGGTACGGAATTCCGGGCAAACGTCCGGGCAGGTTGAATTGCGGCGCCATCATGCGTCTCAACCCTGGTCTGGGTCAAGAAGTTTCGTCGGCCTAGCCGGGTCGGCCCCGGGCGGCGGACTCGTCAAACTCTGTCCGGCCCCGCAACAGCGTATCCCACGAACGGACAGCCCAAGCGGGTCCGGGCATCCCACTCTGCCCTTAAACCGAATCTTTTCAATCGCTTGGAAGAGGTGCCGTTTGGCCTCGCGCTTGCCTTTGTTCTAACAGGGCCTTACTCTTTCTCCCGCTCCTCGGAGGCACATCATGAAGAAACACGAACGCATCCGCGAGAAGGTCACCATCCTGCCCACTTCGATGTACCTCTCCAAAATGCATGACGCCGGCTGGACTCTGGTGGCTCTCGAATGGGAACGCGAAATTGAAGTTTCCGGCCAACCCGAGCCACCCGAAGAGTTGCTCGCCGGCGAAGAGATCCCCTTTGGCCTGCGCATCGCCGCGGATTGCCACCATCTCGAGGATGACCCACTCGAAATGCAGACGCTGAAGTTTCTCGCCGAGTTGATCGTGCAAGACGTCTCGTTCAAGAGCATGGCCGACGCGCTCAACGCCCGCGACTATCGCGCTCGCAACGGCCAGCCCTGGACCGCCGCCTCCGTCTTCCGCCTCATTCCTCGTCTGATCGACGTGACGCCCCGCATCCTCAGCGGCGGCGAGTGGGAATCGCGCAAAAAGCAGCTCACCAAAGTCAGCTGGAACTCTTAGGCTAACCCACAACCCAGCGTTGGCAGCGTTCACGGCAGATTCGCCGCGGCAGCGGACTTGATGCCGGGTTCTTTGTGCGCTCCGTTACTGCGGCTCCGCACTTCCGCTATTATTCTCTGAACATGTCCCAGGTCTCGGATCTACCTTCGCCCAGCGGGCCGGAAGCTCGCCGCTCCCAGCGCGTCGTCCTGCGCGTGCCCATTCTCGTTCGCGCCAACGTTCCCGGTGAGCCGCCGCTCACAGAAGATACCTTCACGCTCGTGGTCAACGCCCACGGCGCACTGGTTTCTCTCGCCATGAAAGTCCGCCCCGGTCAGCGCGTCGTCATTCGCAACTGGGGCACCGCTAAAGAGCAGGACTGCCGCGTCATCCACGTCAAAGACAACCCCTTCGGCAAAAACGAAGTCGGCATCGCCTTTCTTCTGCCCAACCCCCATTTCTGGAACCTCGACTTCCCGCCGCCCGACTGGGTCCCGTATATGGCTAAGAAATAGGGCGCTTGCGCCTCCAGCTCGCGGGGGTCGTCGGGCTCCTGACAATCTTTTTTTCTCTGTGACATTCTACCTATTCTGTCGTCTAATATGTCGAACGTCTAGGAGAGACATTTAGGAGACTCATGCCGCCCATCGAAAAGTCCGACCTGCTGCAAGGCACGCTGGACATGCTCATCCTGAAAATCGTGGCCCTCGGTCCCGTGCACGGTTACGGCATCTCGCAGCGCATTCGCCAAATCTCAAAAGAAGTTCTGCAAGTCCAGCAAGGCTCGCTCTACCCCGCTCTGCATCGCCTCGAAAAGCGTGGCTGGCTCGCCTCGGAATGGGGCGCTTCGGAAAAGGGCCGCCAGGCTAAGTTCTACAAACTTTCTAGCAAGGGCCGCAAGCAACTCGCCAGCGAAGCCTCGAACTGGAACCGCCTGGCGGACGCCGTCGCCAACATAATGCAGACCGAGCCGGCCCAGTAGGAGACCGCTCATGTCCTGGTGGAAAGCAATTTTTTCCAAACGCCCCTCCGAATCGCAAATGAACTCCGAGCTGCGCTTCCACCTCGAAGAGCTCATTGACGAGAACGTCGCCAGGGGCATGACGCCGGAGGAAGCGCGCCGCCGCGCCCTGCTCGAATTCGGCGGCCACGAACAGCTCAAGGAAGATTTGCGCGATGTCTATCGCATCCGGCTTCTCGATGCCGCCTCCGCCAATCTCAAATCCGCGTTTCGTTTCGTCCGCAAGTCGCCCACCTTCTCGATCACCGTCATTCTTACGCTCGCGCTCGCCATTGGCGCCAACAGCGCCGTCTTCTCCGCGATTGACGCCATCCTGCTCAAGCCGCTGCCCTTTCCCGAAGCCGACCAGCTCATGCTCCTCGAGCAACACCTGCCGAAAGGCCCCGCGGTGCTCACGCGCGTCGCTCCCGTGCGCCTCGAAGATTGGCATCGCCTCAACGCGACCTTCCAGTCGCTCACCGGCTATTACACTGAGGACGTCTCCGAGTCCACCGGCGCGCTTCCAGAAAAAGTCACTCGCGCCTGGGTGTTGCCCCGTTTCTTTGACGTCTGGGGCATGGCCCCCGCGCTCGGCCGCGAATTTACTCCCGACGAAGAAACCCTCAACGGCCCGGCGGCCGTCCTTATCAGCGACCGTTTCTGGCGCCGCCGCTTCAACGCCGATCCGCGCGTCCTCGGACAAAATCTGCGCCTCGACGGCCGCCTCTATCCCATCGTCGGCGTCATGCCACCTTCGTTTCTTTTTCCGGATCGCGAGGCGGAACTCTGGTGCCCCATTCCCGCCGGCTTGTCTTATGGCCAGGCGCGCGCCAACAACTGGTTCATCGTCATCGGCCGGCTGAAACCCGGCGCGACCGTGGCGCAAGCGCGCGCCGATCTTTCCACCGTGCAAGCGCAACTCGGCCGCCAATTTCCCGAAACCGACGGCGGCCTGTCCGTCACCATCGAACCGCTCAAGGAGAACACCGTTGGCGGTTCGCGCCGCTCGCTTTGGCTGCTGTTCGGCTCGGTTTCCCTGCTCCTGCTCATCGCCTGCACGAACATCGTGGCCCTACTTCTCTCTCGAGCAACGCAGCGCCAGCGCGAGATCTCGGTGCGCTTCTCCCTCGGCGCTTCGCGCGGCACGCTCGTCGCGCAACTCCTTACCGAAACGTTTGTCCTGGTTTTGCTGGGTGCGGGACTCGGCCTCTTTCTCGCGGCCGCTGCCGCGGATATTTTTCGTTCGCTCGCCGCGCAACTTCCGCGTGTCGAAGAAATTCACCTAGACACGCGCATCGTTCTCTACTCGCTGGCGTGCTCGATCATCGTGACGTTTCTCTGCGGCCTGATCCCCGCCCTCCGCGGCACTCGCCGCAACCTCTCCGTCTCTCTCGCGCAAAACAGCCGCTCCCAGGTTTCCGGCCAAAATCCTTTGCAGTGGCTCCTGGTCGGCGTTCAGGTCGCTCTTGCGGTCACTCTGCTGGCCGGCGCCGGGTTGCTGCTCCGCAGCTTTCAGGAACTCGGCCGCGTCTCGCGCGGCTTCGACTCCAGCCGCATCCTCACCTTCCAGCTCAGCATGAACTGGGGCGAAACCGGCGACATGAAAAAGCTCCGCCAGTTCACCGATCGCGTGCTCGAAACGTTGCGCGCCACTCCGGGCGTCGAGTCCGCCGCCATCTCCGTCGGCGTCCCCGGCGCGCCCTTCAAGTATGAAACCGAACTCCAGCTTGTCGAAGGCCGCGCCGCCAGCGAACCGAAACTCGTCGCCGCCAATCGCTTTGTTTCCGCCAGCTACTTCAAGACCATGCACATTCCGCTGCTCGCCGGCGAGTCGTGCCGCGAAACCGACGGCCCGCCCACCATCGTCGTCAATCGCGCTTTCGCCGACGCCTACTTCCCCGGCGTCAACGTCGTCGGTCATCACGTTTTACCCGTAGGCCTCGGCTACTCCGGCCCCGCGGAAATCGTCGGCATCGCCGGCAACGCTCGCGAAACCGGCCTCGAGCACGCGCCTGTCCCCACTGCCTACTGGTGCGCGCCCATCGCGCAGCCCGGCACCTACTTCCTGCTGCGCACGCGCAACGCGCCCATGACTCTCGCTGAAACCGTTCGTCGCCAGCTTCGCGACATCGAGCCGCTACGCTCCGCCTACGATTTCGCGCCCCTCGAAGGCCGCTTCTCCGACGCGCTCGCCGAAAATCGTCTCCGCACCATTTTTCTCTCGTTCTTTGCTGCCACCGCGCTCGCGCTCGCGTGCGTCGGCCTCTACGGCACGCTGAGCTACAACGTCAGCATTCGTCAGCGCGAAGTTGGCCTGCGTCTCGCCCTCGGCGCGCTGCGCGGTCAAATCGTTCAACAATTCCTCTGGCAAGGCCTGCTCGTCTGCCTCCTCGGCTGCGCTGCCGGTTTCGTCTTGGCCGCTGCCTCGTCCCGCGTCCTCGCTGGCCTGCTCTACGGCGTTTCTCCCACCGACTTGCCCACGCTCGCCGGCGTAATCCTCCTCGTACTGCTCGTCGCCGCCGTCGCCTCTCTCCTTCCCTCCCTGCGCGCCTCCCGCGTCGAACCCATGCACGTCCTCCGCGAAGAGTGATGCCTCCCCAGCCCCTGTAGAGGTGGGGCTTGCCCTTCCACTCTTCGCCTTCAAGCTGCACCCGCGCCGCCGCTCTGCTACATTGCTGCAACACCACGGGAGGCTCCATGCTCGACCCCCAATGCGACCCGCGCGTAGACGCCTACATCGAAAAAGCCGCGCCCTTCGCGCAGCCCATCCTCACGCACCTGCGCGAGCTCATGCATCAAGCCTGCCCGCGCGCCACGGAAACCATGAAGTGGCGCTTGCCCTTCTTCGTCCAGCAAGGCATCATCCTCGCGCACCTGGCCGCCTTCAAAAACCACTGCGCCTTCGGCTTCTGGGGACCGGAAATGAAGAAAGTCCTGGCCAAAGACGGCCTGACGGCCAGCAATTCCATGGGCGCGTTTGGTCGCCTTACCAGCCTGGACGACCTGCCCCCCGATAACAAAATGCTGTCCTACATGGGCTATGCCGCCGACCTCGTCGCTTCCGGTCAGCGCACCAAATCCATCGCGCGCCCCAAAAACGCTGCCAAGAAAAAGCCGGTTCATGTCCCGCGCGAACTCGCCGCCGCCCTCAAGAAAAACAAAATCGCCGCCAAGGCCTTCTCCACCTTCAGCCTCAGTTGCCGCCGCGAATACTGCTACTGGATCACCGCGGCAAAGCGCCCCGAAACCAAACACAAACGCGTCCGGCAAGCCCTCGCCCTAATCGCCCAAGGCAAATCCCACTATTGGAAATACGACCAAACATAATCCTTCCTGTCCCGCCAAGCGCGTGTCGCATTCATTTGTGCGCGCAACCGCCGCCGCGCCGGCACTTGTAGGGGCGCGATTCATCCCGCCAACGGTGTAAGCCCCGCCGCGATCACCACGACGACTCCGACCTGCCCGCCTTTGTCCTTTCGCACTTTTTTTCTCTTGACATACGAATTCTTTAGTACTATAAACTCCGCATGCGCCCCAAACCTTCCACCCTCACGCCCCAAGAACTCGAAATCATGAAACTCGTCTGGCAGCGCGACTCCGCCACCGTCCGCGACATCTACGAAGCCCTCCTCGAGCACCGCAAAATCGCTTACACCACCGTCATGACCATGATGAAAATCCTCGAAACCAAGGGCTACCTCAAGAAAACCCGCCAGGACCGCGCCTTCCTCTACCGCCCCACCCATCCCAAAAACCAGGTCATCGGCGGCATGATTCGCGAATTCATCGATCGCGTCTTCAACGGCTCCGCCGAGCCGCTTCTCGTCCACCTCGTCAAAGATCGCCAGCTCCGCGAAAAAGATCTGCAAAAAATCATGCGCCTGCTCGAGTCCTCGAAATGAACATCGCTGCCGCGCCGCCGGTCCCTAGGAGCTTCCGATGAACACACCCTTGTGGTTCTCCAATCTCTTTTTCTGGTTTCTCCAGGTCGCGCTGCTCGTCCTCGTGGCCGCGTTTCTTCCGCGCCTCTTCCAGATTCGCCGGCCCGGCGTCCTTCTCGCCTATTGGCGTGCCCTGCTCCTTTTCAGTCTTGTTCTCCCGTTTGTGCAACCCTGGCATCACCCCCGCATCCTCAGCGCCACGCTCGTCGAGCGCAGCTTCTCACCGGCTGCTCTGCCGCCGCCTCTCGCTCCGCAACCTTCGCACTGGCAATTGCCGGACGCGGCGCTCCTCGCCCAGTTTCTCGCCGCCGGGCTCCTCGCGGGAATCCTGATTCGTTTGCTCCTGCTTGCCGCCGGGCTCTTGAAACTTCGCCAGCTACGCCGCGCCTCGTCCGTAATTTCCGGACCCGCTGCTTTACTAGCTCTTTTCGACCAGACGCGCGCCACCGTCGGCGTGCGCGCCGACTTCCGTCTCTCCCCCGCCGTGGACTCGCCCGTCACCTTCGGCCTCGCGGCGCCCGTGATCCTTCTACCGGAGCGCTTCCTGGCCCTCGAACCGCGCTTCCAGGCCGCCATTGCCTGTCACGAGCTGTTGCACGTTCGCCGCCGCGATTGGGCACAGCACCTCGCGGAAGAATTTCTTCGCGGCGCTTTCTGGTTTCATCCCGCCATCGCCTGGCTCATTTCCCGCGTCCGTCTTGCGCGCGAACAAGTCGTCGACCTCGCGGTGGTCCACCTCACGCAGGCCCGGCAGTCTTATCTCGAGGCGTTGCTCGCCTTTACCCACCGCCGCGCCGCCTTCGCGATTCTTCCCGCCCCACCCTTTCTCGGCGAGCGTCAACTCGTCGCCCGCATCGCTCTCATGGTTCAGGAGGTTCGTATGTCTCGCACACGTCTCATCGCCGCACTAACCGCCAGTTCGTTGTGTATCGCGCTGGCGGCTATCTTCGCTGTGTGGGCTTTCCCGCTGCACGGCGCGCCGCGTCTCGCACAGTCCCCATCCGCTGGAGGAACAACCGCGCAAACTCCGCTGCTCCGGCGTATCCAGGTACAGCATCACGATTTTCGCGCCGGCCTGTTGAACGACGCTGTCATCAACGAAGAGCAGGCCCGGATCAATGCGCTTCCCGGCCGCCTCAAAGTCGAGACGACCTACGACCAGGCCGTAGCGGACCACATGCAGGAAGTCCTGCGGACCTTCTGGAACGAGCGCGGAGTCACCGTCGACGTCAACAGCTCGCTACGGCCTTCGCCGCCTTCGACCCGCTACGCCATACTCCAATTCGACGTCTTCCAGCAAACGCTTCTGCCCGGCCACCTCACCGGCGGCATCAGCGGCGGGGTAAGCAGCGGTGTGAGCGGTGGAATTTCGGGCGGCGTTGCGTCCGGTACTTCGGGCAGCGTTGCGGGAGGTGTCGCCAGCGGAAGCTCGGGCGCGGCGACTTCAGGCGCTCGCAGCGGTGTGTCTGGGGGCACTAGTGACGGCATGAGTGCGGGCGTGAGTGACGGTGTGAGTGGTGGCGTTAGCGGTGAACGGCGCACGCAAGCCTCTTCCAGCGTGCCCAGCGTGGCTTATGACGCCATTTGGGTCGACACTGTCAAGCGCGGGCCCATGCTTCGGCAGGTTCGCGGGCTTGGAAAGCTTGTCCGGGCAGAAGATTCCACCTCAGTGGCCCAAATAAGCATGCCCGTTTTTTTGACCGTGGACGTACGGCCGAATCAATCCGCCGCCGTCGATACGCACATGGGCGTCGTGAAGGGGCACGTCGTCAGCATCAGTCCCTCCGGCGATACTTGCTCTATAGATGTTGCACTCGATTCGGCCCTGCCGGAACGCGCCACTGTGGGCCTGACCGTCGATGCGACCATCGACATCGAAAAGCTTGAGAATGTTCTCTACGTTGGCCGTCCCGTTCACGGCGGGGCCAACCTTTCCATTGGTCTTTTCAAGATCTCCAAAGACGGCTTAGAAGCCCAACGGGTTCCCGTCAAACTCGGACGCGTCTCGGTCAACACCATCGAGGTCCTCGACGGTCTCAAAGCGGGCGATAAAATCATCCTTTCCGACATGTCGGCCTACGACAACGTGGACCGGGTCCGCCTCACCGACGAGACCCACACGCTGAAGCGCTAGGAATCCGCAACCCTCCACGAGAGCATTGTCTGTCTTGTCCGGGCCTCCGCGCTCGCTGGCCTTCCTCGCGGCAACGCCGGGCTCACCATCAAGAAACGACTCCCGGACCCACTCGTTTCGGTGTGTATTTTCAACTCCTTCTTATTTCAACTATCTCCCGTCTTTTCTTGCGCTTAACCACGATTTTCGGCGATTCGAATCGTATACTACAAAGATAATTCTTGACATGTGAAAGTTTTAGTGCTAGTATTCGGTATGAGTTTAGCTATTCCACGCTTCCGGCGCGCCCTCGGCTCCCACGCGAATCTTCCGTCGCCCTCCATGGCGACCTCGGCACGCTCCTCCGCCGCCCTTGCTCCAGCACAAATCCTTTGCTTTCATATTCTTCCACACTCTTTTGCCGCTCGCCAAACGCTATCCCCCACCTTTTCAGCCACTTACAAACTCTTTGCGCAAAACACCCGGGGTGGGGTAGTCCCCTCCTCTGCCTCCTCAATCTCCTTTCCGTCCTCTCCCTCCTCCATTTGGCCCACACACGAATCGCCGCAACCCCAATCCCCTCATGCGCTTGCCGCCAAATCTCTGTACACCCCCGGGGGTACCCCCCAGCCGCTCCGCCCACGGTCCCAATTCGCTACCCGCTTCTCCCTTTTGCTATCCTTTTCTCCGTCAGCGTACTCCCAACTTCCCTCTTTCACTTCCAAAGGAGCTTCATGCAGTCTCTCCGCCTCAATCCGATCCTCAACACGGATTCCTACAAACTCACGCACTGGTGGCAATACCCGCCTGACACGCGCCACATCTATTCTTACGTCGAGTCCCGCGGCGGCATGTTTGAAGAAACCATGCTCGCCATGCTCCAGTACATCCTCAAATCCAACTTCGCCGGCCAGGTTTTCACTCTCGACGACGTCGAAGAAGCGCGCCGCTTCGCCCACGCCCACTTCGGCGGCCATCCCAAAAGCTTCAACTACGAAGGCTTCAAATCCCTCTACGCCAAACACGGCGGCCGCCTTCCTCTGCGCATCCGCGCCGTAAAAGAAGGCACCGTCGTCAAGAGCCACAACGCGCTCATCACCATCGAAAATACCGACCCTGAGTTTTACTGGCTCACCAACTGGGCGGAAACCATTCTTCTGCAGATTTGGTATCCCATCACTGTGGCTACGCTCTCGCGCGCCATCAAACAGGTCATCGGCAAAGCGCTCGTCCGCACCGGCGACCCTTCCCTGCTCCCTTTCAAACTCCACGACTTCGGCTTTCGCGGCGTCTCGTCCAAGGAGTCCGCGGCCATCGGTGGCGCCGCCCATCTCATCAACTTCCGCGGCACCGACACTATCGCCGCCATCCAACTGCTCAATCAGTTTTACTCCGCCGACCACACCGCCAGCGATCCTCTCGACTGCGCGGGCTACAGCATTCCCGCCTCCGAGCACTCCACCATGACCGCGTGGGGCGAAGCCAACGAGTCCCAGGCCTACGCCAACATGCTCGTGAACTGCCCCGATGGCGTCGTCGCCTGCGTCAGCGACTCCTATGACATCTACAACGCGGTCCGCAATCTCTGGGGCGGTGCGCTGCGCGACAAAGTTCTCCAGCGTAAAGGCACCCTCGTCATTCGCCCTGACTCCGGCGACGCCGTCAGCGTCCTCGAAGAACTGTTCAAAATCGTCGCCGACGTTTTCGGCTACGAAGTGAACCGCAAAGGCTGGAAGACCACCGTGCCTTGCGTGCGCTTCATCCAGGGCGATGGCGTCAACTACTACACCATCCAGAACATCACCGCACAGCTCACTCGCAAGGGCTGGTCCCAGGACATCTGGAGCTATGGCATGGGCGGCGCGCTCCTGCAACAGGTCAATCGCGACACGCTGAAATTCGCGCTGAAATGTTCCGCCATCGATCGCGTCGGCACCTG
>Ga0335076_10006147_pt1 | contig 12107 bp, 10 predicted proteins | sample Lox_Sample_25_FD_206717 | JGI IMG/M metagenome (GOLD analysis project Ga0335076, IMG submission 206717) | Soil microbial communities from Loxahatchee National Wildlife Refuge, Florida, United States - Lox_Sample_2.5 | ecosystem: Environmental > Terrestrial > Soil > Wetlands | place: USA... | reverse complement strand
GAGCCGCCCGATCACCTCGGGGACGTCATCACCACCTACGCGCAGGCACTGTCCGGGCTGGGGCAGATCACCGCCGACGAGGCCGCGCGGGTCGGCGACCCGGCAGAGATCCTGGTCCCGCCGGCGCTGCTGCGTCGTGCGGCCAGGTACATCGGCGGCGCCGCCGACCTGGCTATGAACGGTGGCCAGCTCCCGGACGGGATTCCCGAGACGGCACGCAGCCAGCTGGCCGCGACCCTGCGCCGGGACGCTGACGGCCTGATCGCGATCACGGCCGCCGACTGAGCCTCATGGCCAGCACTCTCGCTATCGCCACTGGCCGTTCCGTTGTTGCTCAAGCCCCGCTAGCCAGACCGGCCTCGAACAGGGCACCCTGGCTGCGGAACCAGTCCGCTACCTCCCGCTCGTCCCTGCCGGTACACCACCGGGTGCCGGCGCCGCCTCCACGACCAGGCCGTCACGGACACCGACCTCGAACGTGGCATCAGGCAGCGACACCCGGATCCACCGCGTCCGCCTGGCGCCGCTCCTCGCCGCCGCGCTGGCCGCGCACTGGCCGCACAGCAACCCGCCCGGATGAAGCCGCGCGGGCTCCCTGGCGGTAGCGGATCCGGTCGTGCAGGCCATCCGGTGATTCCTGCCAGAACTCAACCCGGGCGGGCAGCACCCGGAAGCCGCCCCAGCGCCGCGGACGAGGAACACCGGCACCGCCGGGGTGGCGCTGCCGCACGTCCTGGACCTGCATTTCCAGGACCACCGGTCGGCCACGACGCGGCTTTGGCGCCAGGCGGCCGCGCCGAGCCGGGCGGCCGGGACCCGCGTGCGCCAGTACTCATCCGCCTCGTCCTCGCTCACCGGATCAACCGGCCCCGCCACGCGGACCTGGGGGTGGACCGGCACAAGCCGGTGCAGCACGGCCGCCGCCCGGGGATTGGCCGCCAGCTCGGCACCCTTGTCGCTGTCGCAGTCGGTGAAGAAGACCAGCCCTCGCCGCAGGCCGCGCAGCACCACCAGGCGGGCCGAGGGAACCGCGTCGCTGGCGGCACTCGCGATGGTCATGGCCTCCGGCATCGGCTGCCCGGCCGCGCGGGCCGCGTCCAGCCACGCGGACAGCTGACCCAGCGGGTCAGCGTCCAGGTCTGCGACATCCACCCGCCCAGTCTCGCGCCCCCGAGGACAGTAAGCGATAAGCCACGGTCACGGCGTCGTGCCGCAGCCGGTCGTCCTGGGCGTCGGTGCTGACGCGGGCCAGGCCGATCATCCCGCTGGCCGCGCTCGCATCGCCAGCGTCCGCCTCGGCCGGGCAGGATCACCTGAGCACGAACGAGGTGCTCCAGGCCGGGCAGTACATCAGGTCCTCCAACGGCTACTGGGCCGTCGTGCAGAGCGACGGCAACTTCGTCCTGTACACCGCGGCCAACCGCCCGTTGTGGGCCAGCAACACGGTCGGCACCGGGGCCCATGACTGGCTGGCCATGCAGGGCGACGGTAACCTCGTCCTGTATAACCAGGCCAACCGGCCGGTGTGGGCTAACAACAAGAACGGGTCCGGCACCGCCAACTGGCTGGCCCTGCAGACCGACGGGAACCTGGTGGAGTACACCAGTGCCGGCCACCCGGTCTGGGCCACCAACACCGTGCAGGTCAGCGGCGGCACCAGCAGCACCACTCCCGCGCTCGGGACCTGGTGGGGCACGGCCGGGCCACTGCACGCCTACCAGGCTCTCGGCTACCCGTACCCGTACGCCTCGCAGTGCACGGCCGGCGGCGCATGCCAGGTTGACCAGTGGAACTTCTACAAGGGGCAGTGCACCTCATGGGTCGCCTACCGGCTCGATGAGCTGGTGCCCGGCCTCGGCTTCAGCAACTCTTACCGCGGCCAGCACTGGGGCCCTGCCACCAACTGTGGCTATGCAGCGCAGCGCCTCGGGATCTACAACCACACCCCGGCGCGCGGCGCCGTGGCCTGGTACTCCAGCGGCCATGTCGCCTATGTCGAGCAGGTGAACTCGCCGGCCTCCGTGGTCATCTCCGAGATGAACATCGACTACAAGAACGGCTTCCGGGTGCGGACGATCACGACCGCCGGCGGCTGGCCGACCGGCTTTATCCACATCCACGACCGCTGATCATGACGACGACCCTGCGCGATGACCGGCCGGTGAAGGCCAGCCGGTTCCGCGCAGGGCGGGAAGAAGACCGCGTACGGCAACACCTGGCTGGTGGCCGCGATCGTGGTGCGGCTGCGGTTCTGCCCCTCCCCGGTGGCGCCGCCGGAACTGTTCCGGCTCTGACGCGGCAACGGCACCGCCTCCCAGGTGGAGCTGGCCGCCCAGCTGGTCAAGGTGCTGGCAGGGGCGTTCCCCGGCCGCCAGGTTCACGGGACTGGGGACGCCGCGTTCCACGGGGAGTCGCCCTGCGCAGCGAGATCACCGACGCCCGAATTAACGGCATCAGCCCAGGTCGAGGCTGTCGCGCAACTTCCCAAAGGGCTTTGTCAAGTCGAACATCCGGTACATACCGCCCATAATCTGGTCGCCCGCCGGACATCTAGCCATGTTCCGGGCGCGTATTGGGGGTTGACACCGAGTCGTAGAGGGCTATGCGACAGCCTCGGTCACAACGACACCCACCTTCAGCGTCATGACCGGTGACACCCGGTCACCCTCACCCGGGCCCATGACATAGCCATCAGTCATGAACCGATCATCCCGCCGCCCTGGCAGCCAGTGTCAAGCCCCAGTGGCGACCCAAGCCCGTCGTCGGCACTGGCGGACCCGCGGCAGATCAGGCCCCCGGCCCGGCACCAGTCAGGACACCGGACCAGGGGCTGAGCGCAGCCGCCTTCCGCCAAACTTACGTTCCCGCTCCGCTGCGGTCTCGCCCCGTTTCACAGGTGGCCACCCGTGAAACAGCCCCATCGGGGGGCCGCAAGCAAGGGAACCTGTGTTTCATGGGTCGTTGCAAACGGCAGGACAGATGAAACATGCCCATGAAACGATCACCGGGTGAGCGACGACGATTTCCTCCTCGTTGAGGCGAACGACTGCCCGATGTCGTCCTGCGCTGCCCCTGCCGGGTCGCCGTGCCGGACCGGCAAGGGCCGGGTAGCCGCCCAGTACCACACCGCGCGGTTCCGGCTGGTGGCCCGCCTGGCGAAGGCCCTCGCCGTCCCGGTCCCGCCGCTCAGCAGGCCGGGCTCGGCCTGGACCGAGCTGCCCCGGCCGCCGGCGGCCGGCGCCGCGCCGGCGGGGCACGTGCGGATCGGGTACGCCCGCGCCTCCACCGTTCGCCAGTCGCTCGACACCCAGACCGACTCGCTGCGCGCTGCGGGCGTCACGAGGATCTTCGCCGAGAAGATCTCCACCCGCGCCGTCACCCGGCCCGAGCTCGACAAGGCCGTAGCCCTGGCCCGCGAGATCCGCGCGTCCGGCGCCGCGGTGACGATCGTCGTGCACGAGCACAAGCGGCTCGCCGCGGCATCGAGCTCGCCGCGCTCGCCGAGCAGTTGCGTGCCGCCGGCATCGGCCTGGAGTTCCTCACCGGCGAGCTCCAGGGATCGCACGACCCGTCCGGCGTCGTGTTCACCGTGCTCGCCGCGCTGTCGGGGATGGAACGCGAGTACATCCGCGACCGCACTCTGGAGGGGCACGAGTCAGCCCGCGCCAGGGGCAAGGCGATCGGCGGCGCCGCCGTCACCGACGATGCCATGCTCGCCGCGGCCCTCCACCTGCGCAGCCAGGAAATGAGCCTGCACGACATCGCCGCCCGGCTGGTCATCGCCACCGGGAAGAAGAAGGGCCAGCACCCGTCACCCGCGACCGTCATGCGGATGCTCCGCGAGCATGACGAGGAGACCGCCGCGGCGGCCGCCGTCAGCTGACACTCGCGGGTGCCGCAACTCGGGTTCCAGGCCAACGCGGTCAGCAGCTACTACTTTGCGGCTCGCCGTAGCTATAGGAGTCCTGGGCCGAAACGGCTTCCCCGGGGACCGCGTCTGGCCGTTCTCACCAACGGGGACCCCGGGCAGCAGCGCGCCAAGCTCGCCCGCTTCGGCCTCCTCGAATACTTCGAAGCCGTCCTGACCCCGGCCGAACTCGGGGTGCCGGTAACAACGGCGCCAGGAACAACGGCGCCAGGAACAACGTTAGGCCGTCCAGTTTGCTGAACACCCCTGGCAGGGGCAGGGTGTCAGCGTGACGATCACGGACCGGCTGGCCGCCTGGCGGCGGGAACGGCGGGTGCTCCAGCGGGTGTCGCGGGCGGCGTGGCGCCTGGAGCAGGCCGAGCGGGAACGCGCCTGGGCGCTGGCCTCGGCCCGCGCGGAGGGAGTCTCGATCCGCACGCTGGCGGCCGCGGCGGGACTCGGCCCTCGAGGAACAACGGAGCGAAAAGTACCGGCACGCTCTGATCGCTGTGGTCAGTATCTGTGTTCGGGCAAGTCAACCGGGCGGGACGGATGCCTGGCTCTCGTCCCGCCCGGTATCTCACGCATAAATATGCCGACCGAGATTCAACTTTGCGACCTGCAGAAACTCCAGGTAGCGCCACTCACCGTTCCGTTGTTCCTCGAGGGCCGTGTCCAGCGACTGGCGGATGGTGGAGGCGCGGGCATATCCGATCCGCACGTGCCCGGCCGACGCGGTGCCGGCCGCCGCTGGGGGGCAGCTCGGAGGATGGCGACGGCGACATAGGCGTGTCCGGCCCGGACAGCTCCCCCGGCCGGATGGTGCTGGCGCCGCGGGCCCGGCAGGCGTTCCTGGAGTGCTTCGCCGGGCCCGCGGTGCAGGGCTCAGAACGGCACGGCGGTCTCCAGCGCGGCCCGGGTCTGGTCGTAGCCTGCGCTGATCCGGCGCAGGATCGACTGACGGGAGAAATCCCCGGCGCTGTCCCCGGCCGGTTTCTTCATGTCGATCATGTGGATGCGCCGGACATGGTGGTAGCCCATCACCTCATCCCATTCCTGCTCTTTGCGGACCGGCGCGTCGGACGGCAGCTGCTCATCCACCTGCTTCAGGACGCTGATGAACCGCGTGTAGCTGGCGGCGGTATCCAGGTCGGACCGCAGCCGGTTGCTGACCAGCAGCTCCAGCATCCGCTGCGATACCCCGTACATGCTGTCAGGCCGCGGCGCGGCGGCCACGTTGACGTCGATCATGAAGATCGGCATCGAGGCCGCCTCGTCCTCGGTCAGGTTGTCGAGGATCGGCTTGAGCGGGGTGTTGTCGGTGAGGCCGCCGTCCCAGTAGGCCCGGTCCCGGATCGTGGTCCACGGGAAGCCGCCCGGGAAGCTGCCGCTGGCCAGCACGTGCTCGAGGCCGAACCGTACCGGCTGGTACTCCGGCTGCAGCGGGCGCGGGAGCCTGTCCGCGGGGATGTTGGTGAAGTAGGCGACCGTGCCGTCCTCGACGCCGCTGGCCGAGACGGTCAGCCGCATGTGCCGCGGGTCGCGTACCTGATCCCAGTCCACGAGATCTTCCAGCGTCTTGCCCATCGTGGGCTTCGCGACATAGGTCCAGTCAGGCAGGTTCCAGACATCCAGCCGCGGCCGGTACATGCCCGGCACCACCAGCGACGGTATGTAGGAGAACCATAGCCGGGTCATCCACTGGGGCAGGAACGGGACCGGGATCCCGGGCAGGAACGGGACCGGCCCATCGACGGCGAGCTTCTCCCATAGTTCCCGGAGGACCCGCGGCGGATACTGCGTGGCCCCGGCCAGCGCCGCCGCGTTCATCGCCCCCGCCGACGCCCCGGTCACGATCGCGCACTCCATGCCGCGTTCGTACAGATACTCGACCGCGCCGGCCTCGTACGCGCCGAGGGCGCCGCCGCCCTGGAGCACGAGCCCGAATTTCTGTTTCCCGGGCTTGTCCCCGTTCCCCCGCTCAGTGCCGCTCGCGCGGTCCGTGACGTGTGTACTCATGGTTCCCCCTCCGTGCTGCCTTACGCCCCCATACCGGCAGGGCGACATGCCAGGTTGCCGTCTTGCTGACCAGATGGGCGGGCGTCCTTGTCCTGCGCGTCCGGCGGCCAGCCCGGCACGCTGTGGCCGGTCTTGGCCCGCACGGCCGCCAGGAACGACGCGTAACTTCGGCCCAGGCCGCGCGGTCTTCCCTAGCCGCGGTCCTTGCCGGATTGCCCGCGGAACTCGAGATGACTGCCGCGGAAGACCAGGCCATTAAGCATCTTGCCCGCACCGCCCCCGTATCTATCTTGCATCTACGATGGTGAATCGGTCATGGATGCATGTCAACCCCGCCGGGCTTACGCCGCCGGAGCCCGGCAATATCTGTCCTGACCTGCTGTCCCGGGATAAAAATCTTGCGAAACGCATTCCGTGAAATTCTGCGAGCTGGTGCCGGCCGGGGCATCCTGGCCAGGTGAAACGCGCTTCCGGCAGGCGAAGCCGGCAAAGTCATTTGTGAGTTGCGTCTCATCGGGGAGGAACAGCCGGGCCCGGTCCGGGCGCAATGCCAGTGGCTTTAGCGCGAAAACGGTTGAAGGATGGTTCCGTTCCTGGTTGCGCTGTGTGATCGTTCCTGGTTGCAGGCTTGTTGCTCAGGTTTTTCCTGTGAGATGGGTAAGGCTCCAGTAGAAGTGTGATTGCCTATGTCCCACTTCATCACCGGAGCCTCACGTGCGTTCTTCTTACCCTGTCCGGTCGTGTGCCGTGCCCGTTTCCGCGGGGATGATGGTCGCGGTGCCGCTGGAGCTGCTGGCTTCGCCGCTGAAGAGCGGCAGGGACCTGGGGGACGCGGACCGGTCTGCGCTGGTCATCGGCGGGACGGAGGTGATCCGGACGCGCGGCGACGTGGTGTTCTGCAAGGTGGTGGCGGTCGCGGAGGCGCAGGTGAAGCGGGACGGGCAGGTCAGCCCGGTGCATCACGCGACGCTGGGGCCGCTGGAGGAAAAGGCCTGGCCGGGCGTCACCGGCGGGATCGCCGGGCAGGCGCCGCTGGATGCCCGGTTCGTGAAGGGACAGCGGGAAAGGCTGCTGGCCAGGGCGTTTATGATCCGGGTGATCGTGCTGATGACGCTGATGCCGGGAGCGGGGATAGGGGACGTGATCGCCGCGCTGGCCGGGGACCTGGCGCTGGTGCCCTGGGCGCGGCCGTGGCGGCCAGCGTCGGCGCGGGCGGCCGGGGACTGGCGGAACGCGCTCGGGCCGGTCCCCCTGGAAGAGCTGCGGGATCTCGTGCTGGGCCGGGCCTGGCGGGAGCACCGGGAGCGAGGCTGCCCGGGCGCAGTGACCGCCGGGAAGAGCATGCCGCTGCAGGCAGGGTCGCTGGACGGGACGCTGCTGCGGGTGCCCGACACACCCGCGAACAGGGCGTTCTTCGGCACCGTGGGCACGGGCGATGACTCCGGCCCGTACCCGTGCCTGCGGGCACTGCCGCTGACCTGCTGCGGCTGCCGGGCGCTGTTCGCGATGCCGCACGGAGCCGCCGGGACGGACAAGGCTGCCGCCGAGCAATCGCTGCTCGATGAGGCGATGGACCGGTTCCCCGCCCTGTCCGTTCCTGGCTGGATCTGGCTGATGGACCGCAACTACCACGGGGCGCCCCGCATCGCCCGGCTCATCGAGTCCACGCACGTGCTGATCAGGCTGAAAAGCGACATCCCGCTGAAGCGGACCTCGGAGATCCTGCCCGACGGGTCGTACCGGGCGGAGCTGTCCGGCGACGGCGTCACCGTGAAAGTCCGCGTCATCGAGTACTTCGTCGATGTCGAGGGACAGGAGGTCCCGGAGATGTTCTGCCTGGTCACCGACCTTTAGGACTATGAAGAGTATCCGGCCCCCGAACTCGCGGCGCTTTACAGGTGGCGGCGGGACGGGTCGGAGACTGCGCTGCGGGAGGCCAAAGCGCCGCTGCGCGGCGCCGGCCCGGGCACCGGGCCGGTGCTCCGCTCCTGCTCCCCGAGCCTGGTGGCGCAGGAGCTCGCCGCCTGGGCCGCTGCCACCGGGCTGACCCGCAGCGTCGTCCGCGACGCTGCGCTCGCCGCCGCACCCGCCCGGAAGGGACGCCGGGCCGGGCTCGCGGTCCGGCCCCGCGACCTGTCCTTCGCCCGCGCCGTCCGGGCGGTCCTGTCCGCGATCCGCCTCGGACGCGGCTGCTACCAGGCCGTGACCGGCGAAATCGCGGAATACCGGAACATCGTCGACCGCGACCGGCACCGCGCCCGCAAGTCCAAGTCCCCGTCCTCCTTCACGCACGCGGGTGCGAAGGACACCGTCACCCGCATCGCCCCCGCCGTCATCACCATAGCCAACGCCACCGCCTGACCAGCGGAAACAAAGCAAGCCCACCCGAAACAGGACCCCGCCGGACCGTGGACCCGGCCGGCCCCGGCACGACACGCCGCCTCCACCATGCCCTCCGGACGGCAACTACCCGCAGTAACCAAAAACAGGAACTACCCACAACCGGTCAAACGCCTAAGGCCCACGGCATTGGGTCCGGGCGGCGCTCCGATCGCGCCCGCCGCCACTATCAACGGAAATTGCGCCGCTGCTCAGGCGACCCCCTGTTTCACGGGCGCTCAAGCTCGCACAGGATAATTCCTTGAGCCTTCAAGCTTTACGTATTTATTTAAGCGTGAAACTTCTGCTACTCCTGTCCCCGCTGTGCAGGTAACTGCCTGGCACAGCGCCTGGCTGACCCGGCTAGCCTGCGCGGGGCAGGCCTGGCGGGCGGGTGAGAGCAGCCGGAGCCCGCCCGCCGGGAAGCCGGCCCGTCTCAGGTGCGCGCGGGCTGGCGCTGCTCGCGCGGCCGGGTGCTGGCCCGCTCCGCAGCCGGCTGCGCCAGCGCCGGTGCCGGCGCCGGGGCGGGCGGCGGTGACCAGCCGGCCTCTTCCAGGACAGCGCGGCACTGGTCATAGCCCGCGGACAGCCGCCGCTCGATCGAGGCCCGGGAGAAATCCCCGGGACTGTCCTGGGCGGGCTTGTTCATGCTGATCAGGTGGATGTGCCGGACGTGGTCGTAGTTGAGGCTTTCGATCCACTCCGGTGTCTGGCGGACCGCCGCGCCGGGAGGCAGCTGCTCGTCGGCCTGCCGCAGCGCGGTGATGAACCTGGTGTAGGACCGGGCCGTGTCCAGGTCCGCGCGCAGCCGGTTCGCCGCGAACATCTCGAGCAGGCGGAATGCGCCCTGCACCATGTTGCCGGGCAGCGGCGCGGTGTCGGAGTTCACGTCGATGACGAAGATCGGCATGGTGGCCGGCTCGTCGCCGCGCAGGTTGTCCAGCACGGGCTTGAGCGGCGTGTTGTCGATCAGGCCGCCATCCCACCATGCCCGGTTCGTGATCACCGTCCACGGGAAGCCGGGGAAGATGCTGCCGGATGCCTGCACGTGTTCGGGCCCGAAGCGGACCGCCGGGTATTCCGGGCCGCCGGGCAGCTCGTCCGCGCTGATGTTGGAGAAGTACGCGATGCGGCCGGTTTCGACGCCGGACGCGGACACGATCAGCCGCATGTGACGGGCGTCACGGACCTGGTCCCAGTCCAGCAGGTCGTCCAGGGTCCGGCGCAGCGTCGGCTTCGTCAGCGACGTCCAGGACGGGAGGTTCCAGTAGTCCAGCCGCGGCCGGTACATGCCCGGCACCCAGGGTGACGGCATGTAGTAGCTCCAGATGCGCTGCGCCCACGCCGGGACGAACGGTGTCGGCACTTTCGGCAGGAACGGGATGAGCCCGTCGACGGCGAGCCGCTCCCACAGCTCGCGCAGGACGCGCGGCGGGTACCTGGTAGCCCCGGCGAGGGTGGCGGCGTTCATCGCGCCTGCCGAGGCCCCGGCGGCGATCGCGCATTCCATGCCGAGGCTGTACAGGTAACCGACGGCGCCGGCCTCGTACGCGCCGAGCGCGCCGCCGCCCTGCAGCACCACGCCAAATTTCGGCCTGGCGCCGTCCATGACGTTTGTGACCTGCGTAACCACTGGGAATCACCCCACCTTGCCCGTAACCGGCGGCACCGGGCCGCGCGGACACGGCCTGCCAGCTTCCCGTCCCCGCTGACCGATGCCCTTAACTTCACACCAGGCCACCGGCGGGAGGATACGGAAGAGGCTTTGGCCCATTCTGGCCAGGACTTCCGCCACGAAAACCAGGAGTCCGGAAGACAGGGCCCGGGTCAAAGCCGGCAGATGGGCATATCGGGCGGCGTTCGACGCGCAGGTCGGTGTTGGCGGCATACCCGGAGGCGGTGCGCCGCCACGCCGCGTCCCCGCATAGCCGGCAAGATCACCAAAAACAACCAGATTCGTTCGCTTGCTGACCCCGTATGCGCAGGTTGGCCGATCTGGGGTCAGCGTTCGGGAACCCCTGGCGTGCAGGCTCGCCGCTGGAGCGCGGACATGACCGCTGCGATGGCGCCCGCAGTCGGGCCCGCTGTGCCGGGTCAGCCCGGCAGGCTAGGCTAGGGGCGATCTGGGTGTAGCCGGTGGCTGCCTCGAAGGCGGCCGCCACCCCGAGCAGGTGCCAGTCGGCCCGGCGGCGGCCGGCCAGTTGCAGCCCCACCGGCAGGCCGTCCGGAGTGAACCCGGCGGGCACCGAGATCGCGGGCAGCCCGGTAACCGAGATCAGGTACGCCGACCTCATCCAGTCCAGGTAGGACTCCTGTGGCACTCCGTCGATCTCGGGCACCCAGTCCAGATCCACGTCGAGCGGGGGTACCTGGGCCACCGGGCATGCCAGCACATCGAATCGGGCGAGACACGCGCTGACGCGTTCGGCCAGCGCTGCCCACAGTGTGGTGGCCCGGCTGAGGTCAGCCGCGGTCAGTTCCTGCCCGCGCTCGATGTTCCAGGCCACGTTCGGGCCGACGTCGCCGGGGTGGTCGCGCAGCAGCGGGCCGAACGCGGTGACGAACCGCAGCGCCCGGAAGGTCCGGAACACCTCGTCCCCGCCTGCCAGGTCGGGCGTCGCGTCGGTGATCCGGCAGCCGAGGTCCGCCAGCACCGTCCGGGCCGGGGCCAGCGCGGCCCGGACGGCGGGCTCGACCGGCAGGCGCAGGTCCGCGCTCCATGCCACCCGCAGCCCGCGCAGATCGCGCGCCAGCACCCGGGTCACGTCGGCCGGGTCGGCCAGCTGGGGCAGCGGCGCATCCAGGGCGAGGGTGGCCCGCGGGTCGGGCCCGGACTGGACCGCCAGGAGCAGGGCCGTGTCTGCGACGGTGCGGGCCATCGGCCCCTCGACGCCCAGGTTGTCGGCCGGGTCGGTGACCGGCCACCTGGGCACCCGGCCCGGCGACGGCCGCAAGCCGACCACGCTGCAGAAGCTGGCCGGGTTCCGCAAGGAGCCCCCGAGGTCGCTGCCGTCGGCCAGGCACACCATCCGCGCGGCCAGCGCCGCTGCCGCCCCGCCGCTGCTGCCCCCTGCGCTGCGGCTCAGGTCGTAGGGGTTGCGGGTGGCACCGAACACCCGGTTCACGGTGTGGGAGCCCGCGCCGAACTCCGGCGTGTTCGTCTTACCGAGACTAATCGCCCCGGCGCCGGCCATCCGGCTCACCAGCAGCTCGTCACGGCCGGGCACGTACTGCGCGAACAGCGGCGACCCGTAGGTGGTGCGGACTCCCGCGGTGTCGATAAGGTCCTTGTGCGCGACCGGTAGCCCGTGCAGCAAACCCGGCGGCTCACCCCGGGCCAGGGCCTGGTCCGCCGCCGCCGCCGCTTTCGCCATGGCTTGCTCAAAGCACCGGGTGACCACCGCGTTCACGGCTTCGTCAGCCGCCTCGATCCGCTCGATGTGCGCCGCAATCACTTCCCGCGCCGAGACCTCCCGGCTGCGCAGCATCCCCGCCAGCGTGATCGCGTCGTTTTCCCACAAGGCCGTCACCGGCGAAGAGTAACCGGCCCGCCGCCCGGGCCGGACATCTCATCCCAGCAGCGGGCCATCAACGGTTCCGGTGACCGCAGACGCGGCGGAACGGGAGCCGGGTACGCGCGAGAAGCCCGAAAGCGGGGAAGTGGCCTCGGTCGGGTTGCCGGTCGTCCCGGTGTAGGGGAAGCGACCGTTTCTTCTACAGTCCCGGGTGTGACCGAGCCCGCGCCGGTAACTCCCGGAGACTGATGTCACCGGGCCCTGGCCCGCCGCCATCGTCCCGCGGG
>Ga0335076_10006146_pt1 | contig 12108 bp, 9 predicted proteins | sample Lox_Sample_25_FD_206717 | JGI IMG/M metagenome (GOLD analysis project Ga0335076, IMG submission 206717) | Soil microbial communities from Loxahatchee National Wildlife Refuge, Florida, United States - Lox_Sample_2.5 | ecosystem: Environmental > Terrestrial > Soil > Wetlands | place: USA: Florida... | reverse complement strand
CCGTCCGCCTGACCTCTCCCGGGCCCATCATGTACGCTCACAAGCGCTGGGCGCTGAACCAGCAACACTTTCTGTGCCTGAAGTTCCGCTCCATGCGCACCGATCAGCACAAGATCGTGAATCTCGCCGAAGTCCATGAGATGGAGAAGACCGGCGTGCTGCTCAAATTGAAGAAGGATCCCCGGCTCACCGCCATTGGCTCGTTCATCCGCAAAACCAGCATCGACGAGCTGCCGCAGCTCTTCAACGTTCTCAAGGGCGATATGAGCCTGGTCGGACCGCGCCCGCTGGTTCTGCATATGATGAATCCTTATCCCGCCATTCGCCGCGTTCGCTGCGTGATGCGGCCCGGTATTACCGGTTTGTGGCAGATTCGCGATCGCGAGAACAACACCAGCGTGCTGGGCATGATGCCCCATGACGTGGAATATCTGCTGACCTTCAGCCTGTGGACGGACATTAAGATCCTGCTGGCCACGCTCCCCGCGGTTTTATGGGGCACCGGCGCCTGCTGAGATGTCTCGACAAACTTCCCTCGTAATCCACACCTCAATCTCCGGATAGAGATCATGGTTTCCATTTATCGCAAAATACGCCACAAAGCCTCCCGCACCGTGCTGCGCGCCCCGATCATCTGGCTGCGCAACCGCGGCCTTGACCAGACCGACGTCTGCATGGCCTCTTATCCGCGTTCCGGCAGCACCTGGATGCGGTTCATGCTGGCCCGGCTGCTTACCGGCAAGTCGACTACGTTTGACAGCATCAATGGCCTGATTCCTGAGATCGGGATCCATCAACCTGCGGCGCAGCTGCTGCCGGGCGGTGGGCGCCTGATCAAGACCCATGAGCTTTACAGTCCTTGCTACCGGCGGGCGGTTTATCTGATTCGCGACGTGCGCGACGTAATCCTGTCTCAATACTCGCGCGAAAACGAATTGGGGTTGGTATGGTGGGGAAATCTGGACGCCTACATCGGCAAATTTCTTGACGGCACCATCAATAATTTTGGCGCATGGCAGACTCACGTTCCCAACTGGCTGGATTCACCACTGGCCCAGCGCGGCGATGTGCTGCTGGTTAAATTCGAAGAAGTTCGCCGTAATCCGCAGCCGCACCTGGAGCGTGTCCTCGATTTTCTCGGCCTGCAGGCCTCACCCGACACAGTCGCGGAAGCCATCGCAGACAATACCGTCGACCGCATGCGCGCCCGGGAAAACAAAGCCCAGACCTTGCACCGCAGCAACCGCGAAGAAGGAAGGTTCGTGCGCCAGGGCGCGGTCATGGGATGGCGGGAAAAACTCAACGAGAATCAACTCGAGTGCATCGAAAAGCTGGCTGGCAAGACCATGGCTCGCATGGGCTATCCAAGTTGGCGATCGGTGGCCCGCGAAACCGGCGAACTCACCAGCACCAGCATCTAGTTACGTCTGCTTCTCATCCGCAAACCTCCCGGAGCCTCATGCGGAAGGTCTGAAATTCGTCCCTTCCTATAAACCGATCCTTCAAGGCACACTTTTTCCATGCTAGAAACACAAGCAAAACCTGAACCCCCAGTCTCAGCGAAAACTCAGGCCGAGCCGTCACGCGCTGCCTTCGCCGTCTTGATCGTCTCCGTGCTGGCCATCGTCCTGAACCGCGTCTACATCCGCAATATTCATTACGACTGGCTGAACTTCATTCCCTTGCTGGCCACCGTCTATGTGGCCTATGCGGTCATTGCCCTGCAAAAGACCTGCGGCCACATCCGCTACGTCGCCCGCGCTCTTTCCGAAGACAAGAATGTCCGCAAGCCATTCGGGTCTTTCTTTTTCACGCCGTGGTTTCGTTCTATGCTCTTATTGCTGCTGGTAGTAGTTGCCGGCGAGTTCGGCTTGCGCTGCTTAAGTTACAACCGGGCGCTGCTCTATGAACGCCAGGGCAATCTGCTGTTCACCCCGATACCCAACCAGGAATACGTGGAGAAAATCTCTTTGACGCGGTCCGTCATCAACGGCGACGGCATGCGTGGAGGTCCGGTCGACACAAACGGCAAGCAGTCCATCCTGTGCCTGGGAGACTCCGTAACCTATGGCTACGGTGTCGACGACGTCCATACCTATCCTGCCGAACTGCAGCGGGCCTTGGATCGCGAATCTCCCGGCCGCTTTGCCGTGCTGAACGGCGGCGTCGACGCCTACCCGATCCCCTTCATGACCCAGAAGTTCCTCTACCTGTGGGACCGGGGCATCCATCCGGACGTCGTCATTATCGGTTATAGCTTCAACGAGGGCTGGCTCGGACATCTGGTTGACAGTGACGACAAGACCAAGGACAAGTTCGCGGCCGCGGTCCGCACCAAGAACTTCATCCGCAGCTTTGCGATGTACAACTTCATCGTCGAGAACCGCGCGCGCGACACCTACAACAAGATGAAGGCATACATGGTTCCTGGTACGAACTTCCTGACTTCTTCCCCCGAAGACGTAAACATACGCTACGAAAAATCGCTCGAAGTTCTCCGCGACACTCTGGTCTCTCACAATGTAAAACCCGTCTTCCTGCTGTTCAGCGGCTATGACGCGCACACTGGCCACTATGACACGCTTGGCCCTTTCCAGATGAAGTTCGGGGAATTCGCCGAGAAGAATGGCATCCCGCTGCTGCGCAGTCAGGCCGCCTTCGATGACGTAACCGCCTCCAGCGGCAACATCGAGAAATACTTTCTCGACCAGTGCCACATGAACGAGAGCGGCACCCAGAAAGTGGGAGACAAGATGGCTAGCTTTCTCTCTTCCCTGGTTCCGAAGCCCGCCCCGGCTGGCGCCTTCTAGCGTAGCGCTGCCAGTGGTCCCCGGCGTCCCCACCTCGACCGCGCACCCCCAACTCTTCCTCAAGTGCACAAGTTTTCCCATTTCCTGGGTGGAACTGCCCGTGTATCCTTCAAGTTGTTGATTCCAGATGCCATAATTAGATATCTCCGCAATCGCTGTGGCAACGGAATTGCCCATTCACAGTGGGGGTGATCTAGTCAGGCAGCCGTACCGCCACTCGGGATAACTCTATGAAAATCCAGCCAGCTACCCAGGAAAACTCGCAGGCCGGGATATGGCCCGTCAAGGACAAGCTGACGGTCTCCTGCCTGCGCTGCAATACCGAACTGACCGACTACCGTCCCACCCGGTTCACCTTCCTGCCATACGGCATCAGCCGGGCGCACGCCATGCTGGTCTGCCCTAAGTGCGGCCATGTAGAGTTCCTCTCGAAAGAGAGCCCGCTGCTGAACGAGTTGGAAGCCATTGCCAGCGATGGCGGCGATGACGATTGATGCCAGTCTAAGCATTGCGAACGATCTTCGAACAAACTTTCATGATGATTCTCGGACTATCGTCGTTCAAGCATGATGCCGCCGCCGTCCTCCTCGCGGACGGCGTCATCAAGGCTGCGATCGAGAACGACAAGCTCTCCCGCTCCCACGTTCGTGGGCTGCCCGAGGATGCGATCCGCTTCTGCATGGAGAAAGCGGGAGCTACATGGCACGACATCGAGGCGATTGCGGTAGCCACCCGCCCGTTCCATGGCTGGATGCGACGCTCTCTGCTGCGGGCGCGCCTTTCGCCGTTTTCGCCTGCGGCCAGCGCCTACTACGAAGCCCACGAGGTTGGTGTCCTCGCCCGGCAGATGAACAATCTCCGCCTGTTGCGCCACCAGAACGGTACCCCGTCGAAAGTGGTCAACTTCGAGCATCACCTCTGCCACGCGGCCAACGCTTTTTATCTTTCCCCCTTCGAGCGCGCGCTGATTCTGACTCTGGACGAACAGGGCGACGGAATCTCGGGCATGATCGCCGTTGGCGACAGCACCCAGATCAAGACGCTGCGCAGGATTCCCTTCCCGCACTCCCTGGCCTGGATCTACTCGCAGGTGACCGACCTGCTGGGCATGGTTCCCCACCATGACGAGCACAAGACGCAGTGGCTGAGTCTCGAAGGCGAACCGGCTTACAAGGAAGTCTTCGTCGAGATGCTGCACAATCCGCGCAATCATCTGCCTCGCCTGAATTACAGCTACGTGAATCGCGGGCTTGCGGGACGCCTTACTTTTTCGGAGAAGTTCTACAGCGCGGTCGGCCTCACGGAAGGACAAAAAGAAATCGGCGACGACCAGCGCCGCGCCATTGCCAGTAGCCTGCAACATGCCTGCGCTGATGTGGCCGGCTCGCTGATCGAATATTTTCGAGAGAAAGAAAAAATCAATAGCGTGTGCCTCGGTGGAGGACTCTTCCAGAACACGCTGCTGGTTGCCATGCTGGAAAAGCGGCTGGGCTTGAACACGCTGTTCGTGCCGCCCGCGCCGGGCAGCGCAGGCTGTGCCGTTGGCGCAGCCGCGCTGGTGCATCACCAGACCAAACGCCAGCCCCGCATGCCGGCAACTGCCCAAGTTTACGGCGGCCCGGCATTCAGCCGCTCCGACATCAAGGACGTTCTCGACAACTGTAAAGCCCGCTACTCGCTTCAGACCACGGAAGAGCGCAAGCTCGACGCCGTCCTGCAACTGCTGCATTCAGGAAAGATTATCGGCTGGTTTCAGGGCGCGGCCGAGTTCGGCCCGCGCGCCCTTGGCAACCGCAGCCTGATCGCATCGCCCTGGGCCGGCTACGTGCGCGAAAACCTGAACGACTACATCAAGCACCGCGAATGGTACCGCCCGTTCGCCGTCGCCATTCCCGAGGAAGACGCCTCGAAGTATTTTGACTGCTCGCAACTCTGCCAGTCGATGAATTCTCTGGCATGGACGAGAAAAGATACCCCGGTGTTGCCTGAGGGCTTTGTGCTGCCGGGTAGTCTGGTACGCCTGCATGTGGTCAAGCAAGAGGCCAACCCGATCTTCTGGCGACTGTTGAAGAAGTTCGGCGAACATGCGCCCGCGCCGATCCTGGTGAACACGTCGTTCAATCTCTTTGGAGAACCGCTGGTCGTAAAACCGCGCGATGCCGTGCGCAGCTACTTCTGCTCCGGCATTGATGCACTGATGATCGACAACTTTGTGCTATCGAAGGCGGCGGCGAGCCATGTTCTCGCCACCCGCGCTTCCTGACGAAAACGCCAATGGCTCAAGCCACAGTTCGCCGGCGCAAGCATCCCATGACCGACGTAGTGCGCCGCGTGCGCGCTCTCGCGGTGAAGATGGGCGCCGTCCGCGCGCGCGTGATGTTCGGCCAGGCCACCAGTAGCTTGCGGATTCTTCCCAGCTGGATCATCGTCGGCGCGCAGCGCAGCAGTTCCAGTTCCGTGTTCAAGTATCTGACTGCTCATCCGCAGGTGGGCGCGCCCTGCGTCAAAGAGATCCATTACTTCGACAATAACTACCACCGTGGGCTCAACTGGTACCTTGGCCACTTTCCGACGCGCAGCGGCCACTGCATCAGCGGCGAAGGCACGCCGTACTACATGGCGCATCCGCATGCTCCGCGGCGCATCGCGAATGATCTTCCCGGGGTAAAGATCATCGTCGTGCTGCGCAATCCGGTGGACCGCGCCTATTCCCACTTCATTCACGAGCGCGCCCTTGGACGCGAGCCTTACGCATCATTCGCCGACGCTATCGCCCATGAGCCCGAGCGCATCGCCGGCGAAGAAGAGAAAATGCTAACCGATCCGGCGTACTACAGCTACAACCACCAGAATTTCTCCTACGTCGCCCGCGGGCGCTATGCCGAGCAGATCGAGCGCCTCTTCGAGACCTTCGCCCGGGACCGTGTCCTGGTGTGCTCCAGCGAGCGCCTGTCGATGGAGCCGGCGCAGGTTTACTCGGAACTGCTCAGCTTCCTGGGCTTGCCGCCCTACGGGTTGCAGCAATACCGCCGCCACAACGAGCGCAGCTATGCGCCCATGGATCCCGGGACGCGCGCCCGCCTGCAGGATTATTTCGCTCCTGAGAATGAGCGGCTGTTCAAGCTTTTGGGGACTGATTTCGGGTGGAACTCACCCGTAAGCAAGGAGTGTGCGGCGCCAAGCTAGCCAACTCAGCATGAAGAAATCGCCCGTCCGGCGCGGCTTTTCAATGCTATAATCGCGCGCTCCGAGAGAAAAGATCCTTCCGGATCCCGGGCCCTTCCCGCCGAGAATTCTGTTTGGAGTCCCAAGCAAATTTATGGAGACGACGACTCTCAACCTCAGCATCGAGACTTCGCAGTTAACCCGGGCGTACGGAGCCCTCATCGCCGCCGAAGGGGTGAATATCACCTTGAATGCCGGCTCGATTTTCGGCTTGCTAGGACGCATCGGAGCCGGTAAAAGCACCACCATCAAGATGCTGACCACGCTACTGCCGCCCAGTTCCGGCAAAGGCACGGTCGCGGGCTTCGACATTACTCAAGCCCCGCAGAGCGTTCGCCGCAATATCGGCTATGTTCCGCAAGTTATCTCCGCCGAAGGGTCGCTGACCGGCTACGAGAACATGCTGATTTTCTCGAAGCTCTACGGCATCCCGGGCGCGATTCGGCGGGAGCGCATCCAGGAAGTGCTCGAGTACATGGGGCTCACCAGCGTGCAGGACGTGCTAGTGCAGAAATATTCCGGCGGCATGATTCGCCGCCTGGAGATTGGTCTCGCCCTGTTGCACAAGCCGCCGATCCTGTTCCTGGACGAGCCCACGGTGGGACTTGACCCCCTCGCCCGCGAGACCGTGTGGAAGCACGTGCTCGATCTGCGCGATACCATGGGCACCACGATTTTCATGACTACACACCAGATGAGCGAGGCCGACGAGCTTTGCGACGTTATCGCCATCATGCATCAAGGCAAAATCAAGGCGGTTGGTTCCCCCGAGGAACTGAAGGCCCGCATCGGACCCGATGCCACGCTGTACGACGTTTTCGCCTATTACACGACCGAGCACGAAGAACGAGGAGGTTTCCGGGATGTCGTCCGAACCCGTATTACGGCCCGCCGATTGGGCTAATACCAGTCCGGTATTCGATTTCTTTCAGCAGGTCTTCGCCATCGTAGAGGGCGAGGTCCGTAAACTCCGCCACGACAACCTGGAGATGTTGTCGCGCGTGATTCAGCCTGCCGTCTGGCTGGTGGTCTTCGGCAAGGTGTTTTCGCGCCTGCGCGAAATTCCTACCGGAGGAATCCCCTACATCGACTTCATGGCCCCCGGCATTCTCGCCCAGAGCGTGCTCTTCGTCGCCGTGTTCTTCGGCGTGACGCTGATCTGGGAAAGAGATCTGGGAATTCTCCAGAAGTTTTTGGCGACGCCCGCTTACCGGCTAGCCCTGGTGCTGGGCAAAGCGCTCTCCGCCGGGGCCCGCGCCATCCCGCAAGCCAGCGTGGTCTACCTGATTGCCGTGATCATGGGCGTCCACCTGCGCTACAACCCGCTGTATATTCTGGGAGCGCTGGTGTTCATCGCGCTGGGCGCGGCGGTATTTTCCACCCTGTCGCTGATCATCGCCTGCCTGGTGAAAACCCGGCAGCGCTTCATGGGCGTCAACCAGTTGCTCATCATGCCGCTGTTTTTCGGCAGCAATGCCATCTACCCGCTGCAGATGATGCCCGGCTGGCTGCACCGGGTCAGCACCCTGAACCCGCTGACTTACATGGTCGACGCGCTCCGCACGGTCATGATTCAAAGCGGCCACAGCGCCTATGGCCTTGGCTTCGACCTCTTCATGCAGATCCTGCTGCTGGGCATTCTGCTGGGAGTTGCGACCAAGCTGTATCCGAAGGTGATTTACTAGAGACTGACTGCGCAGCACCCAGGAAAATGGAAACAAACGGAGAGGCCCATGAGGGCCTCTTTTTTGTGGACGATGAAAATGACGAGTTTAACGGGATGACTGAAAGAACAATTCAGAAATATTCAAGGCGTGAACCTAAATAGGATGCCCCAGCGATAAGCGTCGCCTCCGCTCGCGGTGCGAGCGCCAGCATGCTCACACCAGCCGCGCTGGCGGTCAACGCATAAGCGTTTAGATTTCGATGGAGTAACTCTGAAAGAACAGCGGGAGATCTGGAGGCCCGAGGTAACTTCCGCATGAGTCCTCCTCCTGTTGGCGTGGCATCTTATCACAAGGGTGCGCCTGCTACTGTGGTGTCGAACCTTCGGAGGTCCAAGCCTGCACATCAACAACCTATCAACCTCGACCACTCAGCTTCTAATGTCGTCCTCCTTCGCGTTGTTTCTCCGCCACCTCCAGGCCGTCGACACTATCTCGTTCAACGACCTTTTCGCTTTCCAGTTGAGCAGCTCCTCGGCACGGCGGGGATCGGCGATTTCGGTGCAATCGGCCACACTGCACTTCACTTCTTGTTCAGCAATACCGTCACCGCGCCGTTAGCAGACGCGACATCCGGACGGCCGTCCCCGTTAAAGTCGTCGACCAGAGAAAAGTATCCCCCGAAGCTGGCTGCAAAGGACTTGAAGAAGGTTCCATCGCCTCTTCCCCTCATGAGGGTAAGAGTTCCGCCGTCGGTCAAGAGAACATCAACGTTGCCATCTCCATCAAAGTCTGCCGCGGAGAGCCAGCCCCGGCTTAGTCTGCCGCCGGACTTCAGAGGGCTCTGAAACGCACCATCTCCGTTCCCCAGCAACACGCCCACTCCGCCACCATAGGAGTACACCAGATCCAGCTTTCCGTCATGGTTCACATCCACCGCCAACAGGGAACTTGCTCCCATCTTTGCCCTGAACTTCACAACCGGCTGGAAGCTGCCGTCGCCGTTTCCCATCACCACACGGATGTTCTCTTCGCCTTGAAAAGTTGCCGCTATATCCGGTTTGCCGTCGCCATTGAAATCCGCAATGACAAATGAGGTCGGTCCAACGCCAATTCTCACCCGACTACCTTTTTGGAATGTGCCGTCGCCATTGCCGAACGCAACTCGTACTCCCTGCGGATTCACCTTAACAAGATCAGGCCTGCCATCCCCGTTGAGGTCGGCCACGGCAAGCATCTCGGCTGCCGATCCTAGACTGAAGCTCCCCCCCGGCGTAAACGTCCCGTCTCCGTTGCCCAGGAGAATGGTCACATCCTTCGCGTTGTCATTCGCGACTGCCACATCGAGTTTGCCGTCATTGTTGAAATCGGCGACCACCGGTCTTATCGGCAACAGTGTTTCGGACGTGTTCTTCGGCGGTTGGAAGGTGCCATCACTGCGTCCGAGAAGAACGCTGACCGTGCCATCGTTGGCATTGCAGGCCACGATATCCGGCTTGCCGTCATTGTTAAGGTCGCCAACCGCAAACTCGTCCAGTCGGCCGGTAATATAGGAACGGGCATCCGCCAGGGTGCCATCCGGCTTTCCCCGCAACAGATCTACCACCTGTTCAGGGGACCACTCAGTCACCACGGCATCGAGATTTCCATCATGATCGAAGTCGCCAACTGCGAACGCCCCCTGATACGTGGGCCTAAGATACCTTTGCGCTGTGCGAAAGGTGCCGTCGCCACGGCCCAGGTACACGCTGACGCCGACTCCAAATTCTCCAAGAGTTATAAGATCGAGTGTGCCGTCGCGGTTCATGTCCGCCAGCGTCATGGAAGAGATTGAACCTGCAAGCGGTTTTCCGCGCTGAAACGTCCCGTCTCCTTTTCCCAGGAAGACAAATGTCTTGGATCTTGTACCCACCACCAAATCCAGTTTCCCATCGCCATTCAGATCACCAGCCGCAATGGACCGTGGCAGCACGTCAAGCTTGATTTTCTTGAAGTGCTGGAAGGTTCGGTCGCCATTGTTAAGCAGCACACAGATGGCGCCGCGATTTGCGCCATAGTCGGCCGTGGCCAGATCGATCTTGCCGTCTCCGTTGAAATCCCCCGCCACCAGCCATCCCGGCCGTTTGGCCGTCGGAAGAGTCTTGAAAGTGCCAAATGTTCCATCTCCCTTGCCCCACATGATCGCCACGACGGCAGACAAACTTGTGCCCGCCGCCGCTACATCGAGATTGCCGTCACCGTCGAAATCCGCGACCACGATCGCACTTGGGTAAATCGTAACCGAATAATCGACCGCAGCCTGAAACGTACCGTCACCGTTGCCTATAAGAACCACGATCTGGTTCGCCTGAATGTCCGACATCACCAGGTCAAGCTTGCCATCGTGATTGAAATCACCCGAAGCCAACGCTGTCACCGAACGTCCGGCTGGAGAGATGATCGGCGACTGGAAGGTGTTGTCTCCGTTGCCCAGCAGGACGCTCACCGTACCCTCGTAGTTCGCGGTCGCAAGGTCCAACTTGCCGTCCCCGTTGAAATCGCCCGTAATTGCGGAATACGCATCACCGCCCATGGGAAACGACGTCGGCAACACAAAGGGAACTGCCGATGCAGTCTGGGCCAAGGCAAACAAAAGTGAGCCAATCCAGCATGTACTAAAGCCAACAAGCTTAGGCTGTGGTTTCATTGAAACCTCCTCATAGGTCAAAGCTTGGGCCGGCAACGGCGGAGTCCTGCAGACTTGCAGTTGCGTGGGGAGAAAAACGTCGGAACGGCAGGAGAGTAACACTCGCCCAAAACCCGGTCAAGTGAGATAAAAGACTCACTCCTGCAAGAGCCCTGTGACTTTGCAGTGCAGGCCACTGCAACAGTCCCTGGTTAGACTCTTGCGCTGGCGGGTGCCGCACTCACCGCGCACTATGCGATGAGTGGATTCTGCATCGGACATCGACATCTAATCACACCGCGGCACGCGCCATCGCCCACAGATTCGCAACAAAACGCGAATATGTGGGGCCCCCGGCACAGCATTCGTCAAACCGCTCAAGACAAAGTTTGGCACCGTTGGATTTGGCTTACCCGGATGACCTAAGACGTGCCCGCAGACTTACGACCGTGCCACGACCCGCTGCTTCTCTGCCCACTTCCACGCGGTAGAGACAATCTCTCCGAGCGACCGCTTCGCCTTCCAGTTGAGCAGATTCTCTGCGCGCCGTGGATCGGCGACCAACTCTGCCGGATCGCCTGCGCGGCGCGGCCCGTAGCGCTTGGGAACTTCGCGGCCGGTAACGTTCTCAATCGTGGAGAGTACCTGCTTCACGGAGTTCCCTTCTCCGGTTCCCAGATTCAACGCTGTCGAATTCCCACCCTTTTCGAGATACTCCAGGCCTAGCACGTGTGCTTCGGCCAGATCGCTCACGTGAATGTAGTCGCGGATACAGGTGCCGTCTTGAGTGGGATAGTCGGTGCCAAAAATCTCCAGCATCGGACGATGCCCATGAATCGCCTCAAATGCCGAGGGAATCAGGTGTGTCTCCGGGGCATGAATCTCGCCGACCCGGCCTTCTTCGTCGCAACCCGCGGCATTGAAGTAGCGGAAGCTGACGTAGCGAATCCCATACGCCCGGTCATAGGCTTCGAGGGCGTGCTCGAAGGCCAGTTTGGTTGCGCCATAAGGATTCACCGGCTGCCGCGGAGTGTCTTCCGAGATGGGCACTTTCTCCGGCATACCGTACACCGCGCAGGTGGAAGAGAAAATAAAGCAACGAACATTCGATTCCTGCACAGCATCCAGCAAAGACACGCCACCCAACACATTGTTCCGAAAATATTTCCTGGGGTGTTCGACCGATTCGCCGACGTAGGCCAGCGCCGCGAAATGCATGACCGCGTCTACACGCTGCAGCACTCGAGCCAGGCTCGCGCTGTCAAGAATGTCACCAACCACCAGATCAAAACCGTCCGCCAGGGCCCGATGCCCGGTAGACAGGTTGTCGTAGATCAACACCTGATGGCCGCGCTGTTTCAGCGCATGTGTCGCATGACTTCCAATGTAACCCGCACCTCCGACCACCAGGACGCGCACGAATCCCCCTCATGTTTTACGCGATTTGTGGACTGATACATCAGAAGTTAAGCACGACTTCTTGCCTGACCCAACCGCAGAATCGCTCATATGGGTTCGGCGAGGACTGCAGCCGGCATAGCCCCAACGATGATGCTGGGCTTCCGGCCGAAGCAAAAAGGATTCTAGCAGAACCTGGGCCCACTACAACCGCCACCGGCGGGCTGACGCTTGGTACGTCAGCCAGCCGGGGGGCGTCCCAGGAGGAAGCGCCTAGAACGTGTAAATCAGATCGAACTGGTAGCGGTTGAGATAAGCTTCGGTTTCGCCCGCGGTCTTGATTGCC
>Ga0335076_10006145_pt1 | contig 12110 bp, 9 predicted proteins | sample Lox_Sample_25_FD_206717 | JGI IMG/M metagenome (GOLD analysis project Ga0335076, IMG submission 206717) | Soil microbial communities from Loxahatchee National Wildlife Refuge, Florida, United States - Lox_Sample_2.5 | ecosystem: Environmental > Terrestrial > Soil > Wetlands | place: USA: Florida... | reverse complement strand
CCCCGCGCGGCCGGGCGCGGAGTGCCGGCACAATCTCATCTACTGGCGCGGCCACGAATATGCCGGCGTCGGTCCCGGCGCGCACGGCAGGCTCAACATCGGCGCGCGCCGCTACGCCACCGAAACCGAGAAGCGCCCGGAGAGCTGGCTGATGCGCGTCGAGGCGAGCGGCACCGGCATCACAGTCGATGAAGGCCTGACGCCCGGCGAATGCGCCGACGAATATCTGCTGATGGGCCTGCGCCTCGCTGAAGGCATCGAGCCCGCGCGCTATCTCGCGCTGTGCGGCCGCGAGATCGATCCGCAGCGCGTCGCCATCCTGCACAACGAGGGCGCGGTCGAGACGACCGCCGAGGGCCGCCTGCGCGTCACGCAGAGCGGGTTCCCGCTGCTCGACGCCGTCGTCGCCGATCTCGCGGCTTAAGTCTGAGGTCCGAAGGAGCGCGGCGCCGGCGCCACGATCTGGCCGCCGGTCGGCGTGACGCGCAGCACCGCAAGCCCGCGTTCGTTGGTGCCGTCCGGGCGGAAGCGGAACACGCCGTCGATGCCGGCAAAGCCCGAGGAATTCGTCAGCACCTGTTCGGAGAAGCGCTGCGGGCCTTGCGTCTTCACCAGCGCAGCAACGAGCGCGACCGCATCGTAAGCGAGCGTCGCGGCCCGCACCGGGTCCTGTCCGAAGCGGGCGCGATAACGCGCCGAAAAATTGCGGAATGCCGTCGGGTCCGGTCCCGGGTAAAGGCCGCCGTGCAACGCCGGCGTCGAGAAGATATGCGGATCGTCCCACACGCCGGTGCCGAGCAATTGCAGCCGCTTCAGGTTGACGTGATCGGCGCCGAGCGCCTGCACCAGCTGCACCACCGAGTCGGCATTGTCGGGAATGAAGACGCTGTCGACCTGCGTCGCGGCCTGCGCCACGGCATGCACCGGTTCGGCGATCTTGCCCGGGTCGAGCGGATATTTCTCGATCACCACGACGCGGCCGCCGCGGCGCGGCACGTCCTGCTCGAACGCCGCCTGCACCACCGCGCCGTAGGCGTTGTCCGGGATCAGCGCGGCGAACGAGCGCCGGCCGCGCGACGCGGCGTACTCGACGATACGCCGCACGTCGGTCTCCGGCAGGAAGCTCAGCAGATAAACGCCTTGCGAGGCGACGCTGGCGTCGGTCGAAAACGCGATGACGGGGACGTTGCGCGGACGGGTGATCTGGGCGACGGCGCGCACCGATTGCGCGAACAACGGCCCGAGGATGATCTCGGCGCCTTCGTTGAGCGCTGCCTGCGCCGCGGCCTGCGCGCCCTGCGGCGTGCCGCCGTCGTCCTTCACCAGAAGCTGGATGTCCGGATTCTTGAAATCGCTGAGCGCGAGCTCGGCGGCGTTCTTCAGCGATTGCCCGACGCCCGCGCCACCCTGGCCCGACAGCGGCAGGACCATGCCGACACGGACTTGCCCCGCGCCGATGGCGGTGCCGGCTTCAGGCGCCGCCGGCGGCGCCGGAGTCGTCGAGCCGCCGAACTTGCCGATGTCGCCGATATCGAATTTGTTGCCGGTGCAGGCCGACACCACCACCGCGACGCTGGCGCACAGCGCCGCGCGCAGACTCTGCCTGCGCGTCAGTGAACCCCTAGGCTCCAGCGGCATCCCCAAACCAAGTTCCCCGGGCAGCGGACCAACGGTCTTAAGTCCTAACTGTAAACGTGGATTTTGTCCCACAAAAGTTAAGGCAATGAAAAAGAAGAAGAATCTGGCGCGAAATGACGGCGGCAAGGGCGCCGTTTAAAGTCGCTCGCATGGCCAAAGAAAGAAAAAACGACAGCGGCGAACGCCCGCGCCGCTACGCGCTGTCCGGCGTTCCGGTCGAGGCGGCAAAGCTTCCGGGCGGGCTTTATCTGGTGGCGACGCCGATCGGCCACCTCGCCGACATCACCTTGCGCGCGCTCGAAGTGCTCGCCGCCGCCGACGTCATCGCCTGCGAGGATACGCGCGTCACCCGCAAGCTTGCGGAACACTACGGCGTCGCAACGCCGCTGACGCCGTACCACGAACACAATGCTGCCGAGGCGCGGCCGAAAATTCTGGCACGGCTTGCGCGCGGCGAAGCCGTTGCGCTGGTATCGGACGCCGGCACGCCGCTGATTTCCGATCCCGGCTACAAGCTGGCGCGCGCGGCGCAGGATGCCGGTCACCTAGTGACGGCGATCCCCGGCGCTTCATCGGTGCTGACTGCGTTGAATGTCGCCGGATTGCCGACCGACCGTTTCTTCTTCGAGGGCTTTTTGCCGCCAAAGCAGGCCGCGCGGCAGAAGCGCATTGCGACGCTCGGGGGAATTCCCGCAACGTTAGTGCTGTTCGAGAGCGGGCCGCGGCTCGCAGCGGCGCTGGCCGATCTGTCGGAAGGTCTCGGACCGCGCGCCGCAGCAATCTGCCGCGAACTCACCAAGCTGCACGAGGAGGTACGCCGCGGCGATCTCGCATCGCTGGCCGGCGACTACGCGGCAGGCGGCGAGACGCGCGGCGAGATCGTCATTGTGGTGGCGCCGCCCGAAGAAGCGGAAACGCAAGGCGCCGATGTCGACGACATGCTGCGGCGCGCGCTCGCACGCGTGTCGCTGAAAGACGCGGTCGGCGAAGTCGCGCTCGCCAGCGGCCGCTCGCGCCGCGAGGTCTATCAACGCGCGCTCGAGCTGACGAAGGATGGCGGCAATGGCGCGGCGCGGTGACAGCCTGCCGAAAGCGCGCCCGGTGGCGAGAGCGGCGCCGCAGGCGAGCCGTCAGGTCGCGTTCCACCTTGGCATTTCGGCGGAGAGCCGCGCCGCCGCGTTCCTGATCGCCAAGGGCTTTCGCATTCTGGCGCGGCGCTGGAAATCGCCGCTCGGCGAAATCGACATCGTCGCGCGCCGGCGCCATCTGCTGGTCTTCGTCGAAGTGAAGGCGCGCGCCAGCCTCGACGAGGCCGCGGAATCGGTTACGCCGCGCCAGCGGCAGCGCATCGCCGCCGCGGCAGAAATCTGGCTCGGCGGCAATCCCGACGACAGCGTCCGCGATATCCGCTTTGATGCGATCCTGGTGGCGCCCGGCAAATTGCCGCGCCACATCCCAGGAGCGTTTGAAAGCGCGTGAAAGTCTAGGCGCTGAGCCGTTCGAAGAACTGGTCGACCTGGGCGCGGATACGTCCGGCGACGCTGCCGAGGTCATCGGCCACGGTCTTCACCGAGCCGGCGCTCGAGCGGGTGTCTTCGGTCGCGCTGCCGACCAGCGTGACCTCATCGGCCGTTTCGACCGTGCGCTTGGCGGCGGTTTCGACGCTGCGGGCGATTTCCTGCGTGGCGGCGCCCTGCTCGGTGACGGCGGCGGCGATGGCGCTGCTGATCTCACCGATTTCGCGGATGATGCTCTCGATTGCCGTGATCGCCTCGATCGAGCGCGTGGTGGCACGCTGCATGCCGGCGATCTGCGCGGTGATCTCTTCGGTGGCGCGGCTGGTTTGTCCGGCCAGCGCCTTGACTTCGCCGGCGACCACGGCAAAGCCGCGGCCGGCTTCGCCGGCGCGGGCCGCCTCGATGGTGGCGTTGAGGGCCAGCAGATTGGTCTGTTCGGCAATGTCGGTGATGAGCTTGACGACGTCGCCGATGCGCGCCGCCGCTTCATCCAGTTCCTTCACCGCGATGTTGGTGCGGCCGGCCTCGTTGACCGCCTTGGTGGCGATCGCAGTGGACTGCGCCACCTGGCGGTCGATCTCGTTGACGGAAGCCGACAGCTCGTCCGCGGCCGAGGCGATGTCGCGCACGTTGCCCGAGGCTTCCGCCGAAGCGGTGGCGGCCCGTGCGGTCTTGGCGGAGGCCTCATCGGCAACGCCGGCGAGTTGCTGCGACGCCTCGAGCATCTGATCGGTAATGCGGCCAAGCTCGGCGAGCGTCGCTTCGACCTCGGCGGAGAAACGCGAGATCTCGGACGACATCTGCTCCTGGCGATTGGTGCGCGCCTCGGCGTCCTCGACCACGGTTCGATTGAGCTCTTCATTGTGGCGCATGGCGCGCTGGAACACGGCGATCGAGCGCGCCAGAGCGCCGATCTCGTCGCGGCGGTCGGCGAACGGTACCGTCACTTCCGCCTGGCCGGCGGCGACCGCCTCGGTGACCCGCGTGATGGCGCCGATCGGGCGCGCCACGCTGCGCGAGATGATCAGCGCGCCGAACACTGCAAGCATCACCGCGAAGGCGGCGAGCACCGACAGCAGCAAGCCGGTGCGGGCGATGCTGTCGCTCATTTGAGTATAGGTTTGCGCCGCGCGGTCAGCGTAGTGCCGGCTCAGCGTCTCGAGATCGCGCGTCAGCTGGTTGCGGGTGTCGGTGGGGAAATTCTTTTCCGCCCAGCCGCGGGCCTCACCAGGCCCGGACTCGGTGGCGATGCGCGCAAGCTCCGGCGCGAAATTCTGGAAGTCGGAAATGCGAATGGAGAACTCGTGGAAGTACTGCGTGTCCTCGGCGCGCACGCTGGTCTGCCAATCGGAGATCACCGCGTCGATCGCATTGTTGAACTTGTTGAGATCGGTGAGATACGGCGCCGCGGTTTTCGCATCGGGCGACATCACGACGCCTCGCGCCGCCGACTGCACGGCATAGATGAGGCCGTTGACGCGCTCGACGTTCAGGCTGCCTTTGTTGGCCGACTCAAATTCCTGGGTCAGCGCGGCGTGCTGGCGCGCGTTGTGGACAGCCACCGTCGACAGCGCCAGAGTCGTCGCCGCCATCAGCGCGAAAATCACATATAGCTTGGCGGCAATCGAAAGCTTCGGCAAAGTCACAGCCGGCCCTACCCCGGTTTGCGCAGGTGTCCCCGGCCAGACACCATGACGACAATGTGTTAACGTTTTGTTTTCCTTAAGCTTCCCTCCGCCGGACAGACATATTCATGAGCCTGAAAATCGCGGTGCAGATGGATCCGATCCAGCGGATCAACATCAAGGGCGACTCCACCTTCGCCCTGCTGCTCGAGGCGCAGAAGCGCGGTCATCAATTGTCATATTACACGCCCGACCGGCTGGCCCTGCTCGACGGCAAGGTACTGGCCGCGGTCGAAGCCTTGAGCGTGCGCGACGTCGCCGGCGACCATTTCACGCTGAGCAAGCCGCGGCGGGTGGAACTGACGGAATTCGACGTCGTGCTGCTGCGGCAGGACCCGCCATTCGACCTCGCCTATGTCACGACGACGCATATGCTCGAGCGCATCCAGGCGAAGACGCTGGTGATCAACGACCCGGCCAGCGTGCGCAACGCGCCGGAGAAGGTCTTCGTCACCGAATTTCCCGATCTGATGCCGGCGACGCTGATCTCGCGCGACCTCGAAGAGATCAAGGCGTTCCGCAAGAAGCACGGCGACATCGTCATGAAGCCGCTCTACGGCCACGGCGGCGGCGCGGTGTTCCGCATCACGCCCGAGGATCTCAACTTCGGCTCGCTCTACGACATGTTCGCCAATACGTTCCGCGAGCAGTGGGTGGTGCAGAAGTTCCTCCCCGAGATCAAACAAGGCGACAAACGCATCATCCTGGTCGACGGCGAATATGCCGGCGCGGTCAACCGCATCCCGGCGAGTGACGACTTGCGCTCTAACATGGTGCGCGGCGGCGCCCCGGCCGCGACCGAACTGACCAAGCGCGAAGCCGAAATCTGCAAGAAGCTCGGCCCGGCGTTGCGCGAGCGCGGGCTGTTGTTCGTCGGCATCGACGTGATCGACGGCTATCTGACCGAGATCAATGTCACGTCGCCGACCGGCATCCGCGCCATCAAGACTCTCGGCGGCGCAGATATCGCCGCGCTGATCTGGGACAAGATCGAGGCGAAGCGGCGCGGCTGATCATTTCGCCGGCTGCGCGCGCTTGAGCCGCGCAACCTCGGCGGCGATCGGCCCGAACGGTCCGTACTTGTGCTGCCGCTCGCTGAAATGATCGGCGTAGGGCCCGTACGGCGTGTCGATCGGCTTGTTCAACAAACTCGGAAAATCATGCTCGAGTCCGAGCTTGTGCGGCCGCGAGTGCGACAGCACGTAGGCCGCCACATCCCAGGCATTTTCGACAGTGAGTTGCGGATCGAGATAGTCGGTGCCGTGCGGCATGTTGAAGTGGATGAAGTTGGCGAAGTTCATGATACGCGCCATCCCGGCACCGTCATTGAAGGAGTCCGTGCCCCACAGCGGCGGCATCGTGTAGCCGAGATCGGTGCCGGGCGCGCTGTTGCGGATGCCGGAGCCGTCGGCGTTGTGACAGGCCGCGCAGACGCGCGCGTAGACCGGCTGGCCGCGCTCGGGATCGGCGGCGCGCTTGAGCTCGCTCATGTGGCCGCTGCCGAGACCCGGCAAGCGCTGACCGGGCGCAACGCCCGAGCTCAAGAACTTGATGTAGGCGACGATAGCCTGCATCTCGGGCGCGTCGTTCGGCAACGGACGGCCGTTCAGGCTGCGCGTCATGCAGGAGTTGACGCGATCCTCGATGCTGATTTCGGCGCCGGCGCGGCTGCTGTACTGCGGGAAGTCATCATAGAGCCCGAACAGCGGCAGCCCGAATTTCTTGGTGCCGGCGTTGAGATGGCAATTGGTACAGGCGAGGTTGTTGCCCGCATAGCGCTTCGCCGCATCCGGCACGTTCGGGCCGATATAGAAATATGTCGCGGTGATCAGGTCGCGGCCTTCCCGCACCTGCAGGCCATGTGCATCGCGCGGCAGGGCGCCGACCTCCGGCACCGTCCACACAGGTCTCGTTTGCGCGCCGGCTTCGAGCGCGCCAAGCATCAGCGCCGCGACAGCGGCGAATGCCCAAACAGATCGGATCGTGCGGTACTGCAAAGTGTGTCCCTGGCCGCTGGCGAAAGAGCAGGCTATTGATCATGCGCGACGGCCTGCCGAAAGGCCATATCGCCATCCTTGTCGGCATCGTTTCACATCCGCTAGGCTGAAAGTCCACGGGTCTCGCCGCCATGAGCGTTCCGCTCACCATCGCCACCACCGATTACGACCACTTCCGCGATTTCCGCCTTGGCCTGGTTAAGGCCGAGGGCGTCGACGCCACCTGGCTGACGCTCGGCCATCACGAGATCTTCTCGCGCTTCACCTTCAATCGCGAATGGGACGTGTCGGAATTGTCGTTCGCCAAGTTCATGGCGCAGGTCACGCGGCCCGACAGCGACATCATCGGCCTGCCCGTCTACGCCTCGCGGCTGTTCCGCTTCTCGTCGTTCTACGTCAACAGCAAGAAGGGCATAAAGAGCGCCAAGGATCTGCGCGGCAAGCGCATCGGCGTGCCGGAATGGGCGCACACCGCCGCGGTCTGGATGCGCGGCTGGCTGATGCACGAAGGCGGCGTGCCGCTCGCCGACATCGACTGGGTGCAGGCCGGCACCAACGAGGCCGGCCGCATCGAGAAGGTCGAGCTGTCATTGCCGAAAGGCGTCAAGCTCACCAGCATGCCGGAGAAGACCCTGAGCGGCATGATCGCGTCCGGCGAACTCGATTGCGTCATCATCGCGCGGCCGCCGAATTGCTTCCGCGAAGGCCACCCCGACGTGGTGCGGCTGTTTCCCGATTTCGAGGCGATCGAGCAGCGCTACTACGAAGAGACCCGCGTCTATCCGATCATGCACGTGATCGCGCTGCGCAAGGCGGTGCTCGACGGCAAGCCCTGGCTTGCGCGCAATCTCTACAATGCCTTCGAGGAGTCGAAGCGCCGCAGTCTCGAGCGCATCCTCGATCCCGCCGTGTCGCGCTATCCGGTGCCATGGCTGACCAACTACGCCCGCCGCATGCGCGACACGTTCGGCGGCGATCCATTCCCCTTCGGCATCGACGCCAACCGGCCGACGCTCGACATGTTCCTGCGTTACACCTTCGAGCAGGGCATCGCGCACAAGCTCGTCAAACCGGAGGAGATCTTCCCGCCCGGCATCATGGCCTCGGTGAAGGTCTAACTACTTTCCGGCGCGCTTGGCGGCTTCGTCGCGGATCGACACATCAGTGATGGTTTTGAGATCGACCGGCGTCTTCAGGTTGCCGGCCTTCACCAGCTCGTCCGACATCCATGTCAGCTTGTCGAGCGGCAGCGTCACCGCCGGATCGATCGCGCCGCTCTTGACCGTATCGTCATAGGCGAAGGCCGGTTTCGGATCGTCGGGCTTGGCGCTCGTCTTCTCGCGCGTCAGCGCGATGGTCTCGTCGCGGTGCGTCTCGGTGTAGCGCAATGCGTCCATCTGCGCCGCGACGAAATTGATCGCATCCTCGCGCCGCGCCGAGAGCGTCTTGCCGGTGAAGGTCAGGCAGAGCCGCACGTAGTTCGGCAGCGCGTCGCGGCCGCGCATCAGCATGCGCACGCCCTTCGGCGCCACCGCCATGAATTCCGAAGCGACGATGCCGGCATCGGCAACGCCCGCGATCACCGCCTTGAAGCGATCGAGATCGCCGCCGAGACTTGCGACCTTCACTTCGTTCTCCGGCACCTTGTTCTGCTCGAGCATCGCCTTGAGCAACAGGTTCGGCAGCGAACCCGGAGCCGCGACGGCAACGGTCTTGCCCCTGAGGTCGGCGACCTCGTCGATGCCGGCGCGCACCATCAGCCCGTGCGGCACGCCGGGCCAGTCGCAGCCAACGATCTTGATGTCGGCGCCGTGCGCGCCGGCGATGATGGCGCCGCCCGGCGAAGACTCGATGCTGTCGATCTCGCCGGCCAGCAGCGCCTTGTGCGCGATGGCGCCGTTCTTGAAGCTGACGATGTCGATCTTGAGCCCGTGCTTTGCGGCAAAGTCGCGGGTGCCGACCATCCACATGAAGCCGGCGTCGCCCTTTGGCTCGATGACGCCGTGCTTCCAGGGCTTGAGGTCCTGGCCCAATGCCGGGAGTGCGAAGCTCGCCAGCAACAGGGCGGCGGCAGCCAACAGGCGTTGAACGGTCATCGCAAATCCTCCCACGGCTTGTTGTTGCCCGCATGATTGGCGGCAAAAAGCCCAAGATCAACGGGGACTTCTGTCCTACCGCGCCCTGGCCGACGAAGTGCGCCGCGCCGCGTGACGCACCGGTTCCTTTTAACCCGGCATTTACCATGTTCGCGCGAGCGGCCCGTCGGCGGGCGCCGCGGGGAATGAAAAAGCAAGAGTCGCGGCGCCAAATGGCTTTCCAAAGCCATGCGAGCCAAGACTGGATCGACCATCGTGCGTTCGACCCGCAACGCCGCGCGCAACAAGCGGGCGTTGATCCTGTTCGGCCGCGCCGCCTGGACGACGCTCGCGGTGTGCTCGGGCGGCATCGGCTTCTTCGTCGGCATCCAGCTGCAAAGCGCGAACTACGACCCTTACGCCTATGCCAGCGGCGTCGGCGTGCTGTTCGCCTCCGCCTGCACCGTCATTGCCTTCCTGCTGATCCGCGGCCGCGTGCTCAAGGAGAAGGCGCAGTCGCTCGACGCGCGCGTCGAGGACCTGACCGACCGCAACTGGGAACTGCGTGAGGCCGAGGAGCGCGCGCGCAGCCTGCTGGAAGCGCAAGGCGACCTGATCGTGCGCCGCGATGCGCGAGGCATTGTCACTTATGTCAATGACGCGTTCTGTGCGCTGGCCGGAAAACCGCGCAGCGAGTTGATCGGTCACGCCATCGCGCTCGACGTCCTCGCACAGGGCGACACGACCGTGCTTGCCGACGGCACACGCATCCACGACCAGAAAATCGCAGGCAGCAACGGCGCGCGATGGATCGCCTGGCGCGAAGTCGCGGTGCGCAGCGACACCGGCAGCGAGACGCAGGGCGTCGGCCGCGATGTCACCGACCGGGTCGAGGCCGAGCGCGCGCTCGCGGCCGCGCGTGACCAGGCCGAATCCGCGAGCCGCGCCAAGTCGCGCTTCCTTGCCATGGTCAGCCACGAGATCCGCACCCCGCTCAACGGCATGCTCGGCATGTCCGACCTGCTGCTCGACACGCCGCTGACGCCGGAGCAGCGCACCTACGCCAAGGCCGCCAAGACCTCGGGCGAGACCTTGCTGTCGCTGATCGAGGAGGTGCTCGACTTTTCCAAGATCGAAGCCGGCCGTCTCGATCTCGAAGCGCGGCCCTTCGCGCTTGGCGCGATGGTCGAAGAAGTCGTCGAACTGCTGGCGCCGCGCGCGCAGGCCAAGGGCATCGAAATCGCATCCTTCGTCGATGAACGCCTGCCGGCAAAGCTCATCGGCGACGCCGCGCGTTTGCGCCAGGTGCTGCTCAATCTCGCCGGCAACGCCATCAAGTTCACCGAAACCGGCGGCGTCGCCGTGATCGTCGAGGAGACCGGGCGCGACGGTGAGGTCCGCTTCGTCGTGCGCGATACCGGCATTGGCCTCAAGGGCGAGGACCAGGCCCGCATCTTCCTTGACTTCGAGCAAGCCGACGGATCCTCCACGCGAAAATACGGCGGCACCGGCCTCGGCCTTGCGATTTCCAAACGCATCGTCGAGCGCATGGACGGACATATCGCGGTGGAAAGCGCGCCCGGCGACGGTGCGACCTTCAGCGTGACCCTGCCGCTGCCGGCCGCGCCCGAAAGCGCCAGCGAATTCGCCGCGCCCGTCCTGCGCGACCAATCCGTGATGATCGTCGCCTCGGCGGAGATCGAAGCGTCGCTGTTGGCGCGCCGCCTCGGCCGCTGGGGCGCGCGCACTTGCGCCGCGACCGAGCCCGATATCGCCCGCGCGCTGCTGCCCGAGCGGCTCTGGGACACTGTGCTTGTCGACTATCCGCTGGCCGCCGCGTTGCTCGACAGCGGCGCGCTCGATGCCCGGAACGCCACACGTCGCATTGTGCTGATCCGGCCCAGCGACCGGCACGAGCTGCCGTCGCTGAAAGAGCGCGGTTTCACGGGCTATCTGGTGAAGCCGGTGCGCGCCGCCTCGCTCGCGGCACACCTCGCCGATGGCGCGGCGTTCGAGCACATGGCCGCCGAAGCCGCAAGCGAAATCGAAGCCGCAACGCCCGCGCCGGCCAAAGGCCTGTCGATCCTCGTCGCCGAGGACAACGACATCAATGCGCTGCTGATGCGCGCGCTGCTCACCAAGCTCGGCCATCGTCCGACCATCGCCGGCAACGGCGAGACGGCGGTTGAATCCTGGGCGGCTGCGCGCGCCGCGGGATCGCCTTACGATCTCTTGCTGATGGATGTGCAGATGCCGGTGATGGACGGTCTCGAAGCCGCGCGCCGCATCCGCGCCGCGGAAACGGAAAGCGGCGCCAAGCCCGCGCGCATCCTCGCGCTCACCGCGAACGCCTACCCCGAAGACCGCGACGCGGCGCTCGCCGCCGGCATGGATGGATTCTTGGTTAAGCCGCTCGATGCCGAGCGTCTGCGTGAAGCGATTGCAGCTTCGCCGGGCCTCGGCTCGCTTGCGGCCTGACGCCGCTTTCCTCACACTGTCATAAAATCGTGTTGGGCTCGTGTTGATTGGTGGATGGCCCCGCGATCGATGATTCGCGGAACGCATCGGGCCGAACGTCGACGTCTTGCGCGGAAAAGATCAGAGCCCATGGCACGACCCAGCAACATTCTCATACCACCCCGCGGCTTGTTCGAGCGTTTCCGTCCGACATCGACGGGCGCCGGCGTCCCGGGATTGTTGTCGGCGCTGCAAGCCTACGGCGGGTTGCAGGCCTGGGCCGCGCGCTCGCATCGTCCGGCGCAAAGTCTAGGCCGCGTCGGCTCGCTCGAAGTGCGGCTGGCGCAGACCGCCGCCGAAGTGCGGCAGGCGCAGAAATTGCGCTTCCGCATTTTCTATCAGGAGGGTTCGGCGGTCGCGAACCCGGCGCGGCTGTTCGCGCGCCGCGACATCGACGCCTTCGACGCGATCTGCGATCACCTGCTCGTCATCGATCACACCAAGCGCGATATCCATCCGCTGAACAACCGGCTCAACCGTCCCGCCGTCGTCGGCACCTATCGCCTGTTGCGCCAGCCGCTTGCGGAGGAATTCGGGGGCTTCTACACCGCGGGCGAATTCGACATCGACGCGTTGATCGGCCGCCACGCCAACCTACAATTCCTCGAGCTCGGCCGTTCCTGCGTGCTTCCCGAATATCGCAACAAGCGCACGGTCGAGCTGCTGTGGCACGGCATCCAC
>Ga0335076_10006144_pt1 | contig 12111 bp, 12 predicted proteins | sample Lox_Sample_25_FD_206717 | JGI IMG/M metagenome (GOLD analysis project Ga0335076, IMG submission 206717) | Soil microbial communities from Loxahatchee National Wildlife Refuge, Florida, United States - Lox_Sample_2.5 | ecosystem: Environmental > Terrestrial > Soil > Wetlands | place: USA... | reverse complement strand
CATCTCGCCGGGCTCGAGCTCATTCAGAGGGCAGACTTCAATCACTTGCGGCACGGCTTAAATCCTAGCGCGAAACTAGGATTTGGCGGGTCCGCCTTACGCAGCCGGCTCCCACTCGACCGCATGGCCGAGCGAGGCGCCCTTCAGCACCTTCAGCGACAGCAGCGCGCACTTCATCCGCGTCGCTGAGATATCGATCCCGAGCAGGTCCAGCACGAACGACCGATCCAGCGCCAGCAGCTGCTCCACGGGCATCCCCTTGACCTCGTCCGAGGCCATCGACGCCGCTGCCTGCGAAATCGCGCACCCGTGCCCGGAGAACCGCACGTCCTCGATCCTCCCCTCCCCGTCCAGCGCCAGCTGCACGGTCAGCTCATCCCCGCAAAGCGGGTTCAGATCGTGGAACTCCAGATCGGGGCTCTCGATCCCCTCCCCCGGAGGGCTCCAGTTGTGCGGATGCTTGTAGTGATCGAGGATGTTCTCGCGATACAGCTCGTCCATTACGCTCAAGCGTAGCGAGCAGCACCTCGACCGCCAGGCCGTAGTCGAGCCGGTCCCCCGCCGACAGCGGCCGGCACGTATTCGCATCCACCGCAACACCCCGGGCTCGATGCTGTTCACCCAGCGCCGGCCCACGCGCACGCGCGCACTCTGGCGCCGGCGCCACCAGCTGTCCGTTCGGCCGCCTGAACCGCACCGAACCCGGCCCCGAGGCCTCCACCCGGAAGCCACCCTCGTGCACCAGGCGATGGTGGTAGGAGCACAGCTGAACCAGGTTCTCGAGCGCCGTCGGCCCGCCCCTCGCCCAGTGCTGGATGTGGTGCGCGTGCAGGAACCGCTCGTGCGTGCAGCCGGGGAACCGGCACCCGGTATCCCGGCTGCGCAGCGCCCGCCGCAGCGCCGGCGGGATCGTGCGCGTGCGCCGGCCGACGCTCAGCGGCCGCCCATCTCGCTCGACGATTCGCACCACCGCGGCGTCGCACCCGAGGCGCCGCATGGTCTCCGGCGCCACCGTCGGCCCGTCCGCGAGGTGGCATCGCTCGCTCACGGCGTCGGAGGCGAGCGTCTCCGCATCCACATGCACGACAAGCTCACAGCCCGCACCCGACGCCGACCTCGCCATCGCCACCAGCGCATCGGCCCGAGCCGCACCCGCCGGCGACGCCACCATCGGCTCCGTGGTCGCCATTTCCTCGGCCCGCATCCCCTCCGCGCGCCGCATCTCCTCCGCGGCACGCAACCCGTTCAACACGATCGCCCCGTCGTCCGCGGGAAGCCGGGCCTCGAGCCGCAGCGATCCGTCGTCCTCCCAGCTCCACCGCAGATAGCGTCGCTCCAGCGACTGCTGGGCCGCGCCGAGCGTCGCCGACAGCGCACCGCTGTAACAGCGAACGAGCTTTTCCAGCTGGGCGCCGGTTGCGTGTCGCGCGATCTCCAACAACCCCGCCTCGGTCGCCGGCGTCGCCGCACGCGTGAGCGCACGCACCTTGCAGTAGGACAGCTCTCCCTTGGAGAACGCCTCCCGCACGAGCGGCAGCTCCTGCAATCGGTGCGCCACACGGACCCGCTCCCGAGCCGCCCCGGGCGCGATCGAGCATCGCCACGAGAGCCAGTGCGCACATGACTTCACCCCCCATTCCGCCCAGCCACCCCGGTCGTCGAACTCCGCCACCAGCTCGAGCCACCGGCACGTCGCGACCGCGATATGGGCGGCCAGCTCGCAGATCTCCCGCTCGAGAGTTTCGAGCGACGTGGGCGCCTCTCCCTGCCCTTCCGTAAGCACCGCACTCGAACACATGTTCGTATGCTACGGCGGGCCTCGGACGGACCCGCCCCGGGCGGGAGCCGCCACACGCCCGCAACCGGACGGTTGCGCGTTTCCGCGGGAACGTTTCGCGTCACACGACTCGCGCCTCCTGTGGTGGATTTGGCCACCAGGGCCTCATTCGAACCAGTCGGAACGACCACTCCGGCTCCCAGACTCCCCGGAAGAGACGGCCACCGCCCCCAACCCGCAGCTAGCCGAGTTCGGCTGCCAGGGCTTCGAGCGCGAGCTCGATGTCCGCGCGCGAGACGTCGAGGTGAGTGACCGCCCGGATCTCGCTACGCCCCGTCGCCTGGATATCGACGCGGTCCGCGACCCGGCGCACAAGCCCCGGCGCATCATCGACGTCGAAGAAAACGATGTTGGTCTCGACCGTGTCCGGATCGAGTCGGACGCCCGGCAGCGCGGCGAGACCGTCGGCGAGCAGCCGCGCGTGCAGGTGATCCTCCGCGAGCCGGTCTACGTGGTGATCGAGCGCGTAAAAGCACCCCGCGGCGATAATCCCTGACTGCCGGAACGCGCCACCGAGCATCTGCTTCCACCGCCACGCCTCGTCGATCAGTTCGCGCGATCCGACCAGGACCGCTCCGACCGGCGCACCCAGACCCTTGGTGAAGTCGAGCCACGCGGTATCGAACCCGCTCGCCCAGTCCGCCGCCGGCACCCCCGACGCCACGACCGCGTTCATCAGCCGCGCACCGTCCATGTGCGTGCGCAACCCGTGCCGCCGCGCCACGTCGAGCACGCCCCGCACCACCGAGAGCGGCCACACCCGGCCGCCACCGCGGTTGCTCGTCTGCTCGACCGACACCACCCGTGAGCGTGGCGCGTACCGATTGCCGGCGGGCCGGATCGCCGCCTCCAGCTGCGCCGGCGTGAACACGCCGCGGTCGCCGTCAAGCGCGTGGATCATCAGCCCCGACACCTGCGCGGCGCCACCGGCCTCGGACGTGATCGGGTGTGCGGTCCGGTCGACCAGCAGCTCGTCGCCGCCGGGCCGCGCGTGCAGGCGAAGCGCGATCTGGTTGCACATCGTCCCGCTCGGCAGGAACAGGCCCGCCTCGTGGCCAAGCAGCTCCGCCACCCGGTCCTGGAGCGCGTTCGTGGTCGGATCGAGCCCACGTTGCTCGTCGGCCACCTCGGCCGCCGCGATCGCCTCGCGCATACCGGGCGTCGGGCGCGTCTGCGTATCGCTGTAGAGGTTGATCGGCGCCACAGCGCGTAGCCGCGATCCGGACGCTCAGTCGAGCTGCAGTGTCCGCCGGACTACTCCGAGGCCCTCGACGAGCCGCGCCACGTCCTCGCTCGAATTGTGGACCGCGAACGACGCACGCGTCGTGGCGTGCACGCCCAGCGACCGCATGAGCGGCTGCGCACAGTGGTGCCCCGCGCGCACGCACACGGCGAGCCCCCCGAGGATGTCCGCGATGTCGTGCGGATGGGCGCCCTCCAACGTGAACGAAACGAGCGCCCCGCGGTCCGCCGCCGAACCCGGACCCTGAATACTCAAGCCCGGCACCTCCGACACGCGAACCAAAGTGTCAGCCACGAGCGACTGCTCGTGGGCACGAATCGAGTCCATCCCGATCGCGCGGATCCAGTCCACGGCGGCGCCCAGCCCGATCGCCTCGGCGATCTGCGATGTGCCCGCCTCAAACTTCCAGGGCAGGTCGGTCCAGGTCGACTCGTTCGCAGCGACCGTGCGGATCATGTGGCCGCCACCGATGAACGGCGGCATCTCCTCGAGCAACTCGCGCCGACCGTGCAAGACCCCGATCCCCGTCGGGCCGTACGCCTTGTGGCCGGTCCAGGCGTAGAAGTCAACGTCGAGATCCGGCAGCCACACCGGCATCGACGGAACCGCCTGCGTCCCGTCGACGACCACAACCGCGCCTGCCTCGTGCGCACGACGCGCAACGTCAGCCACCGGGTTGACCGTCCCCAAGACATTCGACACATGCACCACGCCCACCAATCGAGGACCCCGCGCCAGCAGCGAATCCAGCGCATCGAGATCCAACAAACCGTCGGCAGTCATCCCCACATACGCCAGCTCGGCCTCGCGGTCCTGGCACAACAGCTGCCAGGGAACGATGTTCGAGTGGTGCTCCATCTCCGTCAGCACGACCAGATCGCCGCGCTGCACGTTCTGGCGGCCCCACGTGTACGCAACCATGTTGATCGCTGCGGTGGCGTTCGCGGTGAAGATCGTCTCCTCCGGAGTCGACCCGAGCCACGAGGCGATCCGGCCTCGGGCCCCCTCGTACAAGTCCGTGGCCTCCGCCGCTAGCGGATACACCCCCCGGTGAATCGACGCGCGGTGCTCTGTGTAGTACGACGTCATCGCGTCGATCACGGGATCCGGCGTCTGCGAGGTCGCCGCGGAATCCAGGTAAGCGACCGGCTTCCCGTCGAAGCGCCGGTTCCGCAGGACGGGGAACTGCGACGCAATCTCGGAGACCGCCAGGCCGGCAACCCGTCCCGAGACGGCCGTCATCAGGCTGCGGCCTCGATCTCGTCGGTAATCCACCCGTAGCCCTTGGCCTCGAGCGTCTCAACTAGTTCCGGCCCACCCTCGCGGACGATCCGACCCTGGTACATCACATGCACGTGCGACGGCTGGACCAGATGCAGGATCCGCTGGTAGTGGGTGATGATCAGCAAGCCCATGTCCGGACCGGCGACCGCGTTGACACCGTTCGCCACAACCCGCAACGCGTCGATGTCGAGACCCGAGTCGGTCTCATCCAGGACGGCCATCGACGGCTTCTGGAGCGCCAGCTGCAAGATCTCCATCCGCTTCTTCTCGCCACCGGAGAAGCCCTCGTTCAGGTAGCGCGTGGAGAAGTCACGCGGAACGTTGGTGAGCTTCATCGCCGCCTCGACCGTCTGACGGAACTCCTTCAAAGGAATCGCATCCTCGCCTCGGGCTTCGCGGTGCGCGTTCAGAACGGTCCGGAGGTACTTGGTGACAGTCACGCCGGGCACGGCGACCGGGTACTGGAAGGCCATGAACAGCCCCATCCGGGCGCGCTCGTCAGGCGAGGCCTCGGTGACGTCCTCCCCTCGGAACAGGATCTGACCCTCTGTCACCTCGAGCCCGGGATGGCCCATGACCGCATTGGCCAACGTCGACTTGCCCGAGCCGTTGGGGCCCATCAGAGCGTGAATCTCGCCCTTGTCGACGGACAGATCCACGCCCCGCAGGATCTGCTTCTCACCGGCGAGGACGTGAAGGTTGCGAATTTCTAGATCAGCCATTTCCAACTTTCGTTTCGAAGTCTCAGGCGTGCGCGGGTTCGCGCTCGCTGCGCCGCGAGAACTCGACGAGCTCGGCGAGCGTGGTCGTCTGCAGCGAACGGATGATCCCTCCCTGCACGCGCGTCCAAAGCAGCTTGGTGGCGCAGCGGCCAGCGTCCATCTCGTGCGAGCACAGCACGCGCTCGGTGTGGTCGTGGACGAAGCACTCCATCGGAGCGATCGCGCCCTCGAGCGCCTGCACCACGTCCACCATCGCGATCTCCTCGGCGGGCCGCGCCAGCCAGTAGCCGCCGTGCGCGCCGCGGGCGCTCTGCACGAGGCCCGCCTTGCGCAACCGAGCGACCACCTGCTCGAGGTAGGCGAGCGGCAACCCCTCGGCGTCCGCGATCGCCTTCAACGAAGTGGGCTGGTCGGGCGATTGGCGCCCGAGCTCAACCATCAGGCGCACGCCGTACTCGGCCTTCGACGAGAAGATCATCGAGGTCATATCCTACCAGGACGGTCGGATTGGGCCGCGCCCCGCGCCTCGCTAGTCTCAAGCCCAGATGCGCACCGAGGCCGCCCGCCGTGAAACCTCCGAACCGCTCGCGAGCTCGGAGGAAGTGGCGGCAGCGGCTAGCGTGGCGCGCGCGCACGGGCGGATCGGGATCGACACCGAGTTCATGTCCGAGGGCCGCTACCGCGCGCTCCTGTGCCTGGTCCAGATCGCGGTCGACGAGGACGCCTCCGACGGCGCCAGTCCACACATCTCGCTGATAGACCCCCTCGACGGCGGGGTCGACGCGACGCCGGTCGCGCAGCTGCTCGCCGACCCGGCGATCGAGGTCGTGCTCCACGCCGGCCGCCAGGATGTGGCGATCCTCCGCCGGGCGTGGTCGACCGAGGTCACGAACATCTTCGACACGCAGCTCGCAGCCGGATTCGTCGGCGCGAGCGCCCAGACGGGGTACGGCAATCTGCTCGGGACGATGCTCGGCCGGCGGGTCGGCAAGACCGCGAGCTACACGCGGTGGGACGCGCGGCCGCTGACCGCCGAACAGCTGAGTTATGCCGCGGAGGACGTCGCCCACCTGCTCGAGCTCGCCGACGAGGTGGAACGCCGCCTCGAGCAGACCGGCCGCCTCGAATGGGCGCGCGAGGAGTGCCGCCGGCTCGAGTCCGCGACCGACGAGCGTGACCCGTACACCGCCTGGGAGCGGCTGCCGCGCGTCGGGCAGCTCGACGCGCGTGCGCGCGCCGTCGCGCGGGAGCTGGCGGCGTGGCGCGAGCGCACCGCCTCCGACGAGGACCGCCCGGTGGGGTCGGTACTCGGCGATCCCGCGCTGGTCGAGCTCGCCAAGCGCCACCCCTCGAATCTCGGCGCGCTCGAGCAGATCCGCGGCATCCACCCGTCGGGGATCCGCCGCCGCGGCAACGCGATGCTCGCGGCGATCGGCGCCGGCATGAAGGCTGAGCCGATCCCGCGCGACGAGCCGCGCGGCCGCTCCGAGCCCGAGGACGCTCCACTGATCGTCCTGGCCGAGGCGCTGTTGCGCGCCCGCTCGCTCGAGGCGGGTCTCGCCTACGAGCTGATCGCGTCCCGCAACGAGCTCGAGCTGATCATCGCCGCGGCGCGCCGCCACGAGCCCGAGCCGGAAGTGCGCACGCTCGAGGGCTGGCGCGAGGAGCTCGTCGGCTCCGACCTACGCGATCTGCTCGCCGGGCGCAAGTCGGTCTCGGTCGGCCCGGACCGCCACCTCGCACTCGGCGACGTCGAGCGCTAGCAGACCTACGACGCGCCGGTCTCGAGCATCATCGACATCGCCGCGGCGCGGTCGAACATCGAGTTCGAGAGCGAGAGCGTGACCGGGCGCGGGCGCGCGATCACGCCGAGGTCGATCTCCCGCAGATCATCGGCGGCGGTCGAGTAGGTCAGGCGCAGCTTGTGCCCGGGCGAGTTCGCGGCAGTTTCGGTCGACGTGTCGCCGTCGGCGAGCGACCAGCCCGCCTTCCGGAGACGGCGGCTTTCGTCGTGCGCGAGGTTGTCGGAGGACCTGTAGTGGTGGTCGAGCACGACCAGCACGATCGAGCAGAACGCACGCGAACCCGAGTCGCACACGCGCGTCTGCGTGGCGATCTGGGCGCCCGGCAACAGCGGGATGGCACTGACGGTCGGGGTGCGCTCGGCCTGGCTGCTGCCGCACCCGGCCAACGCCAGAGCCAGTGCAAGCGCGCCGGCGACGCCTAGTCTTCGCGCGGTCATGGGAAGCAGCGCTAGCGTAGCCGAGCTCCCCGGTTGGGCCCGGGCGTTGCTCGAGAGCTCGAGGGTGGCGCGGCTCGGACTCGCCGACGACCGAGGCGACCCCCGCGTGCTGCCGATCACGTATGCGGTAGTCGAGAACACGATCGTGACGGCGATCGACCACAAGCGCAAGAGCGTCTCCGCCGAACGCCTCGCGCGCGTTCGGTGGCTCACAGCCCGGCCCCGTGCAGCGCTGACAGTCGACCACTACGAGGACGACTGGTCTCGCCTCAAATGGGTCCAGGCGACCGGCCTGATCACGATCGTCGACGCCGCCGACGCGGCCGACGCGATCGCCGCGCTGACCGAGCGCTACGCCGCATACCGCGACCGGCCCCCGGTCGGCCCGCTGCTGTCGCTGGCGCCCGACCGCATCCTCTGGTGGCGAGCGTGAACACGAGCGTCGCCCGCTACGCGCTCGGGGCGGTGGCGCTGCTCGTCGTGGTCGGCGGCGTATCGGTCGCGGCGGTCGGGTTGCGGCGGCGCTGGCTCGGCGGCTGGACCGGGGCGCCGGCGCGGCTGGCGGAGGCCGTGATCGGGCTGGCCGTGCTGATCGCGATCCTCGAGGCACTCGGGACGATAGGCCTGTTCGAGCTCGGTCCGATCGTGATCGCGTGCGGCCTCGCGGGCGTGGCCGGCCTCATGTCGCTCGCCGACACGCAGGTCGCCCGGCATCGGTACGAAAGAGCGGAGGCGGGTGCGTGGTTCCTCACGGGGGTGGCGGTCATTGCCGGCGCCACGGTGGTCGCCGAGTGGGGGGCGCTCACGATCCAGTCCTACAACGTGGGGATCCGAGGATTCGACTCGCTCTGGTACCACCTCCCGTGGGCGGCGAGCTTCGCGCAGGCCGGGAGCATCACCGGGCTGCGGTTCACCGATGTCGAGTACCTCACCCCGTTCTATCCGGCCACCGCGGAGATGCTGCACGGCCTCGGGATCGTGCTCCTAGGGCGCGACACGCTGTCGCCGGGGGTCAACCTCGTGTGGCTCGGCCTCGCCCTGTTCGCCGCCTATTGCATCGGCCGTCCGCGCGGCGCCGGCGCGGGCGCGGCGATCGGCGCGGCGCTCGCGATGGGCACGACGATGATGGATTACTCCCAGGCGGGCAGCGCCGCCAATGACGTCGTCGCCGTTTTCTTCCTGCTCGCGGCCGTGGCGCTGCTGATGACCGACCCCGAGCGCCCGGCCGCGCGGGTGCTGGCGGCGGTCGCGGCGGGCCTTGCCGTCGGCAGCAAGCTGACCGTGCTCGCGCCGGTGCTGGCGTTGACCGTCGGCGTCATCGCGATCGCGCCGCGCGGAAGACGCGCGGGCACCACAGCGCAATGGCTCGTGCCGCTGTTCGTGGCCGGCGGCTTCTGGTATCTGCGCAACCTGATCGCGGTCGGCAACCCGCTGCCGTGGACGAGCTTCGCCGGGATTTTGCCGACGCCGGCGGCGCCCCTCCAGCAACACACCGGATACAGCGTGGCGCACTACCTGACCAGCACGCACTTCTGGAGCGCGTTCGCGCAACCGGCGCTCGCGGCCGGGCTCGGGAGGTGGTGGTGGGCCGTGCTCGCCAGCGCCGTGCTCGGCCCGATCCTGTGCGTCCTGCCCGACCGGTTGGGAAGTAACTACCGCCATGCTGAAGTTTCCTTCCAAGCGGTCGTACGGATGCTGGGGTTCGTGGCGCTGGTCTCGCTGGCGGCGTACGTGGTCACGCCCGAGTCCGCAGCGGGGCCGCAAGCAGATCCGCTGGGCTTCGCGTTCAACCTGCGCTATCTGGCGCCGGCGCTGGCCTTGGCGCTGACGGTCGCGCCGCTCGCGCCCGCGCTCGCCTCGCCCCAAGCAAGGACCGGCGTGGTCGTTTTCCTCGCGATACTTCTGGCGGGCACCGTGGCGCAGGAGCAGCTGTGGCCGAACGCGCACGCAGCGGGCGGGGTCGCGCTCGGGGTCGCGGCGCTCGCGGTCGTGGCGTTGCTTGCGCTCGCCCCACGAGCACGCGCACCGGTCGCGACCGCGGTGGTGGCGGCGCTCGTCCTGGCCGGAGTGGCCGCGGGCTATCGCCTGCAGGGCCACTACCTGCGCGGCCGGTACGCCTACCGGCCGAACGTGTCTTATCTGGCGAAGGCGTGGGCGCTGTTCCGGACCGTTCACGACGCCCGCGTCGGCGTCGTCGGTACGTTCGGCGGCTTCTTCTCCTATCCGTTCTACGGCCTCGACATCTCGGACCGCGTCACCTACGTCGGGCAGCGCGGCCCCCACGGGTCGTTCACGCCGATAGCCACCTGCGCTCGATGGCGGGCACAGGTGAACGCCGACCACTTGAAATACATCATCACAACACCCGCACGCGACCCGTGGCACCCGTCTGTCCTCGGCCCCTCGCCGGAAACGCACTGGACCGCGACCGATCCCGCCGCGACGCCGGTGTTCACCGAACGCGCGCTGGGCCAGCCGATCGTGGTCTTCCGCCTGCGCGGTCCGCTCGACGTTGCTAGCTGCCCCCAAAGCTGAAGGTAAGCTCCGTTTACATGACTACCGCTGCCGATCCACTCACCGACCCGGAGCTGCTCGAGACCGAATGGGACCTCGCCCCGCTCGTCGACGGCGAGGAGCGCGCCGGTGCCGAGCAGATGCTGGGCGAGGCCAGGGACCGCGCCGCGACGTTCGCGGAGACGTACGCGGGGAAGGTCTCTGAGCTTAACGACGAAGGGCTGCGCGCCGCGATGGAAGAGCTCGAGACGATTAACGATCTGGTCGGGCGCGCCGGCACGTACGCGAGCCTGCGGTTCGCCACCGACACGGCCGACCCGCAACGCGGCGCGCTGTTGCAACTCGTGCAGGAGCGCGCCACCGAGATCGAGACGCTGCTGTTGTTCTTCGAGCTCGAGTGGGCCGCGATCGACGACGACCGAGCCGCGGAGCTGCTCGCGTCCGCCGCGCTTGGCCGCTACCGCCATCACCTTCAAAGCGTCCGCCGGTATCGGCCCCACCTGCTCTCAGAACCGGAGGAGAAGATCCTCGCCGAGAAGTCGATCTCGAGCCAGGCCTCGTGGGGTCGGCTGTTCGGGGAGCTCGTGAGCGCGGTCCGGGTCGGCCTCGATGACACCGACCTGACGCTCGAGGTCGCGCTCAGCCGGCTGCAAGCACCGGATCGGGACGTCCGCCGAACCGCGGCGGACGCGGTCTCGGCGGCGCTCGAGCCAGGCCTGCGCACCCGCGGGTTCATCTACAACACCCTCGTTTACGACAAGTCGGTCGAGGACCGGCTGCGCCGCTACCCGCATTGGCTGGCGAGTCGGAACCTCGCCAACGAGGCGTCCGACGAATCGGTGATGGCGCTGATCCAGGCGGTTCGTAGCCGCTACGACATCCCTCAGCGCTGGTACCGGCTCAAGGCGAAGCTGCTCGGCGTCGAGCGGCTGGCCGACTATGACCGCTCGGCCCCGGTGCTCGCCGAGGACGTCACGTATTCGTTCGGCGAGGCGCGCGACCTCGTGCTCGACAGCTATCGGTCGTTCTCGTCGGCGGCCGGCAACGTCACCCGGCGGTTCTTCGACGAGCGCTGGATCGACGCGCCCACGCGGCCCCACAAGAGAGGCGGCGCCTTCTGTTCCTACGCGGTCCCGAGCGTGCACCCGTACGTGATGCTCAACTTCACCGCCACCCGGCGCGACGTGCTGACGATGGCGCACGAACTCGGGCATGGCCTGCACGCGGCGCTGGCCCAGCCGCAGGGCATCTTCCACCACTCCACCCCGCTGACGCTCGCTGAGACCGCGTCGGTGTTCGGCGAGGAGCTCGTGTTCGGCCGGATGCTCGCGGAGGTCGGCGATGACGAGCGCCGGCTGGGGCTGCTGGCCGAGCGAGTCGACGGCGCGATCGCGACGGTGTTCCGCCAGATATCGATGAACCGGTTCGAGCACCTTGTCCACACGCGTCGGCGTAACGAGGGCGAGCTGTCGACCGACCGCATCTCCGACACGTGGGTGGAGACGCAGACGGAGCTTTTCGGCGACTCGGTGCAGATCACCGGCGGCTACCGGATGTGGTGGTCCTACGTGCCGCACTTCATCAACACGCCCGGCTACGTCTACGCGTACGCGTACGGACTGCTGCTGGCGCTGTCGGTCTACAGCCGCTACCTGCACGAGGGCAACGAGTTCGTGCCACGATACATCGAGCTGCTGTCGGCGGGGGGGTCGCGGAGCCCCGAGCAGCTGGCCGAGATCGTCGGGATCGACCTCACCGACCCCGGGTTCTGGGACTCGGGGCTCGCGCTCGTCGAGGAGCAGCTCTCAGAGGCCGAGGAGCTCGCCGCGCGCCGCTAGTGATGAGCCTTACGTAGTCGCGAGCGCTCCTCCTGGCGCTCGACGACGTTCACGATCAGCTTCATCACCTGCTCGATCCCGGTCGCCTTCGCGTCGCCGTGCTCGAAGGCCCCCCGCCAGTCGCGAATGTGACCCTTGGTGGCGAGCTCGTTGAAGTGCGAGCGCGACACCGAGATGTTCACCTTGGAATCCGCCGCGAAGCCCTTGGTTACCTTGGGCCCGGGGACTTCGACGCGATACATCTGGGGCTCGCCCCGCGCACGCAACTCGAGGCCTGCCACCAGCTTCAGATTCGCCAGCGCGGGCACCTCGTCGAGGAACCGCTTGACCGCCGTCTCGATCAAGGATTTGGTGTCAGCAGCCATGCCTAGATCTTGTTCCGCTCCAGGAGCTTTCGCCCGATGACCATGCGCTGGATCTCCGAGGTTCCT
>Ga0335076_10006143_pt1 | contig 12113 bp, 11 predicted proteins | sample Lox_Sample_25_FD_206717 | JGI IMG/M metagenome (GOLD analysis project Ga0335076, IMG submission 206717) | Soil microbial communities from Loxahatchee National Wildlife Refuge, Florida, United States - Lox_Sample_2.5 | ecosystem: Environmental > Terrestrial > Soil > Wetlands | place: USA... | reverse complement strand
GAGCTCCACGAGATCCAGGCGGCGACGGGCACGCTGGTGCGGGAGTTCGCCGTCCCGGGCGGGCCCGTGTTCGCGGTGACCTGGGAAGGCCCGTTCCTGCCGGACCTGCGGCAGCTCCTGGGCGCGTCCTACGACGCCTATGTCCGCGCCCTGCGCGCGAAGCGCCGCGGCCGCGGGCCGCTCTTGATCCAGCTCCCCGAGCTCGTCTTCGAGTCGGCGGGACATCCCCGGGGCTTCCACGGGCGCGCGATCGTGCCGCAGCTCGTGCCCGACGGCGTCGCGGCCGAGGCGATCCGCTGAACATGCTGCGATCCGGGCTCGGGCGTCCGCGTTCTGCGATCGCCGCCCTCTTGCTGGCCACGCTCCCCGCCTGCGGCGGAAGCGGAGGCGGAGGTGGCGGCGGCGGCTCGGGCGGCGGCGGGAGCGAGGTGATCGGCGGGTCGGGGCCCAACGTCCAGCCGATCTACGTGAACGCGGGCCCCACCGGCGACTACGTGAACGGCGTCTTCACGAGCGTCACGATCTGCGTGCCCGGCACCAGCACCTGTCAGACGATCGACGGCGTGCTCGTCGACACGGGCTCGGAGGGCCTGCGGATCGTGTCGACCGCGATCACGATCCCGCTGCCGGCGCAGAACAGCGGCGGCTCGGCGCTCCTCGAGTGCAACCAGTTCCAGGACAGCTACCAGTGGGGTCCGGTGGTCACCGCGGACGTGAAGATCGGCGGCGAGCAGGCGAGCGCGGTGCCGATCCAGTCGGTGGGCGGCGCGGCGTTCGACGCTCCGTCGGCCTGCACCTCGTCCGGCCTGCCGCCCGAGAACACGGCGAGCGACCTCGGCGCGAACGGGATCCTCGGGGTCGGCCTCTTCCGCCAGGACTGCGGCCCGGCCTGCGCGCTCAGCGGCTCGCGCAACCCCGGCGTCTATTTCGCGTGCGCCGGCTCGCGCTGCGACGTCACCGCCGTCCCCGTCGGCCAGCAGGTGCAGAACCCCGTGTGGCTGTTCCCGGTCGACAACAACGGCGTCATCCTCCAGTTGCCGGACGTCGGGTCGACGGGCGTGCCGGGGGCGGCCGGATCGATGATCTTCGGAATCGGGACGAGCTCGAACAACGGCCTGGGCAAGGCCAGCGTCTACCGAGTGGACGACATCGGCAACATCACGACGACCTTCCAGGGCAAGCCCTACCCGAAGAGCTTCATCGACAGCGGCAGCAACGCGCTCTTCTTCCTGGACGCCGCGACTTCGGGGCTCGCGAACTGCCGCGACAACGATTCCTTCTACTGCCCCGGGTCCCCGACGAGCCTCACCGCGACGAACCAGGGGCAGGGCGGCACCGCCAACTCCGTCACCTTCACGATCGCGAGCGCGAACGTGCTCTTCAACTCGCCCAACTGGGCGTTCAACAACCTGGGCGGCCCGAACGCGGGCGCCTTCGACTGGGGGCTGCCGTTCTTCTACGGACGCAACGTCTACACGGCAATCGAGCTGCAGTCGACGCCCGGGGGCACAGGCCCCTACTTCGCCTACTGACGTGAAGGGCATCATCCTGGCCGGCGGATCGGGGACGCGCCTCCACCCGATCACGCTCGGCGTCTCGAAGCAGCTCATCCCGATCTACGACAAGCCGATGATCTACTACCCGCTCTCGACGCTGATGCTGGCGGGCATCCGCGAGATCCTCGTGATCACGACGCCGCACGAGCAGGACGGCTTCAAGCGCCTGCTCGGCGACGGCTCGCAGTTCGGGATCCGGCTCGCGTGGGCGGCCCAGCCGCGGCCCGAGGGCCTCGCGCAGGCGTTCCTGATCGGACGCGAGTTCGTGGGCAAGGACGGCGCGGCGCTCGCGCTCGGCGACAACATCTTCTACGGGAACGACCTGCCGCAGACCCTGCAGCGGGCGGCCGCCCGCACGACGGGCGCGACCGTGTTCGCGTACCGCGTGCGCGACCCGCAGCGCTACGGCGTCGTCGAGTTCGGCCCGGGCGGCACGGCAATCGGGCTCGAGGAGAAGCCCGAGAAGCCGCGCTCGCACCACGCCGTGACCGGGCTCTACTTCTACGACAACCGCGTGCTCGAGATCGCCGCGAAGCTAAAGCCCTCGGCAAGGGGCGAGCTCGAGATCACCGACGTCAACCGCGCCTACCTCGAACGCGGCGAGCTGCATGTCGAGCAGCTCGGGCGCGGGATGGCCTGGCTCGACACGGGCACGCACGAGGCGCTGCTCCAGGCCTCGACCTTCATCCAGGCGATCGAGGAGCGGCAGGACCTGAAGGTCGCGTGCCCGGAAGAGGTCGCCTTCAACATGGGCTACATCGGCGCGGCCGAGGTGCGCCGCCAGGCCGAGGGCCTGAAGAAGAGCGAGTACGGCCAGTACCTGCTGCGCCTGGTGGACGGCCACTAAGGCGCCGGCCGGCCGCGGAAGCGCGTGGCTCGCCTACTTGCCCGCCGTCCGCTGCAGCGACCAGATGTAGTGCGTCACGTTGCGGATCGCCTCTTCGGGCGTGGCCGCTTCGATGCCGGCCGTCCTCTTGAAGGCGTCGCCCCAGGCCGGCATGTCGGACGTGCCGTGGCCCCGCAGCGGCTCGCCGCTTCCGACGATGCGCTCGACCCGCGGCTGGGGGAAGCGCCCCCCGTTGCGTGCCGCGAGCGTCGTGATATCGGGCACCGCCACGCGCAGGTCGGCCGCGAGCGGCCCGTCGCCGCGTGCGCTCTTGCCGTGACACGACACGCAGTAGCGGACGTAGACGATCGCCCCCTTCTCCGCGGCGGCCTTGTCGGGCTGCGCCGGTGACTGCGCCCAGGCCATCGCCACGGCCAGAAGGAGCGCAGCCGGAAGCGCCGCGCGCGCGAGCAGCGAGGTGACGACCCCGGGATGCTTCATGGACAGCCTCCAAGATCAGTCTAGGCGGCCGGCCGGTGGCGGGCCATCCTCCGTCCCGGGATCAAACGGCTCATGCCTACGGCAGGGTGTCGAACACCATCCCGACCAGCATGTCGCCCTTGATGAAGCCCTGTCCCCACTTCGCGTCGAGGTCGGCGGTGGGCTTCGCGGCGACCGCGGCGTCCTTGCTCTTGCCCTCGGCCTTGAGCTTCGCGACGCGGTCACGGACCGTCTTCACCATGTCGCGGTAGGCCTGCAGGTCGGCCTTGCTGCCGAGCGGGCCGTGGCCGGGGATGATGCGTGTCTTGTCCGTCGCCGCGGCCAGCGCCCGGTCGGCCGAGGCCAGGATTCCATCGATCTTGCCGCCGCTCGAGATGTCGACGAGCGGGAACGTGCCGTTGACGAAGGTGTCGCCCATGTGGATCACGTCCGCCTTGGTGAACTGGACGACCGAGTCGCCGTCGGTGTGGGCGGGCGGCACGTGGAAGACGCGCACCTCGTCGCCGTTCCAGAAGAAGGTCACGCCCTCCGCGAACGTCACCACCGGCAGGGCGATCTCCGGCGACGCCTCGACCTTGCGGTTGAAGAGCGCGATGAACTGGTCGCTGCTCATCCGGCGCCGCACGTTCTCGTGGGCCACCAGGACGGCGCCCGCCTTGCCCATGTTCTCGTTGCCCCCGGTGTGGTCGCCGTGCCAGTGCGTGTTCACGACGAAGCGCACCGGATCGGGCGTGATCGCCTTGATCGCCGCGAGGATCTTTTCGGTCAGCGGGGCGTACTGGTCGTCGACCACCAGGGCGCCGCTCCTGCCGACGGAGAGGCCGATGTTTCCCCCCGAGCCGGTGAGCATGTAAACGCCCTCGGCGATCTTGTCCGCCTTCACCTCGACCTTCGAGAAATCCTGCTGAGCGGCGAGCGGCGCGGCCACGGCGAACGTCAGGGCCAGGGGCAGGAGCCGAAGCCTCATGGGAGCGTCCTCCTCGCGAGCGTTAGGCCGCGATGCTACCACGATGGCTCGCCGGAAGTGCCTGGTGGCTCGCGGCTTCCGGGCTCGCCCCGGGGCGTGACCCCCATCCTTGCGTCCGTTCAACACAATGGGCATGCTTGACGGTCTGATCGAGCAGGTGACCCCCGTGGCAGCACCCCAGTCCCTCGGTCCGCGCGTGGCACAGCACCTGCTGAACCGGGCCGGCTACGGCCCCCGCCCGGGCCAGATCCAGGCCGTTCTCGACCAGGGCCTGACCGAGTGGATCGAGGAGCAGCTCTCCCCCGGCGCCGACCCCGAGCTCGACACGCGCCTCGCCGCGTTCCCGACGCTCGGGTACACGACCTCGCAAGTGCTCGCGCTCTACAACGCCGACAGCCGCACGATCAACGTGATCCTCGACGAGCTCACGTCGGCGAAGGTGGTGCGCGCGGCCTTCGCGCGCAACCAGCTCCAGGAAGTGCTGGTCGACTTCTGGTTCAACCACTTCAACGTCTACGTGCAGGACGGCTTCACGCGCTACGCGATCGCCTCCTACGAGCGCGACGCGATCCGGCCGCACGTGCTCTCGAGCTTCCGCGAGCTGCTGGGCGCCGTGACGCTCCACCCGGCGATGCTCTACTACCTCGACAACTACCTGAACAGCGCGCCGCGCACGCAGGGCGGGCGCGTGGTGGGCGGGATCAACGAGAACCAGGGCCGCGAGCTCCTGGAGCTGCACACGCTCGGCGTCGACGCGGGCTACACGCAGACCGACGTGATCGAGGCCTCGCGCTGCCTCACCGGCCACGGCATCGACGCCCTCGACAGCGGCGGCAACTACCTCTACCGTCCCGCGAACCACGACGACGGCAGCAAGCAGGTGTTCGGGCTCGCGGTCCCGGCCGGCGGCGGCCAGGGCGACGTGCAGAGGCTGCTCGACCACCTGGCCGCGCACCCGGCCACGGCGCACTTCATCGCGCGCAAGCTGGCCGAGCGCTTCGTGAGCGACGCGCCGTCCGAGGCTTTCGTGGCGAAGCTGGCCGGCGTCTTCCAGTCGAGCGGCGGGAACCTGCGCGAGCTCACGAAGGCGATCTTCGGCAGCGCCGAATTCTGGGCGGAAGCCTTCAGCGCCGGAAAGCCCAAGACCGGCTTCGAGTACGTCATCAGCACGCTGCGGGCCACCGGTGCCGAGCTCTCCAACACGCGCATGGTGAAGACGACGATCTCGGACGCCGGCATGCCGCTCTATTCGTGCAACCCGCCCACCGGCTACAGCAATCTCGGCAGCGACTGGCTGAACCCCTCGGCGCAGCTCTACCGCATGAACTTCGCGCTCGACCTCTCGGCCGGGATGATCGCCGGCGCCAGCGCCGACGTGCGCGCCCTGATCCGCAACGCCGGCGGCGACCCCGAGAGTCCCGCCTCGGCGGCCGAAGCGATCGACCGGGTCGTGTTCGGCCGCACGCTGTCGGCGGCGACGCTCGGCGCGGCCGGCCGCGTCAGCACTTCGGGCTCGGTGTCGGTCGCCACGCGCGTGGCCGGCCTGCTGTTCGCGAGCCCCGAGATGCAGGTTCGCTGAGGATGCGGCGCTTCGATCCTTCGCGGCGGGTGTTCCTGCGCGGGGCGGGTCTCGCCGCCGTGGGCGTCGGCCTGGCGCCGTCCGCGCTCATGGTCCGCACCGCGCTCGCGGCGGGCGGCGGGCCGAAGCTGCTCGTCAAGGTCTTCCTGCGCGGCGGGGCCGACGGCCTCAACCTGTGCGTGCCCTACGGCGACTCCGAGTACTACAACCTGCGCGGCGGCATCGCGCTCCAGCGCCCGGGGCAGGCGGGCGGCGTGATCAACCTCGACGGCTACTTCGGGATGCACCCCGAGTTCGCGCCGATCGAGCCGCTCTTCCGCGACGGGCGACTCGCCTTCGTCCACGCCGTCGGCAACCCGGCCGTGACGCGCTCGCACTTCGACGCCCAGGACTTCCAGGAGTCGGGCACGCCCGGCGACAAGCGGACCGCGACCGGCTGGCTCGACCGCGCGATCGCTCTCATCCCCGGCCGCGAGGTCACGCAGGCGGTCTGCTTCGCGACCCAGCAGGTGCGCTCGTTCCTCGGCCCGGAGCCGGTGCTGGTGGCGCAGACGCTCAGCTCGTTCGACCTCCACGCGCGCAACTGGCGCGCCGAGGCCGAGACGCTGCTCACGTCGATGTACCAGGCCGACGCGAGCGCGGTCGGGGCGACGGGCCTCGAGACGTTCGAGGCCATCGGCACGCTGCTGAAGGCCCCCACGCCGCCGCCCTCGAACGGCGCGCAGTACCCGGGCGGCAGCACCGGCAACGCGCTGCGGCAGGCGGCCGGGCTGATCAAGAACGGCCTGGGCACGCGCTGCATCTACGTCAACGTCGCAGGCGGCTTCGACACGCACGCGAACCAGCTCCAGAACAACGTCGGCGACTACCGGCCGCTCGGGCTCGCGCTCGCGGCGTTCGCGACGGACCTCGGCGCGCTGCTCGACGACGTGGCGCTCGTGGTGACCACCGAGTTCGGGCGCACGGCGCGCGTGAACGGCGCGGCCGGCACCGACCACGGCACCGGCTACGCGATGCTGGTCCTGGGCGGGCGGGTGCGCGGCGGCCGGGTGCTGGGGCGCTGGCCCGGACTCGGCAGCAGCCAGCTCTTCGAGAACCGCGACCTGGCGGCCACCACCGACTTCCGCGACGTGTTCCAGGAGCTCGCGCGCTCGCAGTTCGGGATCTCGGACTCGCTCTTCCCGGGCTACACGCCGGGCGCGGGTGTCGGCGTCGTCTAGAACCGTCGCGCTATCGAAAGGACACCCCGTGAACCGCCTCGACTCCAGGGCGCTCGGCCGGCTCGTGCTGATGGGAGCGGTCCTCGCCGCGGGCCCGGCTGCCGCCGGCGAGCCGCTCGGCACCGACCTCTTCGCCGGATACTCCTACCTGAAGCTGTCCGAAGTGAGCCGCAACGGAGCGAACCTCGCGTTGGGCTTCCACGCGATCGGCCCCATCGCCGGCTTCGTCGACGCGAGCGCCCACTGGGGCAGCGACGCGGGCACGTCCATCAGGGACTGGACGGCCATGGCCGGTCCCGGCGTGCGCTTCGGCCAGCGCGGCGGCAGCGTGCTCTTCGCGCGCGTCCTCGCCGGCGTGCTGCGCGACTCGACCTCGATCTCGGTCCTCGACGTCGAGATCAGCGAGGGCGAGACGCGCTTCGCGATCCTGGCGGGCGGCGGCGTGGACGTGAGGATCGCCGCCCACCTCGCGCTCCGCGCGCAGGGCGACTACGTCTGGTACGACGCGTCGTCGGGCAGCCAGAGCGGCTTCCGCGGCTCGGGCGGGCTCGTCTACCGCTTCGGATCCGCGCCTTGAAGTCCACGCGGCGCTCGTTCGTCGTCGCGACCGGCGCCACGGTCGCCTCGACGCTCGCCGGCTGCGGCGGAGGCGGCTCGTCCCCGAGCGCGCCCTCGGGACCGCCCCCGACGCCGCCCCCGATCAGCGGCGAGGTGCGCGTGCCGCTCATGGGTGTGGGCGAGACCGTGAGCGCTTCCGCCAACCTCGTCGGCGGGCTAGCGACCCCGATCGCGGTCACGCGCACGTCGGAGACCGAGGTCGTCGCGGTGTCGCGCGTCTGCACGCACCAGGGATGCATCGTCAGCCTGCCGGCCAGCTCCGGGGCCACGCTCGACTGCCCGTGCCACGGCTCGCGCTTCCGCACGAGCGGGCAGGTGGTGAACGGGCCCGCGAGCCGCCCGCTCTTCCAGTTCCCCGCGCAGATCGACGGCAACCAGGTGGTCGTCACGCCGGGGATCTGAAGCGGTATGCTGCCGCCCATGCACCTCTTGCCTGGGACGTTCTCGCGCCGCGTGCCGCTCGCCGCGGCGCTCCTCTTCAGCCTCGCCGCGCCGGCCGCGCCGCAAGCGCAGGCGCCCGCCGATCCGTACGCGATCCCCGCCACCGACGCCGGCCTCCCCGGGCAGGGGCCGATAAGGCGCTACGACTGGTTCCAGAAGCTCTGGCGCGAGCGGCGCTCCGAGTGGGCCCGCGAGCGCGAGCAGGACAAGGGCGCCGTCGTGTTCCTCGGCGACTCGATCACGCAGGGCTGGGGCGGCGGTCTCGGCGCGGCCTTCCCCGGAGTGAAGGTCGCGAACCGCGGCATCAGCGGCGACACGACGCGCGGCGTGCTAATCCGGCTGCAGGACGACGTGCTCGCGCTCGACCCTCCGGTCGTCGTGCTGCTGATCGGCACAAACGACCTCGACGAAGGGGCGAGCCCCGAGACCATCGTCGGCAACCTCAAGCTGATCCTGGCGGCGCTCGAGCGGCACGACCCGAAGCCGCGGATCGTGCTCGACCTCGTGTTCCCGAGCTCGGCCACGAAGAACCGCCCTGCCGCCCAGATCCAGAAGCTGAACGCGCTCTACCTCGCCGCGGTCAAGAACGACGCGCGCGTCACCGCGCTCGAGACCTGGCGGCTCTTCGCCGACGAAGCCGGCGACGCGAAGCTCGCCGAGTTCCCCGACCTGCTGCACCCGAACGAGGTCGGCTACGCGAAGTGGGCGGCGGCGCTGCGGCCGGTCTTCGCGACGCTCGGCCTGAGCGAGACCACGGCCGAGCCGTTCACTCCGGAGCAGGGCTTCGAGAGCCTGTTCAACGGCCGCGACCTCACCGGCTGGGGCTATCGCCCCACCTCGGAGGCCGACAAGGCGAGCGCCGCGCGCTGGCAGGCCTCCGACCCGAACGCCGCCGAGTGGCCGTTCGTCACGGAAGCCGCCCGCTTCGACGGCCTGGCGCAGAGCCCCGACGGCCGCTTCGCGGTGATCGGCGGACGCCTCGTCGTCACGACGCCTCCGGAGTACCGCAGGATCCAGCAGCTCTGGACCACGCGCGAGTTCGGCTCCGACTTCGTGCTCAAGCTCGAGTTCCGCGCGACGCCCTTCGCCGACAGCGGCGTCTACCTGCGCGGCCCGCAGCTCCAGTGCCGCGACTACAAGCTCGCCGGCCCCTACAAGGACCTGAAACGCTACCGGCCGCAGGAGTGGAACGAGCTCGAGGTGACGGTACGCGGCGGCGTGGCGCGCGCCACCTGCAACGGCGAGCTGCTCGAGGCGGAGATGAAGCTGCCCGCGTCCGGCCCGATCGGGCTCGAGGGCGACCGCGGGCAGATGGAGTACCGGCGGATCCGGGTCAGGCGGCTCGATTGACAGGGGTCGGCGCACGGGGCTAGCGTCGTCGCGTTGCCAAGGAGCTTCGAAATGCTGACCTTCCTCGTGTTCGCTGCTGCCGCCGCGCTGCCCGCCGCGCCCTCGGCTTCGGGCGCCGGCGCTTTCGCCGGCCGCTGGAACGTCCGGATCACCGACGCTGCCGATACCTTCGCGAGCGGCGGCTTCCGCATCGACGAGAAGGACGGCGCGCTCAGCGGCGGCGTGGTGTGGCGCTGGGGCAGCTACCTGCCCGCCAAGTCCGTCGAGGTCGAGGACGGTGTCCTCCGCATCACGCGCGAGGAGACGCCCGGCAAGATCGACGCCTTCGAGGCGCGGCTCGAGGGCGGCGCGCTCAAGGGGCAGGTCACCTACCCGGACGGCAAGGTCAACCACTTCGAGGGCAAGAAGGCCCCGCTGCTGCTCGACAAGCGCGCGCCCGTCTGGGGCCAGCCGGTGACGCTCTTCGACGGCAAGAGCCTCGCCGGCTGGAAGCTGCGCGATGCGTCGAAGCAGAACGGGTGGGCCGCGCAGGGCGGCGAGCTCGTGGTGGTCGAGCCGAAGGGGAACGCCGATCTCGTGAGCGAGCGCGTCTTCCAGAACCTGAAGCTGCACGTCGAGTTCAACGTGGACAAGCACAGCAACAGCGGCGTCTACCTGCGCGGCCGCTACGAGGTCCAGATCCTCGACAACGACGATGCCAAGATGGCGCTCGACTCCCACGGCTGCGGCGCGCTCTACAGCCGCGTGGCGCCGAAGCTCGACGCCACCAAGCCGGCCGGCGAGTGGCAGAGCTACGACATCACGTTCGTCGGACGCCAGCTCCAGGTGGTGCTGAACGGGAAGGAAGTCCTGAACACGATCGCCGACGGCATCACGGGCGGCGCGCTCGACCCGTTCGAGGACGAGCCGGGGCCGCTGATGCTGCAGGGCGACCACGGCAAGGTGAAGTTCAGGAACGTGGTGGTCACGCCGGGTCAGTAGAACGGGTCCCGTGAGCATCCTCGCGTGCCGCGTGTTCGAGGCGGAGGGCGGCGTCCTCTCGCGCATGGTCCGGATGCAGCCCGGCGAGATCGGCTCGGGCGACGTGGCCGTGCGCGTGCTCTGGTCGGGCGTCAACTACAAGGACGCGCTCGCGGTCACCGGGCGCGGGAGGATCCTGAAGCGCTACCCGCTCAACGCGGGGATCGACGCGGCGGGCCGCGTGGAGTCGTCCACGGACGCGCGCTACCGTCCGGGCGACGCGGTTCTCGTGAACGGCATGGGCCTGGGCGAGAGCCACGACGGCGGCTTCGCGGAGCGGCTGCGCGTGCCCGGCGACTGGATCGTGCCGCTGCCCGCCGGCCTCACGCTCCGCGAGTCGATGGTGATCGGCACCGCGGGCTTCACCGCCGCGCTCGCGATCCACCGCATGGAGCAGCTCGGCCAGCGGCCCGAGCTCGGGAAGATCGCGGTCAGCGGTGCGAGCGGCGGCGTCGGCTCGATCGCCGTCTCGATCCTGCAGGCGCGCGGCTACGAGGTGCTCGCGATCTCGGGACGCCCCGAGCACCACGACTACCTACGCGGCCTGGGCGCGCACGAGGTCAAGACGCCGGACGAGCTGGGCCTGGGCACCCGCCCGCTCGAGGCCGCGCGCTTCGGCGGCGCGATCGACAACGTCGGCGGCGAGCTGCTCGCCGGCCTCATGCGCCACGTGGCGCCCTGGGGCCAGATCGCGTGCATCGGCATGGCGGCGTCCTCCGACCTGCAGACGAGCGTCTTCCCGCTGATCCTCCGCGGGGTGAGCCTGCTCGGTGTCACCTCCACGAACTGCCCGATGCCGCTCCGCCGGGAGGTCTGGCGGCGGCTCGGCGGCGAGCTGCGTCCGCCGGCCCTCGAAGCCATCGTCTCGCGGGTCGTCCCGCTCGCCGAGGTCCTGGAGGCGGCTCCGAGCCTGATCGAGCGCCGCGCGCTCGGGCGCGTGCTCGTGGACTGCGGCGGCGGTTCGGACTCCTGACCGCCGGGGGGAGCGGCCAGGAGTCCGTCCGCGCCTACGGCTGAAGTCTCACTGGCGGTTCTGCCGGAAGATGTTCGAGATGTACGTCTGGTGCCCGGCCGAAGCCGCGTTGCGGTAGGCGTTCTCGAAGTCGCGCATGTCCTTCGCGTCCCCGTCGTTCGCTACTCCGTTCGCGAGGTAGATCACGGGCACAGCGCCCAGGTGGTTGAACCAGAGCACGTCGTTGCCGTCGGAGCGCGTGTCGTGCAGGTCCCAGAAGTTGCGTGCGACCCAGACCTCGTTCTCCCAGCCGTTGGTGCAGTCCGGCGGCGAGGTGCGGCTCTCCAGGTCCCAGTCGAGCTTCCAGCGGCCCGAGCCGAAGCCGCCGTCGGCCACGTTGCGGCCGGGGTAGCCGGTCCATCCGGCCATGAAGTCCGCGAAGCCCTCGAAGAGCGTGGTGCCGAGCCGGCCGGGATAGCAGGTGTTCAGGCTGTGGCTGCCGCCGGTGTTGGCCGGGTTCTTGTAGTTCCAGAACTTGTAGTTGAGCTGGTGGCCGAGCTCGTGGGCCACGACCTCGGCCCGCACGGCGTGGGCGGCAATCAGCCAGAGGTTGCCCTGCCTGTTCGCGCAGCTCCAGGGGTTGCCGCTGCCGTCGCCGCAGTCGTAGGTGGTGTTCGGGGCGAAGATGTTGATCGGCGACGCGGGCACCGGGTTGATCCCGCCGTCCCAGTACAGCCGCGACCAGTTGTACATCGCCGCGTCGACCAGCTCGCCGATGCCGTTGTAAGTCCCGCCGTCGGTGTCGGCGAAGCGGTGACCCACGCTGAAGGTGGCGGGAATGTTGGTCCAGTCGGGGTCGACCCACACGTAGTGGTTCCCGTCCAGGCTCTGCACGTCGTAGTAGCTCGTCTTCGTCCGATAGTAGATGCGCAGCGTATGGCCGCTGAAGATCGGAGCTCCTGGCACCGTCAGACTCCAGGTGCCGTCGGCCTGCACCCAGTCCGCGGCCAGTTGGATCCAGACGCCGAAGAAATCGTTGCTCCAGGCCTCGACGCGGAAGCCGAAGCCGGGGTGCAGGCTGTG
>Ga0335076_10006142_pt1 | contig 12114 bp, 13 predicted proteins | sample Lox_Sample_25_FD_206717 | JGI IMG/M metagenome (GOLD analysis project Ga0335076, IMG submission 206717) | Soil microbial communities from Loxahatchee National Wildlife Refuge, Florida, United States - Lox_Sample_2.5 | ecosystem: Environmental > Terrestrial > Soil > Wetlands | place: USA... | reverse complement strand
ATCCTTGGCGTGGCCATGATGGCGTTCATCCCGGTGTTCTTCTTCGCCGCCATCTACGGGCAGATCGCCCTGGCCGAGAAGGCCACGTCCGCCAGCCTGCTCATCTTGTACTTCTTCCTCGGCTTCGTGGTCTGCGCGCAGATCGGCGGCCGGATGCTGGACCGGATCGGGGCCAAACGGCCGGTGGTGTTCGGCAGTGCCCTGGCGGCCGCCGGGTTCGCGCTGTGGGCCGGCCGGGCCACGGACCTGCATGTCGGCGCCCAGGTCATCTACATCGTCATGGCCGGGGCCGGCATGGGCCTCATGCTCGGCCAGGCCAACACCGACGCGATCAACCGGGTCTCCCGGTACTCCTACGGCGAGGCCACCGGCATCACCCAGACCGTCCGCAACTACGGCGCCAGCGTCGGCTTCGCCATCTTGGGCACGCTGCTGATCACCGCGTTCCGGTCCGCGATCACCTCCTCGCTCACTGGCCGCGGCCTGCCCGGGCCAGCGGCGTCAGCCGAAGCGGCCAAGATCGCCCAGCTGCAGGGCGGCAACGGCAACACCACCGCCATCCCCGCGTTCATCCGCGCCGACTTCGCCGCCGCCACCCGCGACGTGCTCTACGGGATGGCCATCATCATGGCCGTCGCGACCGCCGTGGCGTTGCGCGGCCTCCGGCGAGGCATCCAGGAAGACACCGCACGAACCGCGGAGGAGTTCAGCAGCCAGCTACCGACGAGGACCCAGGCGCCGACCCCGACCCGCCTGGCGCTAAGCCCGGAAGGATCCGATGATAAAAGCCTTCAGCATTATCGCGGCGCTGGCCACCGCGGTCCAGGCGGTCGCCTTGATCATGCTGCATCTGCTGCCCACCGGTTACAACCCGGTCCGCGATGCGGTCAGCGACTATGGCGTCGGCCGTTACCGCGGCTGGTTCTGGCTGCAAGCCGCAGCCGGCGGCGTGGGCTGCCTGGCCCTGGGGATTGCCCTGGCCCAGCTGCACCCGTTTACCCCGACCCAGGTGGTCGTGGCGCTGATCGTGACCGCCGCGGCCCGGTTGCTCATCCCGTTCTTCGCCACCGACCAGCACGGCAGCCGGTTCCAGACGGCCCACGGGATCATTCACATGATCCTGGCCGTCATCGCCTTCGGCGGGCTGGTCTGGGCGGCCACGGGCCTGTGGTCCACGCTGCGCCATTACCCGGCCTGGAACGGGGCCGAAGGCGTTCTCACCATCATCCCCTGGATCATGCTCGGCAGCGTCATCGCCGTCGTGCTCGCGATCAGGGGCCCGCGGCTCAAGCCTTTCTTCGGGGTCTTCGAGCGCCTGTTCTACCTGTCCTCGATCCCCTGGGTCCTGATCGTCGCGATCGATCTCGCCCGGATTTCAGGTTGAGGGCCGCCCCGGAACACAATCCAAGCCCCGCTGTGAACCACCGCCATCGAAGGAGGCCCGGAATGCCTACCGTGACCGTAGAAGGATCCGTGACCCTGCAACAGGCCGCCACGGCGCTGCAAGGCAAACTCGGCAGCCGCTACGAGGTAACCGCGCACGGAAGCGGTACCCAGCAGGCACTGAGAGTAAAGCAGTCGGCGGCTTCCACCGCCACCGTGCACCTGGACCAGGACGGCAGCGCCACCACGTTCCACGTCCACGGCGGCGGCCTGGTCATCTCGCGGATGGTCAACGAGTTCGGCATCGCCAAGAAAGTAGCCGCGACAATCGCGGAAGCCTTCGCAACCCATCCCGCCAGCTGACCATCGCGCTGAACGAGGGCCGTGGCCTGAGCACGCCGACCAAGATCATGGGCGTGATCTGTAGAGGAAGACAGGGCCGGCGCCAGGGACCATCACCCGCGGGCGACAGCCCGTCGACCGCCGCTGGGACCATCCAAGGTCACCAGCACACATCAAGAAGGAGAAATCTGATGGGAACGATTATCACGAGGGACGGCACCGAGATCTTCTACAAGGACTGGGGCAGCGGCCGCCCGGTCGTGTTCAGCCACGGCTGGCCGCTCACCGCCGACGCGTGGGATGACCAGTTGTTCCTCGTGGCCTCGAACGGCTACCGGGCCATCGCGCATGACCGCCGCGGCGGCGGGCGCTCCGGCCAGCCGTGGAACGGCAACGACCTGGACACCTACGCCGATGACCTGGCCGAACTTATCGAGGCCCTCGACCTGCACGACGCGGTCCTCGTCGGTCACTCCACCGGCGGCGGCGAGGTGACCCGCTACATCGGCCGCCACGGCACCTCCCGCGTCGCAAGGGCCGTCCTGGTCAGCGCGATCCCGCCGCTGATGCTCAAGACCGACGCCAACCCCGGCGGCCTGCCGATCGAGGTGTTCGACGGCCTGCGGGCCAGCCTTTCCGCCGACCGGTCCCAGTTCTACCAGGACATCAGCGCCCCCTTCTACGGCGCCAACCGGCCCGGGAACACCGTCTCGCAGGGCCTTCGTGACTCGTTCTGGCTGATGAGCATGACCGTCGGCGTCAAAGGCGCCTACGACTGCATCAAGGCCTTCTCCGAAACCGACCTCACCGAGGACCTCAAGAAGATCGACGTCCCGACCCTGATCATCCACGGCGATGACGACCAGATCGTGCCGATCGGCGCCGCCGCCCTCCAGTCCTCCAAGATCGTCAAGGACGCGACTCTGAAGGTCTATCCCGGCGCGCCGCACGGCCTCGCGCAGACCACCGCCTATAAAGACACCTTCAACACTGACCTGCTCAGTTTCATCAAGGGCTAAGTCTCTCTACATCAAGATCAGCTCACTAGGCCACAGCGGCCGGACCGGACGAGGGTCGGCACGCCCGAGGACAGGCTCACGCAAACCGGTCACTTCAGGTCCGCCGGGTCCGCGCGGTCAGCCAGCCGGCCGCTCCGCGGCATCTGCCGGCAGCCACGCCGGAAAAGGACGCCCGCCAGTACCCTCGCCGGCGCTGACCCGGCAATCCTCGTACCGGGGAGCTGTCATGACGTCCGCGTCGGGCACCTGCGGCCGCCGTCCCGGGAGGGGTCATGAACGCTAGCACCGCCGCCGACGTCCTGCTGATCGGCGCCGCCGTGGTCTGGGTGCTGGCCCGGCAGGTGCAGGTGGCGCGGGTCAAGCCGCGGCTGCTGGTGCTGGCCCCGCTGGTCCTGGCCTTCTTCGGGCTCCGCAGCCTGCCCGCCTCGACCTGGCGGGTGCCCGCCGATCTCGCGCTGCTCGCGGTGAGCGCGGCGCTGTCGCTGGGGCTGGGCGTCTGGCGCGGCCAGACCATCAAAGTCTGGCGCGATGCCGACGGCACCTGGTGGCGCCAGGGATCGGTACTCACGCTGGTCCTGTGGGGCGTGCTGATCGTGGCGCGCGGCCTGCTGTACGGGGCCGGTGTCGCAGCCGGCCATCGCGAGGCCTCAGGCCTGGGAGCGGTGCTGGTCACGCTGGCGCTGAGCTTCGCGGCGCAGAACACCGTCACCGCGCTGCGGATGAACGCCGCGCCGCCGCTTCCCGCCGGCCAGCCGGCGGGCAGCCAGCCGGCTGAGCCAGCCGCCAGCCGCAGCACGGCCATCCCATCACAGCTGGCTGCTCACGATCGCCTCCATACCCGCCGGCACGAACGCATCCAAGCCCGCCGGCATGAGCGACGAGAACGCCGCGAAACACGGCGCTGGGAGTGACGCCCGGGCGGATACCGGCAGAGTGGCCATGTGCCCGCAGGCGGCGGCGCAGCCCCGGGCTAGGACGCATTCCTCCGCCGGCACGCACCTGGCAGGGATGCACCACCGCCCATCCAGATAAAGCATCTTCCGTGGTGACGGGGAGCCGCACGGTCAGTACGGCGCCTGCCCCGGACCGGGCTGTCTAGGGCCACGGTGCCGCCTACGGCCAACACCCAGTCGGGCAGCCCGGCCAGATCCGAGCTGCGATCGCGCCGGCGCCGCCGACGCTATCATCGCGGACACGGACGGTCCGCACGCCGTCGGCCCGTTCGATGAGGATGCCGCCGCGGGGTCATCCGCGTGTTTCGCGTTGGTGAAAGGCCCCGGCGGCGAGGGTAATACGCGGTTGCTTCGCAGTGGCCGGGAGCCTGCCGTCGGCCCGCGTCTGCACCCGGACCGGGAGCGGTAAGGACCGGACCAGCGCGGCAGCCGGCCCGGGGTCGGCCTCGACGAAGATGGCCGGAGCAGGCCCAGGAGAGATCACAGAGCTCCTCGACGTGCCGGCCAACCCGTCGCATACCTCGTCCACTTCGGCGCGCACCGCCGCTCATCGCCGAAGCCATCAGGGACCTCGCCTTCCACTACATCCCTCGGCTGGCGCCGGGCGGCACAGGCGATGGCGCTGAGCCAATGACGCAGTGGTGCGTTCTTCCTCTACTCTCATGCGTCGGCGGCTCGCATCGTGAAAGTGCGCGCCCAGGCCGCTCCAAATTGAATGATCTGTACTCATCAAGGGCGAGAACTAGAGACCCGAGCCATAGCAAATAGTCGGCGTTCGGGAACTCATCAGCCGATTCCGCTACTCGCGCAACGTGACCGACCCGCAACCTGGGCGGAGTACGCACTTCCGTTCTATGGGCCTCCGACGCTCTCAAGGTGGAGGCCGGCATGCCAGTTCATGTGGAACCGGTCTGGAGCATCGTGAGCAATGATCGCGGGAAATGCACAGGGTGTCGCGCGACGGCATGAGGGACAGCGCGGTACATGCTGGACGGGCATCCTCAAGCCGCAGGGGGCCCGCGGATGCTTGGCTTGCGGGCGCGCTTACGAGCGCTTCACCAGGTCAGCGAACCGCTGCCACGCTTGGGGAGTGAAGGGCAGCACGGGGCCGGTACGGTCCTTGGTATCGCGCACGAGCACGCGCCCGGTGTCGTCCCGGACTTCTACGCAGTCGCCGCCCGAGCCCCCGCTGTAGCTGGACGTGCGCCACATCGTGTTACCGGTCATCAAGGTCTCTCCTGATCTGCGTCATGAAGGCCAGCGAGTCCCGTGGCGGTAGCGCTGCCGCCCGGAGCATGCCCACCACGGTCATCAGGTCGGCTACTTCGTCGCTGGCCTCAACGAGTCGGCCGCCTCCGTAGCACTCGGTGTAGGCCACGGCGGGACCGCTGTAGCTTTCGTACAGGACGATCGGCCCCTCGACTCCTGCGTGATCGTGCGCGGTGAACGGCAGTACCTGGAGCACCACGCCCGGCATGGTTGCTGACTTGATCAGCTTATCGAGTTGCCCGGCCATGATCTCCCGGTCACCGACCACGTGACGCAGCGAGCCTTCGTGCAGCACGTACCAGAGCAGGGGCCGGTTTTCCCTCGCGAGGATCGCCTGCCGCTCCATGCGCGCTACGACCGTGCGCTCAATGGCGGCGTCATCGGCCTCGGGTCTGCGGGCTTGGATGACCGATCGCGCGTAGCCTTCGGTCTGCAGCAGGCCCGGTGCCGCGCCCAATGCCCATCCGTGGATGCGGACTGCCGCTGCCTCGAACGGGATCACCGGGCTGAACCAAGATGGGTATGCCTCGCGCCGGGTCAGCTCATGCATCCGTTCCAGGGTCCCGGGCATGCCCATCTCGTTGTCGCACCGCTGCGCGAAGTCCAGGCTTGCCCACCGTGCTCCACGCTCCACGTCGGAGATGAACGATCCGGAGTAGCCGATTCTGTCTCCGAGCTGGACCTGGGTCCAGCCGAGCCGGCCGCGCTGCGCCTTCAGTTCCGCCGCGAAGATCCCGGCTGCGCTGGCCTGCGCATCGGCTGGGCCCGATTCCGCATCTGTCATGTCTGCTCCGCTTAGTCCAGGGCCGCGAGCGCGGAATCCCGCCCGAGCCGCGCTATCACGCTGAGCAACCGAAAGCTCTACCCAACGGTAGTCCCGGGCGGGCACGTTGGGTACCGAGATCATCCGCCCGACTTACTCGTGAGGAGCGGCCCGCCGATGCCCGCCGAACCTGCCTCAGTTGACCCGCCCAAGCATCCGCTTCACGCGCTGACCACATCCGAATTGCGCGACTATCACGCACGGCTGGAGAACGCTCTCGAGTCCATCGGCATGAAGAATCCCGTGCCCCCGGCCCGCGACCAGCTTCAGGACGCGCTTGACGCCGTGCTGGCCGAAGAAGAAGACCGGAAGAGGCTGGCCGATGCCTGCTGACCGTCTCCACGATGTCAGCGGCCTGACCGGTGATCAGCTCGACCGTGCCAGGCGAGATCTTCAGATCAGCCTGGCCCTGGCGGGCCCCGGTTCACCCGTGCACGTGTCGATCCTGGCCGAGATGACCGCCATCGACATCGAGCGGGCGCGGCGGCAGCCCTACAACGCGGGTGACCCGCTGCCGGACGACGCCGTCCCTGGTAACGGGAATCCCGGGGGAGGCCGCGCCGATGGATGACCTGGACGCTGACTACACCCCGCGCTACATCTGGCTGGCCCGGCTGCTGCGCGGACGGATCGAAGACGGCACCTACCCGCCCGGCTCCCTGCTGCCCTCCTCGGCCCGGCTGGCCCAAGCACACACCGTATCCAAGGCCACGGCACGGCACGCGCTGACAGTCCTGGTGAAAACCGGCCACGCACGCCATGTCGAGTCCAAACCTCACCAGGTCATATGGCGGCTCGCCGACCATGCCGGAAAGCCCCGGTGATCCCGCATGAGCCGGACGGCACCACGGACCCAGGCAACGGTCAAGCTGCTGAACCTGATCGACACCGAGTGCGGCGCATCGCTACGCGCGGAATCGGCTGCGGTCGCGGTGAGTATCGCGCGTGAACTGTCCGAGGGGATGACGCGAGCCGAGCGCATCGCCACACACACGAGTTCCACCGACGTCGCCGCGCCGCGCGATGGCCCGCCGACGGTCATCTTGTTTAGGTATCCCCGGTGCCCCCCGATCCGGGCGGGCCACAACAGCGGAAAGCGTCCCGGCATAACCGGTTATGCCGCACGCCGCCATGCCCGGCCAGCAGCCACAACCGGGGATGCAGGCACCGCGAATCGTGCCGATCTGCTGACGCCTGCTCACCACCTCTACGAAGCACAACCCGGCCCCTCAGGATCCTTTCTAACCCATTCACCGGTCAGGTCTGGCGGGCTCCTTCTTCGCCGAGGGTGGTAAGGAAGCTGTCCTGATCGCTGGTCGCCGCGTCCTGTTCTGCTGGCCATCGTGCCGGTGCCGTTCGGCTATCCCGCCGTGCCGGTTCATGCTCACGCCTTCGTCGCGTCCGGCAACCGGCCAGTGCTGTCGACGGCAATCGTCGTGATGAGCTGGCTCACTTTGCGGCGGGACAGGCCGAACCGCTCGGCCATGGCCCGCTGGCTCAGCGGTTGCCCGGCCGCCACCGACGCCACATACGCCGCGCGGACCGCCTGCTCCACATCCCCCGCCACCTCTGCCACAGCTGGCCCGCTGCTAGCCACTCGTGGCACGTGGGCTCGCCTCACCTGCTGCATGGCGATCTCCACCGAGCCGATGAACGCCACCGCAGGCCAGGCCGAGATCAGCGCCCCGAGCAGGCCGTACCCCGCCCCGAATGCGATGTTCGCGCCGATCGTGGCACCGATGCCGAACCACAGCATCAGCCGGGCCAGCCGTGGCGCGTCCCGGTCGTTGCGGGCCTCGTGGAGCAGCACGAGCGAGGCGGCCAGGATCAGCCCGTCCACGGACAGCGGCAGCAGCCGGGCCGCCGCGCCGCCCTGCCCGTGCGCCTGGCCCAGGCCGTAGACGTGGGAGTAGCTGACCACCGCCGCGAACGCCGCCACCGCGCAGACCACAGCCGCCGTCGCCAAGCGGATCACCCGGTCCCCGCTCACCGGCCCACCCCGCGCCGCGCTGACGCCGGGCCGCTCGATGCGGGCCGCAGCCGGATCTCCGAGCTGTCCCGGAAGCAGCAGGGATAGTAGAGGTTACGGCTGGCAGTCCCGCGCGGCGCCCGCCGCCCGTCCCGCAGCACGGCCAGCTCGCGGACCTCGACGTACACATACCACTCGTCCGGCCCGCACTGCCTTACGATAGTTCCCGGCAGCCACGGCCACCGCTCCCGGCCGCCCTGCTCCTCCCGCTTGGAGCGCGGGTAGCGGACCTCGACCGGGCTCTCGTCAGGGAACTTGCCGTCGTTGTCCTCGCCGTGCATGATCTGGCTCCACTTCCGGAGCCAGGCGGACAATGTGTGTCATTATCGTTTGCACCGTGGGGCCAGATTGCACTCGCACGTCCGGCCGCCTTGGTGGTGGGGGTGGGTATGGTCCAGGTCGCAAGCCGCGGCGCGGCGCCCGCAGCCCGGCGCGGTGCAGGTCGCGTTGCGGGCCTTGATCAAGTGCTGGAGTTTGCGGCTGGGCCGGTAACGGTGCTCGGCCCGGACGTGCTGGCACGGTCCGCGGATGACGTGGCTGAGTTTCGTGATGTTCAAGAATTCCAGAAGGCCGCGGAGGGTCATAAGTCCCGGTGGCCCGTGTCCCGGTGGCCAGGGCCGAGATCCGGCCGCGCAGCCGTGAGAGGCCGCGGTCCCGTCGGGGTTCAGGACGGTCAGGCACCACCGGGTGGCCGGGTTCCGGGCGGCGGCGGCCACCAGGTCCCTGGTGTCGGCGTGATCCAGGATTCCGAACCCGGCCACGTCACCTGGCGGACCCGTGTCGCCCCCAAGCGCGGCGTGGGGCACGGTGATGGCGATCATCGCGCCGACGCTGGGTCCATCATCAGCAACCGGGCGGCTGCTCGCGTCCGGGTCAGAGCCTTCCGGATCGCCGTCGCTCGCGGACCGTTCGTCTAGGGCGGGCCGTGAGTCGCGTTCTTGCAGCAGGTCGAGGGTGGCGCGGACCTTCAGCTCGTCCCAGGTGCCGAGGGCGCCGGCGTCGCGGAGGGCGCGGGCCCGGTCTTCGACATGCTGCATCGAGGCCAGTACCTCCACCGAAGGCATCTCCCGGCCGGTAATCCCGGCGTTGCCGGACTCTTCCCGGAACGCCCGCACACGCGCCTCCCCGCGCGCCTTTTCCTTCCGCTTGCGCACCGCCTCGGGGTCGAGCTTGAGCACCAGTTTGGTTGCGGCCCGGCGCAGCTCCCCGTAGCTCTTGGATTGCGCCGCCTCGGCGAGTTTCTCGTCCGCGGCGGCGGCGTCCTCGTCGGACAGGATGCTGGTGACCTCTTCGATGATCTTGACGTGCACCGGGTGGAGCTTCCCCGCGCCCAGAGCGGCGAAGGTGACCGGCAGCCGCCTCGTCACGGTGCTGGCGTACTCGATCTCCCGGGCGGCCGACAGCCAGGTCAGGTTGAACGCGCTGGCGACCTCGTCGGCGGCGAAGTCCTGCCGCCGACGACGAGACGCGAACTCGGCCAGGGCGGCCATCTTGGCCCAGGCCATCTGCGACTCCATCCGGCGGGTCCCGGACAGGAACCCGATCAGCTGGTCATCGGACAGCCCGGCCAGCCCCTGGCCGTCCTCACCGGCGATGGCGCCCAGGATGATGGCCAGCAGCGGGCCCGGTGCCATGGTGTCGGCTCGGCCTCCCGCGGCGAACCCTTCCAGGGTCAGTTCCTCGGCCGGCAAGGTGACATACAGCCCCTGCTGGACGCCTTCGTCTGCGTCCCCGGGCAGCCCGGAGCCCTGCGGCTCGTCGGGCTCGAGGGGCAGCACAGCAAACATGGCTCACCTGGCCGGGCTAAAGGGAAGGGATTTCGCGGAGACCTCCGCTAAGAACAACCTATCACCGAACAAGATCGAAAACCAGAATGAATAGAACAATTTTTCAAGATAATTATGACAGCTCCTCTGACGCTCGTACGGCCGGACCAGGCGAGCATGCCGGAAACGTTGAGGCGGCAGGCCAGGTCGGTGCAGACCCGGCGCCGCCGCGCACTGGGGCGCACCGCGGCCACCAATCCATTCGATGTGGATGCCACTCTCATGTCGTGCCAGCAACGTGAGAGTGGCATCCACACCTAATCAGCGAGCACTCCGTCGGCTGATGTCAGGACAACGAGCGACTCATTCTCCGCGTCAGGCGAGGCCAGCGGGCTTGGCCGGGGAGGTCACAAACCGGCACGCTGTCCAGTCTCAGTTAATGAGACCGAGAGAACAGAGGACAAGGTGCGGACGATCCTGGTGGTTGGCGGCGGCTACGCCGGCTTCTACGCGGCGTGGCGACTAGAGAAGGAGCTTCGCGCCGGCGAGGCGCGGATCGTAGTGGTCGATCCTCGGCCGTACATGACATATCAGCCGTTCCTGCCCGAGGTGCTGGCCGGATCCGTCGAGGCCCGGCACGCCGCGGTGTCCCATCGGCGGCACCTGCGCAGGGCCGGGCTGGTCGCCGGGACCGTGACCGCGATTGACCACGCGCACCGGACGGTCACCGTCCACCCGGCCGAGGGACCCGATTTGGTGCTCGGCTATGACATCATCGTCGTCACCGCGGGTGCGGTAACACGCAAGCTCGCCATACCCGGTGTGGCGGAATCGGCGATCGGCATGAAACATGTCGAGGAAGCGGTGGCGATCCGGGACCGCCTGCTGACGGCCTTCGACCAGGCCGCGACGCTCGAGCCGGGTCCGCTGCGCCGGCGACTCCTCACCGTGACCGTCGTCGGGGGTGGTTTCTCCGGCGTCGAGGGCTTCGGTGAGCTGTTGTCGCTGGCCGCGTCGCTGGTGCGGTCGTATCCCGAGCTGAGCCCGGCGGAGCTGACCTTCCACTTGGTCGAAGCCCGTGACCGGATCCTGCCCGAGGTGTCCGACCGCCCCGGCCAGTGGGTGGTGCGCTCGCTGGAGAAGCGCGGTGCACAGGTACACCTGAACACCGAGCTCGTCTCCGCGCGCAACGGTCACGTGGTCCTGTCGACCGGTGAGCAGTTCGACTCCGAGCTGATCGTGTGGACCGTGGGCAACGCCGCGAACCCGATGGTGCACAGCCGCACCGACCTGCCCATCGACCAGCACGGGATGCTGGTGGTTCGGGCCGACCTGCGGGTCGGCACCGACGTCGAACCGGTGCCGGACGCGTGGGCCGCCGGTGACGACGCGGCCGTTCCTGATCTTGTCGCGAACCGGCCCGGAGCCGCGACGGTGCCCAATGCTCAGAATGCGGTACGACAGGGAAAGCTGCTGGCGGACAACATTGCCGCCACGCTGCGCGGGTCTGAGCCGAAGCCGTACGTGCATCACAGCCTCGGAACGGTCGCGACGCTGGGCCTCGGCCGCGGGATCTTCCAGTACCGCCGCCTGGTGATCAAGGGATTCCCGGCCTGGCTGATGCATCGCGGATACCACGTACTGGCGGTCCCAACCTGGGAGCGGAAGATCAGGGTGCTGGCGATCTGGCTGACCGGGGCGCTGTTCGGCCGGGACATCGTCTCGCTGGCTTCGGTGCAGCACCCTCGCGAGGCGTTCATCACCGGCGGCGAGCCGGCGCTTCCGCCGTCTGATGCCCCGGCCGATGTGACGCGCGACCGCGGCCGGGCCGTGCTGGCCGGCCATGGCTGAGACAACGGCCGAGCGCCCGGGCGAGCCGTTCGACGCCGTGATCTCCTTCGACACCGTGCACGACCTGCCGGATCCCGCGGGCATCCTGATTCATTCATTCCGAACGGACCATGGTTCCCGTCTCCGGCTCCGGCTCGAGCGCACCCAGGTTCAGTGCCCCGTGAGGCGAGCGCTGACCCTGGCCAGGACCTCCGCTAGGACGTAGTCCGGGCTGACGTAGATAGCCCGTTCGGCTTCCTCCGGCGGCTGGAGCAGGGAGATGTCCAGCCGCATCTTCCCCTCGGGAACGCTGGTCCGCGCCCGCGTCCGCGAGTTCGCCGCGCGGCGCTCGTCGATCACTGCCGGCGGGGTGTCGAGGTAGACGAGCACGAATCCGGCCCAGTGCGCCTCGGCCACGGCGGCGAGCTTCCTGCGGTCGTCCCGCTCGAGCAGGAGGTCGTCGTAGATCAGGGATTCCCCGCCGGCCAGGATCGCGCCGATCTCCCGGCGAGCGATGCCCTGGACGAAGTCGTACTCCGCGGCCGCCGACGACCCGGCCGGCGCCAGGCGGCTGTGGACCTGATAGATCTCGGAGTCGTAGGAGAGCACCCTGATGCGTAGCTCCCGGCTCAGCGCGCGGGCTAGGACGGACTTGCCCGCGAACGGCAGTCCGCACATCGCGATCAGGGCCGGCACGACG
>Ga0335076_10006141_pt1 | contig 12114 bp, 10 predicted proteins | sample Lox_Sample_25_FD_206717 | JGI IMG/M metagenome (GOLD analysis project Ga0335076, IMG submission 206717) | Soil microbial communities from Loxahatchee National Wildlife Refuge, Florida, United States - Lox_Sample_2.5 | ecosystem: Environmental > Terrestrial > Soil > Wetlands | place: USA... | reverse complement strand
CAGGGTGGGGCAGTACGACGGCGAGCCGGACATGAGCGAGGAGATCGACGAGGCGTTCGCCAAGTTCAAGCGGGGAGCGGTCAAGGACTACCGGGTGAGGATCCCCGACTTCGCCGACATGAACCACGTCGAGGCACAGATCCTCGATCTCGTGGCCCGGCTGAATCCCGAGACGTTCTCGCAGCTCGAGCAGTTCTGCGAGCGCCACCAACGATATCTCGACGACACGGTTGGCCGGTTCGACCGCGAGGTCCAGTTCTACCTCGCGTACATGGAGTACATCGCCCCGCTCGAGGCAAACGGTCTGACGTTCTCGCAGCCACGCGTCTCGGCTCGCTCCAAGGACGTCCGCGCCACCAAAGCCTGCGACCTGGCGCTGGCGAAGAAGCTGGTGCACGACAGCTCACCCGTCGTGTGCAACGACTTCCACCTCACCGATCCCGAACGGATCCTCGTGGTGAGCGGCCCGAACAACGGAGGCAAGACGACATTCGCGCGCATGTTCGGGCAGCTGCATTACCTCGCGAGCCTCGGTCTCCCGGTGCCGGGCGAGGATGTGCGTCTGTTCCTACCCGACGGCATCTTCACCCACTTCGAGCGCGAGGAGGAGATCGAGACACTCCGGGGCAAGTTCGAGGACGAGCTGGTGCGCATCCACGCGATCCTCGAACGGGCTACGAGCGACAGCTTGCTGATCATGAACGAGAGCTTCGGCTCCACAACATTGCGCGACGCGTTGCTCGTCGGTACTGCCGTGGTGAGGCAGATCGCCGACATCGAAGCGCTCTGCGTGTTCGTGACCTTCGTAGACGAGCTGGCTTCTCTCAGCGAGAGCACGGTGAGCATGATGAGCACGGTGGTGCCCGAGGATCCAGCGGTTCGTACCTACAAGGTCGTCCGGAAGCCGGCCGACGGTCTCGCGTACGCCGCGGCGATCGCCGACAAGTACCAGCTCACCTACGAGGCGCTGAGCAACAGGATCGCCCGATGAAGGCGTTTCTGATGCACGCCGATCGCGACTTTGACTTCGAGTGCGACAGGCCCGCGAACGAGGAGGCGCTGATCCAGGACCTCGAGTTGAACACGCTCCTCTCGACGATGGCCGCGGGCGACAGGTTCATGTTTGAGGTATCGCGTCGCGCGCTGCTTCTCGGCCTGCGGGATCCCGACGCGATCATCTACCGACAGCAGGTCATGACCGACTGTCTCGAGCAGCCGGCGGTCGTGCGAGAGCTATACACCCTCGCCGGCGAGGCGCTGACCTCACAGAAATCCGTGTGGTGGGGCCTGCGCAACGACTCTCCACGCAGGACGCTGTCGAGCGCCGTCCAGAAGATGGAGCTGTTCACCGGCTTCCTCCGGCGTCTGCATGTGATGGCCGACGAGCACGCGGCGAACTTCAGCTCGCCGGGCTTCACGCGGTTCTTCGCGATGCTCCGTGAAGAGCTCGACGACGCTTACCTCGAGCTCGTCGAGCGCCAGCTCAAGGCGCTCAAGTTCCCGGGCGGGACGCTGATCAGCGCACAGCTGACAAGTGGAAACAAAGGCAAGGCATACACGCTGCGACGGCCGCGCGAGCAGGGCTTCCTCGGGCGGATCTTCGATCGCTCGGGCTACAGCTTCACGATCCCCGACCGCGATATCGGGGGCTTCAACGCGCTGGGCACGCTGGAGGACAGAGGCACGAACCTCGTCGCCAACGCTCTCGCACAATCAGTCGATCACGTTGACGGCTTCTTCGTCATGCTCCGCACCGAGCTGGCGTTCTACGTCGCATGCCTCAACCTCTCGGAGCGCATCGCCGAACAGGGGGTGCCGAGGACGTTCCCGATCGCGGTTTCCCCGGGCGAGCGCGCGCTCTCGGCCGGCGGACTATACGACGTGTGCCTCGCACTGACGACCGGGCAGCGTGTCGTCGGCAACGACGTCGACGCCGACGGCAGGTCGCTGGTGATGATCACGGGCGCCAACCAGGGGGGAAAGTCGACATTCCTGCGGAGCCTCGGGTTGGCGCAGCTGATGACCCAAGCGGGAATGTTCGTCGGGGCGGAGTCACTGCGAGTGAACGTGTGTGACGGGGTGTTCACTCACTACAAGCGCGAAGAGGACGAGACGATGGAGAGCGGCAAGCTCGACGAGGAGCTCGCCCGCATGAGCGCGATCGCCACCCACGTGACTGCGAACTGCATGCTGTTGTGCAACGAGTCGTTCGCGTCGACCAACGAGCGCGAAGGCTCGGAGATCGCGCGGCAGGTGGTGAGGGCGCTCCTCGACGGCGGCGTCAAGGTCGTATTCGTCACGCACATGTTCGATCTCGCCGACGGCTTCCACCGCGAGCAGCTCGACACCGCACTGTTCCTGCGGGCCGAGCGGCGAACGGACGGCGAGCGCTCATACAAGGTGTCGCCGGGTGCCCCGTTGCCGACCAGCTACGGCGAGGACTCCTACCGCAAGATCTTCGGCGCGAGCGTCGAAACCGCACAGGCTAATTAGCATCCCGGGTCGTGCCGGGTCGGGACAGACGCGAGTTGGCGGCCATCTTCGCCGGCGGGGTCGTCGGTGCGCTGCTGCGCGTCGCGCTGCTCCAGACTCACGCCGGCGCCGCCCCCGGATGGCCGTGGGTGACGTTCGCCGAGAACGTCCTCGGGACGTTCCTGCTCGGCTATTTCGCCACGCGTCTCCAGGAGCGCCTGCCACTGTCGGCCTACCGCCGCCCGTTGCTGGGAACCGGTTTCTGCGGCGCCTTCACCACGTTCTCGACGATGCAGCTCGAGTTGCTGATGATGCTCGACGCGCATCGCTACGGCCTGGCGATCGCGTATGCCGCATCGAGCGTGATCCTGGGGTACGGGAGCGTCCATCTCGCGACGTTGTATGTCCGCCGGGTCCGGACGATCGCATGAGCCTCCCAGTCTGGATCGCGGTTGGCCTGCTGGGTGGGATCGGCGCGCTGGGCCGATTCTTCGTCGACGGGATCGTCGCCGCTCGTACCCGCCACGATTTTCCGCTCGGCACGCTGGTGGTCAATCTAAGCGGCGCGACGGTGCTCGGCTTCCTCGTCGGGCTTGGGTTCACGGGCACGCGCCTGCTGCTCGCGGGCACTGCGACGCTCGGGTCCTACACGACGTTCTCGACCTGGATGCTCGAGACCCAGCGGCTCGTCGAGGATGGCGAACTCGCTATCGCCGGCGCCAACATCGTGATCAGCCTCCTGGTCGGCGTCGGCGCGGTCGCACTCGGGCGTTTGATCGGAGGCCACGTGTGAACAACGACTGCCTGAAGCTCACCGCTTACTTCGGCGAGCGCCATCGAACCGAGGAGAAGTTCGTCGCCGACGCGCTGCTCGACTTGTATGGGCGCAAGGAGGTCGAGGTCAGCGTGATGCTGCGCGGTGCGGAGGGGTTCGGGCTGAAGCACCGGCTTCGAACCGACCGGATCCTGACCCTGTCGGAGGATCTCCCAATGGTGACGGTCGCGGTTGACACGCGAACGCGGATCGAGAATCTGCTCGACGAGGTCATCTCGATCAAGCGCCACGGCCTGATCACGCTGGAGCGGGCGAGGATGCTGACGGGTGAAGTGGGGCCGGTCGCGCTGCCCGAGGAGTTGCACGAGGCCACCAAGCTCACGATCTACGTGGGACGTCAGGAGCAGATCTCGGGCACTCCCGCGTTCGTCGCGGTGTGCGACCTGCTCCATCGGCGGGGCATCGCCGGCGCCACCGCGCTGCTCGGCGTGGACGGCACGGCCCACGGCGTGCGCGAGCGGGCGCGCTTCTTCGGGCGCAACGCGGAGGTGCCGATGATGATCATCGCGGTCGGCGCCGGCGAGCAGATCGCAGCCGTGCTGCCGGAGCTCGGCGGCATCCTGCAACGGCCGCTGTTGACGCTCGAGCGGGTACGCGTTTGCAAGCGCGACGGCGAGCTGCTGTCACCGCCAAGGTCGCTGCCGGCGACGGATGAACAGGGACTCGCGATGTGGCAGAAGTTGATGGTGTATGCCTCCGAGCAGGCCCGCCACGGCCGAAGCCCGCTCCACGTCGCGCTGGTGCGCCGGCTCCGGGCGAGCGGCGCGAGCGGCGCGACGTGCCTGCGTGGAGTGTGGGGCTTCCACGGCGACCACGCGCCGCACGGGGATCGCCTGCTCCAGCTCCGCCGCCACGTTCCGGTGGTCACGATCATCGTCGACACCCCGGAACGGATCGCGGATTCGTTCGAGATCGTCGATGAGCTGACTCATGAGGCGGGGCTGGTCACGAGCGAGATGGTGCCGGCGATGGCGTCTCTATCCGAGGGGCGGCGACAGCGCGGCGGGCTGCGTCTCGCCCGGCATCGCTTCTGATCCGGGCACGGTCGCGGTATGCTTTCAGGAAGAGCGATGAGGCTCGCTCGGAGCGCGGCAGGTGTCGCTGATGGCCTCTACGGACGTAGTCCACGGATTTGGAGGCCAGTTGGAGCCGACGGCGGTTACCGGTACGGAGAGCACGCGCGCGGGTCGCCGTGAGCTGACTGTTCACACGCTCGACGAGGTGCTGTCACTCGCCACCGGCCTGCTCCCCGAGCGCTCGGTCCGCGATCTGGCGGCCGCCCGCGTGCGCGTCGCCCAGGACCGGTTCAACCTGGTCGTACTCGGCGAGTTCAAGCGGGGGAAGAGCACCCTGATCAACGCGCTGCTGGGGCGGTCCGTGCTGCCGACCGCGGTCATCCCGCTCACATCGGTGGTGACCGCGATCGGCGCGGGCGATCACGACCGGCTCGTCGTCCGCTACGTCGACGGCCGCGAGGAGGACCGGCCGCTCAGTGAGATCTCGGACTACGTCACCGAGGGCCGGAATCCGGGTAATCGCCTGGGCGTCGAGCTGGCTCGCGTGGAGCTAGACCACGATTTGCTCGCGGCGGGACTCGAGCTCGTCGACACCCCCGGTATCGGATCAATTCACAGTCACAACACGGCCGTCGCGCGCGAGTTCCTCCCGAGGGTCGACGCGGCGATCTGTGTGCTGGATGCGGGGCAGCCGTTGTCGCAGGCCGAGCGCGAGTTGCTGCTCGAGCTGACGGAGCGAGTGCCCCGGCTCCTGATCGTGATCAACAAGATCGATCACCTCGAGCCCGCCGACCGCGATGTCGCCGTGGAGTTCATCCGCTCCGCGCTGCGCGACCTGATCGGAGATGACGACACGGAGGTGTTTGCGGTCAGCGCCCGCCGGCGCGAGGGCCTCTCTCGGCTGGCGCGGCGATTGCGGACGCTCGCCGATGATGAGCGCGAGGCCCTTCTGCTTAGCTCGGTCGCCCGGCTGGCGCAGAGCGTGGCCACAGACACCGCCCAGACGGCCCGGTTCGAGATCCGCGCGACTCAGCTCCCGCTGGAGCAATTGGACTTGCGCGCGGTCACGTTCGAGCAGCGGATTGCAGACCTCGAGGTAGCAACCGTAGAGGCCGGGGACCTGCTCGACCGCGGGATCGAGCGCGCTCTCGAGAAGTCGGTCAACGAGCCGCTCAGGCTGTATGCGCGCCGCGAGGAAGCCCGATTGCGAGAGGAGCTACGCAACCACGCCGACGAGTCGCGGACGAGGTCGCCACGCGAGCTTTCCTCCGAGCTCGAGGGATGGATCGAGGCGACGATTCGCGCCGAGTTCGAGCGACTCGTCCCGCAGTTCGAGGCTGCAATCGGCGGGGAGCTGACCGAGCGCGAACGCAACTACGCGGCCCGCATCGAGCGGATTCTCGAGCAGGTCCAGCAGACCGCCGAGGACGTGTTTGGCGCGAGGGCCAGCGATGTGCTGCCCGACACCGGGCTGCGCGAGCCCTCGGCCTTCTCGTTCAAGCTCAAGGACCCCGAGCACGGACTCGACATGCTCGTCGGGTTCGGACGGACGGTTACCCCGGGGGCGCTCGGGCGCCGCCTCGTGATGCGCGAGGCCGAGCAACGGCTGATCGACATGGCCGACCGCCACGCCGGTCGGCTTCGCTCGGAGCTGGCCGGTCGCGTGGTCCACGCGGTGCGCGAATACCGCCGCGAGCTGTCGGCCGGCGTGGACGAGGCGATCGACGCGATCCGGGCGGCGATCGAGCGTGCCGGCGCGGATCGGCGCCAGGGCGAGCGGCATGCGCAGGCGCGCCTCGAGCACCTCGCTCAGATCGAACGGCGTTGCACACAGCTGGCGGCGGAGTTGAACACCGTTGAAGCCGCCAATCATCACCAGGCGGGAGGGAGCGACCACGCGAGTTAAGGCGCGAGCCGTGATCTTTTTCGACGGCCGCCTTATCGTCGCCGAGCGAGTGGCAATGCGGCCGCCGATCCTCGAGGAGATCGCGCGCGACCTTGCCTCCGGGCGGACACCGTGCGCTACCGGAAGTCCGTTCCGAGCGCTGGGCGCGCGGTCCGGCCCAGGTTTCCGAGCCATCTCGGGGTCTCGCGCTGGCGGTCGCGATCTCTGGCGCCGTTGAGCGGATCTGCGCGAACGGCTCCCCGCGACCGGAGCTCGCCGGTCGCGTCATGCAGAGCGCATCGGGTCTCTCTCGTGAGCTTGGAGGCGGCCCGTGGTGAGAAGGGACTCGCGGGGGCGCGAGGATCGCGTGCCCCCCGAGACGATGTCAGGCGCCAGAGGGCGACTTGCCGGTACGGAGCCCGATCGCGAAGTCACCAGGACGGATGACGCGATGCAGCTGAGACCTGAGACCTGACGCGAAGTCCCCGTGGTGCCTTGCCACGGGTTGGCCTGGCCCCCGCATGCCTGTCGCAAAATCTCCGCGAGCCGCGTGTGTCACACGCTTCGTGCGGACACCCGCTGCGAAGTCACCGTGGACAGGGGTGGACACGACCAATGAGAGATTGGCCTCCATTACTTACCTCCAGATGGATGGAATAAATAACAGAGGCCATCAGCGGCTCACGCCGCGGTCTGAGCGAGCCTCATCGCTCAAGTAACAATGCTAGCACCCTGATCGGCACACACTGTCAGTTACTTGAGAGCCTCACTACTTCGAGCCACCGTACCGGCCGAGCGTCCACATCGAGCGCGCCTCTCAAGCGGGTCTCCGCAGGAGCCACACCTCGGCGCTGCCGCGTACCGCGGCGTCCCGGTCGTCTCTGAGCCGACGGACCAGCGCCCCCGGATCGGGCGCGAGCGAGCGGGCGGTGTGGATCAGCGCGAGGCGCACGTCGGGGTCGGGGTCATCGACGAGCCGCGTCACGTCCTCGGCCGCTTCGAACGCTTCGAGATGCGCAAGCGCGTACACGCTCGCACTTCTGCGCTCGGGCCGGTCTGAGGCGAGCTCGTGACGGAGCCGCCTCACCGCTCCTCCGCGCATCACAAGTTGAACGAGCGCCCGCAGCACGGCGGCGCGGACGACCGCATCCGGATCCTCGATGCCGGGCACGAGCACCTCGGCGATCCGCGGATCGCCGAGGCCACCGAGCGTCGACGCGGCGGCCCGGCGTACGTCGGCGCCCGGATCGTCGACGAGCAGCACCGCCAGCGGCCCGACCTGTCTCATTCCGCCCGCGCGGGCCGCGGCCTCCCTGACCCGGAGATCGCGGTCGGCCAGCAGCGCGCCCGCCGCCTGGTCGGACAGCGTGGCCACATGCCGGGCAACCTCGAGCCGCACGGAGCGGTCTGGGTCCTGGGCGAGCGAGGACAGCACCTTGCCCGGCTGGCCGGCGATCCGAGACACCGCGCGCACCGCTGCGACGCGGACCTGCGGGTTCGGGTCGGACAGGAGGCGGGCGCAGGCACCGGCCTCATCCGTGGCCCGTCCGATCTCCGCGAGCGCATCGAGAGCCGCCACACGTACGCCGGCGACCGCATCTTGGAGGGCAATCCGCAGCATGAATGTGGCGCGGGTGTCGGCGAGGGCGCCGAGCGCCCGGGCCGCGGCGAGCCGCCGCGTGTACGGCTCCCCGGTCAGACCCGCGATCGCCAGATCGACCGCGCGGCGGTCGCCGATACGCCGCAACGCCTTGGCCATGTCGGCGACAAGCGACAGGTCCGCGGTCAGCAGCCGTGCCCGCAGCGCGTCCGCCGCGCTCGGACCGCCGATCTCCTCGATCCGGCGGACCGCCGCTCGCGCCACCTCAGGGCTTGGATCGTCGAGCGACTCGATCAGCGCACGCGACGACCGCGACACTTGCACAGCGCGAAGCCGCTCGGTTGGGTTCGTTTCGCCTCCTCGGTCGTAGAAGCCATCAGCGCGGGAGGCGCGGTCCAAGGCGGGCTTCATCGCCTGCCTTGAAGGATACGCCGGTCGTTGGCGCGTCGGACCGCGCTGGTTACGCGGGAATCTCGCCCGACCCGCGGGTCACGAGCTCGGCGGGGACGACCAGCCGCCGCGGCTTGCCGTCGTTACCGTCGATGCGATCGAACGCGAGCTCGACGGCGAGCTGCCCGAGCCGGTAGGGATTGGTGCGGACGACCGTGACACCGAGCAGATCGGCGAGCTCGAAGTCATCGAAGCCGACGAGCGCGAGCCGGGTGCGCTTCCCGTTGAGCGCGCGCAGCACGCCGACCGTGCAGCGGTTGTTGCCGGTCAGGATCGCGGTCGGCCGCCGCGCGCGCGGAAGTGCCATAAGTCCCGCGGTGGCGTCGATCGCGGAGGCGGAGGTGCTGTTCCCGACCGCGACGAGCGCCGGATCTTCGTCCACCCCGGCCCGAGCGAGCGCCTTGCGGTAGCCGCTCAGGCGCTCCCGCGCGGTGAACAGGCGAACGTCATCTCCGACGAACGCGATGCGCGTGTGGCCGCTCGCGAGCAGATGCTCGACGGCGCGCCGTGCGCCGGGCGCATTCTCCAGCAGCACCGTGTCCGCCTCCGCACGCGCCGGGGGACGGTCCAGGAACACCGTCCTGGTATCGAACCCGGCGTCGTGGATGTACCGGTGATCGGCGCCGGTCGGGACGACGAGCAGCGCGTCCACCCGGCGCCGCAGCAACGCGGTCACGAGCTCGCGCTCGCGCACCGGGTCCTCGCGCGCGGAGGCGGTGATCAGCATGCTCGCGCGCTCGCGGGCGCGTTCCTCCACCGCCTGGGCGATCGCCGAATAGAACGGGTTGGCCACGTCCTCGATCACGAGCCCGAGCGTGAAAGACCGCGCGCCGTGGCGCAGGCTCGCGGCGAGGTCGTTGCGCTCGTACCGGAGCGCGGTCGCGGCGGCGATCACCTTCTCGGCGGTCTCGGGCCTCACGCCGGGCTCGCCGTTGATCACGCGCGAGACGGTCTTGAGGCTCACGCCGGCGCTGCGCGCGACGTCGACCATCGTGGCCCGGTCCACGCTTCCGTGGTTGTTGCTGCCCCTCATGATTCGACTCCTGACCGAGAGCATAGCTGTGCCGGCGGCGCGGATGACAACGTTTACCCTCTCGGACAGGCTCGTGGGCGGTAAAAGGCGGGCACCCGGGGTGGGGCGGGGCGGATCGTCTCGGACGACACATACGAGGTCCGCTCTGGGCCTGATGCACCGGAATTTAGGACGTGTAACTGCTCACTCACGCGCCCGATTGCCGAGTGCGCCGAAAGGTCCTCTACAGGGCGGCCAACTGCACGCTCGAACTCCGGCGAGCGCCGAGTGTGCCGTTGTCCGGGTCGCCCGCCGTTGTCCGGGCCGCCGGCCGGGACCGGGCCGCCGGCGAGCCCCGCGCCTACTCCGGGTGAACGATCGCTGCGAGCCGCCGCAGCAGCTCGGTCGCCTCGTCGATCGGGCGCTGCCACACGCGCCGGCCGATCGTGATCCCGCGCGCGCCGGCAGCGATTGCCTGCTCGACCATCGTGCAGAGGTCCTCCGCGGTCCCCTGAGCCGGGCCGCCGAGGATCACGAGCGGGACGCCGAGCTCCGCGCACCACGCGCTGAGCAGCTCCGGGTCATTGGGATACATCACCTTGATGATGTCCGCGCCGAGCTCGGCTGCCATCCGGCAGCCGTCGGCTTCGATCGCGACCGCGTCGGCGGGCCGCGGCGAAGAGAGGGAGATCGGCTCGACCATGACCGGCAGCCCGAGCGGCTCCGCGGCGCCGATCACCTCGCCGACGAGCGACGATCGCGCCGCTCGCTCCTCGGGAACCACGTCCCACGGCATCAGCACCTTGACGGCATCGACGCCGAGCGCACACGCTCGCGCGACCGACGTCGTGAGCACGTGCCTACCGGAAGCCCCCCGCCAGTATGTGTCGATCGTCAGCAGCCGCGCCGGCGCCAAGCGCGTCGCGAACAGCGGAGCGGTGCGCGCGGCCACGCCGGGCCCGACCAGAAACCCGTCGCACGGCAGCGGCAAAAACGCCTGGATCAGCGCGACCGGGTCCTCGAGCCCCGCCACCCGGCCGAGCATCGTTCCGTGATCGACCGGGAGGATCACCGTGCGCCCGTCGCCGGCGAAGATCCTGCCGAGCCGGTAGGTCTTGCCGGCGGTCGGCGCCGACGAAGCGGTAGTTGACACTGAAAAAGGCACGTTCGCGATGCTCATGACAGAAGGCTCTCGTTCGGTTGGTTTGACAGCGAAAGCGGACCGGGCTCGTCGGTGAGCGGAGGAGGCGGAAACTCGTCGACCGATCCGAATGCGCCGGCGGCCTGGCCGGCCAGCAGCGCGGCGCCGCGCGCGCCGGCCTCGCTCACTCTTGGGTAGACGGTGTTCGGGAATGCCGCGAGCTTCAGCCGCCGCAGGACCGGGTTGGCGGCCCAGCCGCCGCTGATGCGCACCTCGGCGATCGGACCCCCGAGCTCCTCGAGCCCGCGCAGCGAAGCGTCCGCGCGCGTGACGGTCGCCTGCAAAGCTGCGAGCCACTCGCGCGCGTCCGACGCCGCCGCGTCGTCGGCGAGCCGGCCCTCCAGCGAAACCAGCGCCTCGTCATCGAGCGATGCGCGGCCGCCGCGATGCGAGGCGTTGAGCCGGTCGAGCAGCGGGGTGAGCTCGATGCCGAGCGGGAGGCCGGCGAGCAGGCAGTAGTGCTCCGGCAGCACGTGCCAGCCGGTGGCGATGCCCTCGGGAAGCCCCTGCGCGGGGTCGCGGACGGCGTCGGCCGGGATCGCACGCACGAGCGCCTCGGCCGTGCCACAGGAGTCCATCACCTGGGGCGCGCCGGTCACGCCGCTTCCGATTGCGGCGGCCAGGTGATCGTGGCCGGCGACCGTCAGCGTCGCGCCCTCGAGCCGTTCGAGCGCGGAGCTGGCACCAAGCACACGGCCCCAGTCCGCCCCGGCCGCCAACAGGCGCGGGAACAACGACTCCGGGAGGCCGGCCCACTCGATCACCTCGCGCCACCATCGCCGCCCGTTGATGTCGAGCGCACCCGTCCTCGACGCGAGCGACGGCTCGGCGGCGATCGCGCCGCCGAGGCTGTGCACGACCCACTCGGCCACGCTCAGAACCTTGACCGCGCGGCGCGCCTCGGGATGGGCTCGTATCACCCACCGCAACATCGCGACCGTCGGGATCGGACCGATGCCGAGCCCCGTCCGGCGATCGATCTCCTCGCGGGTCAACGCGGCTTCCATATCGGCCACGTCGCCCGCGGCCCGGCGGTCGTACCACGCGACGGCGGGTCCGACGGCCCGCCCGCCGGAGTCGACCAGCACCGCGGTCTCGGCCATGCTCGTGATGCCGACGCCGAGGATTTCCCCTGGGGGCGCCTCGGCCAGCGTCATCGCGAGCACGTCGCGGACCGCGCGCACGAACTCGTCTGGCCGAGCTTCGGCGCCCGTCGGGCAACGGTCCCACACAGTCGGGACCGCCGCGGGCCCCAGCTCGCGGCCGTCCAACCCGATCAGGCCGGCCTTGACCCTGGTCGTGCCGACGTCGACGCCGACGAGCAGTGGCTCGCCTCCGGTCACGCGGCCGCCTCATACCACGGCCGGGCCCGGCCGCTCAGCACCTGGACGGACTGCTCGAGCCGCTCGCGACCGGTCGTGGCCAGGAACTCCTTGCGCGCCGCGTCGTCGAGCGCGACCGCCTCCTTCCAGTACACGCGCCCGGCGATGAAACCGCAGGCGCCGCCGTCCTCGCACGACGTGGCGACCGCCTGGAGAAACGCATCAAACGGCATCCCGGCCGACAGCATCGCCCACGGCACCGTCACGGCGCCCGCGACCGCCCGGCATCCGCGTGTATCGCCGGGATACTCCACCTTCAGT
>Ga0335076_10006139_pt1 | contig 12115 bp, 8 predicted proteins | sample Lox_Sample_25_FD_206717 | JGI IMG/M metagenome (GOLD analysis project Ga0335076, IMG submission 206717) | Soil microbial communities from Loxahatchee National Wildlife Refuge, Florida, United States - Lox_Sample_2.5 | ecosystem: Environmental > Terrestrial > Soil > Wetlands | place: USA: Florida... | reverse complement strand
GGCGGAAGATTGCGCGGCTCGCCGCGGCGGTCGCTCATGGCCTCAATCAACGCGCTCTGCTCGCCGCAGATGTAGCCGCCCGGGCTGACGAAGACCGACACCGGAAATGGACGGCCCAGCACTCGCGCCTCCATGCCGCAGATGCCCCGCTGCTCGGCGCGCTCGATTTCGGCGCGACACGCGGCAATCTGCTCGGCGAATTCGTGTCGGATATAGATGAACCCTTGCGTGGCATCGGTAATCAGGCCGGCGATGATGACCGCCTCAATCACCAGATGGGGGCAATGCAGCAACAGCTCGCGGTCCTTGAAGGTGCCGGGCTCGCTCTCATCGCCGTTGACCACGACAAACGCCCGGCGATCGGCGTCGCGGCGGCGGCGGGCGAGCTCGACGGCATTCCTCACGTCCTGCCACTTCTGCGACGCAGGGATGCCGGCGCCGCCCATGCCGCGCAGGTTGCCGTGCGCCTTGTCGAACTCGGCGAGCACCGCCTTCACCCAATTGTCCGGGCCATCACCACGCCCCGAATCTTTGCCGCTGTCCACCAGACCGCGAATCGCGTCCAGCACCTCGCCCGCCCTGGCGCCGGAGACGTTCATGGTGCGGCTCAGCGATTCGGCAGCGCGACGCAAATCCTCGTCGCGCGCAGCGATCACTTTCTTTACGGCGCGATAGTCGCGTTCGCCGTTCTTGTACGGATCAACCAGCCAATCGGCAGATGGGTACGTTCGCGCCGCATCGCGGTCGCCCGTCTCGCCCGCGCCTTCCGCGCAGGCCGCGATGAGGTGCTTCAACCCGCCGGCATTACGTCCCAGGCAATAGAACTCTTCATGCCGGCCGGGGCCGTTCGCGGCTGCAATCGAAACTGCGACCGGACGATCGCAGCGCCCGAGACAGGAGACGCCCTCGACTGAAACATGCTCGCCTGCCGCGGCTGCCAGCTCCTTCATCAGCGCTGCGGAGCCGTTCATGTGACATGCCATGTCGCGGCACACGCGCACCGTGACCCGCGACGCCGGGGTCAGCCGAAAATGCGGAAAGAAGCTTGCGACCTCCTGCAGGCGATACAGCGGAATTCCCGAACTCTTCGAGAAGCGCCGCAGCTCATCCGGCTTCAGGTAGCCGAACTGTTCCTGAATTCGGCGCAGGGCAGGCAGTATCCGCGGTTCGTATAGGGCCAGTGAGCTCGGGGTGTTGGGCATGCCTTGGGGTTCGGGGCGCTCCTGAAGGCCCAGCTGCAAAGCCGAACCCTAACAGCACACCCTGAGGCAGGTATCACAGTGGGATCGGGCGCCGGCAGTTCGCCGAAATCGCAAAGCCTTCCGCCTGAATCGTTGGGAACAGCGTTGGCGAAGCATACACCGTAGCCAATCAAGAATTCAATGCAAACGTACGACAGCGCAAGTTGCGATTTCAATTCGGGACGAGCGCTCGACGTTCCTGGCGGCGACCTTACCGCCAAAGCGGGGGTCACTTCGGCATGGTGACCATCGGTCCCGCATCTCTGTAACTGAAGCGCAGGAAGGCACTTCAGGAACTCTGCTTTGCTCGCGAAACCGCTCCGGTCGGCCGTTTCCGCAACTCCGAACCTTACCGGCTCAGGGCAAAATTTCTCGCAGGCGAATCCCGCCAGAACACGGTAAAATAGCGCAAAGGTGATTCCCAAAGATCAACAGCGCCACCCGGGTGGGGAAGTCCGCCCGTTCAGGTATTGCATGAAGCAAATGACCCTCGTTTCCCTCGTCCTGCTCTGCGGAGCTGCGTTGCTCCCCGCTCAAACCCAAGTCAGCGACACCGTTGTTGAAGAGATCGTCGCGCGGGTCAACAACAGCATTATCACGCGCGCCGACATGCGCAAGGCGCGGCAGGAGTTGTATGGCGAGGCGCAGCAGCAGCCCAACGCTGCTCAGGCTGAGCAGCAGGCCAAAGAGCATGAGAAAGACTTGCTGCGCGACCTGATCGACCAGCAGTTGCTGCTGAGCAAGGCGCAGGACCTCGGCATCACGGCTGACACCGAACTGGTGAAGAAGCTGGACGAACTGCGCAAGCAGATGCACGCCGACTCGATGGAAGACATGGAGAAGGCGGCCGAAGCGCAGGGCATCTCGTGGGAGGACTTCAAGCAGAACATGAAGAACAACCTCCTCACCCAGCGCGTGATCGGGCAGGAAGTGGGCGGCCACATCACCGTGACCAGCGCCGAGATCCAGCAATACTACGACCAGCATAAAAGCGAGATGGAGCGCCCTGAGCAGGTGCGTCTCAGCGAAATCCTCATCTCCACCCAGACCACGCCGGCCGTGAAGAATGAGAAGGGCGAGAACGCGCTGCCGGATACGCCCAGCCCCGAAGTCGTCGCCCAGGCCAAGGCCAAAGCCGACCAGGTCTACGAAATGCTGAAGAAGGGCGGCAACTTCGACGACCTGGCCAAGAAGTATTCCAACGGGCCGACGTCGGGCGTCGGCGGTGATCTGGAGTATTTCAAGCGCGGCACCATGTCGAAGGACCTGGAATCCAAGGTGTTCGTTATGAACGTGGGCCAGTACACCGAACCCATCCGCACCAACCAGGGCTTTGTGATTCTGAAGGTGACCGAGCACCAGACGGCAGGCGTGCCTCCGCTGAAAGAGGTCGAGAGCCAGATCAACGAGCAGATCTACGTCACCAAGATGCAACCGGCGCTGCGCGACTATCTCACCAAGCTGCGCGAAGACGCCTACATCGACATCAAGCCGGGCTATCTCGACACTGGCGCCAGCCCCAACGAAACCCAGCCCATCTACACGACCGCGACGGCCGACAACTCGAACAACAAGGAAAAGAAGAAGAAGAAGCTGGGCCTGTTCTGAAGCCCCGCAATCCTCGCGATCCCCGGTCATCAGACCGGGGAGTCAGGCTGCGTGAGATAAAATCCCTGAGTGGAAGCGCTCTCTTCGCGCCTGCAATTGCGCCTCGTCGCGGCCGGCTATGCCGCGGTTGCCGTCGTCTCCGCTCTACTGATCTTTCAGCGCTACCTGCAATATGTCGGTAACCCGCAAGACGTGGCGGCGGCGAGCGGCATGTACGCGGGCGGGGATCTTCTGCTTGAAATCTTCATCTGCTTTCTTCTTCTTATCCCCACGGTCGCTCTGGTGTTGGTTATCAGGAAATCGGAATCGGCCTACACCACCTATGCGAAGGTCTTGCTTGGCTTGAGTTTGACTGCCCCCGTTTCGCTCGGTTTATTGGCCGTCCCCGTCTTCAACCAGTGGTATTGGGGCGATGCCATTATTTTTCGCTTGTTTGCGATTCCCATCGTGGTCGTCGTCCTGATTTTCAGCCAATGGCTGACTCGCTTTGCGCGCGCTCGCCGCTTGATTTCCTATGCCCTGCTGATTGAAGGGCTGACCTTCGTCGTCGCTATTGCCGCTCTATTCCTCTTGTCAAAGGGCCGCCGCGGCTGAGGTTCTTCTCCTGTTCTGCGCCGACAAAACCGCGGAGCCGCCCCCTTCCAGAGAATCTCGCAATTCCGCTATACTCGGTCTCCGTGTGGAGGATGGGATGGAATCGCGCCCTAACTTATTCAATTTCGCATTCGTCAATCGGGCCCTAGCCATCGTTACGCTGTTGGCGATGATCTCGATTTTCTCGGTCACAACTTCTCAGGAGGCGCAGGCGCAGACCTTCAGCATCCTTCACTACTTCACAGGAGGGTTGGACGGAGAAAATCCTTATGCCGGGGTTACGGTTGCCCGTTCGGGAGTTCTGTACGGCACGACGGGAGGCGGAGGAGCCAACAGCGTGGGTACGGTTTTCAAGCTAACCCAGGCTAATTCAGGCTGGGTTGTCAGTCCGTTGTACGAATTTCCCGGGGGCAATGCGGCCCTCCCCTTGGGCGGGGTAGCGATCGGCCCCAGCGGTGCTTTATACGGCACGACCTTTGGCAATGGCGTGGGAACCTTCGGAACAGTCTTCGAACTGACACCTCCGCCTACCATTTGCAGCGCGATACGGTGCTATTGGGACGAACAGGGCCTACACACCTTTTCGGGGATCTCGGATGGCTCCGGACCGCAAACCGAGAATCTAGCCTTCGACAGCTCTGGAAATATCTACGGCACAACCGGCGGAGGAGGTATGTATGACTCGGGAGTTACCTTCGAACTGACCCGTTCCGGCGGAGGATACACGGCGAGCATTCTTCATAACTTCGGCAACGGGACGGACGGCAGGAACCCATTGGCCGGTATCGTCTTCGATGCGATGGGCAATATGTACGGAACCACAAACCGCGGAGGAAGCGGATTCCCCCAAGAATGTAACGGCAGCTGCGGAACGGTCTACCAGCTCATGCCTTCCAGCAACGGCTGGGTGGAAAATGTTCTGGTTAACTTCGACGGCACGAATGGAGATGACCCGTACGGCAACGTGATCGTCGATCGTTCCCAAAATCTCTACGGCACCGCGGCCGGCGGTGGACCAAATGGAGGTGGCGTAGTTTTCAAATTGACGAACTTGGCGGGAGGTTTCACCTACTCTGTGCTTTATTCCTTTAGCTCGTGCGGATCCAGGGGTGGCTTAGCCATGGACGCGGCGGGTAATTTTTATGGCGTTTGCTATAGCGGTGGCGCCCAACAAGACGGCTGGATATTCGAGCTGACCAATTGCAGCCAGACGTGCACCGCGGTCGATCTCCACGACTTCAGCGGTAGTGACGGCATGTCCCCTTACGGGGGCCCCGTGCTCGACGCCAGCGGCAATCTCTACGGCACAACGTTTGCCGGAGGGACCGGCTGCTCCCAAGGCTGTGGCGTAGTGTGGGAGCTTGCGGGCGTAGCCGCTCCGCGTTAAGACTTCAGGTGTGGCCGGAATAAAGCCTGGGAGTGGGTGGGTTAGAACGGTCTAAAGACTGCAACAAATTTGTAAAATACTGCAAAGTCTTGCATTGCATTTTCCCTTCCGTGGTGAGACAATCCCGGCGCGTTCAGAGTTCCTGCTGTCGATTTTCCCAAGATCGTCCCCCCACGATCGCGTAGACAAAGGCAGGCCTGGAGAAAACAATGAAGCACTTTCGCTGCTTGTTGTTTTTGTTTTGCGCAGTAATGCCAATCGTCTCTTACGCACAAGAGTTCAGTGTGATCACCAATTTCGGCGGGGCAAATGGAAACGGCCCTGCGGCTGGCCTGGTTCAGGGCCCAGACGGCAATTTCTACGGAACCACGATCAACGGGGGAATTGGCGACGGCAGTGACATGTGCCTGCCGCCTTATGGCGGCTGTGGAACTGTTTTCACGGCCACGCCTGACGGCACGGTCACCACTCTGTACAGCTTTTGCTCCCAGGCGAACTGCAGCGACGGTAGTTATCCCAGCGCAACACTCGTGCGCGGCCCGGACGGCAATTACTACGGGACAACGGTGCAGGGCGGCATCAATAGTTATGGAACGAGTTATGGAACGGTCTTTCGGATTACACCGACGGGCACATTCGCACAACTGTACAGCTTTTGCGCTCAAAGATATTGCCCCGATGGATTCTGGCCGGTGAATGGGCTAGTGCTGGCCAGCGATGGCAATTTCTATGGAACCACCGACGGCGGCGGCGCTTACGACGGCGGTACGGTCTTCAAGATCACGCCCAGCGGCAGTCTCACTACGATCTACAGCTTCTGCGCGACGCGCGGTTGCCCTGACGGCTCGGCACCGCAAGCAGCCCTGCTACAAGCTGCCGACGGCAATCTGTATGGCACCACCTGGGGAGGCGGAACGGCCAATGACGGCACGGTCTTTCGAATCACTTTGGGCGGCGCGCTGACTACTCTCTACAGCTTCAATGGCCAGGATGGCATGGGCCCTCAAGCCGCCCTGATACAAGCAACCGATGGGAACTTTTATGGCACCACCGAGGAAGGCGGTGTTCAAAACAATAATTGTGGTTCGAATGGTTGCGGCACTGTTTTTAAAATCACTCCCACCGGGGCGTTGACGACAATCTATACCTTCAGCGGCCCCGATGGCGGCCTTGCTGTAGCCGGCCTGCTACAGGCGAAGGACGGCGACCTGTACGGCACAACATGGAACGGCGGCGCTTATAGTGTTGGCACGGTCTTCAAACTAACCACCAGCGGAAGGTTGACCACGCTACACAACTTCACTGGCTTCGATGGAGAAGCGCAGCTGGGAGTCCTGCTGCAGGCCACGGACGGAAATCTTTATGGCACCAGCGGTGCGGGTGGACTCAGCAACGCTGGCACGATTTTCAAACTGACCTATCCGCTGCAATTTGTACCCGTGACTGGCTGCCGCCTCGTCGATACACGTCAGACTGGAGGTCCAATTCAGGGTGGCACCGTACGCAGCTTCAATATTCCGCAACTTGGCGGATGCGCGGTACCTACAGCAGCTGCTGCCTATTCGCTCAATGTGACGGTCGTTCCGCAAGGTCCTTTGGGTTACCTAACCATCTGGCCAGAAGGGGACACGCGGCCCCGGGTGTCGACCATGAATTCTCCTGACGGCCGCGTCAAGGCGAATGCGGCGATTGTGGGAGCAGGCAACAACGCCGTCAACGTGTATGCGACCGATACGACCAACGTCATTCTCGACGTTGATGGCTATTTCGCGCCGCCCAATTCGCAAACCTTGCAGTTCTATCCCCTGACGCCGTGCCGTGTGATCGACACGCGCGGGGCGAACGGCGATTTCGGAGGACCCTATCTGAGGGGCCGGGTTGAACGCGACTTTCCGGTATCGGAGAGCGCTTGCCTTCCGTCAGGAGTGGCCTTCGCCGCCTATTCGATGAACGTCACGGTGGTGCCGCACCACGCTGGTCAGCGGCTGGGATATCTCACCCTGTGGCCGGAAGGCGAGCCGCAGCCAACCGTTTCGACGCTCAACAATCCGACCGCAACGGTAGTTGCGAACGCGGCAATTGTTACGGCGGGGAACGGCGGTGAGATCGCGAGCTATCCTTCCGACGACACCGATCTGATTGTCGACGTCAACGGATACTTTGCGGCCCCCGGGCAGGGAGGTTCTTCCTTTTATCCTGTCGTACCCTGCCGTGCCTATGACAGCCGCAACAACAACGGTCAGCCCTTCACGGGCACGATAATCCTGACTATGATGTACACTCCCTGCCCGCCACCGTCGGATGCGACTTCGTACGCTTTCAATGCGACGGTTGTCCCAAGCGGGCCACTGCCTTATCTGACGTTGTGGCCGGATTCTGAGCAGGAGCCGGTAGTCTCCACCCTGAACGCCTATGACGGGTTGATCACGTCGAACATGGCAATTGTTCTCAATGTGGACGGCGCAGTCGACGCAGACGCTGCGCAAGGACACACGCAGATGATTCTCGACATTTGGGGCTACTTCGCCCCGTAGACATCTTGGCCGCCACGGCTGAGACGCTATAAAGCTGCGCTTCGGCACCCCTCGGGCCGCGCGCAACGCTTTCACTAAAGTGATGCATAATCACACACCATCGTGATAGCACTCACTGACATGTAAGTGTCGATATAACGATCATTAGCCGACTCGCAATTCAAAGAGGAACTCTGACCGCAGCAGATTCGCGCCCAGCAAGCTGGGGAATGTCCTCAAGATCGAAGCCTGTCTGTCCTGCCTCCGGAATCAGCCGGCATATTGCATGCGAAGAGAGGCTATTACTTCGGCAGCTATGCAGTTCAACAATATTTTCGGCAAGACAAGACTCGCCCTGGAACCGGCTGGGGCATGTTCGCTCAGCTCTCCATCTCCGACGCCAATCCAAATCCGTTAGCCGGAAACGCTCTCGTCGGACTTGGCGGAATGGGCTTTTTCACAAAACGTCCCTTCGATCGTGCAGGTATTGGCTATTTTCACTACTTCTACAGCGATGCCTTAAAGCGTGGCCTGCAAGACACGATCCATTACCCACTAGGTGATGAGCAAGGGATGGAGGCGTTCTACAACTTTGCAGTTATGCGGTGGTTTCGCATAGCGGCTGATTGTCAGGTCATCGAACCAGGCGATCGCAGTTTCAATACTGAGCTTTATGCGGGAGTTAGCGGGCAAGTGAAGTTCTGAACCATTTACTTCGCTGCACGCACAACCGAAAAAGGAACATAGCTATGAAGAAGCTAACATTCGTCCTAAGTCTCTGCACGACCGTGCTGATCTTTGCAGCGAGCGCCATCGCAGCCGATAAGGCCGACTATGTCTTCACAAACGGCGCCATCTACACGATCGACGCCAAGAACCCGACCGCGCAGGCCATTGCCATCACGGGCAAGTACATAACCTACGTCGGAACGAACGACGGTGTGCAGCCGTTCGTTGGTGACAAGACGCAGGTCATCGACCTGCACGGACAAATGCTGCTGCCCGGATTCGTCGATTCGCATATCCACCCGACGCTGGCGATGTTCGCAGGTGGCGCCGATTTGCAGTACGACTCCCTGGAAGAGGTGCTAGCATCCGTAAAGAAATGGACTGACGCCCACCCCGATGCCAAGGTGATTCGCGGCTATGGCTGGCGCTATACTCTGTTCCCCACCACTGGCCCGACCAAAGACGAACTCGACAAACTGTTCCCCGACCGTCCTGTACTTCTAGTTGCGATTGACGTGCACAGCGCATGGATAAACAGCAAGGCGATGGAGCTTGCGGGCGTGAACGCCAAGACTCCGGACCCTGCGCCCGGCTTCAGCTACTTCCAGCGGGATCCCAAAACCGGTGAACCTACCGGTTGGGTGGTTGAGACTCCAGCGGAACAAGCCGTGCTGGCCAAGCTGACGCCTCCTACGGTCGAGGCCCAGATTGCTGAAATGGCAGAGTTATTGCCGAAGCTTTCGGCGGCAGGCATCACGGCCGTGTTTGAAGCCGGAATCGCAACCATGCCTGCCGAGGCGGGATACGACGGTTACCAGCAATTAGAGAAAGAAAATAAGCTGCCGGTGCGGGTGGTCGGCACTTACTACTGGAACAGTCCTGAAGTCAAAGATCCGGTCCAGACTGTCCTGAAGCTCAAGGACAAGTACAACTCAGAACTGGTGCAGGCTAAAACGCTAAAAATCATGGCTGATGGCGGCGAGGCCCAGCACACCGCGGTTCTGCTCAAACCTTATTACGACCGACCGGGCTACAACGCGGAGTATCTTCTCGACCCCAAGCTTGTCGGGGCCGCTGTCCTGAAGGCGCAGCAGAACGGAGTGGACACCCACTGCCACTGCTACGGGGATGCCGCCATTCGCGCGTATCTGGACATCGTGGCCGAGGCCGAGAAGCAATATCCCAACAGCCCATCGCGGCACACGATCGCACATTCGCTGCTGATCACCGACCAGGACGTTCCGCGCTTCAAAGAGCTCAATGTCACCATGCAGACTTCGCCGCAGTGGATCACGCCTGACCCGTACAGCGAGAAGATCACACAGATTCTCGGGAACGAGGTGGTCAACACCGAATGGGCGCGCATGAACTCGGTATCGAAGGCGGGAGGCCGTCTGGCATTCGGGTCCGACTGGCCGGCATCAGGCTACTTCTCCAGTTATCGTCCGCTGGATGCGATACAGGTAGCCTTGACACGCGCCATTCTGCCGCAATACGAAAAGATACAGTTCACGCCCATCATGCCGCCGGCAAACGAGCGCATCACGTTAGATCAGGCGCTCAAAGCGTACACGCTCGGCTCGGCATACGTGCTGGACCTGGAGACGAAGGTTGGCTCGCTCGAAACCGGCAAGCTCGCAGACATCGTCGTGCTGGAGAAGGACCTGTACAAGATTCCTCCGAGCGACATCAGCACGACGAAGGTAAAGCTGACCATGATGAACGGTAACGTAACCTACCGCGCAGAGTAGGCCGACTAGGAACTTCTCTTGTACCTTGAGAAATAAATATGAAATGGAAGATATATGCGCCAATCCTGCTGATTTTGGCCACCCCGATTGGTATGCAGATCTACGCGCAGGAAGCAGCTCAATCGGGACAGGTTGTCAACTCAGGGGCTTCGTGGTTGAAAGATCCAATCTCCAACTGTGCTGTATGGGGCGCCGATCTCAAAGGCGACAACCTCGTCAGCTGGTCAGGGGATTGTCACGATAGAAAGGCCAGCGGCAGCGGAACCCTAACCTGGATCAGGAATGGCAAGCTTGCCGGGCGGTACTCGGGGCCAATGCTGGATGGGAAAGCGCAGGGCCTCGGCACTATCGACTTCTGGCTGGACAATCAGTACGTGCACTATGAGGGCAACTTTGCCAACAGCAAACTCGACGGCTGGGGAAGCGTGCGCTGGCCCGACGGCAGCCATCTTGAGGGCGAATTCAAGGATGACGCTCCCAGCGGTTTCGTGCAGTACACGGCCGCGAACGGATCGAGCTATACGGGTGAGGTCAAGAACGAGGCAGCCGATGGCTTGGGCCACCAGATTCTCTCCGACAAGGAGGAGTATTACGGACAGTTCCGCCAGGGCAAAAGGGAGGGTGAAGGTGTCCTGCTCTTGCCCAACGGCGACATCTACACAGGCAACTTCCGCAATGACCAACCGAACGGAACCGGAAAGCTTCAGACAGCAAGCGGAATCGTCTATGAAGGTCCTTTCGTTAACGGCCTTCCCGATGGGCAGGGTAAGGTTCTTACTCCCGAAGGCGATACGGGACACGGCCAATTCGTGAGCGGCTACCCGGAAGGTAAGCTCGCCTTCACTCGCAAAGATGGTTCCACGTTTGATCAGTTCTGGCAGAACGGAAAGCAGGTCGCACGATGAAGAAGCTCGTCTTCGCTTTGATTTGTTCATCTCTCTTCAGTCTTCCCTTGCAGGCGCAAATCTTCGAAGGGGGATTCGCCGGAGCGCTCTCCGGAGCGATGTTGGGATCATTGGTTGGCGGCAGGTCGGGTGCGGCTTGGGGTGCCGCCGTCGGCGGCGGGGTGGGCATGATCGAAGGTGCAAATCAGCGAGAACGCCAGAAAGAAGCTGAGGCAGCGTTCCGGCGGCAACAGGAAGAAAGGAGCGCCTGGCAGCGGGAGGACCTGCGTCGCAGACAACAAGAGATGACACAGCTTGCTGCCAAACAGGAATGCTGCCCGCCGAACGCGGCTGCGGCTGCCAGCGCGCCGGCCAAAAATGCATCCTCGGCCGACACATTAATTGTTCTCGAAACAAAGAAGTCGCTGATTCGAATGGGATACGATCCCGGCCCCATCGACAATCAACTAAATCCCGCAACCACCACGGCGATCAAAGCATACGAAGCCAAATACAGTTTGCTGGAAACCGGCAGGCCGTCACAAGAATTGCTCAAGCATATGTTGCAACACGGCGGCTAGCGAACGTCATCGCCAAGTCGGGTGCCCCAGGTCTGGCGATTTCCAGACCTGCACCGGCGTCATTCGCTGCACCGACGCGAGTGTCGTACCCCTGCGACGAACGAGGTCCCGGTTCTCGACACCCGTGACATGCGGACCTCCGGCCCAGGGTAGTGCGCTTCAGCCCGGGCGACACAAGGCCGCGTTCCGTGCCCGTAGCTCCCTTTCAGCGGAATATTTTGCCTGTAAGTCTTACGCCGAGAAGATTTTGGCGGTAATTTTCTCAGGCTTTATAATTGTTTTCAATGACTTGCAGGGGAACATAGGTAGGGGGAGAGGTCTGGTTACGTTACCACACCAAAGTGGCATTATAATTTGCCCGAGTAGCCACGCGTTTCATCGGCGCAAACAGTTATTCGCAAGCGAACTCGGCGTCTGCATGCGATCCTTGAGGCTCGCTCCTAATTTCTAGCGATCAACGAAGTTCATTCCTCAATTGGCACAGGGCTCGATTCGTCTCTAGCGACTGCCTGCTGGCAACTGCTACCATACTCGCTCAGCGTCGACTAGCGGCTCCGACACTGCGCCACAGGCCCTGCATGAAGGATTTCTACATCTGCGATTGTTCCAAGGTTGAAAACCAGACCATCACTTCGTTCTTCGTCGTTGCCGTCAAGCAGGTGAAGTCGAAGAAGAGCGGCGAATTGTACCTCTCGCTCATTCTCGCCGACCGCAGCGGGCAGCTTCAGGCCAACATGTGGGACAACGTCAACGACGCCCTCTCGGCGTTTGACCAGGATGACTTCGTCAAGGTCAAGGGCGTTGTTCACAAGTACAACGGCCGCTGG
>Ga0335076_10006138_pt1 | contig 12117 bp, 10 predicted proteins | sample Lox_Sample_25_FD_206717 | JGI IMG/M metagenome (GOLD analysis project Ga0335076, IMG submission 206717) | Soil microbial communities from Loxahatchee National Wildlife Refuge, Florida, United States - Lox_Sample_2.5 | ecosystem: Environmental > Terrestrial > Soil > Wetlands | place: USA... | reverse complement strand
CGCTGCCGAAATCATCACAGGCAGTTCTCGATTTTGTCCAGAGAGGCCGTCTTCATCAAACACCTCGCGAATTCCCACCAGCGCCGCCTTCGCATTCAGCGAGTCAAAAATCGTCTCGACGAGCAGCAGATCCGCCCCGCCCGCAATCAGCGCGCGAACCTGCTGCTTGTACGCCGTCCTCACTTGGTCAAACGTCACCACCCGAAATCCCGGATCGTCCGCGTCCGGCGAATTCGACAACGACACCGTCAGTGGCCCCATCGCTCCCGCCACAAACCTCTGTCGGCCCGTTTCGTTGCTCGCGCGATCCGCCCACTCCCTGCACAGCCGCGCCGACTTCTCGTTGACCTCCCAAGCCAGCTCGTCGAGATATTTATCGTCGATCACCCTCTGATAAAACTCCGGATCCTTCCGTCCCCCATGCTCCCGCGGGTCATCAACAAAGAACTCGCTCTGCACAATGCTCGTCGCGCCAAACGTGTTCGTCTCGATGATGTCCGCTCCCGCTTCAAGAAACCGCCGGTGAATATCGCCGATCATCTTCGGCTGCGTCACTGTAAACAGATCGCCGTTGTTCAGCAAATCCTTCTTCGCGTCCTTGAACCGGTCGCCGCGAATGTCCGCCTCCTTCATTCCATAATTGCGAATCGTCGTGCCCATCGCTCCGTCCAGGACAGCGATCCGCTGGGCGAGAATGCGTTCAATTGGGTGAGTCGCTGCCTTTTTCATCTCTGTCCTCTGATTCAATGCCGGCCTATGCCGGCAACCGCGCAAAATCCCCGATAGCCTGAATTGCCATCTCTTAGCCGCGCATCGGGGACAGGGGAAGCGGCCTGATTTCAAGAATATCGGAGCCGGCCAGTACTCCGGACCAATTCGCGGCGAAAACGCACCACCGCGTCCTGAATTGCGATCAGCCTCATTGAATGGCGCCGCGTAAATTACGCCATCTTTATTCTCCACCTCGAACAAAATCAAACCGAGTCACGTGGGTGCCCCTTCCAGGCTTTACTCAGCTGGCTTCACGCCGGCTTGCTGACTCGCAAACTCGCTGACTTGCTCGTGAACCCCGCCAACTCCGCTCGCCTTCCAATTAAACTGAATTCAGTGATGATCCAGACGCTTTTTGGCAGCCTCGAACCCGAAAAATCCGCCGAAGAAGAGCAGAAGTTCGGCTTCTTTGAGCGGATGCGCCAGGCCGTCTCGCGCACACGCGAATCTTTTTCCGCCAAGATTGCCGACATCGCCGCCCTCACGCGCACGGTCGACGACTCTGCGCTCGACGAGCTCGAGGCCGCGCTCCTCACCAGCGACCTTGGCGTGCCAACTACCACAGCCGTTCTCGAAGCGCTCCGTGATCGCGCGCGTCATCAGGCTATTGAAGGCGGAGCCGAGCTGCGCGATCTGCTCAAACAACAACTCCGCGGCATCCTCGAAACACCTCGGTGTGCAGTCCCCACACCTGCCGCGCCGCCCAAGGTCACCTTCCTGGTCGGCGTCAACGGAACCGGCAAAACCACTTCCAGCGGCAAGCTCGCAGCCTGGTCCCGCGCGCAGGGCCGATCCGTTCTTCTCTGCGCTGCGGATACGTTCCGCGCCGCAGCGATCGAGCAGCTTGAAGTATGGGCCTCCCGCTCTGGCGTAGAGATGATCAAGACCCGCCAGGGCGGCGACCCCGCAGCCGTCCTCTACGATTCCATCTCCGCCGCGAAATCGCGCTCTATTCAGGATCTCTACGTCGACACCGCCGGCCGTCTTCACACCAAGTCAGGCCTCATGGACGAACTCGATAAGATGCGCCGCACCGCCGCCCGCCTTGTCCCCGGCGCACCCCACGAAGTCCTCCTCGTCATGGACGCCACCACCGGCCAGAACGGCCTGCAGCAAGCCCGCCAGTTCACCCAGTTTGCAGGCGTCACGGGCATTGTCCTCACCAAGCTCGACGGCACCGCCAAAGGCGGCATCGCCGTCGCCATCGCACGCGAACTCTCACTCCCCGTCCGCTTCGTCGGCGTCGGCGAACAGATGACTGACCTGTTGGAGTTTTCCCCAGCAGAGTTCGTAGATTCGCTGCTGGAGTAGCGGGGCCAAGCCGATTCTGAGAGTGAATTCGGCGGGAGAATCTGCTGGCCCTCACACCCATCCTCCTCGTCGATCCTCCCTCTCGTCTTCCCCACCCCCGGCTCCTATACTGAACATGGAGATTCCTGCACACAACGATAGGAGATTTTATGTCTGACGAATCCAAATGCCCTTTTTCGAGCGGTGTAATCAATCGTGCAACAGCGGGCGGAAAAGGCAACAGGGACTGGTGGCCTAATCAGCTCAACCTCGCCATTCTGCATCAGAATTCATCGTTATCCAATCCCATGGGCGTGCAATTTGAATACGCCAAGGAGTTCAAGAGCCTCGACCTGGATGCTGTCGTCAAGGATCTGCATACCCTCATGACCAACTCGCAGGACTGGTGGCCCGCCGACTTCGGGCACTATGGTCCGCTGTTCATCCGTATGGCGTGGCATTCCGCTGGCACGTATCGCATTCACGACGGGCGCGGCGGCGCAGGACGCGGCTCGCAACGTTTTGCACCGCTGAATAGCTGGCCTGACAATGTGAATCTCGACAAAGCGCGTCGCCTTCTCTGGCCAATCAAGCAGAAGTATGGCCGCAAAATTTCTTGGGCTGACCTGATGATCCTCGCCGGCAACGTCGCGCTCGAATCGATGGGCTTCAAGACCTTCGGCTTCGGCGGCGGCCGCGCAGACATCTGGGAGCCGGAGCAGGACGTGGATTGGGGTCCTGAAGCTTCATGGCTCGGCGACGAGCGCTACAGCGGCGACCGCGAGCTGGCCAATCCGCTTGCAGCTGTGCAGATGGGCCTTATCTACGTAAATCCCGAAGGCCCCAACGGCAACCCCGATCCAGTCGCTGCGGCACACGATATCCGCGAGACCTTTGCGCGCATGGCGATGAACGACGAAGAGACCGTGGCGCTAATTGCGGGTGGCCACACCTTCGGCAAAACGCACGGTGCTGCCCCGGCAACGCATGTAGGTGCTGAGCCGGAGGCAGCCGGCATCGAAGAACAGGGGTTGGGCTGGCGCAGCAGCTACGAGACTGGCGTTGGCGCCCACGCCATCGGCTCCGGCCTCGAAGTCACCTGGACCACTACGCCCACCAAGTGGAGCAATAACTTCTTCGTGAATCTCTTCGGCTACGAGTGGGAGCTCACCAAGAGCCCGGCAGGCGCACATCAGTGGAAGCCCAAGGGCGATGCGGGCGCCGGAACTGTGCCGGATGCTCACGACAAGTCGAAGAGCCACTCCCCGACCATGCTTACCACCGATCTCTCGCTGCGCTTCGACCCAGCTTACGAAAAAATCTCGCGCCGCTTCCTTGAGCACCCGGAGGAGTTTGCCGATGCATTCGCGCGTGCCTGGTTCAAGCTGACGCACCGCGACATGGGTCCGCGCTCGCGCTACCTTGGTCCGCTGGTGCCGAAGGAAGAGCTGATCTGGCAGGACCCGGTTCCCGCGGTCGATCACGCACTCATCGACGAAAAGGATGCGGAGGGACTCAAGGCAAAGATCCTCGCGTCAGGGCTGTCGATCTCGCAGCTCGTCTCGACAGCGTGGGCATCGGCCGCCAGCTTCCGCGGCAGCGACAAGCGGGGCGGCGCAAACGGCGCCCGCATTCGCCTGGAACCGCAAAAGGATTGGGAGGTGAACCAGCCCGCCGAACTGGCCAAGGTGCTCGCAAAGCTCGAAGCCATCCAGAAGGAGTTCAACGCCGCGCATGCGCAGGGCAACGGAAAGTCTTCGGCCGCGAAGAAGGTCTCGCTCGCTGACTTAATTGTGCTGGCGGGCGACGCGGCAATCGAGGTTGCTGCGAAGAAAGCGGGTCAAAACGTGAAGATTCCCTTTACGCCGGGCCGCACTGACGCTTCACAGGCGCAGACCGATGCCACATCGTTTGCTGTGCTGGAACCCAAGGCAGACGGATTCCGCAACTACGTCAGCAAGGGGCTCGAAGCGCACGCGGCCAACCTTCTGCTCGACAAGGCGCAACTGCTCACCCTCACCGCTCCCGAGATGACGGTACTGATTGGCGGCCTGCGCGTTCTGGGCGCCAACTTCGGCGGCTCCAATAACGGCGTCTTCACCAGGCGGCCTGAGACTCTCACCAACGACTTCTTCATCAACCTGCTCGACATGGGCACCAAGTGGCAGAAGTCATCGACTGATGGCGTGCTCGAAGGCCGCGATCGCAAGACAGGCGAGCTCAAGTGGACGGGCACCGTCGTCGATCTCGTCTTTGGGTCGAACTCACAGCTCCGTGCACTCGCTGAGGTCTACGCAAGCAGCGACGCACAGGAAGTCTTTGTACAGGACTTCGCCGAGGCCTGGACGAAGGTGATGAACGCCGATCGCTACGACCTGGTAGTGGCATGATTCCGAATCGGGTATCCCGCTTCTCGAAAGCGAGAGGCGGGATACCCGAAGCATTCCTCACGCACTGCGCCCCCGCGCCTACAATGATCCCCAGCGAGGCGATTCATGGCTTCCAAAAAGAAATCCAAACCCTCTCTGCGAAAGCTGCTGGATCGATTGAAACGGTTCTTCATGCCCTGGATAGAACCAACCGAGCCTGAAGATCCCTACGCCTATCGCATGGCGCCACTGCGCCGGCCGCCGGGCAAAGGCGGAGCTGCAGCAGTCGCTGAGCTGGACGAGGAGTAGACCCAGCAACTCCGCTGCATCCATGTACACTTGAGTGTTCCTCTACTCGTGTCATGACCACTCCCTCGGATCTTGATCTTCACTGGATGCAACGCGCGCTGGAGTTGGCGCGGCGCGGCATCGGCGTAACCTCGCCCAACCCTTCAGTCGGCTGCGTCATCCTCGACCGCTCCGGGCAGGTGATCGGCGAAGGCTGGCACGAATACGACCTGCTCGACCACGCCGAGATCGACGCGCTGAAAGAAGCACAGCAGCACGCGGCCGACCGCATTCGCGGTGGCACAGCCTACGTCACACTCGAACCATGCAGCATCACCGGCCGCACGCCTCCCTGTACCGATGCGCTCATCGAGTCCGGTCTTGCACGCGTCGTCGCAGCCACTATCGATCCCAATCCCGCCGTCGCCGGTCGCGGCCTGGACGCATTGCGTGCGGCAGGCCTTCAGACGGCAGTTGGGGTGCGCGAGAAAGAGGCACGGCGCCTCAACGAAGGCTTCGCCCGCTGGATCCAGCACCACCGCCCCTTCGTGCTCATGAAGGTTGCCATGACGCTGGACGCGCGCATCGCCCCGCCGCCCGCGCAGCAAACACCCCACGCACCCTACTGGATCACCAGCGAAGAGGCGCGCGCCGCCGTCCAGCCGCTGCGCTGGGCCGCCGACGCCACCATGGTCGGCGTCGACACTGTGCTCGCCGACGATCCCTGGATGACCGACCGCAGCGGACTGCGCCGCCGCCGCCCGCTGCTGCGCATCGTGCTCGACTCCGCCCTGCGCATGCCGCTCGACTGCAAACTCGTAACCACCGCGCAAAATGATGTCGTTATCTTCACCGTCTCGCACGACGAAGCCCGCATTCGCGAACTCACCACACGCGGCCTGCGCGTGGTGGTGCTGCCGGCCGACGCAGGCCGCGTGCCGCTCGACAAAGTTCTGCTGAAGCTCGGCGAAGAGGGCGTGCTCACGCTGCTCACTGAAACCGGCACGCGCCTCAACACTGCCTTTCTCGCCGCTGGGCTCGTTGACCGTCTTCATCTCTTCGTTTCGCCGCAGATCATGGGCTCCGACGCCGTTCCGGCATTCCGCGGCATGCCCCACTTCATCCACATGGATGCCGTGGAAGTAGAGCGCTACGGCAACGACCTCGGGCTGATCTCGCTGCTCCGCGACCCTTGGCCAAAAGACGGTGATTAGTGATTGGGAGTCAGGGATGAAGTGGTTACTGGGCCAATTGTGAGAGACACCAAACACCCTGCTCTCTGCGACAGACTGAATTATTTGTACTGATTCAACTCCGGATGATTCGTGCTGACGTAGCATAACTTCGGGTCTCTGACGCACTCGTCTGGTGCGGCCCTTAACTCCTTTCCGAGCATTGGACTCAGTTCCCGTTTTGCCTCAAGTTGGTTCAGCTTTCGCACAATCCCCATCTTGCTGGTGTTAACCTCATACGCCTCAAACGTCCCGTCGCTGTCACAGTTGCTGTGAGCGATCACTTCTGCGGCGACCCACAAATAATGTGAATCCGCAGACCATCCAATTCCCGCGACATTTGGCGACTCTGGCCACCCACAACGGAACGGATGGCCGAATTCGGCTGAGATCAGATCGGTTAATTCTCTATGTTGCAGTTCGCCGGCAATGGCCCCAACAACGATTAGCCGGTATCTTCCGTTCCCGCCTTCATCACTCGTAGTGACAAAAAATGCCTTCGAATCAGGCGCCCACAGCAGCTCGGAACCTACTCCCGGCCCAATGTTCAATTCAAGCCTTCCGATTTCGCCGGAAATGCTTAGCTCGATATGCTCGTTACCCCTGACGTCTTCGATGTAGATGGCAGTCGCGCGCGATAGCCCATCCGGAGATTGCATCACCAAAGGTTTTGGAGAGCCTGCCACGACATTCCAAATCGGTCGGGCCATCTCACTAAAGAATCCGTGTTCTTGCCTTTGTGCAAATCCAAGCTGCATCGAACCGACAAAAAATAGAGCGATCAAACTTGACATGCGGAACATGGCAGCATCCTAGCACTGAAGTCGCGGCTTTTAGTGCTGGCTTCAATATTCGGCGATGAGTTCCGGTGCAAATCCTGAAACGATCTGCGAGTTCCCGAAATCTTCTAGAATAGAAACGGGCCCGCATTCGGCTCACTCCCCTTTGGACCGAATCGCGGAGCCACCCCAGCAAGCAGCAAGAAAAGGTATGAGCGCATGATTTCCACCCCCGTCATCACGGCTGTTGTCTCTCTAGTCGGACTTGCCGGCGTGCTGGCGTGGCGCGTGCGCGAGGGCCGCTCTGCCGTGACCTTGAAGAAGATCATCATGCCGCCGCTCGGCATGGCCACCGGCTTCTGCATGTTCATCGTGCCGCAGTGCCGATTGCCGTGGCTGTGGGGCATCGTAGCATTCCTCATCGGCGCCATCGTCTTCGCCTATCCGCTGCTGCTCACCTCCGATCTGCACTTGCAAAACGGTGTCATCATGATGAAGCGCTCCAGCGCCTTCTTTGCGGTCATCATCGTGCTGGCTCTCGTCCGCTATTTCGCCCGCAGCTATTTCGACCACTACCTATCGCTCATGCAAACCGGCGCCATCTTCTACCTGCTCGCCTTCGGCATGATTCTGCGTTGGAGATTGAAGCTCTACCTCGCCTATCGCGCACTGACGAGCGGAAGCGAGTACGGGCCAAAAACAGCCGTGGGAGAGACTACTGGCGATTGAGCCGCACTTTGCCGGAGTCGAATCGGTTGCCGATTTGGTTAGCCCCCACAGCGTGCGACGGTTTTTCAGGGCTTCGTCCGCCAATATGGACTTGAGCGTGGTTGAGAAGGGGGCACTCATCCGGACGGGCAAGCTCAAGCATATCGGTACCCCGTCGATCTGCCCGCATTAGAATAGATTGATGTTTACCGGCATCATTGAACAGACCGGCACACTTGTCAGCCTGTCCGATCGCGGCGGTGTCCGGCGCATCACGGTTGAAGCGGTCGGCATCGCTTCGCGGCTGCGCGAAGGCGACTCGCTCTGCGTCTCGGGTGTCTGCCTCACGGCTCTCGACCTCGACCCTACCTACTTTCACGCCGACTTGGCGCAGGAGACCTTGGACCGGACGTCGCTAGGATCGCTCGCGGCAGGAGCCAAGGTGAATCTCGAACTTCCAACCGCGGCCGGCAGCCCTCTCGGTGGTCATGTTGTTCAGGGCCACGTGGACGGAACCGGCGTGATGACTGCGCTCGATCCCGTCGTTCCCGAGAGCAGCCCGAACTTCGATCGCCAGACTACCGACTGGACGCTGAAGGTTCGCGTGCCGCAAAACGTCCGCCAGTGGATGGTTCATAAAGGATCAGTCGCCGTTGAAGGCATCAGCCTGACGATTGCAGATTTTAGCGGCGAGGAGATCACAATTGCCATTCTGCCGCTGACCTACTGGCGGACGAATCTGCACACACTCGCTGTTGGCGCACCCGTAAATATTGAGGCGGACGTGCTGGTGAAGCTGGCCGCGATGCAGATGCAGGCGCCGAAGAAGTCGGAATTTGAAGTGACTGCGGCGTGGCTTGTGGCGAACGGGTATTGAGCGCAGGGATCAGGTTTCAGAGGGCAGGGGTCAGGGGCACGGAGCTGCCGGAAGCATGTTTGCAACGCGGCACGACGTGAAGTGTGTCAATGTGCGGGTCCGGAGACCGATGCTACTTCTGCCGCGCTATTTTCAGGGCACGTCCTTCGACTCCCTTCGTCCGCGATGGCGGGCTCCGGTCCTTCAGGATGACAAACGATTTTCAGTGTCGATGTTGCGGGCGACTCTCTATTGACCCGGCCGGCGCGGCAGAATCTCTGGCGGCGCCACTTCCACCCATCGCGCTTTACCTGCGTCCGATCTGCACTCTGACCACAAGGCATAGATCTCGTTCTTCGCCACCATCCTCGCATCTACCAGCACCGCACTGCCTCCATCCGCGCCGGTATAGCGCTCCCGGCACCAATGGACGAATGGCTCGTGCTGCCGCCCTTTGCGCATGGTGAACCAGTCGATGATCTCGAATGGCGATTCGCGATACACATTCTCCGGTGTCCACCAGAAGCGCACTGGTCCCTTTGGCGAGAATCGTTCTTCGATGCAGGTGCCGCCGCGCTCGCGCATCGTCCGCAGAAAGTCGTGCCAGGTCATCCATCTTCCATGCCGCGATCGCATCAGGCGCCTGAAGCTGTGCTCGTGCAGTTTTCGCATCCAACGGGTGACGATGTTGTAGGGAATCGCAAAACAAACACCGATCATGATGACGGGGATCAGCAGAAATTTCAGCGCCGCTCCCACGAAGGTATCCCTTCGCTTCTGCTCCGGCTTGTTTTCGGCTTCCGGCATCTGGACCATCCCCGCTTCGCCCTATGGTTTCGTGGGTAACTTTGGCGGAGCTGTTATGTAGTCGTCGCCCACGCGCGCAAGAATTTGCTCGCGGCGGTCGGTCAGCAGCTTCAGCCACTTCGTGGCCTCAATGAATTCCTTCTTCTGCTCGGCTGTCAATGTAACGTCCGGCTTGCTCAGCTCGTCTACCTTTGCCTGCAATGCCGGAAGCATCCTGTCGATCAGCACAGGCTTGATGACTGGTTTCTTCTCGCGTCCTGCCGCAAGATCATTGCGGTTGTTGTCTTCCCACACGGGCAGCGCGCCCACGTGGCCAAGCTCGACGCGCACACCTGCGGGCCCGTAGTCGTTGCGGACGGCCGCGAATAATCCAATCAGCTCGTCGCGCGGTTCGCCGTTCGAATCTGGGTTCAACCCGTCCACATAGCTCCGTGACTGGTTCGATAAAAAGTTTCCCAGCGAGTAGAAGATAACCGTGTTCCGCCCATCCTGCGTCTTATAGGTCTCGATCGGCTGCAGCACGTGCGGGTGCCCGCCGACGATGACACTTGCGCCCGCATCCAGCATCTTATGTGCGAAGTCCACATCTTCGGGCCGCGGGGCCGTCGCGTATTCTACCCCCCAGTGGATCGAGACGACGAGGAAATCGCATTGTGCTCTCGCCGCTTTCACCGCGGCCAGCACCGTCGCTTCGTCTGCTCCCGGCGCGCCCTTCGACTCGCCGGGGTAGGGAAAGAAGTTCACGTGAGGCTGATCGTCCTTGTCGGGATTGCGGTTGCCGTTGAGCCAGCGGGTCATACCCAGCCAGCCCACCTTGATTCCGTTGGCCTCGGTAATTACGGGCTGCCATGCTGTTGCAGCATTGTCACTGGTGCCGGCAAACACCAGCCCGACCTCTTTGAGATGCTCGCGGCTCTCGGCGAAACCCGCCAGTCCCTGATCCATGGCGTGATTGTTGGCAAACGACACAATCTTGATCCCGCTCGCCTTGAGCGCCTCGGGCAGCGCCAACGGCGCATCGAACAGAAACGCCTTCGTCCCCCTGGAGTGGTTCGGCGCCACCGGAGTTTCCAGATTCACAAACCCGAAATCAGCTCCTTCGAAAACATCCGCCACGTCGCTGAAGAGCGCGACCCATCCCTGCTCGCCCTCGCCGGCCGCTGCGGCCGCCTGCCGCACCGCCTCGTGGGGAATCACATCGCCAGCCACGGCAAAGCTTACCTGCGCCAGCTGATGCGGATAGGGCGTGACCACTGCCGCTGCATCGCGATTGGGCCGGAGTACAGTAAACAGAGTTGCGACGGCAACTGCGCCAACACCGGCGACGGCTAACATCCGCCAGCGTCTGCGCAGAACATCTTCAAGCACTTGCACGAACTCCCTCATCCGCTGCTCCAACATTCGCCAATCCATGACTTACCCTTACTTTTTGATCCGGCTCCGCAGCCCGGCGGTCCTGCTGAGCCACAATTGGTCCCAGAATACAGCCCTTTGAGTCGCTCTGGCTCCGAATCCCGCCTCGGGGTATCCGCGACGTCCACGCTTTCGAACGTCGTGCCCCTCAGCTTCGTCTATCCTTTTGAGTTAAGACTGTTACCCTGAAGCAAGATCATACGTTTGGGGGAGTTTCGGGCCGCGCCCTCGCGCGGTACCAACGGGCGCGCAAATGGCAGAGTTTGTAATCAAGCTGGCCGATGAACGAGGCCGCGTGATGGAGCAGGTGCAAACCGCGGCATCAGCCGAGGAGTTGCGGACCCGCTTTTCGCATGCCGGCTACCATGTCTACTCTGTCCGTGCCCGTAGCGGCCTCAGCCTGGGCCGGCGCAAGGTCAAGCTCGAGCCATTTCTTATCTTCAACCAGCAATTCCTCACGCTGATTCGCGCCGGTTTGCCTATCCTCGGCTCCATTCAGATGCTCGGCAAGATCCAGAAGAACACCTCATTCTCCGCCCATCTCGAAGATGTTTCCAACCGTGTCAAGCGTGGCGAAGCGCTCTCGGCCGCATTTGAAGCGCAGAGCGGATTTCCGCTCATGTACACCACCACTCTCCTCGCCGGTGAACGCTCCGGCAACCTGCCTGAAGTCCTTGAACGCTACGTCAACTTCCAAAAGGTCGCCCTCGCCCTCCGCAAAAAGCTCATCGGCTCTCTCATCTATCCCAGCGTTCTGCTCACGCTCGTCTGTGGCCTGTTGACCTTCATGTTCACCGTTGTGGTGCCGCAGTTTGCGCAGCTTTACGACCAGCTTGGCAGCAAACTGCCTGCCCTCACCATGGACTTGCTGGGCTTCGGCAAATGGACACAGCACAATATCCTCTGGCTCGCCATCGCCGCTCTCATCATCGCCATCGCCGGCTATCGGTTTGCGATCACGGAGCGTGGCCGCGATTTCATTGACGGCATCCGCGTCCGGCTGCCCGTCTTCGGAAAGATCTGGGTCAAGTATCAGGTTGCGCTCTTCGCACGGACGCTCTCTACGCTTCTCACCGGCGGATTGCCGCTCGTGCCGTCGCTTGAAACCGCCGCACGGTCGATTTCGTCACGCCGCGTCTCGAGCGCCGTTCTCACGTCACTCAACACCGTGCGCGAAGGCAAGAGCCTTGCCGATTCGCTGGCGGGCACCAAAGTCTTTCCCGGTCTCGCCACTGAAATGATTACCGTTGGCGAGCAAACAGGCGCTCTGCCCCAGATGCTCAACTCCGTGGCCGAATTCTTTGAGGATGACGTGGCCACGGCCCTTGCCGCTGCGCTCGCGCTCATTGAGCCTGCCATTCTCATCGTTATGGGCGTTGTCGTCGTCTTCATTTTGATCTCGCTCTACCTGCCCATCTTCTCGCTCGGGCAGACAACCGGCATGTAGGAGGGATGACAGATGGCCCAAACCACCGTATTACCGACCCCATCGCCACTGAATGGCGACGAGCGCGTCCAGGCTGAAGCGCTTGCGCGCCGCTATCATGCCGAATTTGTCGACCTGAAAAACTTCAAAATTCAACATGAACTCCTGCGCACCGTCC
>Ga0335076_10006137_pt1 | contig 12117 bp, 8 predicted proteins | sample Lox_Sample_25_FD_206717 | JGI IMG/M metagenome (GOLD analysis project Ga0335076, IMG submission 206717) | Soil microbial communities from Loxahatchee National Wildlife Refuge, Florida, United States - Lox_Sample_2.5 | ecosystem: Environmental > Terrestrial > Soil > Wetlands | place: USA: Florida... | reverse complement strand
GAACTGGGAGAGCACGGTGCCGCCGCTCGTCTGTTGGTGCTTGATCTCCTGGAGCCGCTGGTCGCCGAGGTTGTTGAAGTAGGTGTAGGTCGTCGCCTGCCCATTGGGGTAGGTTACGGTCTGCGCTCGCCCCGTTGTGTTGACGTACGTCCAGTTGAAAACGCCGATTGGCGAAGCTAGAGACGTGACGCGCCCCAGAGCGTCATAGCCCGGCGTTGTGGGGAATGTCGCGAGTCCTCGCGTCGTCACCCGCCCCAGCTCGTCGTAGCTGTAGCTGACCGTGCTGTTCGAGAGCGGACCGCTTACCGCCTGGAGCTGCCCGGCGCCCAGTGCCGGTTGCGCCGTCACCGGGTAGTAGGAATAATTCGTCGTGCCGACACCGTCGGTCGTCCGGGTCAGCCGGTTGTACACGCCGTCAAAGTAGAAGTTCACCGTCGGCGTTGTGATCGTCGTGTTCGTGTAGGCGATCTGGCTCAGGTTATTGTCTGGGAAGTACGTGTACGTCGCCACCTGCTGCTTCGCGTCGGTCCTTGTGTGGAGCCGGCTCGTCGTGTTCTCATAGACATAGGCCCACTGCGCACTGTCGGCCCTGGTCTCCGATGTCACACGCCCCTGGAGGTCCCGGCCCCAGCTCGTCGCGTTCCCGTGTGGGTCAACGATCTTGTCCAGGCTGCCACAGCTACACCACTGAAAGGTCGTCGTTTGGCCGAGCGCGTCCCGGCTGGCTACGCGGCGACGCAGAGCGTCGTAAAAGGTCTCTGACCACCGGCCAAGCCGATCCCGCCGCTGCTCGGGGTCGAGGCGGTTGTAGATCGTCTGTTCGTACGTGCCGTCCGGGTAGGTCACTTTGGTGGGCCGGTCCAGCGCATCGAAGTCCGTCGCCAGCGCGTAACCCTCGGAGTCGGTCACCGTTCGCACTCGACCAAAGCCATCGTAGGCGTAGGTCATAGTCGCCCCCGCCACGGGCCTTCTGACACTGAGCAAATAGCCGTTGGCACCCGGGTTGCAATTGGCGTCGTAGCAGAATGTCGTAGTCCTGTTCTCGCTGATCCCAGCACGCGCCGGTGTCGCGACCGTCGCGATCTGCCCCTGCGCGTTGTAGGTCAGCGTCGTCGTCTGTCCAGAGGCGTCCGTGATGGTTAGCGGTTTGTGCTGGCTGTTGAACGTATAGCTCTGGAGCAGGTCAGTGCCCTGGCCGTTCACCTGGCGGGTCTCAAGGAGATCCATGCCGGTCGGGTCGTAGTTGTAGATGGTGGTTCGCCCGAGCGGGTCCGTCTCTCTCGTCACATTCCCAAGGGTGTTTTTGGGAATGAAACGAGGAGAATTGGGAAAGTTGTGGGTGCGCCAGGGGGATCGGTATCGGCCGGAGAGGTGCGACACCGTCGGCGCACTCATCGCTTCAGTGTGAGGTAGATGATCGGGTAGGGCTGGAAGGGATTGTCCTCTCGGGCCAATGCTTCAAAAGCCTCTGCGATTTCGGCGGGCGTCGCGTGGCGCTCCCGCGCTTTTGGCCAGGTGACGAGCCCAGCGAAGGGGCGGCCGGCGAGGATCCATTCCTGAGCGATCCGGATCTGGTCGAGGTCGTTCGATACGAGTACCCGGCCTTCTTTCGCCGCACGCTCGAAGTGCGTCCGATCGTCCTGTCCCTCGGGGTAGACGTCGACCGCGCGCACGAGGTCCCAGCCTTTTCGCTTCAGCGCGTGGACGAAAGGACCGTGGATGTCGGCATCGGTATAGAGGCGGAAGCGCCCCGCCACTACTTCTTAGGCGTCCAAGGAAAGGGCCTTGGCATGGCCCGCTCTTCCGGAGTCGGGTTGCTCGGCGGATGGCCGCCGTTACGGGCCACGAGATCGGCCCAGTTCCGCTCAGCCTCGGAGAAAAAGTGCTCGTCTTCGCTGAGCTCGGCGTCGATCTCTTCCCGGTTGTCGTAGTAGTAGGCCAGAGCGGCGTGGATCTGCGCCGGCGTCAGGTCGGGATACGCCTCGCGGATCTTCTCGTCGGAGGCGCCGTCCTTGTGGAGGAAGACCACGTTGTAGACACGGATGCGCGTGCCTTCGACGCGAGCCCTCCCGCCGCAGACTCCGGGGGTCTTCGCGACGTGGGGGTAGCTGATCGTCACCTTCGCCGTGGCCATGACGCTCATATTCTACCGCGCTGCCTGCCACGCCTGGTCCGCTCGCGCGGGTGGGCTCGCGCGAGCACCTCACGCAGGTCCTCGATCTGGACGCCGGTGTAGCGTGCCGTCGTCTGGATGTCGCGGTGCCCGAGGAGCTGCTGTACGTGGCGTATGTCGGCGCCCCTCTTGAGGAGATGCGTCGCGCACGCATGGCGCAGGCCGTGGGGCGAGACACGCACGCCGACCGTGCGGCCGTAGGCCCTCACGAGGAGCCCAATCGTGACCGTGGAGAGGCGAGTGCCGTGACGCTGGAGAAAGAGCGCCGGCTCCCTGGGATCGCGCACGAAGTCGGGACGGACGTCCCGGAGGTAGATGTCGAGCGCCGCCGCGGCGCGGGCTGGCACGGGCACCACGCGGTCCTTTCTTCCCTTCCCGTTCCGGACGAGGAGGACGCCCTCGGCCAGGTCGAGGTCCTGAAGGTCGAGGCGCCCGCACTCACTTAAGCGAATGGCCGTCCCGTAGAGCGTCTCGAGGATCGCTCGGTCACGCACGCCGACCGGCTTCGAGGCGTCGGGCGCGTTCATGAGCGCCTCGGCGTCCTTCTCGGAAAGCACCTGGCGCGGAAGGACGTCGAGCCTGTGGAAAGGCAAGGTCGTCGCAGGGTCGCGCAGGATCGAGCCACTCTTCTCCAGGAAGGCGAAGAAGCGCCGGACGATGGCGAGGTAGGAGTTCTGGGCCGGGAGCGAGGGGAGACTCCCCCGCACCGTCTTCGTCGCCGCGAGGGCCCGGGTGAAGGACACGAGCTGCTCCTCGGTCACCGCACGGACATCGCGGATGCCTCCTGCTCTTAAGTGAGAGAAGAGCCGGGGCAGGATCCGCGTCGCGTGGTCTTCAAGGCTCTTCGAGTAGTGGTGTGCCCTCATCTGCGCGACGAAAACCGTGAGGTGTGCCTCGAAGGCGAGCGGGCCACGGGCGACGACGCGGATCTGAGGGACGCGTTCAGCGCCCGCGCGGGTGCGCACGGCGGATGACCTCGCGGAGGTCCTTGAGCTCCACGCGTGTGTAGCGCTCGGTCGTGCGAAGGGAGCGGTGGCCGAGGAGGACCTGGATCTGCCTGATGTCGGCGCCGCCCTTGAGAAGGTGCGTCGCGACCGAATGCCGGAGCGTGTGGCACGTGACGCGCTTCTTGATCCCGGCGCGCCTCGCGTGCTGCCGGACCATGGCGACGACGAGGGCGCGGTGGAAGTACCCGCCGCGGCTCGCGACGAAGAGATAGGGCGACTTCGCCCGCCCCACGATCTCAGGACGCCCCTTCGCGAGGTAGCTCTCGATCGCCGAAGCGGCCGCACGCGTGAGCGGCACGTGGCGGTCCTTCCTTCCCTTCCCGAGCAGCACGCGCAGCGTGCGCTCTTCCGTGTCCACATCGTAGGGTGTGAGCTTCGCGAGCTCAGAGACGCGGATGCCGGTGGCGTAGAAGGTCTCAAGGACGGCCCGGTCACGGAGCGCCCGTGGTGTCGTCCCCTTCGACGCCGCACCGAGGATCCGGAGCGCCTCCTCCTTCGTGAGGATCACCCTCGGAAGGCGCTGCTCCTGGCGCGGCAGCTCCAGGGCCGCTGCCGGGTCCTGGAGGATGAAGTTCCGGCGGGAGAGGAAGCGGTAGAGGCTCTTCACTACGACAAGGTGCTGCGCCTGGCTCGTGACCGCGTACGGCCGCCCGTCTTTCTTCCGCGCGGCGTAGAGGTCGCTCTGGTACGCGAGGAGGTCGTCGGTGCGAGCCTCCACGAGGGAGATCCCACGCTCCAGGAGCCACGCGAGGAAGGAGCGGGCCATGGCGTTGTACTCCTCAGCGGTCCTCGGGGCGAAGCGCACCTCCAGGTCCTCGCCGTAGAGCCTGAGGAGCCTTTTGGTCTTCGCTGACACACTGGCTCCATGGTTTCCGTGGCGAAGTGGCGAAGTTGGGGGGATGTCCTTCCCCATCAGCGGCTAAGACCCTGCCACCGCGTGTGGCGAGGTGGTGGCGAAGTGGCGAAGTTCCTGGGGGGAGAGAAGACCCAGGACGAGGTCCTGCTTCGGGGCCCGGGACGAGAGGACGTAGCGCGCGGCCTTGCCCTGCTTGGTCGCTTCCGCTTCGAGGTACTCGAGCTCCACGAGCTCGGTGAGCCAGCGCCGCACCGTCGAGTCGGGCAGGGCCAAAGCGTCCCGCACCTCGCTGCGCGTGACCGAGCCGCACTTGAGGGACAGCTCACGGATGCGCGCGTACGCCTCCCGGAGTGGTTTCTTGAGGTCCGACAGCGTGTCGGCCAGGACCTCGCCCGCGAGGGCGTAGGCGACGGCGTAGTCGGCCAGGGAGGCGACGATGGCGCCGCCTCTTCTCTCGCGCTGGTGCTGGTGCAGGAAGGCCGAGACCTCGATCAGGTTCAGGAAGCGGGCGTGGTCACGTCTCGTACGCATCCAGGCCGAGGGAAAAGTCAGGCGGTCCGCGTACGGGATCACCACGGGAGCGGGCTCCAAGAGCCGCTGCGCGTTCCAGTGGCGGCGCGTGATCGCTTCGGCCTCCTGGCGGAGCCTAAGGCCCGCTTCGGTCCGCTGGAGGCGTTGCCGCTCGTGGATCCTTTCAGTCTGCTCCCGGCTCTCGTCCATGGTGAGCTCGAAGCAGCGGGTGGCGTTCTCGTGGTTGACGGAGGAGGCTGTCGTCGCTTCGATGAAGGCGGCTCGAGCCTCCACCGTGAAGATCTTGGTCTTGAGGCTCCCGGTCTGGGGGTCCTTGATGGGTGCGGCGGCGATGAGCTTCTTCCGGCTCTGCAGGACGCGGATCGAGTAGTCCGCCTCGAGAGACCCGTAGCGCTCCTCGACGATCACGAGCTTCTGGTCCAGGAAGCCGGGCTCGGTGTAGTAGAGGCTCTGGGGTGTGAGGCGCGTCAGGAGCACGACGTCCTCGGGAGGACAGAGCTTCTCGATCACCTCGGTCATGCCGCTCTTCCCCGCTCCCGACTGAGACAGCACGATCGCGGAGAGAGGGTCCGAGAGCTTCCTCGATACCGCCACGAGGTAGAGGAGGCGCTTGTTCACGTCCTCGCCCACGTAGCCCAAGGCGTCGATGTCCTTCGCCACCTGGTCGAGGAGATCGGGACGCTTCAGGAGGGCGAGCGCCGACGCGCGCTCGCTGTCGGTCATAAGCTCGGCCTGGGCCTCGTCGCCTGTCTTTTCGTTCGCAGCCTTCTCGGCGTCCACGAGGAGGGCGAGGAGGTGCGGCTCGACCGCGTCCGGTTCGACGCCAAGGGCCTTACCCGCACGCCGGGCAAACTCGGTCCGGCTCCTGGAGGAGTAGAGGTCCAGAGTGTCCACGTGGAAGCGGCCGTCACGCTCCACCTTCACCGTGGCGCGGAGGCGGCCGAGAGAAGCGGGATAAGGGCGCGCGTGGTACGTGAGGCCGTCGCGCGAAAGCGTCAGCTCATCCACGGGCGAGGGCTTTTCACTTAAGGGAGACGGCGCCGGCGGCGTGGGCCGAGGCTCGGCGGCGTCCAGGACCTCGCGGAAGGCTTCGACAGAGTCGCTCTTCCGGGACACGAGGAGGTCGTTCGCGTCCTTGATCCCAGGAGGAAACGACGCGACGCGCACCGCGATGCCGGCAGCGGTGAGCTTCTCCTTGAGCAAGGCGGACGCCTTCCGGCCGGCGTCGTCGTTGTCGAGGGCAAGGATCACGCGGACCACACCCTCGCGCTTCAGTGTGTCGAGGTGGTCGGGGGTGAAGCCGTTGGTGCCGTAGATCGGGATTGCTGTTGCGATGCCGGCCTGGTGGAAGGAGAGAGCGTCCATGACGCTCTCGGTCAAGATCACTTCCCCTGAGAGACGCGCGGCCTGGAAGTTGAGCACGCCGCGGAGGGGGCCGGGAAGGTAGCAGTGGCGGTCCGTCTTCATCCCGCGGCCGTAGAGCGTCGTCCACTGGCCCGAGACGGGATCGGGAATCGGGACCACGACGCAGCCGCCCAGAAGCTCGCGGTCTTCGCTCGTGATGACGCCCAAGGAGACGAGCGCCTCGCGGACCTCGCCGTCCTTCGGGATCACCTTGAGCAGCGAGCCGTCGGCATAGCCGACCTTCAAGGCGCGCAGGAGGTCCAGATCGGCGAGGCCGCGCGTCTTCAGGTACGCCTGGGCGTCCTCCCTCTCGCAGAAGGTCCGGTGGTAGTGCTCGACGGCACGAGAGAGCACCGCGAGCGAATGAGCCGGCGCAGCATGGCGGCCGTTGCCGTTCGAGCCGTTTCCCTTAAGGGGAGGCGGTGGCGTCAGCACCGAGAGCGGCGTCCGTGGAAGAATCCGAGGCCGCTCCTCCATGACCTTCGAGAGCTGGAGACCAGCCCGCTTCGCCAGAGTCTCGAGAGCCGAGCCGAAGCTGACACGGTCGTACTTGGTCACGAAGCCGATGACGTCGCCGGCAGCACCGCACCCGAAGCAGTGGTAGAGACCCTTTGACGGCGTGATGGTGAAGGACGCCGTCTTCTCATCGTGAAAGGGACACCGGGCGACGGCGACACGGCCCTTCTTCCTTAGCTCGATCCCACGCTCAGCAACGACGGCTTGCAGCTCGTTCGCCGCCTTGACGGATTCGATCCCCTCCTTCGTGACTTGCATGCCGCTCACCTCTTTCCGCCGAAACCATGTCAAGAGGGAAAGCTCGAAAAACCGGGCTCGCCGACCCTTGCCGCGTGATGTACTATTATCGTACACACGGTGTCAAGCGGACGGTCGCTTATGGAGATCCGCTCTTAGACTCGGAGGTGCTGATTGAAGCTCGCGTGCCTTGAGCTACCGATGAAAGAACGCACCCTCGAAGGCTTCGGCGATCGCCTCGCTGAGATCCGTCAAAGTCGGGCCATGACCCAGGCCGACCTGGCCAAGGCAGTCGGTGTCTCGCGTCGCGTGATCGCCTATTACGAGCACCAGGACGCCCAGCCACCGGGCGCCATGCTCGTCGACTTGGCCAAGGCCCTCAGGGTCTCCGCGGACCAGCTCCTCGGGTTGAAGCCATCGAAGGACAAGACGAGCCCGAAGACCGCTCGCCTCCTCAAGAGGCTCCAGAAGGTCGAGCGACTCCCGCCCACAGACCAGCGCGTCGTCCTGAAACTCGTCGACGGCCTCCTCGAAAGAGTTCGCGCAAACGGGCGCGGCTGACCGCGTCCCGCGTGACCGCCCACTGGCTCAGCTACGCAGAGGCCCAGCACAAGAATCTCAGTCTCGAGCTGGATCGGCTCCTCAGAGACTACGACCTCATCCTCAGTGCGCTCGGGCCCGAATGGCTCGACAAACAGGAGGCGCAGGAGGCGAAGGCCATCCCGATTGTTCAGTTCCATCCCCTCTATCGAGAGCTAAACAGCTCCACGAATCAGGCGCTCGTCACGGTCGCAGAGCTGGCAAAGTACCTGACCGCTTTCACCAGCGATCCCGCCCTTCCCGACGTTCTCACAGACCTGTGCTCGGACAAGTACCCCTCCACGTTGTTCGAGCTGGCGACTGCCTACAGATGGCGAATGGCCGCCGCCCAGGTTCGGCTACACCCGCCTACGCCCTCGGGAGTCGCGGACTTCGAAGCCGTGATCAGCGACACGACCTTCACCGTCGAGTGCAGCGTTTCGCCGGATACAGTCTTCCAGGATCCGACTTTCATCCTGACCGGACTCGCAGCAGACGTCATCTCGGATGTCCTGGGTGAAGAGCCTTTCGCGGTCATCGCGAAGATCACCGTCCACACGCCCCTCACGGGGGACTGGCAAGGCGAGTTGCGTCGCCTCGCCAAGAGTCTCTGCCGAGCCGTGATCGAGCGCGTCCAGAAAAGCCTCGACACCCACGTCTCGGAGGAAACTGCCGCGTGGCGGGTTGAGATGGAAAGGATCACAGAGGCCACAGAGAAGCTCCGGGCTCCCGGCTGGGACATCAGCTTCGGGGTGTCCATGAAGCCCGAGACCGAAGGCCAGCCGACCTACAAGCTTCTCGACGAGACTCGGGGCATCGAAAGAGCCCGCATCTTCTTGAAGATGCCGCGGGACACCGGCGACCCAGACGATTTCATCGCCAAGAAGCTCAAGCGTGAGGCGCGACAGTTGCGCCACATTTCAGGGCCTCGCGTGGTCCTCCTCGACATCACCGGCGTCACCCAGGATGTTCTAAATGCTCCTCGTGAAGCGCTCCACCAGAAGCTCCTCAGGGCGATGCGCGGCACCCCGGAGCTGGCTTGCGTATTCGTCATGTCTCGTGGTTTCAGCACCGCGCTTCGCTTCCAGTACCGGGCGCTCTACGTGCCCAATCCCGAGAGCATCTACCAGCTGCCGGAGTCCTTCCTTGACCGCCTGACGAAGCTCGAATGGACCTGGGATTTCCTCACCGACCGCGAGATACCGGTCCTCGACAAGGACGAAGCGATGCGTGATTGGCAGCGTCGTTCGCGGCCGCCTCGATAGCCGGGACCGGGCTCGTGAAACGTCCTGAAACACTCAGGCCCTGCCGCTCGGGTTAACCCACCTCCTCGGCCGCAAGTCCTTTCGTACCCGCAGAGTGGACACGGAGCGGAAGGGCGGGTTTACCGCCTTTATCTTGCAGTGCTGTTTCCTTCCCTTAAGAGACGGCTCGGCGCTCGCTCCACGAGGGTGCTCGTGTATTACGCGGGCGCACACACGTGTATTGCAGAGAGAAGATCCACCACCACGTCGGACCGCGGGCTCCTCACGACGAGGGGAGCACGCGGGCCGAGGTGAGAAGCCACGAGCCCGGCCGGCCCGCGAGCGGAGCGATGCGAGAGGCGTGCCGCCCGGCTCCATCGTCGCCGGTCCGGGCGGCGCGGCTCTCGCCGCGAAGCAAGCGCCTCAGTGAAAGACCGCCGAGGCCCCCAGCTCGCCATGGCCTCGGCGCTCGTGCGGTCCGTGGGCGGGGCCGCGGCAGAGCCAGCACCGACGCCATCGGGCGAGCAGGGAAACATAACTCCGTTATGTTTAGCAGGCGCCGCTCACGAAGACGCAGTGCGGGAGTGGCCGGATCGAGGGCGGGCGCGCGGCCTGCGGATCATCTGCCCGCGTGCAGGCCGCGTGACCGACCGAGCACCTCACCCCGCGCTGCCACCCCAAGCGGCGCCGGCCCGCGGGCCAAAGCGCGCGGCTGCCGATAATCCACGAGGATTATCGGGCGTAGCGACCAAAGGGAGCGTAGCGCACAGCCGCGGTACCCGGCGCGCGGCGTGCCACCCCACAGCCGTCCCTTGAAGGCTGACCGCTCAGCACGCCGCGTGCCGGGCGCGACGCACGCGGGGCGACCTGCTCGCCCGACAAGCCACCACCATAACCCGGCACGGCCCCGCTGGCCGGTCCAGCCCTCAGGCACCCGGCGGCCGAGCGCGTCGCCCTGCGAGCCGTGTCGAAGGCCACGCGGTTCTGAAGCGCCCGAGCATCACGTCACGTCACCCTTTTCAAAAGCCCATTGGGGCAATAACAGCGGCGCCGGCCCGCGGGCCAAAGCGCGCGGCTGCCGATAATCCACGAGGATTATCGGGCGTAGCGACCAGAGGGAGCGGAGCGCACAGCCGCGGTACCCGGCACGCGCTGTGCCACCACTGCCCGTCCCTTCCCTGCGACGTTCAGCGCGGCGCGTGACGGGCGCGACGCACGCGGGCGACCTGCTCGCACAACGAAGCCACGACCACGGCCGGCGCGGCACCGTTCGGCCGGCTGGGCTGCCGCAGTGTCGTTGCCAGGTTCCGGTCGTAGCCAGTTGGTCAGTTTGGCTCCCTTCTAGCATCACCGTTCGCGCGGAGCAGCGGCAGAAGGCCGAGCAAGAGCCCGGGTACCATCAAGACCACGCCCAAGGAGGCCAGGTTCGAGCGCTCTACCCAGAAGCTATGCGACGTGAGACAGGCGCCGACCAGATACGCCCCCGAGGCGAACGTCCGCACTTTTGCTACCTGATTAGCAGCGTGGATGGCGCCTAATACGATCGCGAGGCAACCCAGCGTCAAGACACTCGGGTAGTAGGCAGCATTCCGTATTGCTCCGCTAATACCAGAAGCATCCGAGTAGAAATGGAGGCTCGCTTGAAGGAGGCCAAGCAGGACAAGGGTCAGGCCACCGGCCACATACAGCCGGCTCGGGGTAGGAACTACTGTTACGCGGTTGGGCGACCCAAACGCCACCAGCAGCGCAGCAGCTCCAAGAAACACGATCGCAATCAGTTGAAAAAGGGGCATAACTCTCACAATCAGACGCAGTGCGGCTGGGAGCCCATCGCGTTCAGGGGCCAACAGAGAGCCCGCGTAGGACAGGTACAAGGCGGTCACGCCGTACCCAATAGCCCCAAGCCAATGGACCGCGGTCGGGGCGGGAACAAGCGGCTGCACGAGCGCCAGCCCGGCGGATACAACGGCCAGAGCGAGGCAACTCTCAAAATGCAGAGCCAGTGGCCCCTGGCGACCGCCCGAGACCACCATCACACCGAACGAGACAAGGCACAGGAGCAGGGCGATACTCGCGAAGGGGCGTTGCCCGCTTTGACGTGTCGTGCTCCGTGGTGCACTTACCATGTCAGACACCTACCCAAGGTCATTTCTTACAGCCACAGTCCTGGCAACACACCGCGTAGGCACCACCCATCGGCGGGGCTTCATAGTCCGCCCAGCGCGTCTTTCCCGGAGGGGAGGACTTTTGACACTGGCCCTTGAAGGCAAACCACCAACGGTCGCGCTCCCTCTCTTGGGCGGCGGTCATCCCGGTGCCGCTGAAAGGGAACGACGGAGCATTCGAATAGCTAACGGGAATCGCCCCTTTACAGGCGACCCAAGCGGCCCACTGAATGTTGTGGGCCTGCGTTTGCCTGCCCTGCTCATCGGTCTGCGGGTAGTCTTGGTAGACGTGCGAGACCAGACTCCCCGGCGGCGGTGTCGCCTCCATTCCAAGGGGATCAATCTGCGATACCGGCCGGTCGGAAACATACTCATAGGGGTTCGGACCATCGGCCAGGCCTTGAGGGTCTTCGGAAACGAAGCGTCCCAGACGCGGTTCAAGGTACCTAGCTCTGTAGTAGTAGAGCGCTGTCTCGGCATCCCACTCTCTACCGGTGAAGGCATAGCCGCCCGTCGTACTCCCCTGTAGCAGATTCCCCCACGGGTCATACTCCCTCGAGAGCGCAACCGTCCCAGCAGCGCTGGTCATCTGCGTGATACTCCCCAGATGATCTGCAAGGTAATAACTGACCACGCCGGCCTGGTCTCGCTGAGCAAGCGGGCGATCGATCCCATTGCCCTGCACGTAGTCGTAGGTCTGCCCGCTCGACAATCGCTCTTCGGCCATGTTCTGGCCGTCGTAGACGTAGCTGCGTGTGATTCCTCCGGCGATCTTTTGAACACGCCTCCCTTTGCCGTCGTAGATGAAGCTCGCTAGCACGTTGCCGCCCTGCCTAACATCAACAAGCCTATTCTCGGCATCCCAGTCGTACGTGGTCGTCCCATTGGCGCAGGTCGTGCCGCCCTTGGCACACAGGTTACCGTTCGCGTCGTAGGAGAAACTCTGCGGTGTTCCACTCACCGTCACCTGGTATGTGTTCGTGCGCGTGTTCCCGCTGGGGTCCGTGGCCACTACCGTGAAGCCCAGCGTTCCCGTTCCGGCTTGGGCCGTCCCGGCAAATTGGTTTGCTGCGTCTACCGACGCAGGACTGCCGCTCACGGTCACCGCCGCTGGCTCGCTGAGGACTCCCGCCACCGGCAGCCTCGCTCCGCCGGCCTGCTGCGACAGTTGATTTCGAGTGTTGTACTGGGAAGTCGTTGCCGCCGAATCCTGGGCGTCCACGGTCTTGTTCCCCACGGCGTCGTAGGCGTATCCGTAGTTCTTCAGGATTTGCTGAGTCGAAGCATCCTTCTGGACAGCGGAAATAATCTGATCCACAGGGTCGTATCCGAACGTATACCTCTTGGCTGGGGTTGCGCCGATTTGCTGTTGCCACGTGGCGATGTTTCCGACGGCATCGTAGGC
>Ga0335076_10006136_pt1 | contig 12117 bp, 10 predicted proteins | sample Lox_Sample_25_FD_206717 | JGI IMG/M metagenome (GOLD analysis project Ga0335076, IMG submission 206717) | Soil microbial communities from Loxahatchee National Wildlife Refuge, Florida, United States - Lox_Sample_2.5 | ecosystem: Environmental > Terrestrial > Soil > Wetlands | place: USA... | reverse complement strand
CGGGTCCTACGCCATCCCACTCGAACCCCACAGAACGTGCCACACCACGTCGGTCCAGAAGTGCACGCCAACGGCCGCGAGAATCCCCCACCGCCGCATGAACAACGCCGCAACGACCGAAAGGGAACCGTTCAGGACCAGAAGCTCAGCCGCCAAGGCGGGCGGCATGTCCCGCAGCTGCACCAGACCGAACGCGTGCATCACCCCGGGAACGTGGCCGGCCGTGAACAGGAGCGCCGAGACCGCGGTCACGGCGCCAAACACAGCATCGAGCTTCCGCTTGCGAAGCACGACGTGCGACAGCAGCCACACCCAGAACACGACGAAGAAGAGCCGGAACAACACTTCCTCGCCGATGCCCGCGATGATCGAAGCGACGAGTGAGGCGGGAAACGGCGGGTGCGGGAGGCGGCCCAGCGCATGGAGCTTGCCAAAGATCGCGTCGGCCAGAATGAACAGCACGCCCAGGGCCATCCCGGCCAGCGCAGGAATCCCGAACCGCAGCCGGCGCGGCACGCCCTCGTCCCAGATGCCGGCGAAGCCGACGCTCGGCGACAGTCGAAGACCGACGAAGCCCAGCCCGCCGTAGACAACCAGCATCACCGTGAAGTTCAGCAACGCGAGCACGGGCCGAGGTGCCGGCAGCTCCGCTGCGGGTAGCTGCCAGCCACCCTCCTGCAGCAGGAACACAAGTGCCGCGGCGGCTGCCGCCAGCACGAGGATCATCGCCCAGTAGACCCGCATGGACACCCTGCCGCCGCCCACCCGGGGGTCGAGCCGAGGGCGGGTCCTGCAGACCCGCAGACCTCACCTCCATGGTAGCGCTGCGCTCGCGGGCCCGAGATCGTCGGCTGGCCGCGTGGCGTTGCCGGTTGCATTGGACATCCCGGGGAAGGCGTCGGTGCCGAGCGGCACCGCAGGGTCGGCGCCTCGCCTGGGCCGTTCGGACCCGCGTGATAGGCTGGCGCGGAAACGCCGACGATGCGGCTCCGGACCCAGCTCGCCCTGGCTTTCTTCCTGCTGGCCGTGGTGCCGCTGCTCGGGGTGACGCTCTACTCCTGGCACGGCTCGCAGCGCGCGTTCCGCCAGGCGGTCGCCGCCGAGGCGGGCGACTTCGCCGCCGAGATGTCGACGCGCGTCGACGTCGTGGCCGACGAGCTCAAAGCGCGGCTCGCGCGCATGAAAGCGCGGCCGCAGGGCCGCGTGGAGAGCCCATACGAGAAGGCGCGGCGCGAGGCGCTCGGGGCAGCCGAAGCCGACGAGCTGCGCCTGCTGCTGCGCGCGATCCTCTCGGGGGCGGAGCGGCGGCAGGGCGCGATCCCTTTCGCGCGCGACGCCGACGGGCGTCCCTACGCGCCGGACCCCAAGGACGAGGCGGTGCTCGAAGGCCTCGGGCTCGTGCCGGGGCACCCCGCGACGCGCAGCGACGCCGGCGACTGGGTTGTGGCCGAGCGGCCCGACCCCGACACCGGCATCGTGATCGCGGTCGCGCGCCCGATGGGGCCCGCGCTCACGGAGATCCGCGCCACCGCGGTCCGCAACCTCGCGCTCGGCCTGGGCCTCGGGCTCGTGGCGCTGCTGGGCATCCTGCCGCTGTCGCGCCGCATGACCCGCCAGCTCGCCTCGCTCACCCAGGGGGCGGAGGCGCTCGGCGCCGGCAACCTCGACGTGCAGGTGCCGGTGCCGCACGGCCGCGAGTTCCGGCGCCTGGCCGAGACGTTCAACCGCCTGGCGCGCGACCTGCGCCGCAACCAGGAGCGGCTCATCGAGCAGGAGCGTCTGCGCAAGGAGCTCGAGATCGGCCGCCGGATCCAGGAGGAGCTCTTGCCGCGCGGCGCGCTCTCATCGCCGTTCGCCGAGACCTCCGGCATCTCGATCCCTGCACGCGAGGTCGGCGGCGACTTCTTCAACTACTTCCCGCTCTCCGAGAGCGAGACCGCGGTGCTGGTGGGCGACGTGTCGGGCAAGGGCGTGGGGGCGGCGCTCCTGATGGCGAGCGTCCAGGCGACGATCCGGGCGCGGCTCTCGCTCGAGCGCGATCTCGCGCGGCTCGTGGACGCGCTCGACCGCGAGATGGAGAACGACGAGCCGCTCGCTCCGTACTTCACGTTGTTTCTGGCGGTGCTCGACGGCCCGACCGGCCGGCTGCGCTACGTGAACGCCGGCCACAACACGCAGATCCTGCTCCGGAACGACCGGGCCGAGGGACTCGCGTCGACCGGTCGGCCGCCCGGCCTCTATCCGGGGGGCGGCTTCGAGGAGCGCGAGGTCCAGCTCCAGGGCGGCGACGCGCTCTTCCTCTTCACCGACGGCCTCGTCGAGACCGAAGACGAGTCGGGCGAGCCGTTCGGGATGTCGCGGCTCGAGGCGCTGCTCTCGGTGAACCGGGCCATGGACCTGAAGCGGCTGCTGGGGCAGGTCGACGCCGCGGTGCGCGCGCACCGCGGCGCGCTCGAGGCGGCCGACGACGCGACGATGGTGGCGCTGCGCTTCTCGAGCGGCGCGCCGAGCCGCGCGCTCGGCGCGCCCACGGGCCACGCGTGAAGCGCGCGCTCGACGCGCTGCCGGCGCGGGAGTGGGATCTCGTCGTCGTGGGAGCCGGGATCCACGGCGCCGCCGCCGCCTGGGACGCGGCGCAGCGCGGCCTCGCGGTAGCGCTCGTGGAGCGCGAGGACTTCGGGGCGGGCACCTCGTGGAACAGCCTGAAGACGATCCACGGCGGGATGCGCCACCTGCAGCGGCTCGACGTCGCGTCGCTGCGCGAGTCGGCGCGCGAGCGCAGCACGTTGCTGCGGATCGCGTCTCCATTGGTCGCGCCGCTTCCGTTCCTGGTGCCCTGCACCGGCTACGGCGCCCGCGGGCGCGCCGCGTGGGCCGCCGGGCTCGCTCTCAGCGACGCTCTCACCCGCGACCGCAACCGCGGCCTGCCGCCTGAGCGCGCGATCCCCGCCGCCCGCACCGTCGGCGTAGCGGAGGCCCTGCGCCTCCTGCCGGGGCTCGAAGCCCGGAGCCTGACCGGCGCCGCGCTCTGGCACGACGCGCAGGCGCTCAGCACCGAACGGCTGCTGCTCGCCTTCGTCCACGCCGCGGCCGAGGCAGGAGCCGCCGTCGCGAACCACGTCGAGGCGGTCGAGCTGCTGCGCGCCGGCGGCCGCGTCGCCGGGGTGGCGCTCCGCGACACGTTCTCGGGGCGCAGGCTCGAGCTGCGCGCGCGGGTGGTGCTCGACGCGACCGGGCCGTGGACGGGTGCGCTCGTCCCCGGCAGCCGCCCCCAGCCGCTGCTGCGCGCCCGCAACCTGGTGCTGCGCCGCCCTCCGGACCTGCGTTTCGCGGTGGGCGCGTCGAGCGGCGGCCGCTTGCTCTTCCTCGTGCCGTGGCAGGGCCGCGCGATCGTCGGGACCTCGTACGAGGCCGCCGACTCGGCGCGGAGCGACCCGCTGGCGTTTCTGGAAGAAGCCCGCCGCGCCTTTCCATGGGCCGGGATCGCGCCTGCCGACCTCGCGCTGGTGCACGAGGGCCTCGTGCCCGGCACGGGAGACGGGGAAGGGCTGGAGACGCGAGGGCGCGTTCTCGATCACGAGCGGAGAGGCCTTCACGGCCTCGTGAGCATCGAGGCCGTGAAGTACACGACGGCGCGCGCTCTCGCCGAACGCGCAGTCGACCGGGCGGCGGCCCGGCTCGGGCGGCCCGTAGCGGCTTGCCGGACGGCGACGACGCCGCTCGCCAGGGCCGGCTTCCTCTCCGGACCGCTCGAGGAGCGTACGCTCGTGGCCGTCCGGGAGGAGATGGCCGAGACGCTCTGCGATGCCGTGCTGCGCCGGCTCGAGATGGGGGCGGCCGGGCCGCCGGCCGCTTCCGAGCTCGCGGTCGTCGGGGCGGCGATGGCCCGGGAGCTCGGCTGGGACGCGGCGCGCGAGCAGGCCGAGCGGGCGGCGCTCTCGGAGTTCTTCGCTCGCCGCGGGGGCTCGGCGCACTGCTAGAATCGCCGCGTCCATGGCCCCACCCTTGGAGAGCCGCGCGCCGCAGCCCCCACGCAGCCCGCTGCGAGCACCGGCTTCGGCCATGCCCGGGCGGAGCCGCGATCGGCTGCTGCCGACGCTGGTGGCGCTCGTCGACGACCTGGGCGTCGAGCGCGACGAGACGGGCCTGCTGAGCTCGGCGCTCGAGCACATCGTGGGTTCGCTCGAGCTCATCGGCGGCGCGATCTTCGTCGCGGGCCACGACGGCGAGCTGGTGGAGGCGGCCGAGCAGCACCTGGCGGTGGACGTGGCGAGCCTGCGCGACCTCGCGAACGCGGCGCTCCACGAGGACGGGCCGCTCGTGCAGGACCTCGCGGGAGCAGGACGGCTCGGCGCGACGCCGCTGCGCTCCCAGCGCCGGGCGCTCGGCGCGATGGTGCTGCACGAGGGCGGCGATGCCGAAGCGAGCGCATTCGACCGCGAGGTGCTGGAGGTGCTCGGCAAGCAGCTCGGGACCGGGCTCGAGAACGTGCAGCTCTACGCCGAGCTGCGCACGTCGTCGGCGCGCGCCGAGGCGCTGCGCCGAATCACCTCGGCCGCCACCTCGGGAAGCGAGCTCGGCGCGATCGTGCCGGCCTTCGCCGGCGAGCTCGCGGCGCTGCAGCCGTTCGACCGCCTCGCCTGCGGCTTCGTCAACGAGACCGGCGACTACCTCGAGATGGTGAGCCATCCCGACGGCACCTCGTGGGGGCTCGGCGGCGTGCTGCCGGTCGTCGGGAGCGGGCCCGGTTTCGTCGCGCTCAACAACCGCGCGGTGCTGCAGAAGGACCTGGTCCACGAGCACCGCTACCTCGAGGACATGCGCCTGCTCGAGGAGGGGCTGCGCTGCTACGCGCTCTTCCCGCTGAGCTCGCGCGAGCGCGCGATCGGCGTGCTCGCGATCGGCTCGAGCCAGGGCGGAGCCTTCGACGAAGCGACGCTCGCGCGGCTGCAGCCGCTCGCGGACGCGGTGGCGCTCGCGTTCGAGAACGTGCGTTTGTTCCAGAAGACGCGCGAGCTCGCGATCACCGACGAGGTGACGCCGCTCCACAACTTCCGCTACTTCCACCAGGCGCTCGAGCGCGAGCTCAAGCTCGTGAACCGCTACGGCGGCACGCTGTCGCTGCTGTTCGTGGACCTCGACCGCTTCAAGCCGATCAACGACCAGTACGGCCACCTGCGCGGCAGCCGCACGCTGCGCGAGGTCGGCTTCCTGATCCGCGCGGCGGTGCGCGAGACCGACATCCCCGCGCGCTACGGCGGTGACGAGTTCGTCGTGATCCTGCCGCAGACCGACGCCGACTCGGCGAAGATCCTCGCGGAGAAGCTGCGCCGGCTGGTCGAGGGCCACACTTTCCTGCAGGAGGAGGGGATCAACGCGCGGCTCGGCGTCTCGCTCGGGCTCTCGACCTATCCTTCCGAGGCGACGTCGAAGGAAGCGCTGATCCGGCTCGCCGACAAGCGCATGTACGAGGACAAGGAGATCCGGAAGGCGGGGCGATGATCGAGTCCGCCGGCACGCTGCTCTATCGCCGCACCGGTGAGCGGCTCGAAGTGCTGATCGTGCACCCCTGGGGCCCCTACAACAGGCGGGCGCCCTGGAGCATCCCCAAGGGCCGCACGAATCCCGGCGAGGACCTCGAGGTGGCCGCCCGGCGCGAGACCGTGGAGGAGACCGGCGTGCAGGCCGGGCCCCTGCACTCGATCGGCAGCGTGGACCTCCCGCGAAGCCGCAAGCGCATCCACGGGTTTGCCGGCCCGGCGCCCGACGACGCGGCTCCCCGCTCGGACCAGAAGGAGGTCGACGAAGCCAAGTTCGTCCCGATCGACCGCGCCCGCTTCCTGCTGCACCCGGCGCAGGTCACCTTCCTCGACCGCCTTCTGGCCACGATGGACCTGGGCGGACAAGCCCTACACCCGCCCCCCGGCTCCCTCGAGTAACAGGCAACTCACGGGGGGCCTGGGGGGGCGAAGCCCCCCAGTTCAAGGAAAGCCAGGAAGCGGGCAGTGGGCTCACAGCTCCTTGCTCTCTCAAGTCCTATCCCTGCAGATCCACGCGAGGGCTGGGCTGCTTCCACCTGCTCCTTCCCTGAACTCCTCTCCCTGAAGGTCGGCGTGACGGGTTCCAACAACCCGGCTTCACGTGGCTCTCCTGGTATAGAACTTGAGCGAGCTCGAAGCCGTGAGCCTGCTGCCTCGCCTCAGCATTCTTTGAGATGGGGGGCTTCGCCCCCCAAGCCCCCCGTGAGTGGCATACGCCTTGCGTAGAGTGGCCTCTCGTGCGTGTGCTGGCGGGAATCGGCCTCTTGTTGGTGCTCGGTGTCTCGACTCTGGCCACCGGTCAGGGGACGGAGAGGGCCGCGACAATCACCCTCACGACCGCCGAGGCCGAGGGCCTGGTGCGTGAAGTGAGCGCCAGCGTCGAGCAGTTCCGCAAGCTGCGCTTCAAGACACCGGTCGCCGTCGAGGTGGTGGACGGCGCCGCCGCCCGCAAGGACTTCGAGTCGGACCTCGACGACGCGGCGCGCGAGGACGCGCGCCACACGCAGGACGCCTGGGTCCAGCTCGGGCTCGTGCCGCCGGCGACCGACCTCGTGAAGTCACAGCTCGACCTGGCCGAGAAGGACGTGCTCGGCTACTACCACTCCGGCAGCAAGACCTTCCGGCTGCTGAGCCACGTCCCCCCGCTCGAGATCCGTTCGGTGATGGCCCACGAGCTGACGCACGCGCTCGAGGACCAGTACTACGACCTCGCCGCCGTGCAGAGGCGCGCGCTGAACGAGGACCAGGCGGTCGCGATCCGCGCGGTGATCGAGGGCTCCGCGATGGTGTCGACGCTCGGGATGATGCAGCGGCAGGGAGGCATCGGGAAGGCCAAGGAGGAGGCGGCCCGGACCAGCGAGGCGCGCGCGAAGACGGCGCAGGGCGCGCCGACCTTCGTGCAGATGCGCCTGATGCTCCCGTATACGCTCGGCTTCTCGTTCCTGCTCCGCGGCAAGCCGTGGGAGTGGCTGTTCGACGGCGTGCGCATCCAGGACATCGAGCAGGCCTACAAGGAGCCGCCCTACTCCACGCACGAGATCCTGCATCCAGAGCAGTACTGGGGCGGACGTCGCGAGAGCCTGCGCCCGCTCACGATGCCCGACATGTCGAAGCTGCTGGGGCCCGGCTGGACCCGCGCCGCATCGGGCTCGATCGGCGAGCTCGGGCTCACCCTGATGACCGGGTCGCACGTGAAGACCTCCGGCTTCGAGGCGCTGCTGCCCACGCGCTGGACGACGCCGGGCGCGAGCGGAAACGCCGGCGACGTCTACCACCACTACGTGAACGGCGCGCGCAAGCTCACCGTGTTCCTGACCCGCTGGGAAAGCCTGCGCGACGGCGACGAGTTCCTGAAGGCGCTGCGCGGCGCGGACAAGAGGCTCTACCGCGTGGGGGCCAACGTCGTGATGCTCGTGGGCGACTTCGGCGACCGGGGCCAGGAGCTCGCGGCCGAGGCGTCGCGCGGGCTCAAGTACTGGGCGGGCGACTGAGGCCACGGCTCGGGCCGCAGGCGCCTCGTGCTAGCCTCGGCCAATGATGAAGCCCGCCCTTCCGCTCCTCCTCGCGCTCGGCCTGCTGGCCGCCGAGGCCCCGCCGCGCCTTGGGGCCGCGCCCGCCGCGAGCGCCGACTTCGCCCGCTTCGTGGACGAGTATTTCGCCGCCCAGTTCCGCGCCCGGCCGAGCGCGGGGACCGAGGCCGGGCTCCACCAGTACGACGCGCAGCTCGAGGACCTGTCGCGGCCGCGCGTGCTCGCGCGCATCGCCGAGCTGAATCAGCTCCAGGCGCGGCTCGACGCGTTCGACCGCCAGCAGCTCTCCTTCGACGAGGCGATCGACGCCCAGGCCCTGGGCGGCGACCTGCGCAGCGAGCTCCAGGGGCTCGAGGTGCTGCGCAACTGGGAGCGCAATCCGATGCCGTACGTGCGGGTGCCGGGCAACGCCGTCGACGGCCTGATGAAGCGCAACTTCGCTCCCGCCCACGACCGCCTGCGCTCGGTGGTCGCGCGGCTCCAGGCCGTGCCGGCCGTGTACGCGGCCGCCCGGGCCAACGTCCAGAACCCGCCGAAGGAGTTCACGGACCTCGCGATCCGCATGTGCAACGGCTCCGCCGGCTTCTTCGAGGGCGCGGTCGCGCGCTGGGCGAAGGACGCCGCCGGCGGCGACGCCGCGCTGCTCGCGGACTTCGACAAGGCGAACGCCGCGGTGGTGAAGGAGACGCGCGCGCTCGCGGCCTGGCTGAAGGACGACCTGCTCCCGCGCTCGAAGGGCCAGTACGCGATCGGCGCAGAGAACTTCCTCGCCAAGCTCGAGTACGACGAGATGGTCGAGATGCCGCTCGACACGCTGCTCGCCCGGGGCGAGGCGCAGCTCGCGAAGGACCACGCCGCGTTCGTCGAGACGGCGCGCCGCATCGATCCCGCCAAGACCCCGGCCGAGGTCATGAAGTCGCTCTCGGACGAGCACCCGAGCGCGGAGGACCTGATCCCCTCGGTGCGCCGCTCCGTCGAGGCCGCCCGCCGCTTCCTGGTCGAGAAGGACATCGTGACGATCCCGTCGGAGGTGCGGCCGCTGATCGCGGAGACGCCGCCTTTCGCGCGGGGCGGCAGCTTCGCCTCGATGGACAACCCCGGCCCCTTCGAGACGAAGGCCACCGAGGCCTTCTACTACGTGACGCCGGTCGAGAAGGAGTGGGACGCGCAGCACCAGGAGCAGCACCTGAGGCTCTACAACGCGTACGTGGTGCCGATCATCAACGTCCACGAGGTCTGGCCAGGCCACTACCTGCAGTTCCTGTACTCGCCGCGCTTCAAGACCAAGACGCGCCAGCTCACCTTCTGCGGCACGAACGCCGAAGGCTGGGCGCACTACACCGAGCAGATGATGGTCGACCAGGGCTTCGGCGACGGCAGCCCGAAGATCCGCCTCGCGCAGCTCCAGGAAGCGCTGCTGCGCGACTGCCGCTACGTCTGCGGCGTCAAGCTGCACACGAAGGGCTGGACCGTCGAGGAAGGCGCCAAGCTCTTCGTGGAGATGGGATTCCAAGAGCCGGCGAACGGCTTCGAGGAAGCGCGCCGCGGCGCCTACAACCCGACCTACCTCTACTACACGCTCGGCAAGCTCGAGATCCAGGACCTCGCGCGCGAGTACATGCAGGCGAAGCACGCGAGCCTCAAGCAGTTCCACGACGCGTTCGTGGCCGAGGGCGGGCTGCCGATCCCGCTCGTGCGGAAGATCCTGCTGCGCTGACGCCCGCTATCGCCGCCGCGCCGTCGCGATCAGCATGTAGCCCGACGCGGGCACGAGCGCGTCGAGACGGGTCACGGCCCAGACGAACGGGTAGACGCGGCTGTAGCTGCGGAACGCCTTGCGGTGGCGGGCGAGGTCGTCGCTCGTCACGACCATGCCTTTCGCCGACGACGACTTGCCGAGCCGCTCGACGCCCCAGTTGAGCGCGGTGTCCACGGCTTCCGAGAAGAAGCGCGAGTAGGTGCGGCAGCCTTCGAGCTCGAAGGCCGGGTCGAAGAGCTCGCGGAGGCGCGCGGCCGTGTAGCCGGGCCGCAGGTGGCCGTGCTTCTCGTCCGTTTGTCCGATCGCGTGGCGGGCGCGCCGCAGCAGCGTGCGCTTCAGGTGGGGCGTATTCACGACCAGCCTCCCGCTCGGCCTCGTGATGCGCGCCAGCTCTCGAGCGAACGCGGCCTCGTCCGGCGCGTGCTCGAGCATGTCCACCACGGCGACGCGGTCGAAGCTCGCGTCCGCGAACGGCAGCGCCGCGGCGTCCACCCGATGGACGTCGGTCTCGACCAGAGAGCGGATCGACGCGACCGCCTCCGGCGTGAGGTCGCCTGAGGCCCACGAGCCGCCGCGCTGGCGCAGCAGCAGGCTCACGACGCCGTTGTCGGAGCCGAGGTCGAGGCAGCGCAGCCCTTCCGTCGGGCCGAGTGCGCGCACGAGCTCGCTCACCTTGCGCTGCTTCAGCACGGAGCGGCCGTAGAGCTCGAGCGCCCAGTCGCGCGCGGTCTCCGGCTCAGCCACGCTCGAGCCTCAGCACGACCGGGGAGCCGAAGCCGCGCGTGAGCCCGAGCGCGGCCGCCGCCCTTTCGCAGGCGCGCGCGACGGCGGCGGATCCGAGCGCGCGGTACAGCGCCATCGGCAGGAAGAACTGCGGGCGGCGGCCCGTCGGTCGGAAGCCGTGCCCGGCGAAGGCCGCCTCGATCTCACCGTCCGAGAAGACGGTGAACGGCCGCGTGTCGCCCTCGACCCCCTGTTTCAGGCCGAAGAGCGGGCCCGCGAGCGCGTTGACGCTGCGCCGCGTCGGGTAGTCCACGACCACGGCGCTGCGCGCCAGGCGCGCGAGCGTCGCGACGAGCGCGTCCACGCGGCGCACGTGCGGCAGGAGCCGCAGCGACAGCACGACGTCGAAGGACCGCTCGGCGAGTCCGGGATCCAGGAGGTCAGCGGCGACGAAGCGCGCGCGGCCGGAGCCCGTCCACTCGCGTACGCGCGCTTCGCATGCGGGTTCGCTGCCGAGCACGCTCACGGCATGGCCCGCGTCCACCAGCGCGCCCGTGACCTGGCCGTGGCCGCCGCCCACGTCGAGGACGCTCGCGCCCGGCCAGGGCTCGACGAGCTCGAGCACCGCGGCGGCCTGGCGCTCCAGGAAGTAGCGGCCGACGCCGCCGCCGAAGCGGAGCGCGTAGGCGTCCGAGGAGGTGACGACGTCGGCGTCTTCCTTCGGAACCGACAAGGCGGCGCTCAGCCCGCGGCGGCCTTCGCCTCCCGCATCACGTCGACGAGCGCCCGCGTCAGGTCGTTGTCGGTCAGGATCCCGATCACGCGGCCGTCGGCGACCACCGGCAGCGCACCGTACTTGGTGTTGAGCATGATCTCTGCGGCGTCGAGCAGCGGCGTGTCGGCCGTCGTGGTGATCGGCTGCGAGATCATGATGCGCGAGATCGGAGTCCCCTCCATCACGCGCGCGAACTCCTCCTGGGAGGCGTCGAGCGTCGAGGGTTCGGCGCGCTTCACGTCGCCCTCGGTGACGAGGCCGACCAGCATGCCGCCCACCGCGACCGGCAGCCGGCGCACGCCGCGGAGCCTGATGATCTCGAGCGCCCGCATCAGCGGCTCCTCGGGCTCAACGGTGATCGGGTTCGCCGACATGTAGTCGGAGACCAGCAGGCTCGCGAGCTTCATGCGGGCATGGTAGCACCCGCAAGGCGCGCGTCCCCATTCGGCGCGGTCGGTTGTTTCAGCGAGAATGAGCTTCTTGTTTCATTGACCGGCCCGGGGCGGCCAGCGCTAAGCTGGCCTCAGGTCCGGCGGCCGCCGTTCTCGCGCTGGGTCAGGAGGCTAGCGTGCCTGCTGCTCGCCATACCGACGTGCTCGTGGTCGGCGCGGGCCCGACCGGGCTTCTGGCCGCACTGTCGCTCGCCGAGGCCGGCCTCGCGGTCGAGATCGTGGACGAGGAGTGGCGCACGGCGGGCCACAGCTACGCGCTGGCGCTGCACCCGCGCTCGCTCCGGCTGCTCTCCGAGCTGGGGCTGGCGGAGGCGGCGATCGCGCAAGGCCGCAAGCTCGCGGCGCTCACGATCCTCGCCGGCGACGACGCGGGCGCCGCCATCCGTTGCGCGGTGCGCGACGAGCGCTTCCCGTTCCTGCTCTCGCTCCCGCAGAGCGGGCTCGAGCAGCTGCTGTCCGGGGCGCTCGCGCGCAAGGGCATCGAGGTGCGCTGGAGCCACAGGCTCGCGAGCCTCGACGTGCGCGACGACGGCGTCGTGGCGACGGTGCAGCGGCTCGAGAAGGAGTCGGCCGGCTACGCGGTCGCGCACACCGAGTGGACGCTGGGCGCGCCGCAGGCGATCCACGCCGGCTTCGTGATCGGCGCCGACGGCCACCGCTCGCTCGTGCGCCGCGCTCTGGGCACGCCGCTCGAGGAGGCGGCGCCCTCGCAGGTGTTCGCGATCTTCGAGTGCACGGCTCCGGCCGGAGGCGACGAGGAGCGGCTCCTGCTGCGCGACGACTCGGTGAACGCGCTCTGGCCGCTCCCGGACGGCCGCGCGCGCTGGAGCATGGAGAT
>Ga0335076_10006135_pt1 | contig 12118 bp, 12 predicted proteins | sample Lox_Sample_25_FD_206717 | JGI IMG/M metagenome (GOLD analysis project Ga0335076, IMG submission 206717) | Soil microbial communities from Loxahatchee National Wildlife Refuge, Florida, United States - Lox_Sample_2.5 | ecosystem: Environmental > Terrestrial > Soil > Wetlands | place: USA... | reverse complement strand
CTTGATGATCTCGAGCGCCTCGGCGAACCGCTCGCGGCTTTCGCTGTAGGGAATCCCGTAGGCCTCGTAGGTGCGCGGTATGCCGCTGCGCCCGGCGCCGAAGATCAGCCGGCCCTTGCTCAGCTGATCGACGGTCGCGGCCTCCTCGGCGATGCGCAGCGGATGCGCCAGCGGCAGCACCTGGACCGCGATGCCGACCTTCATACGCTCGGTGCGCGCCGCGATCGCGGCGGCGACGCCGAGCGGGAACGCGAGCACCGAGCGCTTGGGCACGAAATGCAGCTCGGCCAGCCACATGGCATCCAGGCCCCATTCCTCGGCGGCGTCGACCTGCGCCATCGCCTGGGCGAACGCGTCGCTGTCCGACTTTCCCGCCAGGGTCGGAAACTCATGAAACATGCCGAATTCCAAGGCGCCCTCCAGCCGGCGGACATCACCGTCGCGGCTCAACGATAGCCCGGGTTTGGCGGTTCGGCCAGACGCTGGTGATCGGCCGATAGCTAGTGATGGCCGACCATGTGCTGGCCGATGGTCTGGCGGTCGGCCTGCTCGACCGGGGTCTCGTGGACGATGCGGCCCTCGCTGATCACCACGATGCGGTCGGCGATCTCGAGGATCTCGTCGAGGTCGTCGCTGATCAGCAGCACCCCGGCGCCGCGGTTGCGCGCCTCGACGATCTGCGAGCGGATCTCGGCGGTCGCCTGGAAGTCGAGCCCGAAGCACGGGTTGGCGACCACCAGCAGCCGCGCGTCCTCCGACAGCTCGCGCGCCAGCACGGTGCGCTGCACGTTGCCGCCCGACAGCGTCGCGAGCGCGGCGTCCTTGGACGCCGTCTTGACGTTGTAGCGCCCGATCAGGCCGAGCGCGCGGCGCGCCATCTCGCGCCGGCGCAGCCAGAAGGTCGGCCGATCGTCGGACGTCAGGTCGAAGCGCCGGAACGCCAGGTTCTCGGCGACCGACATGGTGCGCACGCAGGCATTGCGCAGCGGCTCCTCGGGCAGGCAGCGCACGCCGAGCGCACGCGCGCTGGCCCGCGCGCCGTCATAGGCCTGGCCCTGCACCAGCACCGCGCCGCCGGTCTTGGCCTGTTGGCCGCCCAGCACCTCGACCAGCTCGCGCTGGCCGTTGCCCGCGATGCCGGCGACCCCGACGATCTCGCGCTCGCGCACCGCCAGCGCATCGATCGTCAGCCCACGGCCGCCGCGCGCGTCGGCGGCGGTCAGCCCCTTGATCTCGAGCACCGGCGCGCTGCCGGTCGCGCCGACGCGCGGCGCAGTGGTCGGCAGGGTGCGACTGCCCACCATCATGGCGGCGAGGTCTTCGCGCGAATGGTCGGCGACCCGGCCGCCGCCCGCCAGCTGGCCCTTGCGCAGCACCGTGACGTCGTCGGCGTAGCCCGACACCTCGCGGAACTTGTGGGTGATCAGCAGCACGGTGAGCGCGCCGCGGTCCGCCATGGCGCGCAGCAGCCCGAGCATCTCGTCGGCCTCGCCGGGGGTCAGCACCGAGGTCGGCTCGTCCAGGATCAGGAACCGGCTCTCCAGATAGAGCTGCTTGAGGAGCTCGCATTTCTGGCGCTCGCCGGCCGAGAGCGTGTGGACGCGCGCCTGCAGCGGCACGCCGAACGGCATGGTGCCGATGAACCGCTCGAGGCCCTTCAGCTCGGCGCGCCAGTCGATCACGCGCGGCACGTCGGCGCGCGCCATCACGAGGTTCTCGGCCACCGTCATCGACGGCACCAGGGTGAAGTGCTGGTAGACCATGCCGAGCCCGAGCCGGTGCGCGTCGCGCGGGCTGGCGATCTCCTCCTCGCGCGACCCGACGATCAGCTGGCCGTCGTCGGGCCGGTGATAGCCCATGATGCACTTGACCAGGGTCGACTTGCCGGCGCCGTTCTCGCCCAGGAGCGCGTGCACGGTGCCGGGCGTCACGCGCAGCGACACGTCGTCGAGCGCGACGAAGTCGCCGAAGCGCTTGGAGATGTGCAGCGCCTCGATGCCGAAGGCTTGCCCGGCGGCGCCCGTCACGGCAGCGCGTCCACCACGGACGCCGCGTTCGACACCGCGCCGAACACGCCGCCCTGCATCTTGACCATCTTGATGGCCGCCAGATGGTTGCCGTGATCGGTCGCGCCGCAGCAATCCTCGAGCAGCAGGCACTCGAAGCCGCGGTCGTTGGCCTCGCGCATGGTGGTGTGCACGCAGACATCGGTCGTGATGCCGGTCAGCACGAGGTTGGCGATGCCGCGCTGGCGCAGGATCAGCTCGAGGTCGGTGGCGCAGAACGACCCCTTGCCGGGCTTGTCGATCACGATCTCGCCGGCTGCGGGCGCCAGCTCGGGGATGATCTCCCAGCCCGGCTCGCCGCGCACCAGGATGCGGCCGCACGGCCCGGGCCCGCCGATCTCGGCGCCGATGCGCGCCGAGCGCCAGCGCTTGTTGGCCGGCAGGTCGCTGAGATCGGGCCGATGGCCTTCGCGGGTGTGGATGATCGTGTAGCCCTTCGCGCGCATTGTTGCGAGCACACGCGAGATCGGCGCGATCGGCGCGCGGGTCAACGACAGGTCGTAGCCCATCTTGTCGACATAGCCGCCCTTGCCGCAGAAATCGGTCTGCATGTCGATCACGATCAGGGCGGTGTTGGCCGGCCTGAGGTCGCCGTTCCACGGCCAGGGATAGGGGTCGGCGGCGATGTGGCGCTCGCTCATGATGCGCGCTTGCGCGCCGGCGCCGCCGGGCTGTAGGAGCGGGTCGGCGGTTCGAAGCCGCACGAGCTGCCGTCGGTCACCTTCACCTCGGCCTCCCACGGCAGGCGGTAGCGCCCGGCCACCAGGTCCTGCATGTAGGTGTAGGGGCAGTCCTGCGCGCCGCCCTTGACCGCGGTGAAGCCGCGATGGCCGAACTGGTAGATGTTGTTCTCGACCGACCATTCGCGGCGCGCCTCGCGCACCAGGTCGGGGCGCACCTCGGCGGTGACGATCTCGTCGGGGACACCCCCGCCCTCGACCAGCACGCTGCCGTCGAAATTGCAGATCATGCCCTCGCCCATCGAGTTGAAGGTGCCATCGCTGCCGCACATGCACACGCTGGCGGTCACCATCAGGTTGCAGAACGCGTTAGCCTGGTTGGTGACCTTCCAGGCATGGCGGATCGGCGCCGTGTAGCCCGCGGTGCGCAGCATGATCTCGGCGCCCTTGTAGGCCGCCTCGCGCGCCATCTCGGGGAACATGCCGTCGTGGCAGATGATCAGCGCCAGCTTGCAGCCGTTCGGGCCGTCGATCACCGGGATGCCGAGATCGCCGGGCTCCCACGGCTCGACCGGCACCCACGGGTGGAGCTTGCGGTAATAGAGCTGCAGGCCGCCGCGATCGTCGATCACGATGCCGGAATTGAACGGGTTGCCGCTCGGGTTGCGCTCCATCAGCGAGAAGCAGCCCCACACCTTGTGGGCCGCGCAGGCCGCCTTGAAGGCCGCCACCTCGGGCCCGTCGAGCGTGCACATGATCGCCGGGTTGGTGTCCATCGACAGGCCGTGCAGCGCATACTCGGGAAACACCACGAGGTCCATGGTCGGCATGCCGCGCTTGGCCTTGCCGACCAGCTCGCAGATGCGCGCGGTCTGGCGCGCCAGGTCGTGCGGCGTGACGACCACCGGCAGCTGGAGCTGCACCAGCCCGAGCACCACGCCGTTGGGAGACTTGTTGAGGCCGCCGAGACCGCTCATGGTTCGCCTCCTATTTCTGCACCGAAAGCTCGCCGGGCGCGCCGGTCAGCTGCCTGCCGGGCGACACCGTCAGGGCCATCACGAGCAAGGTCAGCACGTAGGGCGCGGCGTAGAACAGGTAGTAGCCTTCGGACACGCCGACCGCCTGGAGCGCCGGGCCGAGCGCGCCGGCGCCGCCGAACAGCAGCGCCGCGAGTAGGCAGCGCAGCGGGCTCCAGCGCGCGAAGATGACCAGCGCGACCGCCATCAGGCCCTGGCCCGACGAGATGCGCTCGCTCCAGCTGCCCGGATAGTAGAGCGACAGATAGGCGCCGCCGAGCCCGGCCAGGAAGCCGCCGCCGGCGGTCGCCAGGAAGCGCACCAGATCGACCGGATAGCCCATGGCGCGCGCGGCGTCCGCCGAGTCGCCGACGATGCGGACGATCAGGCCGAGGCGCGTGCTGGCGAACGCCCACCACAGCGCGACCGCGAGCGCGACCCCGACGAAGAACAGCACGCTGACCTCGAGCGCGGCGCGCACCTGCGGCACATCGGACCAGAAGCCGAGCGAGATCGACGGCAGCATCGGCGCGCTCGGCTGGATGTAGGGCTTGCCGAAGAAGAACGCCAAGCCCATGCCGAGCAGCATCATGGCGATGCCGAGCGCGATGTCGTTGACCCGCGGCAGCTTGCAGAGCCAGCCGTGCAGCATGCCGAACAGCGCGCCGACGCCGCCCGCCGCGAGCACACCGACCCACGGCGAGCCGCTCTCCAGCGACACGCCGTAGCCCGTCATGGCGCCGAGCACCAGCGTGCCCTCGAGCCCGAGATTGATGCGGCCGCTCTTCTCGGTCAGGCACTCGCCGATCGACACGAACAGGAACGGCGTGCCGACGCGGATCGCGCCCGATGCCACGGCGAGCGGCACGCCCCACAGGCCGAGCGCGTCGCCGCTCATGTGGCGCTCCGCGGCTGGAAGATGCGCCAGCGGCCGTACAGCGTATCGCTGGCCAGGATGGCGACGAACACGATGCCCTCGAGCACCAGAATGGTGGCGTCGGGCAGGCCCATGCGGCGCTGGATCAGGCCGCCGCTCGCCACGATGCCGCCGAACAGGACCGCGATCGGGATCACGGCGAGCGGATTGTGGCGCGCCAGGAAGGCGACCAGGATGCCCGTGTAGCCGTAGCCAACCACCAGCGAGGCGTTGGCGCGGCCGTTCACCGCGGCGACCTCGATCATGCCGGCGAGCCCGGCGCACGCGCCCGCGATGAAGCACGCGATCACGATCAGGCGGCCGACCGCGAGGCCCTGCAGCTGGGCGGCGCGCAGATTGCCGCCGACGATGCGTGCCGCGAAGCCGAAGCTGGTGCGGCTCATCAGCAGCCACAGCACGACGCACAGCACCAGGCCGACCGCGAGCCCCCAATGGACGTCGGTGCCCGGGATGGTGCCGATCACGGCGGCGTCCGGGATCGCATGGGTCGACGGCTTGTTGAGGCTCGCCGGATCCTTCATCGGGCCCTCGACGAAATGGTTCATCAGCGCGATCGCGATGTAGGACAGGATCAGGCTCGAGATCGTCTCGTTGATGCCGCGCCAGTGGCGCAGCGCGCCGGCCAGCGCGATCCACAGCCCGCCAACCGCCATGCCGGCGAGCGCCATCGCGAGCTGCACGATCGCTCCCGGCGCGCCGCCCAGCGCGATGCCGGCGCCGGCCGCCGCCAGCCCGCCGAGCGCGAGCGCGCCCTCGGCGCCGATGATGACCAGGCCGAGCCGCGCCGGGACGGCGCAGCACAACGCGGTCAGGAGCAGCGGCGCGGCGCGCTGCAGCGTGTTCTGCAACGAGAACCACGACGTGAACGCGCCCCGGGCGACCAGCGCGAAGAAGTCGAGCGGCGACTTGCCGAGCAGCAGCAGGAACAGGCTGAACAAGGCGGCCGCCGCGCCGAGCGCGATCGCGGGCACCGCGACCGTCTCGGCGCCGCGGCGCAGCCGCACCTCGAGGTCGCCGCGCGTGGTCGGCGCGGCGGTCAGAGCGGTCTTCGCGGCAACCGCCTCGCTCACGGCACCCTCAGATCGAGCCCTGCACGCCCTCGACCAGGTAGTTCATGCTCTCGAGCTCGATCGCGGTCTCGACATAGGCGGTGCCGGCGGGCACCACCACGTTGCCCTTGTTGTCCTTGAGCGGGCCCTTGATGACCGAGTAGCCGCCCTTGAGGATCTCGGCCTTGACCGAGTCGGCGTGCTTCTTCGCCGCGTCGCCGACCGCCGGCCCGTACGGGCTCATCTTGACATAGCCCTCCTTCATGCCGCCGCGCGCGAAGTTGGGCATCGGCTTGCCCGCCTTGGCGAGCTCGATGAACATCTTGTACATGTTGGCCCAGTTCCACTCGGCGCCGGTCAGGTAGCCCTTGGGCGCCAGCTTCGCCTGGTTGGCGTGATAGCCGCACACGAACATGCCGCGCCGCTCGGCGGTCTCGGCCGCGACCTTGGGGCTGTCGACGTGGAAGGTCAGCGTGTCGATGCCCTGGTCGGCCAGCGTGTTGGTGGCCTCGGCCTCCTTGACGGGCAGCGACCACTCGCCGGTGAAGATCACCTGGGTCGTGATCGACGGATCGACCGCGCGCGCCCCCAGGGTGAAGCTGTTGATGTTGAGCAGCACCTGCGGGATCGGCTTGGCGGCGACGAAGCCGAGCTTCTTGGTCTTGCTCGTATGCCCGGCGACGATGCCGTTGAGATACTGGCCCATGCCGATATAGGCGAAGTACGAGCCGGCGTTCTTCGGGTGCTTCGCCTCGTTCCACAGGCCGCCGGCATGGCGGAACTGAATCTTCGGATACTTCTCCGCCATCTTGAGCACGTGCGGGTCGAAGTAGCCGAACGAGGTCGGGAACAGCAGGGTCGCGCCGTCCAGGTTGATCATGCTCTCCATGGTCTTCTGGACGTCGATCGTCTCGGGGACGTTCTCCTCCTCGAGGATCTTGACCCCGGGGATCGATTTGCACGCGGCCGCGCCCTCGGCGTGCGCCTGGTTGTAGCCGTAGTCGTCCTTCGGCCCGACATAGATGAAGCCGATCACCAGATCGGCGGCGCGCGCCGGGCGGCCCAATATCCCCGTCCCCGCCGCCAGCGCGGCGGCCCCGAGCCCTTTGACGACCGTGCGCCGGCCGGCAGTCCAGTTTTGCGACATGATCAGCCCCTCTATTCGTGCGGCCGGCGCCGGACGACCCGGCGCCGACCGCCCCGCCGGCAGTTCGCAAGCGATGTGCCATCCCGGCGCACCGTCCGGCGTCCCCGACCGGTGCCGGCACCGCCGCCGCATTAGGCAGAGCCGCGGAAGGATTGGGCAGGATCCGGCGGATTTTGCCCACGGAATGAACCGAATGCATACACCGTGGGCAATCCGGCTGCCGCCGGCGCGCCGGGCGGCGGCCCGGAATCCAATGTTGCATACAAGATGCGCGGCCGACCGCTCAGGGCGGCGCCAACGCGGCCCGCCTCACAGCGCCGCCGCCACCGCCTCGACCAGCCCGGCGACCGCGCCGAACACGCGCGCGCCGGCGCCCTCCAGCGCGGCGCGCTTGCTGTCCCAGCTGCCCGCCGTGCCGTGCACCATGGCACCGGCGTGCCCCATCGTGACGCCCTCGCGCGCGCTGCGTCCGGCGATCAGGGCGAACACCGGCTTGGCGAAGCGTTGCGCGCTCAGCGCCCCGGCGAGCTCCTCCTCCTCGCTGCCGCCGATCTCGCCGATCACGACCAGCGCGCGGGTGCGCGCATCGGCGGCGAAGTACGGCACCAGTTCGGCGTAGCGCGTGCCCTTGACGGGATCGCCGCCGACCCCGATCCAGGTCGATTGGCCGAGCCCGCGTTGCACCAGTCGGTAGCCGACCTCGTAGGACAGCGTGCCGCTTTTCGACATCACGCCGATCGGCCCGGGCGCCAGCGCGACCTCGGGCAGGAAGCCGAGCTTGGCCTCGCCCGGTACCGCCATGCCGGGCGTCGAGGCGCCGATCCAGCGCACGCCGGCGGCGCGCACGAGTGCGAGTGCGGCCAACGCGTCGTGCACCGGCATGCCCTCGGTCGGCGTGACGAGCAGCGTGATGCCCGCCTCGACCGCCTCGCGGATGGCGCCGAGCAGCGCGTCGGCGCCGACGAACGCGACGCTGGCGGTCGCGCCGGTCGCCGCGACCGCCGCGGCGCAGTCCTTGAACACCGGGATGCCGTCGACCGGCTCGGGTCGCGGCGACGTGCCGGCGACGATCCGGGTGCCGTAGGCGCGCATCATGCGGCTGTGCATGCGCCCGGTGCGCCCCGTGATGCCCTGCACCAGCACCTTGGTCGCGCGCGTGATCACAGAAGCGCGACCGCCCGCTCGAGATCGGTCGTCACCGCGATGCCGGCGGCGCCGAGCACCGCCTCGGCCTCCTCGAACGCGGTGCCGACCAGGCGCACCACGAACGGCACCGCGAGCTGCGGCACCGCGGCGCGCGCTTGAAGCAGGAGTTTGGCGAACTCGCCCAGATGCGTGATGCCGGCGAAGATGTTGACCAGCACGATGCGTATCCGGGGCCCCGCGGCGATCCACTCGAGCACGCGGATCAGCCGGGTCGGATCGCCCCGCATGCCGCCCGTGCGCACGTCGAGGAAGTTGTAGGGCCTGAGGCCGCGCGCGCGCAGCTCGTCGATCAGCATCATGCTGAGCCCGGCGCCGGTGGTGACGAGCCCGATGTCGCCCTCGGGATCGACCACCACGTAGTCGAAGCCATGCTCGAGCTTCAGCTGCACCTCGGGATAGTGCGCCGCGTTGGCGGCCAGCAGCGCGCGCAGCGCCGGCTGGCGGTAGAGCGCGTTGTCGTCGGTGATCAGCTTCATGTCGCCGGCCAGCCAGCTGCCGTCGGGCCGGATGAACAGCGGGTTGATCTCGAGCAGCATGGCCTCGCAGGCGCGGAACATCGCCGCCATGCGGAGCCCGGCCGCGGTGAGCGCCGGCGGCAGCCCGGCGCCGACCCGGCGCACCGCATCTGGCACGTCATCAAGCCTCGCGGTCTCGGCGCGCAGGCCGGCCTGGTTCTCGATGTCGACGCCGCCCTGCCCGGCCATCAGGACGCGCACGCCGTCGGCCGCGGCGTCGAGCAGCAGCGCGGCGTAGGCCTCCTGCACCGGCCCGACATGCTGCTCGACGCGCACCGCCTGGACCGCCTGGCCGCGCACCGTCATGGCCCGGATGGCTCGCGCTCGACCGACGCTTGGTCTGCCGCGGTGCGGATCGCACCCGCCTTGCCGCGCCCGCCGGCGGCGACCTGGCCTTTGACGACCCACGGGCCGGGCGGCAGCGGCGCGCCGAACAGCACGCCGGGCGGCGCCGGGATGTCGAAGGTCGCCGCCAGGGTCTTGGCGTCGTGCTCGAGCAGATACATCAGCGGCGCGCCTTGCGGGCGAGGAAATCCTGCATCAGCCGGCGCGGCTCCGCGGTGCCGTGCGCTGCGGCGACCGCCGCGATGCCGGCCTCGACCGCGCCGGCGATCGAGCGCGCCTCCCACTCGCGGATCAGCGCCTTCTGGGCGCGGATCGCCAGCGGCCCGGCCGCCAGGATGGCGTCGATCCACTCCGCGAGCGCGGTCTCCAGCGCGTCCCGCGGCGCGACGCGCTCGACCAGCCCGCAGGCGAGCGCCTCGGCCGCGTCGATGCGCCGGCCGGTGAACACCAGCTCGCGGGTCTTGCCCCAGCCAATCAGCTGCGGCAGCAGACAGGCCTCCATGCCCGACGGCAGGCCGAACAGCACCTCCGGCATGCCGAAGCGCGCGCTGTCGACCGCGATCCGCATGTCGCACGACGCCGCGATCTCGAGCCCGGCGCCCAGGCACCAGCCGTTGATGCGCGCGATCACGGGGACCGGCGCGCGCCGGATCACATCGCAGGCCCGATGGGTCAGGCGCGGCCCCTCGGCGGCGTCCGCGCCGCCATGCGCGAAGCCGGCCATCTCGCCGACATGGGCGCCGCCGATGAACGACTGGTCGCCCGCCCCGGTCAGCACGATCGCGCGCAGGCCATCATCCGCGCCCAACCCGTCGATCGCCTCGGCGAGCGCGCGCTTGCCGGCATTGCCGAGCGCGTTGCGCTGCGCGGGGTTGTTGACCGTCACGGTGGCGATGCGCTGGTCGGCAGCGCGCTCGTCCAGGCGCACCAGGACCGGGTCGTCTTGCATCAGAACGCCTCGAGCCCGAGGATGCCGTCGACCGGGTCGACCCCCGCGAGCACGCGCTTGCCGATCAGGTCGCGCAGGGTCTCCGAGGTGCCGCCGCCCAGCGTGCCGTAGCGCGCGCCGCGATAGAAGCGCGAGACCGGGAACTCGTCGGTGAAGCCGTAGCCGCCGTGCACCTGGATCGCCTCGCTGGTGACGCGCAGCGCCATCTCGTTGCAGTAGAGCTTGGCGACCGCGGCGAGCAGCGGGTCGGGGAACGGGTTGGCGCTGGCGCACGCGCGATAGAGCATGGAGCGCCCGGTCTCGACATCGCGGTACATGTCGGCGAGCTTCCAACGCATGCCCTGGAACTCGCCGATCGCGCGGCCGAACGCCTTGCGCTCGCGCATGTATTTGACCGACTCCTCGAGCGCGCCCTCGGCCAGCCCGAGCGAGATGCTCGGGTTGAGGCAGCGCTGGGTGTTGAAGGCCGAGAGCAGGCGCTTGAAGCCGTCGTCGCGGATCACGAGGTTCTCGAGCGGCAGCTCGCAGTCCTCGAAGCGCACCTCGTGCAGATACTCGCCGCCCATCGTGTGATAGTTGCCGGTCACCGCCAGGCCGGGGGTGCCGCGCTCGACCAGCACGCAACCGATGCCCTCGCGGCCCGGTTGCTTGTCGATGCGCGTGAACACCACGAACATGCACGCCTCGGGCGCGCGGCTGATCAGCGTCTTGACGCCGTTGAGCCGCAGCCGGTTGCCGGTGACCTCGACATTGGTCTTGTAGTTGGCCACATCGGTGCCGGCGTCGGGCTCGGTCATGCAGATCGCCAGGATGTTCTCGCCGCTGCACACGCCGGGCAGGATGCGGCGCTTGATGTGCTCGGGCGCATAGGTGGCGATGATGCGGGTCTGGGTGCCGACCTCGCCGAGCACCGCCATCGCGGTGACGTAGCACGCCTTGGCGATCTCCTCGAGCACCAGCACGGTGTCGAACACCGGCAGGCCGAGCCCGCCATACTCCTCGGGCACCGCCATGCCGAGCACGCCGAGCTCGGCGAGCGCCTTCATGTTCTCCCACGGGAAGGTGCCGTCCATGTAGCGCTGCGCGCGGGCGCGGAACTCGCCCTGGGCGAGCGCGCGCACCGTCTCGACGAAGCGCCGTTGGTCGTCCGACAGGCTGACGAACACCGATTTCCCTCCCCGGCTGGCTGCCCGGCATTCAGATCACCCGCGGCGGCCGCGATCAAGACTGCGACGAAGAATCCAAGCCGCCGCGCGGCACCTTATGGAGTAAAGTCGCCGCGACGGCCGTTTGTCCGTGTCTCGACCAGCATAACCGAATGACGACGCATTTCTTCGCGGCACCCGATTTTCTCGAGCTGCTCCAGTTCTGGGACAGCCAGCGCCACGGCCGACCGCTGCCTGAATGGCAGGACGACATGAGCCGGGTGCCGCCGACGCTGCTGCCCAACCTGATCGTCACCGTCCGGCCGGAGGCCCGCTATCGCTATGTCGGCGCCGAATGCGTGAAGCGCTGGGGCAGCGACCCGACGGGCAAACTGATCTACGACGAGGTGCTGAGCGGCGCGCACGGGCGCTACATCAAGAGCTTGGGCGAGGAGACCCGGGCGCGCCGCGCGCCGATCTTCTCGGCGGCGGTCTATCAGCCCGATCCGGCCAACGTGATGATGACGGGCCGGCTCTACGTGCCGTTCACCTACCAGGGCTCGACCGCCGTGCGCATCATCCTCACCCTGCAGCTGTTCCAGGGATCGCAGGCGCTGCTGCAGGAGATCGGCATCCGTGGCATCGTCCACGAGATCCGCCGTGACATGATCGCGATGGTGCCCGAGCTGTGCACCAAGCTGACCAGTGCGCGGCACTATTACCAGGTCTCGCGCCATACCCATCAGCGCACCCTGGCGCAGGACATCGAGGCGATCGCCCGGGACGCCACCGGCAGCATCTTGATCCCGCTGCCCTGCTTCGAGGATCCCGAGCCGGCTGTCAGGGCCTAGAGGCGTATCCCGCCGCGGGCTGCGCCGGACGATTTCGGCCGTGGGCAGGGAAGCCCACAGCGGGAGCCCTCACGCTTGATGCGGCGCGCCGGCAGCGCTACCGTCGCGGGTGAGGAAACGGCATGCCGACCGAGCTGATGAACCCGTGCGGGCTCTACGCCCGCTTCGACAAGCCGCTGGCACGACGGCGCGCGCTGGCCGAGGTCGGCATC